>Ga0116230_10006771_pt1 | contig 11313 bp, 10 predicted proteins | sample S1TSphfallax_3_FD_88678 | JGI IMG/M metagenome (GOLD analysis project Ga0116230, IMG submission 88678) | Host-associated microbial communities from peat moss isolated from Minnesota, USA - S1T2_Fd - Sphagnum fallax MG | ecosystem: Host-associated > Plants > Peat moss > Unclassified | place...
AAGGGCTCGACGGACCAGCACGCGTACGTGCAGCAGCTGCGGGACGGCGTGAATAATTTTTTCGTGACCTTCATCGAGGTGCTGCGCGACCGGGCCGGCCCGAGCATGGAGGTCGATGCGGGCAGCACCAGCGGCGACTATCTGCAGGGTTTCTACCTCGGGACGCGCGACGCGCTGAGCGAGAAGGATCGCTGGTCGGTGACCCTCACGCTGCCGGACGTTTCGCCGCGGACCGTCGGGATGCTGATCGCGCTGTATGAGCGCGTCGTGGGACTCTATGGCTCGCTGATCGACGTCAACGCCTACCATCAGCCGGGAGTCGAGGCGGGCAAAAAGGCGGCGAGCGGGATCATCGCGCTCAAGCTCAAGCTGACGGCCGCGCTCAAGGCCGATCCGAGCCGCCGTCAGTCCGCCGCGGCCTGGGGCGAGGCCCTCGCGGCCGATCCTGAGTTGGTGTACAAGCTCCTGGAACATCTCGCCGCCAACGGGCAGGCGCACAAGACGCTCCAGTCGCCCTGGTACGACTCCCTTTACGGCGCCTGAGCGGGGGCTTTCCTGCGCCAGGGCGACCGGCGTCTCCGCGCCGGCGGCCGGCTAAGTTGCAAAGCCGACTTGCCTGCCGCCAAACCCTTGCATAATCTCGTCCCATGATTTTTTCGACGAAACGCGTCCTGGTGGCGGTCCTCCTTTCCGTTGGGGCGCTGGCGGCGGGTTGCTCGACCGAGAATCCGACGGACTCCTCCATCCCGTGGAATCGCCCCGCGAGTTGGGAGGGCCAGGTTCCCGGCATGGGCACCACCCCGGGGTCGAACACCCACTGAGCGCGTCGCCGGGCACGCTCTACGTCGTCGCCACGCCGATCGGCCACCTGGCCGATCTCACCGAGCGCGCGCGGACGATCCTCGAGTCGGTCGATCTCATCGCCTGTGAGGACACGCGCACCAGCGGCGTGCTGCTCGCGCGTCTGGCGGTGCGCAAGCCGCTCGTATCCTATCACGAGCACAACGAACTGGAAGCGGCCGAGCAGCTGGCGGCCCAGATCGCCGAGGGGCGGTCGATCGCGCTCATCACGGACGCGGGGACCCCGGGCCTGAGCGATCCCGGTTTCCGCCTCGTGCGGTCCTGCCGCCGGCGCGGACTGCCGGTCGTGCCGATTCCGGGCGCGGTGGCGTTTGCCGCCGTGCTGAGCGCGAGCGGACTGCCGACCAACGGTTTTCTGTTCGTCGGGTTCCTGCCGCCCAAGTCCGCCGCGCGGATCGCGTTCCTCACCCGGTATCGCGAATTCGACTACACCCTCGCCCTTTACGAGAGCTGTCACCGCATCGACAAGGCGGTCGCGGAGATCGTCGCCGCGCTGGGACCGGAGCGGGTGATCTGCGTGGCCAAGGAGGTGACGAAAATCCACGAGACGTTCCTGGTGGGGGCGGCCGCCGCGGTGGAGGTCCGTCTCGCCGCCATGAGCCGCAAGGGCGAGTTCACCCTGCTGATCGCCCCCGGCGATTATCGGTTATGAACCCGGGGGACGCCGCGCCGGCCCCTCCGGCCGCCGGAGGCGGCTCGGTGGCCATCGTGGACGTCGGCAGCAACTCGATCAAAATGCTGGTGGCGACGCGGTCGGAGGGTGGCGGCCTGCAGGCGCTGGCCATGCAGACCTTGGAAGCGCGGATCAGCGCCGGGCTCAGCGCCGAACGGCCGCAACTCGGCGCGGAGGGCATGGCCCGCGGCGTGGCGGCGATCGGCGCGCTGCTCGACGCCGCGCGGAGATGGCGACCGACCCGGACAATCCTCGTCGCGACGAGCGCCGTCCGGGACGCGGCCAACGGCGCGGAATTCGTCGAGCGCGTTCGCGCGGCGACGGGCGAGCGGCTGCGGATCCTGAGCGGCGACGAGGAGGCCGCTCTGATCGGCCGCGGTTTGCTCTGCGATCCGGCGCTCGTGCACCTGAGCGATTTCGAGGTGTTCGACCTGGGCGGCGGCAGTCTGGAATGCCTCTCCTTTCAAGGCCGCGAGCTGCGCCAGGCGCTCAGCCTGCCATTGGGCTGCGTGCGGTTGACGGAGAGGTTCGTCGGGCATCCGGAACGGCCGCTGGACGCGGCGACCGGCGGCGCGCTGTGCAACCACGTCGAGAGGGCCCTGGACGATTCCGGCTTCCGTTTCTCGCCCCGGCCCGAGCCGGTCGCCGTCGGCACCGGCGGCACCTTCACGACGGCGCGGGCCATTCGCGCCGCCGCCGCCGGTCTCGCGTTGGAGGCCACGGAGCCGGCGATTGCGGTGCCCGAGCTGAGGGCGCTGGCGGAGCGTCTGGGCAACCTTCCGCTCGCCGAACGGCAGACCGTCCCCGGCTTGCCGCGGAAGCGGGCGGATGTGTTCCCCGCCGCCCTGCTGACCCTGCTGACGCTGGCCAAGGTCGGTGGCATCGGCGTCTTTCGCCATTCGTTCTACAATCTGCGGTGGGGGCTGGCAGCCCAAGCTCTGGGCGCGGACGGCAATTGAGTGGCCGTCAGCCCGGGCTCAGCTGCCCCGCCCCGGCCTTTGCCACGCCTTTCTACGGGGCACCGCCGGTTGGTGCCGCGACGCTCCGGTCCCGGCCATGGCTCCGATTGCCGACTCGCATCCGGCGCGGCTTGTGCTCTGCTTGGGCACTCTCTCATGCCGCATCTTCGCTTCCGGCCCCGCGTCCTCCATGAATTATCCGGATTGATCGTGTTCGGTTTGGCGGCGATCGCGCTCAGCGGTTGCGGGCGTCGCGAAACCCCCGTGGAGGCGGGGATCCGGACGCAAAGTCTGCTGCTCGGCAACAGCGCGGAGCCGGCCGATCTCGACCCGCAGGCCATCAATGCGTTCACCGACGCCAATATCACCGATGCGCTCTTCGAGGGGTTGACCTCGATCGACGCCAAGACCTCCCGGGGGGTGCCGGCCGTGGCGGAGCGCTGGGAGATTTCTCCCGACGGCCTCGTCTACACCTTCCATCTCCGGTCCAGCGCCCGATGGTCGAATGGCGATCCGGTCACCGCCCAGGATTTCGTCTTCTCCTTCCATCGCATCCTCTCGCCCGCCTTTGCCGCCGGATACTCCTACATGCTCTGGCCGATCAAGGGCGCGCAGGCGTTCAACTCCGGCAAGCTCACGGATTTCTCGCAAGTCGGCGTCGAGGCGATCGACGCCGCGACGCTGCGCATCACGCTCGCGAACCCCACGCCCTACCTGCTGGCACTGGCGGCGCACGAGACGTGGATGCCCGTGCCGCGGTCGACGATTGAGAAATATGGCCGCTTCGATCAAAAAGGCACCCGCTGGTCTCGCGCGGGCGCGCTGATCGGCAACGGCGCCTTCACGCTCGTCGAGTGGACGCCGAACAGCCGGATCGTGGTGAAGAAAAATCCCACCTACTGGAATGCGGCCCACGTGCGGCTGAATCAGGTGACCTTTTTCCCGACCGACAATTCCGATAGCGAGGAATTGGCTTTCCGGGCGGGGCAGCTCCACGTCACGGGCGTATCGGGCGGACTGCCCTCGGCCAAGATTCCGTACTACCGGGCCCACGCCCCCAACGAATTGCGGATCGATCCCGCCCTGGCGACCAGTTACCTCGTTTTCAACGTCACCCGCGCGCCGCTGAACAGGGTCAAGGTTCGCCGCGCCCTCGCGCTCGCGATCGACCGGGAGAGCATTTCCCGCGACATCCTGTTCGGTTCCCGCGCGCCGGCGTACAGCCTGACGGCGCCGAACTGCGGCGGATATACCGCGGAGGCGCGCATTCCCTTCGACGCAGCCCTGGCGCGGCGGCTGCTCGCCGAAGCCGGTTTTCCCGAAGGAAAAGGTCTGCCCTCGTTCGAATTTCAAACCTTGTCCGATGGCAGCAGCACCAAGGTCGCGGAGGCCCTCCAGGCAATGTGGCGCCGCAACCTCGGGGTGAACGTGACGATCGCCACGACCGAACAGAAGGTTCTCTTCCAAAACGAGCAGAGCCTGAATTACACGATCGGCATCTCCGCCTGGATCGCCGACTACCCGGACCCGTCGACCTTCCTGAACCAATACGTCACCGGTGGCGGCAACAACTGGACCGGCTGGGGCAATCCCGAGTACGACCGGCTGATCCACGAAACCGAAGTCACCGGCGACAACACGCGGCGCTTCGCCCTGTTTCAGACCGCGGAAAAGCTCCTGCTCGAAGAAGCGCCGCTGGCGCCCCTTTTCAATCTGCCGGAAGTCTATCTGATCCAGCCCTCCGTCCACGGCTGGGATCCCTCGCTCATCGGCTATCACCATTTGACCAACGTCTGGCTGGAGCCGTAAACCAGCCACCTGCGGCATCCGTCTGTCGTTTGACAGGCCCGGCGGGGGCCGCACGTTAGCGGGATGCGAAGCCCTTACTCCCTCCTCGGCGTCCTCGCTCTGTCCCTCCTGGGCCTGACTTCGCTGCGCGCCCAGTCCCTCTACGAGATTCCGCTGAAGGACATCGATGGCCATTCCACCAACCTGGCTCCTTTTCGTGGTCAGGTGCTGCTGATCGTGAACGTCGCTTCGGAATGCGGCTATACGCCGCAGTACCAGGGCCTGGAAGCCCTCTACCGCGAATTCAAGGGGCGCGGGTTCGACGTCCTCGGCTTTCCCTGCAATCAATTCGGCGGCCAGGAACCCGGAACGAACGCCCAGATCAAGCAGTTCTGCTCCTCCACTTATCAGGTCAGCTTCCCTCTCTTCGACAAGCTCGAGGTCAACGGCGCGGGCCGCCATCCGCTTTACACGGCCCTCGCCGGACCCCGGGCCCCCTTCCCCGGAGACATCACCTGGAACTTCAATAAGTTTCTAATTGGGCGCGACGGCCGGATTCTGGCCCGCTTCGATTCGGACGCGGAGCCGGATTCGCCGCCGGTCCGGCGGGCCATCGAAGCGGCCTTGGGCTCGCGCTGATCCGGCGGCGACGCCGAGGCTGGCCGTCGGCGGGAAATCGGCGAAGCGCGCGCGCTCGGGCTAAATGCCCGTCCAAATCTGCCGATCTACCTCGGCATCGATGATCACCCAAGACCTCGCTCAGCCCGATCTGGTTGAAGCCGACGTGCTCGACCCGGAAGTCGTGCGCAGCCTGGGTGCGATCCCCGGCGCCGACGGCGGTTCGCTCTTCGCTGAAATCATCGAACTCTATCTCGGCGAAGAGCCCGACCGGCTGGAGGAACTGGCCCGGCTGTGCGAACGCCGCGATGCCGGGGCGGTGGCCGAATGGGCTCATGCGGTGGCCGGCAACGCCGCCGCCGTGGGCGGGACCGCCGTCCGCCGGGCCGCCGCCGAGCTGGAGTGCGCCGCCCGCGCCGCCCAATGGTCGGACGTGCTCACCGGACGGAATCGCCTCGAGGTGGCGTCCCGCCGACTCCGGGCGGAACTGGCGCGTCACGCGCCGCACCGGCTATGAAAGTCCTGACGATCGAGGACCAGCCGGTCGCGGCGATGCTGCTGAATTCCACCCTGCGGTCGCTCGGACACGATGTGGACTATGTCACCAATCCGGCGGAGGTCCTGGCCCGAACCGCCCAAGGCGCCTATCGCGTGGTGGTCAGCGACTGGCGGATGCCGGGAATGGACGGGCTGACCCTCTGCCGCAAGATCCGGGAGCAGGGCGGTCCGTATGTCTATTTCATCCTCGTGAGCGTTAACCGCATCACCAAGGAGAACCGCCAACTTGCGCTCGCGGCCGGGGTCGACGACTTCCTGAACAAGCCCATCGACATGGACGAAATCGGGATGCGCCTCCATGTTGCGGAACGGATTCTCCGACTGGCCGAGCGGACGCGTACCTCGGGCACGGGCCTCCGTCCCCGCGGCCGCAGCCCCTCGGTTCCGGCAGCGACGGTTCAGCCGAAGACCCACTGGTCTCGCTGGCTGACCCTGCTCGCCGCCGGCACCGCCATCCTGCTCACGCTGGTCGCCTGGCTGTCGCCCGCCGCTCCGCACTAAGGGCTGGTCCGGGCCCGCGGCGCAAATGCCGGCCGGCCATCCGCCGCGCTCCGAACGGTCGAACCGCCGCTCGGCCGATTGGCGCCCGCCGGACCGGTGCTCGAGTGGCCTCCGCCTGAGCGACCGCCGCCCCAGGAGCCCCCGCGTCCGCCGCGGCCCCCTCCCCCGCCGCCCGGGCGGCCGCCCTGGCCACCGCTGCGGCCGCCGCCGCCGCCGAAACCCCGGCGTGGCTCCGCGGGCTGCGCCGTCGGATTACCGCGCCGGTATTCGAACCCCTCCAGCTTGAGCTGGGGAATCTGCTGGCCGATGAAGCGTTCGATATCGCGGACATCGCCCGCGTTTTCGGGCGTCGAGAGCGTCAGGGCCTCGCCCACCGCCTGGGCGCGCCCGGTGCGGCCGATCCGGTGGACATAGTCCTCGGGATTTTCCGGCACGTCGTAATTGATCACGTGGGACACTCCCGCGACGTCGATGCCGCGGGCGGCGATATCGGTCGCCACCATCACCTCGTACCGCCCGCTCCGAAACCCCTCCAGGGCCTCGATCCGCTGGTTCTGCGAACGGTTCGCGTGCAGCACCCCCACCGAGTGATTCGCCTCCCGCAGCCGCCGGGCAATCCGGTCGGCCCCATGCTTCGTCCGGGAAAAGATCAGCACACTGTTGAAGTCGATCTTCGCCAGGAGCGCCTGCAGGAGATCGAACTTCTGCTCCGCGCTCACGGGATAGATCGCGTGCTGGACGGAGGTGGTGACCGAGCGGGCCACCCCGATCTCCACCCGCGCGGGATCCTTCAGGGCGAAGGAGGCGACGGCGGCGATTTCCGGAGGGACCGTGGCGGAGAAGAACAGCGTCTGCCGCTGCGGCGGGCACCGCTGGATGATGCGCTTCACATCGTGGATGAAGCCCATGTCGAGCATCCGGTCCACCTCGTCCAGAATCAGGATCTTCAGGCCGCCCAGCTTGAGCGCGCCTTCCTGCAGGAAATCCATCAGCCGTCCCGGCGTCGCCACCACGATGTCGGTGCCGGCCTTGACCTCGCTGCGCTGGCGCCCGTAGCCGACGCCGCCGTGCAGCACGGTCGCCCGCAGATTGGTGAACCGCGCGAAATCCCGGAAGGCGGTTTCGACCTGCGCCGCCAGTTCGCGCGTGGGCTCCAGCACCAGCACCCGCGGACCGCCCGGCTGATGGGCGTTGAGCTGGTTCAGCACCGGCAGCGCGAACGCCGCCGTCTTGCCCGTTCCGGTCTGCGCCGAAGCGATCAGGTCGCGGCCCGAGAGCACCACCGGAATCGCCCGCAGCTGGATCGGCGTCGGCTCGGTATAACCCATGGCCTGCACTCCGCGGACCAGTTCCGGCGCAAGGCCGAGTTTAGAGAAAGGCATCTCGCAAACTTGACGAAACTCCCACCCGACGCGAGGGAATTCGCCCGTCGCGCGCTGAGCGGCGCCGTCCGGCCGCGGCGCTCGGCGGGGAGCGCCGCCGCCCGCTCCGGCTCAGACTTCGACCGTCTCAGGCTCGGCCGCGACCGGCGCGTGCGAGCGCGCCGGCGGGGTGAACCGCTCGTCGCCGGTCGCCACCTTCGCCGGGACGACGGGCGAGATCCGGTCCGACGCGATGCCGCCCCGGGCCGCTCCGCTTCCGATCACCGCCAGCAATTCGACCACCGACGCCTTGAGCGTGTCGGCCTGGGCATCGAGTTCGACGGCCGAACTCGCCGAGGTCTCCGCCGCGGACGTGTTGGACTGCGTCAGGCTGTCGATCTCCGCGACCGCCTTGTTGACCTGCTCCATGCCCTGGGACTGCTCCTGGCATGCGTTCGAAATCGTCGCGACCAGCGCATCCACCTGCCGCGCCTTGTCGACGATGCCCACCAGGGCCTCCGCCACTTTGGCGCTGACCTTGGCGCCCTTCTCCGTCGTCGCGACGGAATGCTCGATCTTCGCGGCGGTGTCGCGGGCGGCCTGGGCGGCCCGCTGGGCGAGATTCCGCACCTCGTCCGCGACGACCGCAAAGCCGGCCCCCGCCTCGCCCGCCCGGGCCGCCTCGACGGCGGCGTTCAGGGCGAGGATGTTGGTCTGGAAGGCGATTTCGTCGATCGTCTTGATGATCTTGGCGATTTCGCCGGACGACGTCCGGATCTCGCTCATCGCGGCCTTCATCTTGTCCATCTCGGCCGCACCCATGTCCGCGGCGGTGCGCGTCTGCTCGGACAGCTCTTTCGCCTTCGCCGCGTTTTCGCTGGTGCTCTTGGTCATCGAGCTCATTTCCGCCAGCGAAGCACCGGTCTCCTCGACCGCCGCCGCCTGCCGGCTGGAACCCTGCGCCAGCTCCTGGCTCGACGAAGCGGCGTGCGAGGACGCGGCGGCCACGTCCTGAGCGCTCCGGTCGAGCACCCCCGCGACCTCGCGGAAGCGGGTCGACACGCCGCGGGCCAATCCCACGGCGGCGAGCATGAAGAGCACCGTGAAGACGCCCAGACTGCCCAGCGCGGCCGTGCCGAAGTGATCCGACTGCACGATGACGGCGTTCGTCGTTTCGCCGGCGTTCCGCGAAAGTTGGAAGTAGTGCTCGCTCAGCGCCTGCAGCTTCGCTTCCAGGGTCTGCCGGTTCGGCGTGACGCTCTGGTCCAGGATGGTCATCGCTTTGTCGAAATCGCCGCCCTTCAGCGCGGCCTGGAAGTTCTCCGCCGAAGTCCGGTACGTCTTCACCGCCGCGAGATAGCTGTCCACCAGCGCCGCCGTCTCCGGACTGCGGTCGTTGGCCGCCAGCTCGGCCGCGAAGTGATCGATCTTGCCCAGCTGGTCCTTGAAGGCCTCCTTCTGCGTGTTCGTGGCGGCATCGTCGCGCGCCATCGCGAATTGCAGAATGACGCCATTCAAACGCAGGGTCGCCTCGGAGAGCCGGCTGATCGTGACCAGGCCGGGGAGAAACCGTCCCGTGAGGACGCCGCTCTGCAGCGTGCCCTGCCGGGCGTAATGGCGGGACACGCCGGCGACGGCCGCCACTCCCGCCGCCACCAACCCGAAGCAGACGGCGATGAGCGTGGTGGTTCGCCGGAGATTGAGCGAGTGGAGGAAGTTTTTCATCGGGAGCGCGCGATCGGACTCAGTCGGAGGACGCGGTCTTACTTGGCCATCGCCAGGACGATGAGGCCGTCCGCCTTGGTGCTGTCGCCCATCGCGACGGCGCCCGTCGTTTCGGCGGCGAGCTTGCCCGCGGCCTCCTCGCTGTCGACGATCTTGGGCGCCGAGCCGCCGCCGGTCATGCACAGCCGGCGCCAGTGGTTGAGCAGCTGGCTGGTGTTCATGCCGAGGAACGTCTGGAGGAACTTGTCCTGATCGGTCCCGTCACGGGCGATCACGATGACAATGCGGGTGCCCGCCAGCGACGACTGCTTGCCCAGCAGCACGGCCTTGACGGCGTCGCCGTCGAGGGTCTGGGCCCCGAAGGCTTTCGAGGCGAGCAGCGCCGGATCGGCGCAAAGGCCGGGCGCGGTCGAAAGGGCGGCCAGCGCGAGGCCGGAGAGGAAGAGGGTGGAACGTGGCATGGTAGGTAGGTTGGAAGTTGGGTTCCGCCGGGGCTCAGAACACGAAGGTGGCCTTGGCGGCGAACATGTCCCAGCGCGGCGTATAGGTGCTGGTGGGCGCTGGCCGCTCGTAGGAGCTCCAGATCTTGCCGGCGCCCTGGTAGAAGTGCTCCTCGAGCTTGATGATCAGGTGCTCGGTCACATCGAAGGAGAGGCTGACCGCCGTGTCGTCCTGATTGCGGTAGGTCTGGGTGATCTTGCCGATGTTGCCGGGCGTGGTGCTCGAGCTCGTGGTTTCCACGCTCTCGGCGAAATGGTCGTAGTACACGCCCGCCTGCAGCCATTTGTTGATCCGCTTGGCGGCCGAAAAGTAGAAGTACGAGGCGCGGTAATGGCTCGGCCGGTCGTGCAGGGTGAGGTTGACCAGGCCGGGCGGCGTGTTGGTCAGGTAGGCGGCGTCCTCGTGGCCGGCCTCCGAGGCGAACGTCCAGTCGCCCAGGATGTACTCCACCGAGAAGAGATGGCGCGGATAGGACGGCGTCGCCCGGACGTAGGGCTGATTGGTCTTGCTGGTCGTCGTCGGGACCGGGTAGGTCAGCGAGTTGAGGAAGCGGTATTCGCTGAAGGAGTACCCGACGCGCAGGCCGTTGATCGGCAGATTCCAAAAGAGCGTGGCGCCCTCGATGGCGTCCATCTTGATCGGCCCGAGGATGCGGATCGTGCTATCGTTGAAGAAGACGTTGGCGCCGGAATCGGTGGGGATCGTCACCTTCCCATAGAAGGCGGTGTAGTCGAGGCTGCCGAACTTGTGCAGGTCGACATTGCCGTAGCCCATTCCGCCGTTGAACGCGGCGTTGAAGTCGCGCAGCCGGGCGTCGTAGACGCTCATCGGCATGAGAATCGAGGCGCGGACCTCGTCGAGGTCGAGCGCCTCGTTGTAGAGACCGTGGGGTGTCTTGACGCGGCCCACGCGCACGCCGAACCAGGTGAACGGATGGTAATCGATCTGCGCCCAGTCCAGCTCGGGCCGGTCGCCACCGTAATCGGCGATCCGCTCGCCGAACACCTGGGCGCCGACGCGGACGGGGCCGAAGGCGTAGGAGCCGTTGAGCGCGTATTCGCGGAAGTTCGGGTCACCCGTGTGGGTGGTGCCGAGAAAGTCGTTGGCCGAAGAGTCCAGGAAGCCCTGGCTCGCGAAGCCGCCGATCTGCACATCGTGCCACTCGATGGTGGCGCGGGCGGTGGTGACACCGCCAAGGATCAAAGCGAAGCCCGCCAGGAGCCGGCTGCGCAAAGCTAGGGTATGGTCGTGCTGGTAGGTCATTGCGGGCAGATTCGGCGCACGACCCGAATCACTTTAGCTAAAATCCCAGCGAAGGAGAAAGGAACCCCGGCAGTTTAATCCCTTGGCCACCTTACCTTAACAAATATTCAGGTAGCCGGCACCAGCGGCCGCAAAGGGGTAGGACCGCTTGCGGACGATCGGATTCCGCGAGCTTCGCCCCTGTCGGGGCGAGCGTATCCGGACTAAGCGCGGCCCTTGGCTTTGCCGTGAGGCCGGCGCCGCCGCAACGCCTTCGGCGCGACCAGTTTCCGCAGCGCCCGCATCAATTCGACAAAGTCCGCCGGCAGCGGCGCGCGCAGGTCCAGGGCGCGCCCGGTGATCGGATGCGTCAGCACCAGATGCTCCGCATGCAGCATCACGCGCCCGGGCGCCGGCAGATCAGAGTGCGCCTTCCAGCCATAGGCCGCGTCCCCCAGCAGCGAATGCCCGAGCGATTTCAGGTGGACCCGGATCTGATGGGTGCGCCCCGTATAGATCCGACACC
>Ga0116230_10006772_pt1 | contig 11312 bp, 12 predicted proteins | sample S1TSphfallax_3_FD_88678 | JGI IMG/M metagenome (GOLD analysis project Ga0116230, IMG submission 88678) | Host-associated microbial communities from peat moss isolated from Minnesota, USA - S1T2_Fd - Sphagnum fallax MG | ecosystem: Host-associated > Plants > Peat moss > Unclassified | place...
CACGCGCCGATACGCGCTTCCTCGTCTTTTACGGGAATGGCAACAATGATGCCGCGGTCAGGGCGCATGACCGATAGGTGATGACAACGTATACGAAATCAACGAAGCGAATTTTTGGCTTTCGGCGATTTCATCTTTCCGAAAACCGTACCGCTCGCGCGGGAACATTCAGGCCAAGGGGGATGGCTTGGCTTTGTTAATTTGGAGTAAAGATCCGCTACAGAGTCCGCTGCAATCCCAAACTCCGCTCGACATGGATTTTCAGCGCATCCGCCCGCATGCCCGAGCGATAGGCCGTCCTGATCGCGCCAGCCAGCCGCTCCGGGTCCAGATCGTCATGCGCATTGTAAAGGTCATCCGCCACGCGGTTAACGAGCCTGACATCGGCCATCGAAAGATGGCGATTTGCATAGGGATCGATCAAAAGGACCAAAACACCACCTGAACGCGGGAGAATCCTGAGTCAGCCTTGCTGCCGCTATACATAACGAGTCCTAAACTTTTCCGTAACCGGATATAAGTGGTTTCCGGCGTCGATGAAGGGGCAGAGCCTTCCTGTCCAAAATACAATGTGCCGTCATGGATTACCAACTCGTTTTCGCTGATAAGCCTTCGCAAATGCAGCATCTCGCCGATCCGGCGCTGCGACCACATTGAGGAAATTCATGACCCAAACCGATGACGATTTCATGCGCCGCGCAATCGCTTTGGCCCGCGAGGGCGAGACCGCTCCCGGCAGCGGCCCGATCGGCTGCGTCATCGTGCTCGACGGTGCCGTGATCGGCGAAGGCCATAACGAGGTGGACGCCCGGCACGACCCATCCGCCCATGCCGAGATCGTCGCCATGCGCCGCGCCGGCGCCCATCTGAAACGATCAAGGTTTTCAGGCGCCACGTTGTATTCCACGCTGCAGCCCTGCGGCATGTGCAGCATGGCCTCGATCTGGGCCGGTATCTCGCGCATCGTCTACGGCGCCGAGCGCCATCAGGTCCATGACATGTACTTCGAGGATCGGCACTTCGAAACGATGGATTTTATCCGCGATGCGTTTAAGAAAGACTTAACCGTGACCGGCGGCGTGCGAGCCGAACAATGCGCCGCATTGTACTACGGGCCAGGCGATGACCCGCCCGCCGAAGAGCAGGCGAACAAATAGGAGGGAAGGCATGCCAATAGACGAGATGCCGCGACCGGCCGAGCCGGCCCCGATCAGCCACATCCTGGAAACCTGCCTCTATGTCGCCGATCTTGATCGCGCGCGGGAATTTTATCGGCGCGTGTTGAATTTCCCCACGGTTTTCATGGACCAGCGCATGTGCGCGATGACCGTCCCCGGTAGCGCGGTACTGCTGTTGTTCAAACATGGGGAATCTCTGGCCGGCAGCCCGACGCCCGGCGGCCTGATCCCGCCCCATGGCGGTCAGGGCGTGCAGCATGTTTGCTTTGCCATTCCGCTCGCCGCGCTGGACGGCTGGGCGGCACGGCTGGAACGGGAAGGTGTCGCCATCGAAAGCCGCGTCGTCCAGCATTACGGCGGCGTCAGCCTGTATTTCCGCGACCCTGACGAGCATTCCATCGAACTCGCGGTTCCCGGTCTATGGCCAAACTACTGATCCCGTGCGCAAGCCTGTTCACCTGGGGTGGCTTGACCTCGCCTGTCAGCCGATGGTTTAACCAAGCCGCCTAATTCTTCTAACGAAATCTCACCCACCGTCGCCGGTTTGCGTTCCGTCATCAACATCGGTGGTCTCACCTATGGCTATGGCCATCGAGATAAACATCCGCAGCCTCGTCTTTGCTGCCGTCCCAACGAAAAATCAGCCGCCACTGCTGATTGACGCGGATGGAATGAAGCCCACCGAAGGCGCCTTGCAGCTTCTCGACGTGGTTGCTCGGAGGCACGCGTAGATCCTGATCCGTCATCGCATCATCAATCATCTGCAACTTGCGGAACAGCCGCGCCTCCAGGTCGGCCGGAATGCGACGTGACCGCCTATCCCACACGAAGACGTCGTGTAACCCACCGTCCTGAAACCCGATCATCATGGAAATCGTTGGTTGGATGTACCACTCAACGGGTCAAACTGTCGACACTGTTCTTACTTAATCCTTCTGAACGTGAATCTGCCCGTCCATCCCCGGCCAGTCGGAATAGCCGACCGAACCGCCGCCATACCAATATTCTTTGGGCGCCTCCGCCAGCGGCGCGCCGGTGCGCAGACGGTGCACCAGATCCGGATTCGCGAGATACGGCCGCCCGAAACTGAACAGATCGGCATCGCCTCTCGCAAACACCTCTTGCGCCAGTTCCAGCGTGTACCGGTTATTGGCAATATAGGCCCCGGCAAAACGTTTCCGCAGCGCCGGAAAATCCACATCATCCGGCACTTCCCGCGTCAGCTGCGTCACCCCCTCGATGTCATGGATATACAGCAGCCCGATCTCGGATAGCGCATCGACATAAGTCCCGTACGTCGCCATCACATCGGAATCCAGCTCGGCGCCGCCCGGCTGGGTCGTTGCCGGCGAAATCCGTATGCCGACGCGCTTTGGCCCCCACACGGAGACCACCGCGCGCACGACCTCCAGCGGAAACCGCAGCCGATTCTCGATCGATCCGCCATAGCGGTCGGTCCGCTTGTTGGTGCTGTCACGAATGAACTGCTCAAGCAGATAATTATTGGCGGAGTGAACCTCCACGCCATCAAACCCGGCATCCTTCGCGCATTGCGCGGCGTGCCGGTAATCCTCCACGATCGCCGGAATCTCATCCGTCTCCAGCGCCCGCGGCGTCACATGGTCCTGCAGGCCGGTATTGGTAAACGCCTGCCCCTCCGGCTTGATCGCGGAGGGCGCCACCGGCAGTTCGCCATCATGCAGATCGGGATGCGAAATGCGGCCGGTATGCCACAGCTGCAAAAACATCTTGCCGTCGCGCCGATGCACCGCTTGCGTGACGCGCTGCCAGGCCGCCACCTGCGCCTCCGTCCAGATCCCCGGCGTCAGCGCATAGCCCCGCGCCTGCGCGGAAATATTTGTCGCTTCGCTGATCACCAAGCCGGCATCGGCGCGCTGACCATAGTAATCGGCGGCAAAATCCGGCGGCACGCCGTCATCGCTGGAGCGGCTGCGGGTCAGCGGCGCCATCACGATCCGGTTGGCGAGAAGCAGATCGCCGATCATCACCGGCTGCAGGATCGGAGAGTTTTGTTCGGGCATTGGTCAAAAATCCTTCTGTTGGAAGGACAGGTGGGGTCACCTCGACCGCGGTGCAACATCGTGCGGTCGCGTGGGTCAAACTGTCCAGGCGCGCATCCGTTTAAAACTTTGTTCAGCGCCCTGTCAGATAACCAAAGATAATGGTTGATTCCGCCTTGCCAATCAGCATGTGAGCCGCGATCCACTTCCACGGAGTTTGCTCATGGCAGCAACCAACACCACCGCGCCCGGCGGCGTGCATCTCGCGATCACCAAGGTTTCCGCCACCACCATCGTGCCCTTCATCATCGCCAGCGCGCTGCACGTAGCGGCGGCCGGCGCCATCCTGGTCGCCGGCTTCTGGGTCTCCGGCAAGGCCGACATGCTGGTCGGCAAGGCGCTCGCGAAGAGCAAGCATGTCGACGAAATGCTGCGCGGCTTTTTCGGCAGCATCGCCCGCTATTTCGTGCTCACCATCGCCGGCCTCGCGGTGCTCTCGCAATTCGGCGTGCAGACCACCAGCCTGGTGGCCGTGATCGGCGCCGCCAGCCTGGCGATCGGCCTCGCTTTGCAGGGCACACTCTCGAATCTCGCCGCCGGCGTCATGCTGCTGATTTTCCGGCCTTTCCGCATCGGCCACACCGTCGCCATCGGCGGCAACCAGGGCACGGTGCAGGCGCTCTCTTTGTTTTGGACGGAGATCGTCACCGCCGACAAGGTGCAGGTGATCATCCCGAACGGCAGCGTCTGGGGCCAGCCGTTGAAGAACCTCAGCGCCTATGCGGGACCGCCCGCCACCGCGGAACTGCGCACGCCGGTGCCGGACAACGTCGATCTGGTCGCCGCCCAAGAGCGCATCCAGGCGATCGTGCAGGACAATCCCGGCGTGCTGAAAGACCCGGCGCCCAGCGTCCTATTGGACCGCGGCGGTACCGATAACGGCCTGCAGATCGTGGTCTCCTTTGCGCCGGAAGGCGGCGCGGACCATGCCGCCGCGGTGAAAAGCAGCCTGATCGCCGCCTTGCATGCCGATGCCGAAGCGGCGAAGGACACCAGACAGGCCGCCGCCGTGCCGTAACGTGCCCTGGTACGGCGCTGTTCGGCCTCTACCAGGTCATCTGGCCGTTGCTCAGCGTCGCTTCCAACGAGCTGGTGGCGGATCTCGCGCCGTTCGGTGGGGCTGCCGCGATCGCCTCCGCTTCGGCGCGATCCTCGGCGGTAAGGTGGCCGATCTATTCGGCTATCCCGCCGGCAACTGGACCGCTAAACTCGGCGAAGCCGGCCCGCAAGTGAAGTTCTGACGCTTCAGCCCTTCCGTTCCTGCCGTAGAAAAAACCGCAGCATTTCCCGGCTGGCATCCGGGCCTTGCGGATCAGAAAAGGACCCCGCCGCGCTACCGCCTGACCACGCATGTCCGGCACCATGCACCAGCCATTTTTCCAGCACCGGCCGGCCCCGCGCATCCTCTTGCACCGTCCTCGTGTAGAAGCGACCGTTCGTTTCGCCTTCCACGACAGTCGTCCGCACGGCGTCAGCCGGTTCGGCTTGCGCGATCACCTGGTCGCCGTTCACCGCGTTCACGGTGCCGTCCTGGTCGCCTTGGAACACGATCACCGGCACGCTCACTTTATGCGCTGCCACCGCCTCCGCGGGCGCGCCGCGCTGCATGGCCCCAAATGCGGCCCCCATATTGGTCGCGGCCCCGCAAGCGAGCCCCGAATGCACCCCCACCGCGGCGTATAAATCCGGATAATTCGCCGCCATGATCATCGCCGCGGCACCCCCGGCGGACATCCCCGCGACATAAATCTGCCGCGGCTTCACGGCGTATTCGGCCATCACCGCATGGGTGATCCCCGCGATCAAGGACGGTTCGCCGGTATCCCGGTGCTGATCCGCGGCATTGAACCAGTTCCAGCATTTCTGAAAATTCGCGGATTTCGACTGGGCGGGGTAGACGACGAAGAAATTCTCGGCCTCCGCCAGCTCATTCATTCGCGTGCCGGCGGCAAAATCATCCGGTGACTGCGTGCAGCCGTGAAGCATCACCACCAGCGGCAACGCCTGTCCGTGATAGCCGCGCGGAACGAACAACTTGTACTTCCGGCTGCCGGCCTGATTGGTGAAAACACGTTCGGAAAACCCGGCGGTCTCCGGCTGCGCGTCCCGGCCGCCCACCCCCAGCCGGTCCAGCAGCCCGCGTACGGCCTCCGGCACGGCAAGCCCCAAATCGGGCATCGCCACCGCCGGTGGCACCGCGGGCGCCGCCGCGGATGGCCGCCCAAGCCCTCCAAAGGCGCCGCGCAGCACCGCCAGCGCCTCTTTCAGCTTACCGGCGCGGGTCAGGCGGGTGGCTTTGTCCATATCGACTTTTCTGTACTCGTTCACTTTTTACCGTCGTCTTTCATTCAAAGAATTTTCGTCAGCCCATCCGGTCGCGGAGGGCCGCCTTCACTTCGGCGCTCGCCTGCAATGCGCCCAACACGTGAATATGTTCCACCACGGCGCCCGCTAGCTCCGGCGGTACATCCGCGTCGATCACCGCTAGCCCCAACACCTGTATCCGTACTGTCTCGCCTTGCGCCCGCAGCGCCTCGAACTCACGGCGCGTGAACCGCCGCAGGCCCATTTCCAGCTGCTGCCGCCCCACCGACTGCCGGACCGCATCGCCATGCCGGTCGAGCTGGTTGCGGATCGCGGTCCGGATGAAATCCGTCCGATTCGCGTAGAATCCCTCGCCGACCAGCAGATCGATATGACCGAGATCGACGAAGCCGAGATTGATGGTGATCTTCTCGCTGTCCGCCGGCCTCGGCCGCAGCTCCTGCACATTGTTGATCATCAAAACATCCATCCACCATCCACCTGGATGGTTTAACCATATGCTGCACCGCACCACAAGTGGATTAGGGACCGGGTGGTGACGGGATCAAGATGCGCCTAATGTGGATGAGCCACGCGTTTCGCGGGGAACGCCGGAGGAACCCCAATTTCGCAACGCGCCGCCACCGCCGAGGGCCAGCGCCTGACCGGCCCGGACGCCGCCGCCTGGCGCCGTTGGGGCCCCTATGTAAGTGACCGCGCCTGGGGCACCGTGCGCGAGGACTACAGCGCCAACGGCGACGCCTGGAATTACTTTCCGCATGACCATGCCCGCAGCCGTGCCTATCGCTGGGGCGAGGACGGGCTCGCCGGTTTCTGCGATGACCGCCAGCTCTGGTGCCTTGGCCTGGCCCTCTGGAACGGCCGCGACCCGATCATCAAGGAGCGCCTGTTCGGCCTGACCAACGAAGAGGGCAATCACGGCGAGGACGTGAAGGAGCTGTACTTCCATCAGGACGCGACACCCACGCACAGCTACTTGTCTATGCTATACAAATACCCCGTCGCCGCTTTCCCTTACGAACGATTGATCGAGGAAAACCGCCGCCGCGACCGCACCCAGCCCGAATACGAAATTCTTGACACCGGCGTGTTCGACAACAACGCCTTCTTTGACATCACGGTGGAATACGCCAAGGCCGCGCCCGACGATATTTTGCTCTGCATTACCGCGCATAACCGCTCGGACCAGACCGAAACGCTGCACATCCTGCCGCAATTCTCGGCGCGCAATGTCTGGTCCTGGGCCAGAACACCCAAGCCGGAATTGCAGCGGCGCGACAACAACGTCATCGCCGCCATCCATCCGGATTTTCCGCCACTGCATCTTGCCATCGATCAGCCGGCGCGCTGGCTGTTCTGCGAAAACGAAACCAATGTGCGGCGCCTGTACAACATCGCCGCCCCCGGTCCGTTCAAGGACGGCATCAATGATTTGCTGCTCCACAACGACACCGCCGCCATCCGCGACGATTCCGGCACCAAATGCGCCGCGCGCGTCACGGCCACCATTCCCCCGAACGGCACCCATACCATCCGCCTACGTCTCTGCCCGCTGCCGGAAACGCCCTCCTTCGACGACTTTGACGCCGTCTTCACCGCCCGCCAACGCGAAGCCGACGAGTTTTACGCCGCCGTCCAGATCAACATCGCGGATGCGGATGCACGCCTGCTCCAGCGCCGTGCCTTCGCCGGTCTGATCTGGTCCAAGCAATACTACGAATTTGACGTCCGCGCCTGGCTGCAAGGCGACCCCGCCCAGCCGCCCCCGCCCGCGCAGCGCGGCGCCGGCCGCAATGCCGACTGGCAGCATCTCGCCATGGCGGATATCGTGATCATGCCGGACAAATGGGAATATCCCTGGTTCGCCGCCTGGGACCTAGGGTTCCACGCGGTCACCATCGCGCTGATCGACCCCGGCTTCGCCAAAGCCCAGCTTCTGCTGCTGTTGAAAGACCGCTGCATGCATCCAAGCGGCCAGATTCCCGCCTATGAATGGGAATTCTCGGACGCCAACCCACCGGTCCAATCCTGGGCCGCCTGGCGGATCTTTGAGACCGACCGTGATCTCTCCGGCCGCCCCGACCATGATTTCCTGCGCCGCGCCTTCCACAAATTGCTGTTGAATTTCGGCTGGTGGGTCAACCGCAAGGACGCCGAAGGCCACAACATCTTTCAAGGCGGCTTTCTTGGCCTCGACAACATCGAGATTTTTGACCGCTCAAAACCGCTGCCCACCGGCGGGATGATCGACCAGGTGGACGGCACCGCCTGGATGGCGAGCTTTGCCCTCTACATGATGCGCATCGCGCTGGAACTGGCGATGGTTGAACCGGTCTATCAGGACCTCGCCACCAAGTTCTTTGACCATTTCCTCTACATCGCACAGGCGATGAGCAATGCCGGGGACGGCGCCGGCCTGTGGCATGAGGCGGAGGGCTTTTTCTATGACCTGCTGCGCCTGCCGGGCGGCGCCGCGGTGCCGCTGAAAACCCGCTCGATCGTCGGCCTGACGCCGCTCTTCGCCGTGCAGGTTCTGGAACCCGAAATGCTGCGCGCGCTGCCGGATTTCTCCCGCCGGCTGGACTGGCTGCTGGCCAACCGCCCGGACCTGGCGGCCTTGATTTCGCATTGGAACATCCCCGGCCAGGGCGAGCGCCGTCTGCTCTCCTTGCTCCGCGGCCATCGGCTGAAAGCGCTGCTCCGCTATATGCTGGATGACACCGAGTTCCTCTCCCCGAACGGCATCCGCGGTGTCTCCAAATTCCACGAAGCCCAGCCTTTCATCTATGACGTTTCCAATCAGCGTTTCGAGGTCAAATACCTGCCGGCGGAATCCGATTCGGGCGCGTTCGGCGGCAATTCCAACTGGCGCGGCCCGGTCTGGGTGCCGATGAATCTGCGTTTGATCGAGACCCTGTTCACCTTTTATCATTATTACGGAGACGATTTCGTGGTGGAATACCCGCACGCCTCCGGCACCTATTTGTCGCTGCGCGACATCGCCACCGAACTCGCCCACCGCCTCTGCGCGCTCGCGCTGAAAACCTCCGCCGGCACCCGCCCGATCATGGCAAGCTATCCGCAATTGCAAGCCGACATCACGTCGCAGAACCTCATCCTCTTCCACGAATATTGTAATGGCAACACCGGCGCCGGCCTGGGCGCGTCCCACCAAACCGGCTGGACCGCCGCGTTAGCGTTGCTCCTTCATCATAAACCGTAGGGTGGGTAAGCGCCGCGAAGCGGCGCGTCACCCACCATCCCAACGGGACCTACCCAGGCTCAACAACCGCAACATCCCGTTCCCAGCCCTCATTCTCCAGCCGGATTTGCTCGATCGCGATGGCATTCCCCCCGCCATCCAGATCGGGCAGCGCGTCATAGGCGGACGGCCAGCAGCGATAGATTTTATAGGCCCGCGCCAGCTGTCCCGCCTCGTTATACAGCTCCAGATACACGTCCTTCCGGAAATTCCCGCTCTCGACTCCGGTCTGAACTTCAAACACCAGATTCGCCCAGTCCTCGAACGCGCTGTCCTCCGTCACGCCACGCTGCAACGTGATCGCCTCGTAAACCGTCCGCCCCGGCGCCTTGCGGGACACCGTGGGGTCGCCGCCGTCCCGATGCTCCACCACCTCCGTCGTCCGCCGCAGCGCGCTCACCCGGCTCACACCCGGAATATACGTTCCATCCCACTTCACCCGGAATTTCGCCGTCTCCAGAGGATCCTGCGATACCTCTTGCGACATCACGCCACAATCGTTTCGGTCGGCGCCGGCTCGAACGGCGTCAGCGTTCCGGCCGCCAGCAGCGCCTGCCGCCGTTGCACCTCCAGCGCCATCAGCTGCACCTGCAACCCGATCCTCTGCGCCTCCGCCTGCTCGCGCTCGGCCTTGATCGCGGCGGCCTGCTCCAGCTCCGGGTCCAGCGCGCAACAATGCGCCAGCTCCGGATCATACACCACCCCGTCGGTGGGAATGGCGATGGTGGTCGCATGCTCCACCACTTCGCCCACCGGCGGTGCCCCCTTCAGCGCCGCCTCCACCGCCGCCCGGAACGGCTGCGGCAGCAATCCAATCTGCGCCGGGGTCAGCACCGGCGACAGATAGTTTCCCGCCGTGACCTGGAACGTCACCGCCGTCACCTTCGTGCTGCCGACATAAACATCCAGCACTCTCCGCACGAAGTAATTCACCGCGTAGCAGATATTATTGTTCACCAGCGTCCGCTGCGTCGTGGAAACCGTTTCGCTATCTTCATAACTGCTCACCGTGATGGATCGCTGCAAATCCGTGTATTGCGCGGACTGCTGCGCCAACGCAACAAACTGGTCGGCGCTACTCTGCGTGGACTGGTCCACGGCGACGCTCCCGCTCGATGAACTACCGCCGCCGCCCGAGCCGCCAATGCTGAACAGGCCAAGATTGATCCCGCCGCCGCCGGACACGGTTGAGCTTTGCGTCTGGCTGTTCAACACCTGCGTCAGCTTGCTGGAATCGTTGGCATTCTGCTGCTGATACAGAGAGGATAGAAATTGCGCGAAGGTGGTCTGCACGGAAAACCGTTCGGTATCCGAAGTGGTCCGCCGGTAGCGATCGCTCTGATACAACGTCATCTTCTCGCCAGGCAGCAGCGTCAACGTATAGGCCAGCCCGCCATGCTGCTTGCCCACCAGGCACAGCGTATGCGTGTAGGTGACCGTGATCGCAATGAATCCGCGGGCGAAGTCGCCGGTCTCCGCACCGGCAACCAAGGGAACGGTCGAGGTTTTTGTTTCGGTAAAGGTGATGCAGGGCGGTCCGGCCAGCCAGGGCGGATCGCACGGGCTCTGGCAGCACGGGTCGCGCGCCGGCAAAGTAATGGGCGTGGTCCCGTCGGTCGGGCTGATCGTTTCGCCGGGCATTTGTTGCTCCCCAGCGTTCCTTGGCCGGAACGCATTGTTTTCGCAACGATCCTACGACCTGCGCGTGGGCCGAGTCAACCTACCAGCCCATACTCCCCGGCCCGCCCTTGAACGGGCCTTGCAGATCGCTGGTGATCCAGCCGCCGTAAAACCCGCCGGGCTGCGGTGTCACCGCCTCGTCGCCCACGAAACACTGCTCCATCTTGCCGGCATACACGGCCAGATGGTCGCGGATCGCCGCAAATGGGGGTGTCGGCGCCGGATAGCTCCAGGCCGCGCGCTCGGCCACCTTGCCGCCGGCGCGAATGGTCCAGTATTCCGCCTCGCCTTTCCACTCGCAAAAGCTCCGCCCCGGCGCCGGCGCCAGCACGCCTTCCGCAAACGCCGCCCGCGGCAAGTAACAAACCGGCGGATGGGACGTCTCGAGCACCCGATACGCGGCGGTGGTATCCGCGATCACCGCGCCGCCGAACACGATCCGGATGCGCTTGCCCACAGGCTCAAGCGCCGGCGGCCGCGGATAGTCCCATACATTTTCCATTACGGAACGAAGGCGCCAGCCTACCGTGCGTGCCGGCCAGGCGCCGCGCTGTGCTGTTTCAGCACCACATCCGTCTGCGCCGCCACCTCGGTCAGCGTGACCTCATAGCCCCAAAGGTCCGCCAGATGCCGCAGCGCCATGACGGTGTCCTTCTCCTTGGTGAGAATCCCGCCATAGACCCGGTGCTGCAAAATCAGCCGGCGGTCGCCGTTCAGATCCACGTCCACCACCTCGATCTCGGGCTCGTTCTGCACCACGTCATATTGGTTGGCGAGGTTGGTGCG
>Ga0116230_10006773_pt1 | contig 11311 bp, 14 predicted proteins | sample S1TSphfallax_3_FD_88678 | JGI IMG/M metagenome (GOLD analysis project Ga0116230, IMG submission 88678) | Host-associated microbial communities from peat moss isolated from Minnesota, USA - S1T2_Fd - Sphagnum fallax MG | ecosystem: Host-associated > Plants > Peat moss > Unclassified | place...
ATCCCGCTGATCGGCGGGATTGGGGACAGCTATGGCGGGTATTGCCATACCATCGTGAAATTGCAGAGCGGGCGGGTGGTGGGCATCCGGTACACCGGCGAGACAAATGCGTTCGTGGCGCCGAACGCCTATTGCGCGTCGACGGTGCGGGGCTGCGTGAACGATCCGCCGGCGCCGACGATTCCGGGGCCGACGGCGGCCGCGGGTGCTGCGGCGGTGAAGGAGGATTAGCGCGGCGGCGGATCAAGGAAGACGTGGATACCCGGCTGTGCCCGCAGGGATGACGGGGTGAGCAGGCCGTTGCCTGATCGGCTGAACCCGGTAGGTAATGCTTCCAGCGAAATTTGTTGGGGGGAGCAGAAAAATGGAATTCAACGTTCCGGCTTTGATTACCGGCGGCGCGTCCGGACTGGGGGCGGCGACGGCGCGGGCGCTGGCGGCGCGGGGCGCGAAGGTGGCGCTGCTGGATGTGAACCAGGCGGCGGCGGAGGCGCTGGGCGAGGAGCTTGGCGGGATCGGCATCAAATGCGACGTGACCAGCGCGGAGGACGCCGAGGCGGCGATCGCGGCGGCGGAGGCGGCGCATGGGCCGGCGCGGATTCTGGTGAACTGCGCGGGAATCGGGACGGCGGCGCGGACTGTCGGCAAAAAGGGACCGTTTCCGCTGGATCTGTTCAGCCGGGTGGTTTCGATCAACCTGATCGGCACGTTCAACATGATCCGGCTGGCGGCGACGCGGATGGTGGAGCTGGAGGTGATCGGCGAGGAGCGCGGGGTGATCATCAACACCGCCAGTGTGGCGGCCTATGAGGGGCAGATCGGGCAGGCGGCGTATGCGGCGTCGAAGGCCGGGGTGGTGGGGATGACGCTGCCGATCGCGCGGGATTTGTCGCAGTCCTTCGTGCGGGTGATGACCATTGCGCCGGGGCTGTTTCTGACGCCGATGATGCAGGGGCTGCCCGAGGAGGCGCAGCGCAGCCTGGGGGCGCAGGTGCCGTTTCCGGCACGGCTTGGACAGCCCGAGGAGTATGCGAAGCTGGCGCTGCACATCGTCGAGAACGCGATGCTGAACGGGGAGACGATTCGGCTGGATGGGGCGATCCGGATGGCGCCGCGATGATAGGGTGGCGTTAGGTTCATCGGTGGGGTCGGCACGGCGCTGCGTGCCACGCTTACCCCACCCCGCGGGTTAGCCGCCGAGGTCGCGGAATTTGCGGCGGAGCGAGAGTTCGTCGGACATGACGGCGGCTTCGATGTTGTTGAGGCGGGAATCCAGGGCGGCGAAGCGGGCCGCGATGTCGGCGAGGCGCTGGCCCGATGGCGGCGTGTAGGGTGGCGGTTGCGGCCCGGTGGCCGCGGCGCCCGGATAGAAGCGGTCCGCGAAATAGCCGGGGCTGCCGGCCGGGTACGGGGCGGCGGCGTAGCCGATGGGCACGCTGCGCGGCTCCAGGAGTGCGACCGCGACCACGTACAGGATGATCGCCAGGATGCCGTGGGAGATCGTCGCCAGCAGGACGAAGACGATACGGACCCAGACCGGCTTGACCTCCAGCCGGTCCGCGATGCCGGCGCAGACGCCGGCGATCCAGCCGCCCTTGGTGTTGCGATAGAGGCCCCAGCGTTCCGAACGGCTGCGGCCGTCGCCGCCAAGTCTATCCGACCTTCTGCCCATAGCGGCCTCCTGTCATTGTGTTGTTCCCGCGCCAGGCCGGCGCTTCGGCGTCCAGGATTTGCTCGACCGCCGTCATGCGGGCTTCCATGCGGGAGGCAATGGCGGCGATCTGCTGGAGGGTTTCGGCGTCGCGCTTGTTCAAGCCCTTCGCGCGCACCGCCTGGCCCAGAAAGTTGAAGACCAGCCAGGTCGGGCCGAGGACGACGATCAGAGCGAGCAGGATGGCGGTAAGGTCGGACATCTAACCGGCCTGTCGGTTGTAGAAACCGTCGGGCGGCGGGGGGCTGGCGCGCCAGGCGGGGATTTCCGCGTCCAGGATGCGCTCCAGCGTGGCGACGCGCTGTTCCATGCGCTGGGCGGTGGCGGCGATCTGTTCCACGAGGGCGGCGTCCTTCGCGCTGAGTTGGCCGGAATTCCGGAATTTGTACTTGTAGTGCATGACCAGCCAGATCGGTCCGAGGACGGAGCCCAGGCAGATCAGTACGGCGGTCAGGTTGTCGTCCATGTCAGCCCCCGAAAGAGCGGGCGGCGCGGAGATCCGATCCCGCGGCCCGGATGGGGGAGCGTAACGGGGTTTGGGCCGCGCGGGAATAGACGGCGGCGGTCAGACCGCCCTGGATGACGACGGGAGTGAATTTTGGCCGCGGCGGCGCGGCCGGGATGGCGGCGAGGATGCGGGCGGCCTTGGCGCGGGCGCGATGGGCGCGCAACTCGATGAGGATGGCGATCGCGCCGGAGACCGCGCTGACGGCGCAGAGCACGGCGACCGGGATGAAGACGATGTGGTGCATGTCACGCCTCGGGTTCGGGGGTGGGTTTGGCGGTGTCGTTCAGGCGGGCTTTCAGGGCGGCGAGCTCGTCCTGGACGGACTGGTCGGCTTCGAGGTCGGCGAATTCGTCGGACAGGGTTTTTGGGCGGCCGAGATCGTAGGCCTCGACCCGGCCTTCCATTTCGTCGAGCGCGTGCTCGACCCGCTCGAATTTCGCGAACGCGTCGGTGACGCGGTCGTCGTGGATGCGGCCGCGCAGCTTCAGGCGGTTCTCCGCGGTGTTGCGGCGGGTGAGGAGGATTTTCTCGCGCGCCTTGGCGTCCGCGAGCTTGGCTTGCAGGGTGCCGATGTCGACATTCTGCTGGTTCAGGCCTTCGACGATGTGGGCGAGCTGGGTTTGCGCGTCGGTCAGGCTGCGGTTGACGCTGGCCTTCGCCATCAGGGCGCCGCGGGCGAGGTCCTCGCGGTCCCGCGTTAAGGCGAATTCGGCCTTGCGCTCCCATTCGTCGCGGTCGCGGGTCAGCAGGGCGATGCGGCGCTCCAGCTCCTTGCGCTCGGCGATCACGCGGACGGCGGCGGAACGGACCTCGACCAGGGTGTCCTCCATCTCCTGGATGACCAGGCGGATCAGTTTGGTGGGGTCCTCGGCACGGTCGAGCAGCGCGTTCAGATTGGCGTTCACGATGTCGCTGAGGCGGGAGAAGATCGTCATGTTTTGGCACTCCTTTCACCGGTTTTCGCCGGTTGCGGAACGTATTGCAGGGAGCGTGCCAGGTTTTGGTGGTGGGCGGGAAAATTTTAAGGCATTGAATTTGTTCGGATTTTTTTTGTCGGCGGGTGCGGACAAACGGTGTATTATGAGAATTATGGGATATTTTAGCAGAAATCACTAAAATATGTCGGAACGCGCTATTTCACGTGAGGTGCTGGGGGTTCCGGTGGGCGAAAGTCCGGAATTTCGCGACATGCTGGCGCATGTCTCGGCGCTGGCGCCGCTGAACCGGCCGGTGCTGATCATCGGCGAGCGGGGGACCGGCAAGGAGCTGGTGGCGAACCGGCTGATGTATCTGTCGAGCCGGTGGAACCGGCCGTTCGTGACGCTGAATTGTGGGGCGCTGAGCGAGGGTGTGCTGGACAGCGAGCTGTTCGGGCACGAGGCGGGGGCGTTCACCGGGGCGGCGCGGCGGCGGGCGAGCCGGTTCGAGATGGCGGATGGCGGGACGGTGTTTCTGGACGAGATCGGCAACGCGCCGGCGGCGGTGCAGGAGAAGCTGCTGCGGGTGATCGAGTACGGCAGTTTCGAGCGGGTGGGCGGGAACGAGACGATCCGGGTGGATGTGCGGGTGATCGCGGCGACCAACGCGGATTTGCGCGGGCTGGCCGAGGTGCAAAAGTTTCGGGCGGATTTGCTGGACCGGCTGGCGTTCGACGTGGTGCTGGTGCCACCGCTGCGGCGGCGCGAGGGCGACGTGATGGTGCTGGCGCGGTATTTTGCCGAGCGGATGACCGCGGAGCTGAAGCGGGAGTTTTTTCCGGGGTTCTCGGCCGCGGCGGAGGCGGCGCTGACCGGGTATCACTGGCCCGGAAACGTCCGGGAATTGCGGAACGCGGTGGAGCGGAGCGTCTACCGGATGGTGGATGTGGCCAAGCCGTTGGGGGAGATTTTTCTGGACCCGTTCGGCGCGCCGCCGCCGGCGCCGGTGATCGTGAAGGCGCCGGTCGTCGCTGCAACGGCGGGCGGCGGGTTTCGGGCGCGGGTGGATGGGTTCGAGAAGACGTTGTTGACCGAGGCGCTGGCGGCGGCGCGGTTCAACCAGAAGCAGGCGGCCGCGGCGCTGGGGCTAAGTTATCACCAGTTCCGAAATGCGTTGAAGAAGCATGGGCTGTGAGGTCGTAGTCCGGGTTGCACGGCGATGACCCGCCGACGATTTGCTGGTTCATTTACGGGAAACCGTGGGCGGCTTGAAGTTGGGCCGGTTTGCAACGTCGGCGGGGTTGCCCATTTGGATCGGGTGTGAAGCGGGCAAGTTGGAGGGCTGACGTGGAAAAGCTGCATTATCGGGTGGTCGCGCATGATGGCGGCTGGGCGTATAAATTGGGCGAGGTGTTTTCCGAACCGTTCGCGACGCGGGCGCTGGCGATGCGGGCGGCGCATCGGGTGGCGCGGGAGCAGCACGTGCCGGGGGATACCGTGTATATCGAGTTCGAGGACGAACAGGGCGTCTGGCATACCGAGCTGGCGCGTGGGGATGACCGGCCGGATGCGGATGTGGTGACTTAGCGCGATTTCCGATCAATCGGAATCGCGCTAACCTCATGTTTTGGCGCGCATTACATCCGACCAGATTGGTTCTGACGAACCAATCTGGTCGGAAAATGCGCTAGGTTGGTTTCAAGAGGAGTCCCGCTTGCGCGGGAATGACGCTGTTGGCGTCGTCTCGCGCGACTTCCGCGGCTTGGCGATCTGACGGGCGCGGGCGATGGCGAGAGTGCCTGGCGCGACGTCTTCGGTGATGGTTGAGCCGGCGGCGACCAGGGCGTTGTCCCCCACCGTGACCGGGGCGACCAGGGCGGTGTTGGAGCCGATGAAAGCGTTGGCGCCGATTTTGGTGCGGTGCTTGCGCTTGCCGTCGTAGTTGCAGGTGATGGTGCCGGCGCCGATGTTGGTGGCGGCGCCGATTTCCGCATCGCCGATATAGGTGAGGTGGTTGACCTTGGCGCCAGGGCCGATGGTGGCGGCCTTGATTTCGCAGAAATTGCCGACATGGGCGGATGCGCCGATGTCCGCCCCAGGGCGCAGGCGGGCGTAGGGGCCGATGACGGCGCCGGCGTGGACGGTGCAGTGTTCGAGATGGGAGAACGCCTTGATCTCGACGCCCGATGCGATGGTGACGCCGGGGCCGAACACGACGTAGGGGCCGATGGTGACGTCCGTCGCTAACAAGGTGTCGGCGGCGAAGAAAACCGTGTCGGGGGCGGGCATGGCAACCCCGGAATCGAGTGCTGCGGCGCGCAGCCGGGATTGCACGGCGGCTTCGGCGGCGGCGAGCTCGGCGCGGGTGTTGATGCCCATGCACTCGGCGTAGGGGGCTTCGACGCAGGCGATTTTCGCGCCCTTGGCGGCGGCGATGGCGATGATGTCGGTGAGGTAGAATTCGCGCTGGGCGTTCTCGTCCGTGACCGCGGCGAGCCAGCGGGACATGTCGGCCGCGTTCGCGATCATGCAGCCGGCGTTGCAGAGGGTGATTTTCAGCTCGTCCGGGGTGGCGTCCGCGGCGTCCACGACGCGGGTGATGTAGGGGCCGTGGGTGATCACGCGGCCGGGCAGGTACGGAGGTGCCGGCGGGGTGGTGGCGAGCAGGACCAGGGACGCATCGCCCGCGGCGAGGCGGGCGGTGAGTGCGGCCATGGTGGCGGCGGAGACCAGCGGGTTGTCCGCGTACAGGATCGCGACTTGGCCGTCCCCGAATTTCGGCGCGGCCTGCAGGGCGGCGTGGGCGGTGCCGCGGCGCTCCGCCTGGATGACTGTGTCGTGCGGGGCGGCGAGGGCGGCGAGGTCGTCCATGCCGGGGCCGAGGACGACCACGGAACGGTCGAACGCGGCCTCGGTCGCGGCGAGAAGGTGGCGGAGCATCGGCCGGCCGGCGATGATCTGTGCGGCTTTCGGGGCAGCGGATTTCATGCGCTTGCCGAGGCCGGCGGCGAGGATGATGGCGGTGGTCTGCATGGACCCCCGCGTAGCGCGATTCTACGTTGGTGAGAAATCGACCGGACGGAGGATATTGTTCTCCTGGGCCATGAAGGCGCCGAGTTCGACGGATTTCTTGATGAACTCTTGCCAGCCGGGGTCCTGCGCCATCGCGGCGCGGCGGGTTTCGCGGTCCGCCTGGGAATCGTAGGCCCACATGTGGACGACGGTGTTCAGCCGGCCCTCGACGGTGGTGTACCAGCCGAGGCAGCGGCCGAGGTATTTTTGCTGCAGCGGCCAGGCGTGTTCCTTGTAGAGGGCGATCCACGCGGCCATGCGCTCGGCTTTGCAGGTGTAGATGCGGAGGTCGACGATCATATGCGGTCCTTTGGCTGTGGGTAAGGTCAGGCGCTGAGGCGGCGGAAGGCGGCGGGGGTGGTGCCGGTCTGGGCCGCGAACACCCGGGTGAAATGCTCCTGGGTGGCGAAACCGCAGTCGAGGGCGATGCCGGCGATCGGGATTTTGGTCCGGGCCAGCAGCTCGCGGGCGCGGCGGACCCGGCAGCGGAGCACGAACTGGTGCGGCGGCAGGCCGATGGCGCGGCGGAATTCCCGGGTGAAATGGGTGGGGGAGAGCGCGCTGGCGGCGGCGATATCCTCGATTTCCAGCCGGTCGGCGAGGTTGGCGTGGATGAAGTCGACCGCGCGGTCGATCTGGGCGCGGCGGCGGGGCGGGCTCAATTCGCGGCCGGGGGCGCCGGTCCGGCGGCGCAGCAGATGAGCCGCGAGGGCGCGGCCGAGATGGTCGGCGTACAGGCCGTCGCCGCCGGCGGGGTCGGCCAGGGCGTCGCGGAAGTTGTGAGCGAGGCGGGCGATCGGCGCGTCCGCCTCGCCCAGCATCGGCGGCAGGGCGATATGGGCGGGGTCGCCGGCGTATAAATCGGCGGCGACGTCCGCGAACAAGGCGTGGCGAAGGTAGAGGTGCAGGGTCTGGAGCTCGCCGCCCAGGCGGACCCAGAAATCGGTGTTGCCGGGCATGAAGAAGATGCCGCCGGTGGGGACGGTGCGCTCCAGCAGGCTGCCGCCGACCCGGCGGGCGACGGTGACCGGGGCGCCGAGATGCAGGATCAAAAGGTGATCGGCGACGCCGAGGAAGGCGGCTTCATACGGGGCTTCGTCCTGGATGGCGGCGAACAGGGAGGTCCAGCCGCGGCCCTTGCTGGAAGCCTGGCGCCGGTTCTGCTTGCGCCAGAGAATGCCATGGGTCTCCTCGACCCCGAATTCGGCCCGCATTCAATTCCTCCTGATTCATCACACTATGCGGGTTTTCGGCAAAAACAAGGTTGTTTTGGACAGGACGGGCGGCGCCGGGGCGCGTGATATGAACGGTAAAGCTGGCGAGACCGGCGTGGGAGAGATCGGCATGAAACGCGATTTTAACGAACATACGATCACCGAGGCGGTGATCGACCGGTTCGGCGACACGCCGGACCCGCGGCTCAAGCAGATTCTGGTGAGCCTGGTGAAGCACGCCCATGATTTTGTGCGGGATGTCGAGCTGACCTTTCCGGAATGGCAGAAGGCGGTCGATTTTTTGACCCGGACCGGGCAGATTTCCGGGGCCAAGCGGCAGGAGTTCATCCTGCTGTCCGACGTGTTCGGGGTCTCGATGCTGACCGACGCGATCAACCACCGGATGCCGGCGGGGGCGACCGAGACGACCGTGCTGGGGCCGTTTTTTGTCGAGGGCGCGCCTGAGCTGGAAAACGGGGCGGATATGTCCGGCGGGTTTGCCGGGGAGGCGCTGTTCGTCTCGGGCACTGTGTCGGCGGCGGACGGGACGAAGCTGGGCGGTGCGGTGATCGACGTTTGGCACTCCGACCAGGACGGGTTTTACGACGTCCAGTACCCGGACAAGGACGAGATGGCGATGCGGGCGCGGTTCCGCGCCGATGCGGCGGGGCGGTTCCATTTCCGGACGATCCAGCCGGAGTTCTATCCGATTCCGTATGACGGGCCGGTGGGCGAGCTGCTGGTGGCGAGCAAGCGGCACCCGTACCGGCCGGCGCATGTGCATTTCATCATCGCGGCGCCGGGGTTCGAGACGCTGGTGACGCATGTATTCGTGCAGGGCGACAAGTACCTGGACAGTGACGCGGTGTTTGGGGTGAAGGACTCGCTGATCCGCGAATTCGTCCGGCACGAGGCCGGGACGGTGATGCCTGACGGCCAGGTGGCGGAGCGCTCCTGGCGCAGCCTGCACTATGATTTTGGTTTGAAGCCGCTGGCGGCTGAGGGAGGAGCAGAGACATGATTGAGACGGATGTTCTGATTGTCGGCAGCGGGCCGGCGGGGTCCGCGACGGCGCTGGCGCTGAGCACCTATGGGATCAAGAATACCCTGGTCACGAAGTATCGGTGGCTGTCCGATACCCCGCGGGCGCATATCACCAACCAGCGGACGATGGAGGTGCTGCGGGACCTCGGCATCGAGGACGAGGTGAAGGCGCTGGCCTCGCCGCAGCGGATCATGGGCAATACGGTGTTCTGCACGTCGCTGACCGGCGAGGAGCTGGGGCGAATCCGGACCTGGGGGACGCATCCGGCGCGGCAGGCGGATTATACGCTGGCGAGCCCATGCGAGATTTGCGATTTGCCGCAGACCTATATGGAGCCGATCCTGCTGAGCAACGCGGCGGCGCGCGGGACGCTGGCGCGGTTCAACACCGAGTATTTGTCGATGACGCAGGATGCGGACGGCGTGACCGCGACGATCCTGGATCGCGCGTCCGGCGAGCAATACCAGATCCGGGCGAAATATCTGGTCGGCGCCGATGGCGGGCGGAGCAAGGTGGCGCAGGACATCGATCTGCCGATGGCGGGCAAGATGGGTGTGGGCGGCAGCATGAACATCGTGTTTGAGGCGGATCTGTCGAAATACGTCGCGCACCGGCCGAGCGTTCTGTACTGGGTGCTGCAGCCGGGGTCGAACATCGGCGGGATCGGGATGGGATTGGTGCGGATGGTCCGGCCGTGGAACGAATGGCTGATCGTCTGGGGCTATGACATCAACCAGCCGCCGCCGGTGGTGGATGACGCTGCGGCGACGCAGATCGCGCGCAATCTGATCGGCGACCAGGAGATGCCGATCAAGATCAAATCGGCGTCGGTGTGGACGATCAACCACATGCACGCGAAGGAGTACGCGCGCGGGCGGGTGTTCTGCATGGGCGACGCCGTGCACCGGCATCCGCCGAGCAACGGGCTGGGGTCGAATACGTCGATCCAGGACGGCTATAACCTGGCGTGGAAGCTGGCGTACGTGCTGCAGGGGAAGGCGGCGCCGTCGCTGCTGGATAGCTACGACGCCGAGCGGGCGCCGATCGGCAAGCAGATCGTCGACCGGGCGAATCAGAGCATCGGCGAAACCGGCCGGATTTTCGAGGCGCTGGGGCTGGGGCATGGCGAGCTGAGCACCGAGACGATGGTGCGCAACATCGCGGCGCGGAAGGACGCGACGCCGGAGGCGGAGATTCAGCGGGCGGCGCTGCAAGAGGCGATCGCGTTCAAGACGTATGAATTCAACTGCCACGGGGTGGAGCTGAACCAGCGCTACCGGTCCGACGCGGTGGTGCCGGACGGGACGCCGGAGCCGGAATTTACCCGCGATAAGGAGCTGTATTTTCAGGCGACGACCTGGCCGGGGGCGCGGCTGCCGCATGCCTGGGTCGGGCGGGGCGGACAAGAGGTGTCCACGCTCGACCTCGCGGGGCACGGCAAGTTCACGCTGCTCACCGGGATCAGCGGCGAAGCCTGGGCGGAGGGCGGGATGGCGGCGGCGGCGGCGTTCGACGTGCCGTTTTCGGCGGTCGTGATCGGGCCGGGACGCGAGATCGAGGATCCGTTCGGGGAGTGGGCGCAGGCGCGGGAGACCGCGGAGGGCGGCTGCGTGCTGGTGCGGCCGGACCTGCATGTGGCCTGGCGCGCGCCGGCCGCGGCGGCAAATGCGGCGGAGGCAGAGCGGGCGCTGACGGCGGTGCTGGGCCGGATTCTTGGCAAGACAGCCGAGGCGGGGCGGCGGGCGGCCTGATGGGAGGTTCACCGGTGGGTTGCGCGACGCGCGCGTAACCCACCCTTCGGGCTGTGGTCAGACGATCGGGCCGGGTTGACCGGAATCTTGGGCGGCGAGTTTGCCGAGGGCGGACCAGTCCAGGTTTGCGCCGCCATTGGCGAGCAAGGTGAGGAAGCGGTCGCGCAGCAGGCTGGCGACCGGCATCGGGACCTGCAGGTCCTCCGCGGCGGCCAGCGCGAGGCGGATGTCCTTCTGGCCGAGCGGGGCGGCGAAGCCGGCGGGGGAGAATTTGCCGCCGGCGATCAGGCCGCCATAGGTTTTGTAGACCGGGGCGGCGAACAGGGTCGAGGTGAGAAGGTCCAGATAGGCGGTCAAATCGACGCCGCCCTTGGCGACCAGGGCCATCGCCTCGCCGAGCGACTCGATCACCGAGGCGATCAGGAAATTGCCGCTGAGTTTGACGAGGTTGGCGGCGGGCGCCTTGTCGCCGAGGATGAAGGTGCGCTGGCCGATCGCGTCGAACAGCGGCTGGCAGTCGGCGAGTGCTGCCTCAGGCCCGGCGGCGACGACGAAGAGCTTGGCGGCGGCGGCGGCGTCCGGGCGGCCGAAGACCGGTGCGGAGACGAAGTGCTGGCCGGCGTGTTGGTGCGCGGCGAGCAGTTTTTCCGAGAGCGCGACGCTGATCGTGCTGGCGGAGATGTGGATCGCGGCGCTGGGCAGGTGGGCGATGATCCCGGCATCGCCGAAGGCGACGGCTTCCACCGCCTTGTCATCCGCCAGCATGGTGAAGACGGCGTCCGCGCCGGCACAGGCTTGCCCGACGGTTTCGGCGAGCCTGGCGCCCTGTTCGACCAGCGGTTTTGCCTTGTCCGCGGAGCGGTTGAAGACCGTGACCTCGTGGCGCGCCTTGACGAGGTTGGAGGCCATGCCCGAGCCCATCTGGCCGAGCCCAATGAAACCGATTTTCATGATTTGCGTCTCCGAACAGGTTTCGTGAAAGATGGGTGGGCGGACGAGCAATGGCAGGGGGCAGCGATGACGGAAGAGACGATAATCGTCGAGACGCGCGGGCGGGTTGGGTGCATCACGTTGAACCGGCCGAAGGCGCTGA
>Ga0116230_10006775_pt1 | contig 11310 bp, 7 predicted proteins | sample S1TSphfallax_3_FD_88678 | JGI IMG/M metagenome (GOLD analysis project Ga0116230, IMG submission 88678) | Host-associated microbial communities from peat moss isolated from Minnesota, USA - S1T2_Fd - Sphagnum fallax MG | ecosystem: Host-associated > Plants > Peat moss > Unclassified | place: USA...
AGGAAGACGGGGCTCTTGCCGCTCTGCGTCCAGGTCTGGCCGAAGCGGAGTTCGAGGATCGAGTTCGAGGTGACAGTCCAGTTGTAGCCGGCAGCGAGCTGGCGGGTGCGAGCATAGAGGGTTCCGTTATTGTTGCCTCCCGCGGGGCCGGGATAGCTTGGCGGCTGGAAGAACTGCACGGAACGCTGGCTGTAGCGGAAGAAGCCGTTCTGGCGGTCGCTCTTGGTGAAATCGACACGGCCATCACCCTTGTTATCCGTGGTGGTGCTGGCGGGCAGATACTGGAAGTTGTTGGCGGTCAGCGAGGTTACGCCGGGGATGTTGGGCGTCGGCAGCACCTTGAAGACGGCGAGCGCAACAGGGTCGATATTGGGATCGTTGAGCGGCACCTGGCCGTTGGAGTACACAACGTTCGTGTACGGATTCTTGATCGGAACGATATTGCTCTTTCCCGTGGCTGCGTTGATGCCGGTGTTCGAGGTTCCATCGACGGTAAACAGGCCGGTCAGCTCGGCGGGCGTTGGAAGCACGGCTGTGGTCAAGAGATGCGAGACCGAGCGAAGACCTTCGTAGTCCAGGAAAAAGAAGAGCTTGTCCTTCCAGGCCGGTCCGCCGAAGGTTCCGCCGAACTGGTTCTGGACGAGGGTCGGCTTGACGCCGGTTCCGTAGAAGGGGCCGAAGGCGTTGAGGTCGGTGTTGCGCAGATAATCGTAGGCTCCGCCGTGGAAGCTGTTGGTTCCGCTGCGCGTGGTGGCGTTGATGATTGCCCCGCCGGCGCGGCCGTACTCCGCGGAGTAGTTATCGGTCTGGACCTTGAACTCCTGGATAGCGTCGGGTGAGGGGATGACGGCCTCGTTCGAGTATCCCTGGTTTGCCTCCTGGTAGGCGTTGTTGTCGATGCCGTCGAGTTCGAAGTTGTTGGACTGCGAGGTGAGTCCATTCACGTTGTACGACGCGTCGCGCGGCGGATTTGAGGCCACCGTGTCCAGCAGCGACTTGCGAACGCCGGGCACGAGCACGGAGAGGTCGGCGTAGGAGCGGCCGTTCAGGGGCAGCGTGACGGCTGCGCCGCCCTGGACCGTCTCGCCGCGGTCGCTCGTGTCGGTCTCAAGCGCCGTGGCCGCGCCCGTCACGGTGACGGTATCGGTGGCGGAGCCGATGGTCAGCGTCAGGTCGACTCGCTGGCGGGCGGCGACGTTGACGGTGAACTTGTCGGTGCCAGTCTGCTGGAAGCCCGAGGCGGTGGCCACGATGCGATAGTCGCCCGGAGCGACGTTGGGGAACTCGTAGTCGCCTGACGAACCTGCCTGCCGCTGAGTCGAGACGCCCTTTGCGATGCTGAAGAGTGTAACGCTGGCATTGGGCACGACCGCGCCGGTCGAGTCGCGCACCGTCCCGAGGATGCTGGCGGAGTCGAACTGCGCTGGAAGAGAGGTCGCTCCACAGAGAAACAGTACGACCACCCACACGATGGTGAGGAGATGATTCGATCGGGACATCCGGAAGGACGTAGTTCTCTCAATGCGCTGTGGCGATGGCATGGCTTTGGCTTCTCCTGAAAGTGGTGCTGGAAAGTGGTCCGGGGACGAGCTAGACCCTAGCACCCCAGGAAAAGAAACCAAGTCAATTCGCAGCAACTTCGCTGTTAAACGTCGCAAGCTATCTGGAATGAATGGTTTACTGTTTATTAACGCGGCAGATTTAACATAAGGTGTATCGCATAATTGCCGGGAGTTGCCGCGCACCGCACCTTGCTTTGTTCGTCTCTTGGCGAGAAGGGTCTCACCAACATGCCCACACGATCTCCTCACCGCGAAGTGCCGGCGGCAGCGGATCAAGACCCGCGCTGGCAGTTGGTGGAGCGCATCGTCAGGTCGCAGTGCTTTGCTAAGTCCGAGCGATTGTCCAGCTTTCTTACCTGTGTCTGCGATCTCGCGCGGCGCGGAGAGCTCGAACACATCAACGAGCAGTACATCGGCAGGACAGTCTTCGGACGCAGACCCAACTACGATCCCGGTGCCGACAGCATCGTGCGGTCGCACGCCAGCCGGCTGCGTCAACGGCTCACCCAGTATTTTGCCGAGGAAGGCGCACAGGAGGATTGGACGCTCACGATTCCGAAGGGATCGTATCTGCCGGTCTTCCACTTCCGTTCGGGAAGCAACGAAGCCGTGGCGACCGAGGAGGCACACCTGGCGGTCGGGCCCGGACCTGCCGCGGCAGGAACGGCAAGACCGGCGGCCATCCATCGCGACACCGTCTCCGATCCGGAAGCGGGGCATTCGCCCATTACCGCCAGGGAGCGGTATCTGGTGCCGGCGCTGATCGCCGCACTGGTTCTCGTCACCGCCGTCGCGGTGCTGTGCGGTGCGGCGATGCTCTACGAGCGCCGCACCGCGACGCTCGCCGCTGCCAGCATTGGCGAGACCAAGCGGCTCTTCTGGAGTCACCTCTTCAGCGCCAAGGACCAGACCATCGTCGTGCTTGCGGACTCCGGCCTGGTGATGCTGCAGGGAGTCACCAAACAACGTGTGACGCTGCCGATGTATCTGAACGGCACCTATCTCCAGACTATTCCTCCCTCTCCTTCCTCGTCCGAGACGTTGAACCTGGCCACGCGGCGATACACATCCACCGTCGACGTGTCGATCGTGTCCAAGATCCTGAGAATGACCGGGGTCGACCTCGACAATACGAAGTTCATCTACTCCCGCGACCTGAGGCCGAGCCAGATCAAGCAGGGAAACGTGATCTTGCTCGGCACGTACGAATCGACGCCGTGGGTCCAGCTCTTCGAGCCGGGGATGAACTTTTACTTCCAAAACGATCTGGCCGGAGGCGTGTTCTCGGTCGTCAACCGTCGGCCCAGCCCCGGCGAGCAGACCACATACGACTCCCGCGCGGACGATCCTGAGAAGACGGTCTACGGCGTTGTCGCGTATCGCCCTTCGCTGAGCGGGTCGGGCAAAGTGCTCATCGTCGAAGGGCAGTCGATGGCCGGCACCGAGACGGCATCGGACTTCGTCTTCGACGACGGCTATCTGCTGCCATTTCTTCAATCGATCCGGCGGCCCGACGGGACGATTCCGTATTTCGAGCTGCTCCTGCGATCCAAGAGCATCAGCGGAGAATCCTCACGGCTTGAGGTCATGGCCACGCGTATCGAAGACCGTTGACGTGCCATCGCTTGGCCATCAATTCTGATTGTGCGTGACTCGAAATCCAGGAGTCGGGGTGCCGCGGAGCACCATCCTCAATCGGCGCCCTTCAGACGCCAAAGGCAATCGTCAATCCACGCGAGCGAAGACTTGAGAACGGCGGCCAACAGACTGAGCGGAGTGATCGCTACAACACGAGCAAGACCACGTATGCCGGAAACACCGGTCTCACGCGCTGCGACGCTGCCCGAATCGGTCGGATCGGTAACACCTGAGTTGCCGCTTGTCCTCGTCGCAGTCATCTGAGCCTGGAGTCGTTCGGTTCCATGGCGGCCAACTGGAGCGTCGCGAGCCGGTTCGGTTGGCCAGTCGCTGAAGTCGGTCTTGCGTGTTGGCAGGGTGCGGCAGACCGATGGTATGTAACGGCCTTTGGGAAGCTCGATGCGGATGGGGTCGGCGCTGCCGGCGGTACGGTAGTAGAGCGCCAGCTTCTCCCGCACCCGGCGGGCGTGCACGCGCACAATGGGATCGCTTTTGGGGTCGTAGCCGGGTGCGCGGTTGAAGACCTCGACCGCGATCGTCGTCTCCTTCAGATGGATTGCGTTGCCGTCGAGGCCGTTCCTGACGCAATAGGCGAGGAACTGCGTCGAACGCGGCGAGGCGGCAAAGGCCGGAGAGGCCAGGATGCGCTGCAATTGCGCGTCAATCTCCGCCTGCTGAAACATGGCGTGAGGTTAGTCAATCAACGTTAATGTCGATTGAACGGGCTTATCCCCGCGTGTAACCCCGAGTTACGGCACTACACGGCGAGTAGCGAAGCTGCCCGTGCGATGGTCGTGGAATGAGAGCCCACAATCTGCGTCCACTTCCAGTTCCTGCCCGCCGGGTCGCGCTCAACGGACGGGGTCTGCGCCGCAATGCGGACTGGCGCACGGAGTCTGCTTCTTGCGCTGTTCTTCCACGGTGCGTCCAGTTGCAGGCGAGCCTCCGCCTCAGCTTCTAACGTTCCCTGTCCCGGACGCCTTGGCAGGCTGTGCTGAAGGCGTCCGCCAGACCCACATCGAGTATGAGGTAACAAAGGAGGAGCAGTCATGTCGGGAAGAATCGCTCTTGCAGCCGTCGCTCTTGTTCTATGCAGTTGCTCCGTCGCGGGCGCGGAGGTCGTCAATCTCTCCTGCAACCAGACGGCGCCCACGGAATACAAACTGTCCTTCTCGCTTACTGGCGACTCGCACGAGGTCCAGATCTCGGCGAGCACGGACCCATCGGGCGAGCGGAATCTGCAGCCGGTCCTCAAGACCTCCGAGACGAGTGTGACAGTTCATGCCGGCAAACCGGGAGAACGAATGTACTTCTTCCTCAAGCCCGACCACGGAGCGATGCGCGAGGTTTCGATTCGCCGGCTCGCGCTCGAAGGAACTCCGAACTTCCGCGATCTTGGCGGCTATGAGACGACCGATGGCCGCTTCGTTCGCTGGGGGCTGATCTACCGTTCGGGCGTGCTGACCTATCTCACGCCCGCCGATTACGGTTATCTGGGCCAGCTCGGCATCCGCGTCGTATGCGACTTCCGGACACAGCAGGAGAACGCAGCCTCGCCAGAGACGTGGATTCCCGAGGCGCATGTGGAACACGTCAGCCTGCCCATAGGCACCGACAACAAGAATACGAACGCCTCCATGCAGCAGGTGCTCGCGACGAACCCGAGCCCGGCCCAACTGAAGGCCTGGATGACAACCGTCTACAGCGACTTTGCCTTCAAGGCTGCGCCCCAGTACTCGACAGTCTTCGTGCAGTTGGAAAAGGACCCGCTGCCTCTGCTCTATCACTGCAGCGCGGGCAAGGACCGCACCGGGGTCTTCAGCGCCTTCCTTCTGCTCACTCTGGGTGTTCCTGAGGAGACGGTATTGCAAGACTACGCCCTGACCACCAGCTACCTTCGCGATGGCGAGTCGACCGAGGCGAACCACAAGATGATGGCAAGCTCTGGCTCCAGCCTCTCGCGGCTTACTCCTGAACAGCGGCAGGTGCTGATGGCAGCCGATCCCGATTATCTGCGCAGCACGCTGCGCGCGATCGACACAAAGTATGGATCGTTCGACAACTATAGGCGGACGGCATTGCATGTCTCAGACGCCGATGTCGAGACGCTGAAGCAGCGGCTGCTCACGCCGTAGCGCAGTGGGGGACTCACGTGCCACTTGGTCTCGATGCCAGGCGGGCGGCGCGGATCTGCATGAGCTGCGCCGCCATGTCGTGAATCAGATAGATCTCCCGGTTGCGGGTCCACGGCTGGTCGGACTCCGCGTCGTAATCCGATGGAAGCGGCAGCCCATCCATCGCCCACGCATCCATGCCGCGGGCGCGCGAGACTTCGACGCAGCGTTTGGCATGATCGTGGTGGCCGATCACGCAGACCCGCCCGAGCTTCGCGGCGTCTCCGCCCGCGTGAGCGATGGCGGCCTGAGCGACGCCATCGGTGCTGAGGTACGTGACCGTATGATCGGGCGCGACGACGGGGTCGATGGCGACAACCTCACCGATATTCTGCTCTGATTTGAGAAAGCTCGCAATCTCCCACTGGGCGTAGATAACCGCGGCATGGCTCCGGCTTTGCGCAGCGATGACCGCGTCGGCGAGCTCCCGATTGATCGGCCCCGGCGCGGGACTCGACGCGCCGGGAAGCGCCGGCCGGTTGCCGAAGCTGTACGCGATGATGGTCCGGAAGCTCTTCGCGGGCTGCGACGGGGCATCCCATGTGAACCCTACATCGAGCAAGACAGGCGCAAGCCTCGCGGCAAGATGGGGATCGGCCAGTGCCTTGCCAAGCGCATCCTGCAGTTGCGAAGAGAAATGCTCGGAGATGGGACTGGACATCGCAGTCCGAGCACTCGAGAGGACCGCGGCCGCAAGAGCGGACTGGAGGAAACGACGCCGTTCGACCATGCCTCGCATTCTGAAGACGGCAGGTTAAACACTGTTGAACTCGTGTGGAACGGGTCTTCGACGCGAAAGGCAAGTCAGCCAATGAAGCGATTGAGTTACCCGAGTGGTGGCAGTCTTCGCGATGGTCAATCATCGTATGAATTGGCTAGAATGGGCGTCCCTGGAGGCACCCATGTTCCGCCACGTCCACACCTTCGCTTTCGACCTCCGAAGCAAGAGTCCCGTTCAATACCGCGTTTTTCCTGGAGTGCCCGTCGGGAGCCTGCTCTTGTTGAGTGTCGCTTCCCACCTGATGGCCCCGGCGCAGGTCAAGACCGCGCCTGAAGTTTCCATTGAGGCGAGGATCGACCGCTCAATCGCCGACATGACGCTCGAGGAGAAGATATCGTTGATCTCCGGTGGCAGTGTGCTGGGATCGACGGCGCTGCCTCGGCTTGGCATTCCGGCGTTCCGCATGGGCGATGGACCGCTTGGAGCGCATGACCCTTCGCCCTCGACGGCGTTCGCCGCCGGCATTGCGCTCGCGGCGACATGGGACCGCGATCTTGCGGAACGCATCGGCACACAGATTGGCCGGGACTCGCGTTCCCGAGGTGCCGCATTTCTGCTGGGACCCGGAATGAACATCTATCGCGCCCCCATGAACGGGCGCAACCACGAGTACTTTGGCGAAGACCCCTTTCTCGCCGGGCAGATGGCCGCGCATTATGTGGAGGGCGTCCAGTCGCAGAACGTGGCCGCGACGATCAAGCACTTCGTGGGCAACGAGTCCGAGTTTGCGCGCTTCACCTCGAACACCGTCGTGAGCGAGCGGGCGCTGCGAGAGATCTATCTTCCGGCGTTCGAGGCGGCAGTAAGGGAGGGCCACGCCGCTGCCATCATGGACTCCTACAACCAGTTGAACGGCACCTGGATGACCGAAGACGCCCACCTGAACACGGAGATCGCGAAGCGGCAGTGGCACTTCGACGGCCTCATCATGTCTGACTGGATTGCCACGCATGACGGTGTCGCCGCGGCGAATGGAGGTCTCGACCTCGAGATGCCCGCGCCGCTCTACTTCAATCCCGAGACCCTGGTGCCGGCGGTGAAGAGCGGCAAGGTGAAGGAGGCGGAGATCGACGACAAGGTGCGGCGGCTGCTCCGCGTTGCGGCCCGGTTTGGGTGGATCTCCCCGGCAGCCGAGGGCGCTGGATGGGTCAGCCACGATCCGCTCGACATCGACATTCCGCGCTACAACCAGCAGGGCCGTGTGGTCGCGTTGCAGGGAGCGCTCGAGAGCGCGACGCTGCTGAAGAACGAGGGCGGGATTCTGCCGCTGGACGCCTCCCGAACAACGAGGATTGCTGTGATCGGACCCGATGCCAACCCGGGCTACGCCACCGGCGGCGGCAGCGGCATGGTGCCTCCGGTCTTTATGACCGGCCCGTTCAAGGGCATCAGCGACTACCTGGGCGCTCGCGGGAGCGTGACCTACTCCCAGGGGATCGACAAGCTGGACGTTCTGGCGCAGCATACGGGACTGACCGAGACGCCCGATGGCACGACGCCGGGCGTGATCGCGGAGACCTTCTCGACGCCCGAACTTACGGGCAAGCCGACGGCGATCCGGCATGAAGCTTCGATCAATGCTGGCCCTTATGCACAACTGCCGAGCGCCACGTCGGAGGAGCCCAATGTCGGAATCGGAATCGACACCAGCATCTCCGGGGCCGGGATGAAGGAGGCGATGCGCAAGTCCATCGAGGACACACTGAACGCGCCAACACTGTACGTGCGATGGACCGGCTACTATCACGCGAAGGCCGCAGGCGAACACATTGCGTTTGTCGAGCACCCCGGCAAGTATCGCCTTCTGATCGACGGCAAGGCGGTGATCGACCATGCGGAGATCAACGCTCCGATGGTGGAGCAGGCGCGGATGGCGCTGACCGAGGGCGTCCACAAGGTCGTGCTGGAAGACCTGGGTGTGCCGAAGTTCGGCAACGGCATCACGCGGCTGGGCATTCTCAATCCGGGCGCGGTGGTTCATCCGGCGGCCTTGGAGCTGGCGAAACGGGCGGACGTGGTGGTGCTGTCGATCGGGTTCGACATCGAGACCGAGGGCGAAGGAGCGGACCGCGAGTTTCAACTGCTGCCGGGACAAAGGGAGCTGATCGAACAGGTTGCGGCGGTGAATCCGCGCACCGTCGTGGTGCTGAACGCCGGCGGAAGCGTGGCCACACAGCCGTGGCTGAGCAAGGTGCCGGCGCTGCTCGATATCTGGTACGCAGGCCAGGAGGGCGGAAACGCGCTGGGCAGGATTCTGTTTGGCGATGCCGACCCGTCCGGACGTCTGCCTATCTCCTGGGAGCGCAGTCTGAAGGACAACCCATCTGCTGCGTTCTACTACACCGCACCGGGTACGAATGCCATCCACTACGGCGACGACATCTTCGTCGGGTACCGCGGCTATGAACACAACCACACGCAGCCGCTGTTTCCCTTCGGATTCGGGCTCTCATATACGAGCTTTCAGTATTCGCATCTTGCCATTGAGCCGGCCAAGCAGGTCGGGACGTATACCGTTAGTTTCGACGTGACCAACACCGGCAAGCGCGAGGGAGCCGACGTGGCCCAGATCTACGTCTCGGAAGACAGACCGAAGGTTCCGCGGCCGCCGCAGGAGCTGAAAGGGTTTGATCGGGTTGAGCTCAAGGCCGGCGAGACCAGACATGTGACGGTGCCGCTCGATGCGCGTTCGTTCGCGTGGTACGACGTCCCGGCAAAGGCATGGCATGTCGACGCCGGCACATTCACCATCCGCGTGAGCAGGTCGTCGGCCGACCCGCAGTTGCAGGGCACGATCTCGCTGCCGAAGCCGATTCTTATTCCGGTCGAGTAATACCGATTCGCTCTTTGCTCGTGCCTTGCCGGCGGCAGGTCGAACCCTACGGCTTCTGGATGGCGGCCTTGATGGCCTTGAACTCGTCGATGGCCTCCTGGGACGGGCTTCCGTCCTGATAGACCTCAAGATTGATGATGGGGACGTCCTTGCGCGACACCGCCTGCCGGATGTAGTCGATCACTTTGTCGGTCGGGTAGCGCGGCGGCGGGACGGGAGAGTCCTTGTTGATGTGGCCCCAGTCGCCGCCCTCGTTCGTCAGGGTCATGGTCGCCTGCAGGCCCTTTTGCGGGCCGCTCAGGAAGATGCCCGAGCCGCCCACTGGCAGTTCGACGTCGTTCTCCGCACCGAGCCGGTCGGGGAAGTCGCCTTCGCCGCAGGCGTAGTCCTGAAGGTCCGTTGCCCGGGGCAGAATCCAGGAGTTGTACCCGACTACGCGACCGGCATAGCCTGCCTTAGCGGCCTCCGTCATCTCCTTATAGGGTGCCTGGAGCGGATAGTAGAAGGTCAGGCCGTCATCGAACCACCATCCGGCGAGCTTGTCCCCGTAGCGCAGGCCGATCTCGCGGATCTGGTCTTCCCATTGCTTGAAGTAGGCCGGACGGTCCATCTTTGTCCGGACGTAGGTGCTGGTCCACCAGCCGTCCTTGCTGTCGCCCGCGTGGTAGTAGAGCATGAGCTTGATGTGGCGCTTGGCGAGGGCGTCGGCGAGCTCAGCGATCAGGTCGCGTTTCGTTGTGTGGCCGGGGGCAACGAGCTCCCACGACTTGATCGGCGCCGGGAAGTAGTAGGTCGACCAGCTTGTGCAGAGAACGATGAACCCCGCACCCGTGTCTGAGACCATGTCGGCGAACTTGTTCACGTCGAAGTCGTTGACGGCCTGTTCGGACGACTTCTGCGGCCCATTGCGGGGGAACGATGCGGCCGTCCAGGTGAACATCAGGCCGTACTTGGCGTCGCTCATCCACTTGGTGGAGGAGCGAAGAGCGGCGGCTTCGGCCGAAAGGACCTTGGCCTCGCTGGGTTCGAGCAGCTCCAGCGAGTAGAGCGCAAGGTTGAAGGGCTTTCCGTCAGGCTGGACAGCACGGAGCGTGATCTCGCTCTCGCCGGCGGGCAGCTTCAGGGTGCCAGCAAGTTCGTTGCGCGTCCAGAGGTTGCTGGCGGAGGCCTTGCGGTACCCGACCTCGTAGTCCAGTTTGCCGCGCTTGCTTGAGACCTCCACCTGCACCGGCCCAGGCGAGGTCAGCTTGCAATCGATCAGCACCTGGCCGCAGTTCTCGGTGAGGAGCGTCACGGAGTAGCTTCCGGCCTTGGCAACATTCACCTTCCATGTCAGGGAATCGTCATTGCTGGTCCAGTTCCAGACCCAGAATCGCGCCGCCTGGTCCGGCCATAGCACCTTGAGCGGCCCCTTAAGCTTGGCATCGGCGGCCATCAGAACATTATTGTTCGTCGGGACGACCGGGATCACTCTCTGCGGCGCGGGTGTTGAAGAAGCCGCTGTCTGGCAGGACAGCCTTTTCGGAACATTGACGCACCCGATTGCGACTGCGAGAGCAAGCAGACCCCGAAGAGGGCGATGGATGCCGATTGCGGCCGGAAGGGACGGAACGGAGTTGCTGTGTGGCATGGTCAATCCTCTCGGAGAAGCGGGAGCTAGAGACTGGCTTTTGGCCCCGCAGAAGGTATACATCATATGTTTGATGTGTGTACAGAGGCACGTTCGGGAAGACATCGCGGCTAACGGTGACGCGGCCAAGGACCGTGCTCGGGGAGACTTTCTTCCGCCCTCAGGCTTTAGGTTGCGAAGGCTCGCTCGAGCGCGGCCGTAATCGATTCCCTGAAGTACCTGGAGACTCGTGCATCCGGGACCATGAGGTCGAAGGCGTGATACGCGCCCGGTACGACCAGCAATTCGGTCGGCACGGCCGCATCGATCAATCGCTTTGCGTACTCGATGTCTTCATCGACAAACAGGTCGATGGCACCGACGCCGATAAACGCCGGGGGCAGCCCCCTGAGATTGTCCACGCGCGCGGGCACCGAGCCATACGACACCGACGCCGAGCCGGCGGGGGTGCCCAACAGCGACGTCCATCCATAACGGTTTCCCTCCGCGGTCCACCCGATCTGCCCGATCGGCGGCGGTACGGCGCTGGTCGAGCCGGTTATGAGCGCCGGAGCAAAAATAGACCACGCAGCGCCGCGTGAGCGGGGCTGCGTGGCGGTGTAAAAGGAGCCCACCGCCGGAGACTGGTTCTGCGGGAGTTGCCTTGACTGGCGGCCCTGTGGGACACCGGAGGGATGTTCAAGGTGGAGCTA
>Ga0116230_10006776_pt1 | contig 11310 bp, 12 predicted proteins | sample S1TSphfallax_3_FD_88678 | JGI IMG/M metagenome (GOLD analysis project Ga0116230, IMG submission 88678) | Host-associated microbial communities from peat moss isolated from Minnesota, USA - S1T2_Fd - Sphagnum fallax MG | ecosystem: Host-associated > Plants > Peat moss > Unclassified | place...
ACGTCTTCACTTTAACCCTACACCTCTCATATAATTACTATAAAGTAGTATCAAATTAGTGAAAGTATGTGTCAAGTAACATTAGTTGGCTTTATTAAGCTTATATGAATCTAATTCTAAAAAAAAATAAAAATAAATGATTTTTAAATATATATTTGAACCTAACTGAAAAATATGTGTTCAAATTTACTTTTGGGTTAAAAAATTAATGAAATTGATATGTAATAAGTTAAGAAATGAAAATCAACATATGTTTTAGCAAGTCATCAAAAAAGAAATTATTTCTTTATTTTTTAAGAACCTATTTAACACCTACTTGAAACCAAAAGCTCAAAATGAAAAGTAGACATAAAAAACTACTTGTATTTTGAAAAACTTATTTAAAACCTACTTTTATAATTTGAAATATGAAAATCAATGCACATTAGGGTAAACATATATATCAAATTTTTTCATTGAAATGAAAACATTCAATGTTCCACAATTCTATAATGCGTTTTTGTTGTTATTTTAAATCTATTTGTTTTAATTTTGACAAGGTAATCAAGTTGTTCACTTTATTTTGCTTATAACCAAGGGGAAAATTTCTCCTTCAATTGTGTTGTAACAACACTTTTTACACTTTGAAAAACTAAAACTCTATCTACACCAAAAACTTATGAATTTTGAAGTAAGGTCAAATTCTGACAATCCCCCATATTGAACCACATTATCCACTATAACCTTTGTGAAATTATCTGCTATACTAACATTGACTAACTACTCCACGATCAATAAAACAAGGTTGCATTTCTAGCCATCAACAAGGTGCATGTGAACACCCAATCAAGATTGGCAATCCATAATGGTAACCTCATCAATAATTGAACCTTAATAATGAACCTTGCTTTCTAAACAACCATCTGTATGTTTATGAACACAATTTTGCACATGCATTCAACCATGAAACAAGCACTTGAATTGCTCTACTAGTGTCAAAGGTTGTTTGGCACATTGACAAAAGGAAACAATTGTCATATACTCTCATAATCCAGAACTAGGCATCTTTGTTGTAAAGGGTGGAAAATTTTCACAAATTGCAAAAACTTTCGCTTCTTTTCAATGTGCAAGCTAGCATTAACTAATCAATTGTAAAACCTCTTGCATGCATTGTAACAAACTATCATTCATTTTTAGCATGTTGGCTATTTAAACTCATAAAATATTTTTCCTCCTTCACATCGAGCTTTACAACAATAACCTTTCATTGCCCAACATGTTTTTATAAGCCATCAAACTTCGAGACAAGCAACTTGTCTCCTTTCTCAACATAACTACAAACCTTACATTTCACAATGGATAGTTTGCCATTAGGACCCATCATTGCTTCGAGCCAATGCAATTTTGCAACCCAAATATCTTGAAACACTCTATTAAGTTCCCCTTCAACCTTCTTAATTTTCTTTGGTTTTGGAACAATAGGGTTTGAGTCAAATGAAATGGGTTCTTTAGCACCAATAGTAGTGCCTGAAGAAGCATCAACTATAAATAAGGATTTGCTACTACCACCTCGTAGGGAAGGGGCCAACAAAATACTTGTTTTTGCCACAATAGATTTGGAGCTAGAGGAAGGATCAATGGGAACCAAAAAAGAAAAATGCCTAGACTTAAAATTTGCAAGAGGTTTTAATGGAGCCATCAGAGATGGTGTGTAAGAAGACTAGATGACAATTCCACAAGATGTGAACAAAACAACAAACCAAAAAGAAATCAACAAGTAAAGAATTCAAAAAACAAAACAATTCAAGCTCAAAGGTGTAGGGAATCAAAAAACCTAAAACAAACTTCAAACTCCAAAAGTTCAAAAAGGGGTCAATGAACATTGATAACCTTTTTAGTTTGCACAAAGGTTAAATGTGTGAGCTCAATACTTGAGTATGCAAGGCATTTATGGTGAAGGTGGAAAATTAGATCATTTTCATTGACAAATTTGAACAGTGCAAAATCGTAAACAATGCTTATTGGTCCAAAGTCCTTGCAACAATTATCAAACCTGAAGCTTGATTCTCACAAGTTTGCAACATCCAAACTCCAAACACAAACTACTTAAACAGTAAGCTTAATGCAAGATTTTGATTCCCAACTTCAACAACAAGAAAAGAAATAATCACCAAACCTAAAGCTTGATTCTCACAAGTCTACAACATCCAAACTCCAAACAAAAATTACTTATGCATCAAGCTTAATGCAAAATCTCGGCTTCAACAACAAGAAAGCAACAAAAACAAACTCAATTTGCAAGGAAGATTTCTATTCGTCTTAAACCTCCAAAGTCTATGGTCATTGTGCAGCAGCCATTGTGCTCCAATGGTGACTAGAAAGTCCAAACTGTTGATGTCAGACTGTTGATGTTTAGGAGCAGTAAAAAAAACTATGCCCTAAACAAGTAGAGGCAACATCATGTTAGAACAGGTTGAAAATGGAGGCAAGATTGTGGCGGAGTTGATCGAAAAGGGAGCAGCAACATTGCAACTCTGTTCTACAAAACCTCAGCAAAAACAAAAGTGCTTGCAGCACTGCTATGGCGACTTGAGATGTGCCTCCTTCAAAAGGCGGCATCTTGCGGTCCTCTTGCATTGTACAAACCAGCAACCATCTCTGCCATTGATAGAAAAGGTAAACTTTTTTTTTCTAAAGGAACATCAAATGGTGGCAATTTGGACAAAATAACAGCCTTGATTTAAGGCAGGGAGGTAGAAAGGTTTTTTTTTCAGGTTGAAAATATGCAAAATTTCACCTTCAAAAAAACGCTGTCCTCAGTGGGCTGTAGGAGTTTTGCAGAAGTGCTCCTACAAGTGGTGACCTAGGAAGGGCCTAGGTCTAGATGTGGCTAATTAAATTATTCTTATATCAAAAAATGGTGAAAAAATCCCTAAAAATCAGAAAATTTTCATTTTCTGAAAAAGAATTCACCAAAAAAAAAACACCGATGGCAACCCCACTGATTGGCTGGGTCCTCCCAATGACTGTCACTACATACACAATTTATGCAGTTCCATCATTTCTCATGATTTTGTTTGAACCTGCTCATTACACCATTCCGTAATGACCTGATTGTTTTTACTGTCATTGACATGCTACCCTTAACAAACAATTGTGCACTAGTGTTGCTGCACCAACACAAATCGGATGATTGATCGCATTTAGTTAGGCTGCACTTTTAGCATTTTGAAATCTGTGTTTTTGACTTGTTTCAACAGATTCAACATATCTAAGTGCAAGCAAAGGTAGACTTACCAAATAACAAGGAAGACGTACCAAACACAAATTTCCCACAATTCCATTTGGAATTTTGGTAAAGGAGTTCTCTGAAATATAAGTTTGAGATCATGACCAGATAATATGGAAATGGGTTGTACACAATCATTGTGCCACAAATGCTGCAGATATCAAACAATATGTACCTCTGTTTCCTTTGTGGGTGGTGAAAAAACTGCAAGCATCAGATGAAACAAAGAGCTCAACTGTGATGGAAATTCTAATATTGACAAAAGTTACCTCTTATTTCATGTTACAATTCGGAGTTACAGCAGTTTGCTAGGAAAAACTATGAGGCAGTAGTTTCTTATAAGTCTTGGTTGACAAAACAGGGCAAATAAATATCCTTACTGCCCAAACCTGAAACACGAAAGTTGGCATCCTGTAAAGAGCCAAGGAAATAATGAGCAGCTCTGTTTTCTTCCTGCTCTTTTTGACTAAAAAGGTCTGGAAAAACAATAATGTCCATGATCACATGGAAATGCAGTCAATGAGCTTGTGTCCTACCGGCGTATTAACAGCAACATCTAGAATGAGTATGTCATCAATTAGTAGGTGGGAAAGTACAACCTTACACCTACTCCAGATTGTCTTGGGGTTTGGGTGAGGTGAACATGGCAGTGTACATTCGTAGCCGGTCTCTTTGAGACTGTGAAAGTGTTGAGCCCCTCAAAGCATTGTTTGGAGCAAGAGAGACCTCCGCAAAATTCAAAGGTCCAGAAGTGTTGGGAGTGCGGCGGGCTTTGTGGCGCCGCCATGCAAGCTGGAGAGTAACAGCTGCCCAAGTTCGCCAGCTGGAGGAGTAAAATCGCACAGTGCGTTTCAGCTTCTCATTGGCAAACTTGTAGCGGAAATGTTCAGTGATGTACTTCAGGTCTTGGGCATCCAATCCAAATACCTCAGTCATGTCTACTGTTGTTAAAGTTACTTTTGAGAGGGGTAGGTTATCCTTTAGGGGTGTGCTAAGGCACCATGAGATAAGTTCATCCCCACAGAAATTGCCTGGGCCCAGCATACAGATGCTAGTTGTGTTGTTGTGCCGCAGCCGATATGAGCTTTCCATGTGGCCCCGTACAATGAAAAGCATTCGCCATACTGGGTCTCCCTCACTCAGCACCTGCTTGTGTCAAATGTGTACATACCAGTTTCAAGCCACCAGTTTTAAGCCCCATCCTGTTAATCCTTACACTTGAAACTATTATATACTGAAAAATGCAATATTTGAGGGACAAAATTCCCTGCTATCAATAATGCCAAAGCAAGAAACAGCAAGACAGTAAAAGTAGGAAACAAAATATGCACTCAAACTCCATGATGACATTTAAGTTGAATTGATCATATTTAATCTCCAGGGGACACCCTTAAAAACACCCTGTTAGTTAGACCCATCATGGAAGACATGAACACACCAATTACTATGATCTTTTGGGTTGAGGGACCAACCGTCTCATCCTTGATAAAGAGACCAGGCTTCAGGCGCTCGCAGATGTTGTTGAGCACTAGATCATCCATCTGCTGGAACAATGGCACCTGCACAGGCAACAGAGAACATTTGCTGGCAATGAGACAATGCTATCCTTTCTTCACTTCTCAACAAAGTGTGTGATCCTGTATCAAAGTGAGGAATGAAGAAAAGTCATATTACCTGGCGGACAAGGTCAAGGCAGAGGTGGCGCTTTATGTCCCGACGAAGGCCCTCAGGCAGGTCTTGCACAGTAGCCTCTTCATCTATACCACGAGTTGCTGCCCATTTCTGGCGTTCATACTTGCAAACCCGCTGACGCAGCCGAGCTGGCAACTGCCGCCTTCGCATCCACCACTCTAAATCACGGATCCGTAATTGTGACTCTTCTTTCTTGGCAGTCATTGAATGAAGAAATACCTAATGAGCCAACATTCTGAAAGTTATTGAACAACCACTTTCCTTGCCACTCATCTAACGGAAGTCCAGGTGAAAGGTCAATGGAGAAAAATTGGAGAAGCCATGATTCAAGTGGGTGCAGTTGTCTGAGAGCTGTAAAAATGGGAAAAATGGAACCTTGTGCAAGGAGAAATAAAGCCCACCTGGATATTTCCAATCAGCATGGTGAACAAAAGCAATCCACAAGTCACGACAAGGATGCTAAAGGCCACCTCAAGTGTGTGGTCCGTGGGTGTCAATGCATTGCCAAAAGAGCTGCCCCACCACAAACCATATACAGTTGGCAATACCCAAGACTAGACTGGCTTCAATTCTCTAAAATGTGATACTAAAGATGCTGATGAAATAGAAAATGGGAGGGCTGATATCTTTGACACCCAAAATACAGTCAACTTCAACCATTGAATGAGAGCTGACATACCTCATTGTCATCACACCCCAGAAAAGGGGAAGCAGAATCTTGTTCACAGGAATGACATCAGTCACCAGTGGTACAGACAAACTGTAGATACCAAAGCCAAAATCATCACCACCTTGGAGGCAGCCAGTAACATTGGGATTTTGTGCCCAAGCTACTCTGAGATCATCAAGGGGTTGCTTGCTAAATGCTATAGGTACTGGACAACCCATGTATGAATAGTTGCAACCTGGCATGTTCTTACACTGAAGGTGTATGCACGACTCAACTCGCTGCACAGTTAGAAGGTACCAGATAGAACCAGCAACCTGAAGAACAAAGCACATGAGTTTCAGATGTAAACGGTCCAGAAGTCTTCCATGCCAATATTAGAGTGAAAACAGGGAGATATTCAGCTACAGAAAGAGGGAAAAGAAGACAAAAATCTTTGCAGAAGTATCAAAACTGTGATTGCAGGTTATTAACACAGATGGAACCTTGAAAATCATGTTTAACAGAACAAACAGGAGGAAGAATTATTCAAAACTTTTTAACTTGATACTGCCAGTGCATAACAAGAGAACTGCTGTCTGAGTTGCAGAAGAGTCAGAATAAACAAGGGAAAAGGTTTTTCTCTCACATGAGCAGCACAGAAGTAAGCTGCCAAGTTCAACACAAAACCCCAGAAGGCAGTGCCAAAAATGTAACCAGTTACCCTTTGCAGGCGCCAACCAAGGAGAACAAAGTGCAGGAGCTTGGGAATGTATTGAAACAAAAAAGCAAGTAGTTCAAAATGCATTATCCGCATTGTTGATCCACCTTCCTTCAGTAAGTAGGGCACCACGAACAGCACCATCACCTGGTTTCCCACAATTCGGAGAACAGTAATTTCAGTGTGCATAACCAACAAATCCATCACCACATCGTCTCCACCCACAGATTCAGCTCACAGTTTCTACTTGAGCTGGAACAGGGCAATGAAACCCTGAAATCATATACACAATATCCAGAAACAAGGTTGCTTACCTGAGGCACTGGAAGGATGACAAAGACATCAAACCAAAATCTTCGCAAGGGGCGAAGATAGTGCCAAGCAATCTGACGTGGATCCCACACAAGTTCACCCCGTCCAAGGAACAAGGACTTTTTGGACACATATGCCAGCTTTAATTGCAGCCACATATGCCACAGATACATTGTGTCCACCAAGCCCCGCAGCAAGAGTACTGCAAGTGTGTAACCCTTCTGCACATACAGACATGCTAACTGTGGGTTGATGGCAAGAACTGACACAAACAGCGGATCAACTGCCACTCCAACAACACATGAAATCAGTAACCATCGGTTGTATCGTCGGATGCTCTTGCTGCGTGGATTCAACACTGTGCCAAATAGCCATGTCTGTGGCTTCCGCTTGATCCTGTACCAAGAGAGAAATCATTCGAATCACGGAAAAACCCATGCAACTCAGATCATGAACAAGATCATGAAATCACAGAAGCACAAATAATGATTAGCAAATAACCTCATTGAGCAAAGCTGTGTTCAAAAAAAGTGCACAGGATTGAAACCTAGCATTGATTTGCACACTGTCGGTGTTTCAATATCCATTCAACATAATCACACTTTTGCAGGAATACATATACTAGCCCCTGAGAAGCCTTGAATGCTATGCAAAAAATTACTTAGAGCTTGTTGGGTCATTTTGCTCTTGAAATGATCCGCCACCAGCTTCCAAAGGCAAACGATTGCTCTTCTTGCAATTCACAGAGTGAAAACGTGGTGGCCCTGATCCAGCACATGCAGAGCATACATTCTCCTCAGATAAACTTCGATTCATTTCACTTGAGCCTGAACTGTGAAACCTCTGGTACTTGATGCTTCGCTTTAATTTGGCCATGAATTCAGGCACTAATCTGCAAAACAAATTTAGGGCACATGATTACAACAACATGGTTGGTACTAGCCAATCATTGAAACAATTACAGTAGAAAATCGTCAGTGGTGTCCAAACATTACAGTAGAAAAAAATCATGGCTTATGCTGTAAGTGCACCAACAAAGCAAAAAGAAGTAGAAGGCGGCAGGTTCACATCCCAATTGATACTGGACTGAGCTAGACATCATCAGCCACCCATGGACACAAAAACTACACAACAAAAGAGAAGATTCCTTGTGTGTGTCAATGTCTCCTTCTTCTTCTGTGTATCCATGGTCCACCAGGACAGAAGAGCTGTGCAGTTTGAGTGGAAGCATGGAGAGAAAAATGCTCAGAAAGACCAGCTCCAGTATATGTCCAACTGATGGAGAACATGAATCGGAGCTTCACTGCAGCCATACTCTGTGTTTGTTTTGGCAATATACACAAGAATCTCGTGAGAATTCACAATTCTGATCTCACTCTTCAGGAGAAAAACCATGGAATCAAGCTCTGCAAAATGCACACAAATAGCTTGTCGCATGCTCAGTGCTGCAAGACTTACTACTCTAGCATGAAGATATCCTGAAGAAGAATGGCTCGCAAATACGGGTTGCGACCAGTTTCTTCTCTCATCGTCTCAAGGCGGTCTCGGCAGCCACAACAAATCCATTTCAGATGCGCTTCCGATCTCTACATCATCGTGCTAAACATCAAGCAATTCTCCTCCTATCATCTGCTGCTTCCAATTCTTCCAGCAAAACAGATCGCATTTGTCCAGCATCCCGTCATTCTCTTGTTGTTTCCAGGATCGTAAACTTTCCTGTGAGAACAGAAGAATTCCAAAACGAAAAGAAGAAGAAGAAGAAACAAAGTTCTCCTCAGTAGCGATGCGGACATGAGAGAGTACCTGGCACCAGGCCGATCGTAAGCCCTAGCAGAAGCATTCATGTTGATGCGCCTTGCAGCAGCAGGAGAATCCACGCGTCGCTCACTTCTCCACACGACAACATAGGTAGTCCTCGGAAATCTCTCTCACATGCCAAGAGCTGAAACCTCTAACACTTTTCTGTGAGTCCTTGTTCTCCTATACGGAGGAAGTCGCGGCAACCGGAGCAAAGCCCCCCGAAGAAGGGCGAAAGCCACTGCGCAGATAGATCTTGAGACAAGAAGTGTAGGTTTTCGAGATCTCTATTATAACTTAGCTGACGAAGGACAAGCGTCAGGAATCCCTCGATTCCGAGCCAGCCAGCGACGATTGTAATGGCAACAGCGCTTTCTTTCGCTCGCGCGACGACCACGACAACAGTGCAACAAATGATTACCTCTTGTTCTTCTCTCGCGGCCGCCGCGGAGGAATCCGGTGACTCCAGAGGGTGCCTGATGACCCTGATCCCCCAGGTAGCCAGAAGTGGGATTGTAGAGAAGAAGCTTTGGTTCGGCTGCTTCTTCTTCTCAGATCCTTTGGCAGTGGCGGTGGTGGCGCGATAACAACAGGTCTTGGAGAACGGAAACCAAATCAATCCTTTTCCTTTCTTGTGATCCTGTTTTTGCTTGGTTGTGAGTTCTGACAGCCTGCTTTGCATCCAGCTCTGGAGAATGCTGCATGGCTGTCTGTCTGTCTGTATTCAGAGGATGTGATCTGATCATAGGTGGTGAATTTCAAACTTATGTTCTGATTCTCAAACAGAAGAAGATGATGACAAAGGAGGATGCACTCTGGCTTGAATTGAAGCAGAGCTTGCAAACAAATACGTGTCAAGAAGGCATGATTACTGACCATTTTTCAATAATACAATGTGCTGGTGTGCAAGCAGTTGTTGTTGAAGAGGGCAGACCAACATTCATATGCAAATCCATTTGCAGAGTGGCTGTTGTGAGTCTAATGTCTGTTTTGGGTACTAGCCTCCTTTGCATGTATGCTAAATGTGGGAGCAGATATGATGCTTGTAGAGTGTTTCAACAGGATGCCCACCTGCACTCAATGTGATCACTTGCAATGTGAATGATAAATCTGGACATTGTCAAATGGTGGTATATGGCATTTGAACTCTCTTGACAACTGCAATGTGGATGGGTGGCACCAGTTTTGTCACCATCATCTGTATCAGGGTTTTGATTGCATGGTGCCAATTTATGTAGCAGCAACACAATGAAAAAGGCAGTTCATGTTTATGAACAGATTGTTGAGAGCAGTCACAGGTTTGATGCTTTTTGTATGCAATTACCTTGTGGACATATATGCCAAATGCAGGGAGCAAACTTGAAGCAAACTTGGAGAGTGTTTCATAGGAGTGCCACAATTCTGGCTGTCACTTTTTGAGGGGGTTCTGAATGTGTTATGGCACTTGAAGATGGCAGGTGCATCCATACGTAGATCTTTGGAAGTGGTTGTGAGACTGATGTTTTGTATCTTGGACATACATGTATGCTAAATTTGGAAGCATAGGCAGGTTGTCTTTTGAGTGTTCTATAGAATTGCCAGATGCCACATGTTCTCATTGAGTGATATGATTCTTGGATATGTGAATTGTGGGAAAGGGGCTGAAGGTTTTGGACCTATCTCAACAAACACAACAGGATTGAAAGTGGGATTGAATATTTGCAAGGATGGAATCCTTGCCCAAACAGGACATGTCCATGAGGCAGAGGGTACGATCATCATTTGTCTTATGAACCAAATCTCCATGTGCAGAATGCCATACATGGTGGTTGCTGAATGCATGGTAATGTGGACATGGGGTGATTGCATTGAGAAATGAGTTCTAGTGTGCTACTAGTAACCATCTATGCTGCTGCAGCTGGCAGGTCAGATCTCAATGCAAATCTTCAACAACATAGAAAGGAAACAGGAGTGAAGAAATGAGCAGTTTGCACCTGGATTGAAGTGAATATTGGGTGCATTCACTGAGATGGTTTTCAAATGATTGAAAATCTGTGCAAGACTAAAGGAGTTGTTTGGGCATATGAATGGATTGTGGGGTATCAAATGCATGATGTAGACGAAGAAGAAAAGGTTTTTTTGTATATATATTCCACACATCTTCACAAGTTAGCCATTTCATTTTGGCTCATCAACAACTCTAGTTACCACACCTTCCATTGTTCAAGAAATAATGGGTATGCAATGATGGCATACTTCTGCCAAATTCAACACAAAGATGGTTGAGAGGTTCAAGTGTGGTAAGCAATGTTGATCACTTCCCGTCACTATGAAGGTGGTCTTTGTTCTTGCAAGGCTTGTTGGTGATCAGATGCCACCAATGTTTTGACCCATGGCTGTGGGTGATGATTTATGGTTGATTACACGGTGACTGTTTTCATCACACTGTGAAATTGGCAAGTTTACAGTGTGGTTGATAAGGCAACCCATATGCTAACTACTTGCTAACAAATTTTATTCTGGACTTTCATCAAATTGATTAGCTTCCAACATTACAAGTACTTCTTGACACACAAGCTTCCTAAACATAAACTTCCTAACACATTTCTGTTAACACACAAGCTTTAGTGGATAAGAAAAAGTTACTTTGTTCAAACAAGACTGATGGAGTTTGTTTGAACATGATGGATGTTTTGTAATGATGAGCTGAAAATTTTGAAGAATGTTCATGCATTTGTTAACACTTAGCTTTCCCTCCCCCTCAAATACATCGAAGCACAACCTTTATACAATTAGCTAGGTATGTGAGCTTGATATCTGCTTAAAGCACACCTTTCATCCAACCATTTAAATAGGTTTAGAAGACTAAAAGCCTCACTTAAAATCAAATTCAAT
>Ga0116230_10006777_pt1 | contig 11308 bp, 7 predicted proteins | sample S1TSphfallax_3_FD_88678 | JGI IMG/M metagenome (GOLD analysis project Ga0116230, IMG submission 88678) | Host-associated microbial communities from peat moss isolated from Minnesota, USA - S1T2_Fd - Sphagnum fallax MG | ecosystem: Host-associated > Plants > Peat moss > Unclassified | place: USA...
AAACTCGGTGCCGCCGACCACCATTACGCCGCCGACCACCACAGTGCCCACCACCACAGTGCCCCCGACGACTACCCCGGCAGCACCCACGACTACGACCGCACCGCCAACCACGACGACAACTGCACCAGCGTCCACCGCAACTGCCGCAACGTCCTAGCGACTACTTCTGCTCGCACCATCCCCGTGTGGGGCAAAACACCGGGATATCTCAGCAAGAGACCTAGCTGTCAGGGCGTGATGCCCCACTTCGCTGAGAAGGATTGACCGGGCTCCAGCACGATGAGATCCGTCCCGCTGCGGAAGGCATCGGGAGGACACGTCATCGGCTCGACGGCAATCATTTTTCTTCGATACGGTGCCGCGAGCGTGTCAGCGGTGAAACACATGATGTACGAATAGATCGCGTCCGCCCAAATGACGACTGGCCGGTCTCGGCCGCCGGGAAGCACTTCGGTACGCCAGCGACCGTCAGGATCACTCGTCACACCGGTAAAGCAGTCGTCGAGGCGCAATGCACCGATCGGCTCTTGCTCGACAGCGGACGAGCCACATGCAACAGCGAACGGTGTGCCAGCCACGGCCTCCTGACCGATTGGCAATGCCCGCTCATCCAGCAAAAGACGAGTATCTACCGGCATCGCCACTCGCGCCTGGTCCGCAAGAGCTGCATCAAGGGCGATGTACGGGTGGAATCCCGCACCAAAAGGTGCACGTCGATCTCCACAAGCCGTCGCGCTGAGCGCGACCTCGAGACCCTCAGGACCGAGCAGGTACTCCACCTCGAGGTCGAGATCGAACGGATATGCCGGTTGCGGAAGCATACGGTGATGCAGTCGCACTGATGCTGCGTCTTTCTGCACGAGCTCCCAGGGAGCCCACCGAACAAGCCCGTGAATGGCGTTGCTCTTGGACGGTTCGTCCCAGGGCACCTTGCACACGCTTCCATCGAACTCATACAGACCGTCGCGCAATCGGTTCGGGAACGGAGCAAGCACCTGACCAGTCCCTGCTCGCGCTACTTCGTCCTCGCCGAAGCTCGTCGTGATCGGCGAACTACCCATGTCGTAGCGGCGAAGCGTCGCTCCCACCTCGGTGACGACAGCTCGCTGATCAGCGAAGGTGAGCTCGTACTGCACGCCGGAGAACGCGATCACATCACTCATCGTAGCGATCTCACCTGGACAAGGTTTCGATTGTGTAACCAGTGGCTATAGCATGCCGGTTTTTTACCTCCCTGAGCTGGACTTTCTAGGAGATGCCTTGCAACGCGTGCGTTGATTGGGCTACGGTGCGGTCACTCACGAAGAGACCAACGACGGTCCGTGCCGGGGATCCCGGAGCCGGACGCGTGCGGAAGTGGCCACCTTATGGCTCCCGTCACCGTTCTGGCATCGACAAGTACAGCGTCTGTCGATACGCGCCGTCGCCGAGCACTCCGCCTCAGGGCAGAAGGAGCCGCGAGAAGACTTCCCAGGGCCATCACCGTCAGCACCTCGTACGGACGCCATGTGCGTCCCGGTCGGGTCGGCCGCATTCCGTACCCGTGCCGCGAGACGTATGCACACACGACGGCGTGCCCGCATCAAGCACCCACCTGGAACCCATCGGGTTTCCCCACTCCAAGGAGGCGCACCGATGCGAAAGCACCCATTGCTCGCATTCCTCACAACAACTGCAACACTCACCACCACTGCTGTGGTCGGACTCGGCTGGGCGACCTCAAGCGCTTCGTCTCCAAGTCCGACATATCGTGCTAAATCAAAGACTTCTACCGCTTCTGTCGACTCCACAAGGCATCGCGATTCGGCTCGCAACCCTGAAGTTGCACTCACAGCCGTCAGTAACGTCATCACTGGCAATGCAACAACAGCAGTTGCAGCTATCGCTCGACTCACCCATGGGGATCGCGTGCAGGATGTAAACAATGCACGTGCAGCATCCTTAAAGCTTGCTCGCAAGCATTTCCCGTCGGAACTCGCGTGGACCTTGATCCACAGTTCCATCACCACGCCGTACCCGATCGGCGCCTCAGATCTTGCAGGTCGCGGAGCCGCAATCATTTCGAGCGCGACGAGGCGATCAGTCGAATTACTCATCTCTTCACTCCACGGATCCCGTCTCGTTCACCCTGCGGCCGCCGCGTCGTCGGTAGCGGTGGCAGGCGGTCCATGGCTCGCCCTTCGGACCTGCGAGTCCGGGAACGACTACTCAGAGAACAGCGGCAATGGCTACTACGGGGCGTATCAGTTCCTCCCGAGTACGTGGTGGGCGATCGGCTTCACGGGACTGCCGAGCCAGGCATCGCCTCAGGTTCAAGACGAGGCCGCTGAGGTGCTCGAGGCACGCGTCGGCTGGAGCGCCTGGCCGGAGTGCGCCTCACTGCTTGACCTCTGACGGCCGATTGACCCACGCCGGCCGATTGAGCTCCGCCAGCAGAGCTCTGAAGTACCCAGCAGCCACACTCTGGCCGGTACTGTAAAGGTGATGAGCAAGAGTTCGAGTCGCCGCAGGCAGGCCTCGATGGATGCTGAACCGACGCAGTACGAGCCGACCGGGAAGGTGGCCATGGACGTCGATGGACTGGGTCAAGATGGGCTGGGTCAGACTGGGCTGGGTCAGACTGGGCCGAATCAGAATGGTTCGACTCGAAGCGGCTTGATCCGGAGCGGGTCAGAGCACTTCGACGAGGTCGCGCTCACGTTTGACGACGTGATGCTCGTGCCTCAGGAATCTGACGTGCTCCCCTTCGAGGTGGACGTCTCGAGCTTGTTGTGTGACCGACTCAAGCTGACTATCCCTCTGGTCTCCGCCGCAATGGACACCGTGACGGAGTCCCGGATGGCCATCGCCTTGGCGAGGCTGGGTGGTCTCGGAATCGTGCACCGCAACATGGCGATCGACCGTCAGGCTGAAGAGATCGACCGGGTCAAGCGCTCGGAGGCGGGAATGGTCTCGAACCCCGTGAAGATCGGTCCGGATCGACCCGTCAGCGAGGCCCTGGAGCTCATGTCGAGGTTCCACATCTCCGGTGTGCCGGTCGTCGACGCCGAGGATCGACTCGTCGGCATCGTGACCAATCGCGACCTGCGCTTCCTCGAAGATGCCACCGTGCGGATTGACGCCGTGATGACTGCGGATCACCTGGTCACCGCACCGCTTGGAACCGACCTCTTCCAGGCACGACGCATCTTGCAGTCGGCAAAGGTCGAAAAGCTCCCCATCGTCGACTCCGAAGGTCGTCTACGGGGGCTCATCACGGTCAAGGACATCACGAAGCAGGAAGCCTTTCCTCACGCGTGCAAGGACAGTGACGGTAGGTTGCGAGTCGGTGCGGCGGTAGGTGTCGGCTCCGACGGGATTGCTCGGGCGAAGGCGCTCATCGATGCCGAGGTCGACGTGATCTGTGTCGACACGGCCCATGGCCACTCGAGTCGCGTGCTCGACACCGTCGCAGAGCTCCGTGAGAACTGGCGCACGGGTGTAATCATTGGTGGCAATGTCGCCACCCGGTCAGCCACTCGTGCACTCGCCGAGGCTGGTGCCGACGTCGTCAAGGTCGGCATTGGACCGGGGGCTATCTGTACGACGCGGGTCGTGACCGGCATTGGCGTCCCGCAGTGGACGGCGGTTCGCGACTGCGCCGAGGAAGCGCGACGTCATGGTGTCGGGATCTTGGCTGACGGAGGCATTCGCTTCTCCGGCGACATCGCAAAGGCCCTGGGGGCTGGTGCACACGCAGTCATGCTGGGGAGCTTGCTCGCCGGAGTCGAGGAGAGTCCTGGCGAGATCGCCATGATCGGGAATCGCCCAATGAAGCGCTACCGAGGGATGGGAAGCCTGGGGGCGATGGCGGCTCGTTCCTACTCGAAAGACCGCTACGCCCAAGAAGACGTGCAAGAGACCGAGAAGGTCATCCCCGAGGGCGTCGAAGGCAACGTCCCCTACCGTGGCCCGCTAAACGAAGTCGTCCACCAGCTGGTCGGGGGATTGCGCCAGGCCATGGGCTACAGCGGCACCCGCACGGTGGACCAGCTCAGAGAGCGAGCTCAGTTCATTCGGGTCTCGCCTCAGGCAATGCGCGAGAGCCACCCGCACGATCTGGCCGGCGTCGTGGACGCACCGAACTACTGGGCGAGCGACCTCTAACACTCCAAGCTAGGAGTCGCCGCGCGCTTCCTGCTCAGCCGCCAGCGCCTGAAGCGCACCGACCACCGCTGCAGCATGGAGCGCTGCACGTCGGGCCGAGCTGTCGCTCGCTGGCACAGCGCCGTAGCGAGCTTGCTCATAGAGACGCGTCAGCTCGCCCAACGCTGCTGGATCGAGTCCGGCTGGTTGGTCCTCCAGCGCTGTCGAGTCACGTGGATCGAGACGTTTGAGCTCGGCAGCACGCTCGATCCGAGTTGCGCGCTCGATCCGAGCTGCCAGCTCGGCCGGAGTCTCGAAGGGCTCGCGGCGCAGCGTTGCATCCGATGCAGCTCGAAGCACCCTGCGGTAGCTGTAGCGAACCTGCTCGGTGGGCGAGCTGCCGTTCAGCTCGACAACCTCCGCCTCACCACCCCCACGAGCTGGCAGTGATCTTCGAGCGTCGTGACGTGCACGCCACACTGCGCCGAATAGCGTGCGCAGCCACGTCCACAACTGTTCGAGCACGTGGCCCCAGCTGAAAGTCGACTCCCGATCCTCGTCCGGATCCGGCTCGTCGTCGACCTCGTTGCGATGCAGACGAACACGCAGGCGCAGCAGAGCCCGCACGACGAGCGCCACAAGTAGAGCGGCGACCAGCCCTGCGAGCACGCCCGCGACCACAACGAGCCACACAGGAAGCTTGCCGGGCCGCTCAACGAGCGACAGTCCTGAACCATGAGCAACACGATGGGTCGCAATGAGGTGCTTGGGTTTGCGGAAAAGGTGGGAGAAGAGGTGACCGATGTCGATCAAGGCGCGCGCCACATCTCGTGCCACATTCACGACAACACGGCGGACGAGCGGGCCGAGGGGACCGACGGCCAGGGCCAGGCCAAGTGCCAGCACGACAACACCGGTCATGGGGACCATCACCGCACCCAGCCACGCCAGCGATGGCCTGGAGCCCCGGTCCCGTTGCAAGGTAGCAACTTCGAGATCGCGCTCGTGGATCAGCGAGACCGTCGCCATCGCGGCCGGAAACGAGAGCACGAGCACGATGGCGGCCGTCCCGAGTTCGTGATGGAGGGCTGGAGCGCGGTGTTCAGCTGCGCCGAGGAGGAACAGTGCAAGGTAGGCCAGCGTGGCTATCGCGACCGATCCAATCGCTTCGTCAAGTGACGGGTCCTTCCGACCCAGCCAGGTACCCCGGATCCAGGCGACAACCGCTACGAACCACGCCAGCGCCGAACCGTCGCTGGCGCGCTGGCCGGTGACGGTCCACGGGTGAAGAGCAACAGCGAACAGACCAGCGTGGAGGTAGAGCGAGGCAAGCACGCCCGCACTGATCAGCACGCCGACGACCGGGACGACGACCGGGACGACGGACCGTGCGACGTTGCCAGTCGCCGTCGATATCACGGCGTGCTGAAGCCACGCAGTGCTCGTCACGGCCACGATGATGACCAACATCGGAGCAAGTGCAGGTAGATCCTCGAGATCGTGGTGGGGGCCGTGCGCGAGCGCGCTGATCCATGCGCTGACCCATCCGGCTTCGACCGAACCGAGCAGCGCTGGGACGGCGACGTTATCCAGCCAGCTCCAGGAGCTCGCGCTCCTCCCAGTCATCGCCATAGCGCACCTCGAAATACGCATCGACGAAGCCGGGGGGCGGAGGTGCGCCTCGATCCGTCGCTACATGGACAGCAGTCACGGCATAGCGCCGCCGGAGCTCTGCGATTGCCAACAACGTGGCCTCGGGAAAGTCCGCAGCGACGATCACCACGCTCGTACCTCGAGCAAGGCGCCCCGACGTCGCGAGAAGCACCCGTGCAAACTGCTCGCGCCCGACCGAGGTAGCTCGTGCCAGCCCTTCAAGAATTGCCCCGATCGCGTCCGGCGCATTGCTCGGCGGGAAAGCAAGTGGCAAGGATTCCACGACACCCGAGCCGTAGAGACCAAGACCCAGCTTGCGTCTCGCGATATCAGCAGCGATGGAGGCGGCGACAGACACGACGTACTCCAGCTCGGGTGAGTCCTGGACACGACCGGCTGGCTGTGCCTGGAAATCGACACAAAGCGCAACGCTGAGCGAGACCGTCGACTCGATCTCGCGCACGAGGAGCGTCGACGTCCGAGCCGTGGATCGCCAATCGATGTCGCGCAACGAATCACCCGCCCGATAGGCACGCACACCGGCGACGCGAGTCGGGTCACGCGCGAATTCGAAGCGCGTCCGCTGTTCGCCGATGGCCATTCGAGATGCGAGCGGCGTCGACGCGACGGGCACGACTTTGGGAAAGACGAGAACCTGTTCACGGGCGATAAAGCGACCAGTCCGGGTCCGCAGGCCAAGCGGGTCGCCCGAAGTCACCCTTGCTGGGCCAAAGGTATGCAGGCCTCGCTGAGCGCACACGACGGTGAGTCGTCGTCGTGTGCGCTGATAGGGAAGCAGTGGAAAGAGCTGCACGAGGGTGTCGACCTGCGCGCGTTCCGACACGACATGTGCATGCTCGATCGTGAGTGCCGCGGGGACCTCGTCGTCGATGCGGCACCACGGTAGAGGGAGCAGCTTGTCGTTTGCGAGGTCGAGTTCGAGGGTGATGCGCTCCCCGAAGTCGACCCGATGCTCGCTGAGCCGACGCGAGTAGGAGAGCCCTGTCAGGCACTGTCGCTGCCAGAAGTACAGCGCCGCTGTCGTGATGGCCCCGAGCGCTGCGATGATCGCAAGGGCGACGGAGTGCAACCACCACCCGATAACTGCGAAGACGATCCATACACCGACGAACCGGAGCTGGCGATCGACCAGTCGCAGCCGCCGGACCGGACTCAGGAGCCACCGGACCGGTCTCAGGAGCCGCCCCCTGCTCGCGACGACGCCCCCGCTTCGACCGGGACCTCGATCGACTCGATCAGCTCAGCGATGACGTCGTCGGGACGAGAACCTCGAAGGCGCGCCGCCGGCGCGACCACGAGTCGGTGCGCGAGCACCGGTTGTGCCAGGGCCTTGACGTCGTCGGGCAGCACATACGCGCGCCCTGCCAGGATCGCACGTGCCTGGGTGGCCCGATGAAGCCCAAGGGCTGCCCTGGGGCTGGCACCGAGTGCAATGCGTGCATCGTCCCGGGTAGCGCGCACGATGGCGAGTAGGTATCCCCGCACATCGTCGGTCACGACAACCTCAGCGCGTGCCCGCTGCAGGGCCACGATCTCCTCCGGGCTCGTCACGGCGACAGGCGTCGCGTAAGGATCGTGCTCGAAACGCTGCAAGATCTCGTGCTCAGCCTCAAGGCTCGGATAGCCCAGCGTCACTTTCACTAAGAAGCGGTCGAGCTGTGCCTCGGGTAGCGGAAACGTCCCTTCGAGCTCGATGGGGTTCTGCGTGGCGAGCACGACAAATGGCTCGTCGAGCCGCCGGGTCGTCCCGTCCACCGTGACCTGGCGCTCCTCCATCGCTTCGAGCAGCGCGGATTGGCTCCTCGGCGTGGCTCGGTTGATCTCGTCGGCGAGAAGCACCTGGGTGAAAATGGGGCCTGGGCGGAACTCGAACTCCGAACGCTGCTGGTTGAAGACTTCCGAGCCGGTGATATCCGACGGCAGCACGTCCGGCGTGAGCTGGACCCGGCGAAACGTGCAGCCAAGTACCTGGGCAAGCGATCGGGCCAGGAGCGTCTTACCGACGCCGGGAACATCTTCGAGTAGTGCGTGACCTCGACAGAGCAGCGCTACGAGAAGGAGCTCGAGCGCCTCGCCGTTGCCGACCACCTGCTCGGCGACGGCCCCGCGGATTCTGGCAATCGCCGGGTTGACCGGAGAGCCACCTTCGTCGAGCACGCAAAGGTTGTAGCACGGGTCCTCCTGGCGGTTGTGGCGCCCAGTCCGGTTCTCGCTCCCAGTCCGGTTCTGGCGCCCTGTGCAACTGCTGGCGCCACAGAGCATCGCCACAGAGCGCGCCTCGATGACTCACGATGTATCGACGAAACGGTGCCGAAATCAGCGTCGGCGAAGATCCCCTGATGGAGAAGGGGGCATCGTCCGGCCATGTCATCGTCTGTGGTCTCGACGGGATGGGATTTCGAATCGTCGAACAGCTACGTGCGGTCAATATCGCCGTCGTCGTGATCGATGACCGACCCGATCCACGCTTGACAGCGAGGCTTGGCGGTCTCGGCGTCGCCTGCATCGTCGACGATCCACGACTCGCAGCCACTCTGGTTACCGCAGGCATTGCCCAAGCGCGTGCGGTCATCTGCGTCGAGCGCACGGATCTTCTCGTACTCGAGACAGCCCTCCTCGTGCGCGAGCTCGCTCCAAGGGTGCGAATCGTCGCACAGCTGGCTAACCTGGCAGTGGGCCGTGCGCTCGAAGAGGTGACCGGAGCGGGAAGCGTTCTCGACGTAGCACAGCTCACCTCGCCCGCACTCGTCGAGGCGTGCCTGTCGCGCACACGCCACGGCATCGACATTGCCGGTGAACGATTTGTGGCCGCAGAGGTCCGTGCGACCCAGCACGGGAGTCTCCGCCACATCTTCGGCGATCTTGCGCCCGTCGCGGTCGTGCACGCGACGGGTGAGCTCGCCATCTGCCCGGGGCGAGACCATGTCGTGGCGCCGGGTGATCGGGTCACCGTGCTGGGCACCTTGCAGGACCTCGACGTCGCAGGGATTGCCGATCTCACGATCACCGCTGAGCAACGAGGTAGTCGGATCGCTCGCGCCATCACGGCACTGCGCCGATTTGCCACGTCGATTACTCGTGAAGCCGACACTGGACTTCGCACTGCTCTCGGCGCGCTGGTGTTGCTCGTGGTCGGCTCGTCGGTGATCCTCACACTCGGCTACCGCCGGCCGCCCCACGGTACGCACCTCGCCTTCATCGACGCCGCGTACTTCACCGTCGAGACCGTCGCGACGGTCGGTTTCGGAGACTTTTCCTTCGCTGCGCAGTCGCGCTGGCTTGAGCTGTTCGGGATCGTGCTGATCATTCTCGGTGCGACCCTAGTCACGACATTGTTCGCGCTCCTCACGAACATGCTCGTCTCACGTAGGATCGCGCAGTCCTTCGGTCGTCATCGCGTCCCGGGAATTCGCGACCATGTCGTGGTCGTCGGATTCGGCTCGGTCGGCCTTTGCGTCGTCGAGTCATTGGTCGAGTCACGCACGCCCGTCGTTGTCGTCGAGCGAGACGAGCAGAACCGCTATCTCGATCGAGCTCGTGCGCTCGGCGTCCCCGTCGTCGTCGGCGACGCCACCCAGCGACAAACCCTCGAGTCCGTCAATGTTGCGGCGTGTCGAGCGGTCGCGCTGCTCACGAGCGACGACCTCGCGAACATCGAAGCCGCCCTCGCAGCGCGAGACATGCTCGGCGACATCGACCATGACGTGCCCCTTGTGGTCCGACTCTTCGACAGGGCTCTGGCGCGCACGGTTGAGCGGGGCTTCGGGTTCAACCATGTGCAGTCGACCTCCGAACTTGGCGCGCCCTGGTTCGTGGGCGCGGCGCTTGGATTGGCGATCATTTCGACGTTTGCCGTCGATCGCCAGACATTCCTGGTCGGACGCCTCACGATCTCCCACGATGGCGGCCTGGTCGGGTTGTCGATGGCCGAGCTTTCGGCCCGGACGCGCGTCGTGGCGTTGCGGCGCGCCGGCTCCGATGTGCTCGAGCACCCCCCTCGCCGGGGCACGCGCTTTTCCGCTGGCGACGAGGCCTACCTACTCGGCCCGTACGAAGAGCTGCTGACGGTGCTTCTCCACGATGAACTCGGCAGACCATCGCCTTCAGGAGTTCCCGGCAGTGGATGACGGGGCTGCGATTGGCTGTTTCACACCTTGCATCACGAGCGCACTAAGGCGCTAGCCGGTGTTGCGAAGCCCTGCAGCGATGACGTTGACGGTCAGAAGTAGCGCTCGCTGAAGCTCAGCGTCCTCATCGCCACCACGACGCCGTCCGAGGAGCTCGACCTGGAGATGGTGCATCGGTCGCAAGTAGTCGTCACGGGTCTGCAGCGTCCGTTTCAACAGCGGTCGAGAGTCGAGTAGCTCATCCTCTCCGGTGATCGCCAGCACACCGGCCACGGTCCGGAGAAACTCGGCCTCGACATCGGAGAAGATCGGGCGCACCTGCTCCACCCCGAGCTGCTGCACGTAGTGACGAGCGATGTCGAGGTCCGTCTTCACCAAGGTCATCTCCACATTGGCAATGAACGTGCGAAAGAACGGCCAGTTGCGGTACATCTCGATCAGGGTCTGCCCGTAACCTGCCTCATGGGCGGCTGCGAGTCCATGACCGACGCCGTACCAGCCGGGAATGATCTGGCGAGACTGGGTCCAACCGAACACCCACGGGATCGCTCGTAGCGAGCCAATGTCTGCCGACGCCCCGGGACGGTGGCTCGGACGCGAGCCAAGGTTGAGCTCACCGAGCTCGGCGACAGGGGTCGTACTGGAGAAGTACTCGGGTAACCCGGGCTGGCCGACAAACGTCCGATATGCGTGCTCGGCGCCCCTCGATACCACTTCCATCACTTCGGCCCATTGCTCGAGATCTGCCTCAGACGAACGCGACGATTGGTGCAACAAACTCGACTCGATGACGGCTGCCAAGCTCACTTCGAGGTTCTCTCGTCCAAGCTCGGCCAGCGCGTACTTGTCCGAGATGACCTCACCCTGCTCGGTCACCTTGAGGAAAGCGTCGACGGTGGCATAGGGCTGGGCGAGGATCGCTTCGCCCGAGGGACCTCCACCGCGCCCGACCGTGCCGCCGCGTCCGTGGAACAGCCGTAGGCCGACGCCGTGACGGCGGGCGACGTCGCGAAGGGCTCGCTGGGCCTTGTGGATCTCCCACTGCGAGGTGGTGATCCCCGCGTCCTTGTTGGAGTCGGAGTAGCCGACCATGACCTCCTGCACGTCGCCACGTGCTGACACGATCGCTCGATAGCCGGGATCGGCCAGCAGAGCGTCGAGGATCGGTCCCGCAGCCTTCAGCTCCGACACCATCTCAAGCAGAGGCACGAAGCCGATCTGGGCAGAGGGGGCGAGCGGGTCCACAAGGCCGTACTCGCGTGCCAGCACGACCGCCGCCAGCAGGTCGTCGGCGCCGCGTGTCATCGACACGATGTAGCTCTCTAGCACGGGCTCGCCGTAGCGGCGCTGCGCCTCGGCGATCGCACGAAACGTCGCCA
>Ga0116230_10006778_pt1 | contig 11307 bp, 10 predicted proteins | sample S1TSphfallax_3_FD_88678 | JGI IMG/M metagenome (GOLD analysis project Ga0116230, IMG submission 88678) | Host-associated microbial communities from peat moss isolated from Minnesota, USA - S1T2_Fd - Sphagnum fallax MG | ecosystem: Host-associated > Plants > Peat moss > Unclassified | place...
AAAATCTAGGTGGAATCCTAGGTGGCACCCAATGTCAAATGGGTGATAGCATAATGCTAAGTGAATGTTAGCTTAACATAAAATTTTCACAATAAATAAGTTTAGTCTTAAATGACTAACATGATGTTAGCGGATTCAACACTAAAGTCCCTAACACCATGTGTGAATGCACCTTGACTACCCTACCTATTTAAACAATGACACTATGGTATTACCTTTTCAGATTCAGCATTAATGACGCACCCCCAAGTTCTTTATTAGACTCAAAGGAGTACAACTATGTTAAAGACCGGAAGTAGTTGGAATTTGGTGCCGCTCCTAGCTTCCAACACTAAAGGAGGTGAGAGGGGTGTGTTGAACACTTCGGGATTAGACTAAAAAGAGGGACAACTTATTTAGCTACTTGGTCCTGCATCAAAACCAACCACAAGTTGGTTAGTTCACATTTGGGAACACTCTTGGTGTTGGGACAAGCCACAAGCAACACATACTCACCATAGCCCGGACTCAAGGGAAGCCACCACCTTCCCCCATATAGTATTCTCTGCGTTGCTCCGTCACACTCGCATCCGAATGGCTTTTAGTCCCGGGACTCCCAAGGAGGAGTCCCGAAATTGTCCCGAATTGGACTCCCGAGACTTTGGGAGCTCATAACTCCCGGCTCAGACCTATGATTGGGATAAAGTCTAAATCAAACTTGTAACTCTTTTCAAGAGCTTTCCAGGGGTGTGTTACACTCCACCTGCACACACCAGGGTCGGGTCGATTCCCGACTTTTAGTGGTCGAGAGTCAAACTGTCAATTTGACTCCTTGCCCTTTTTTTGACCATAACTTGTGCTGTAGATGTCCGAATGGCTCATGCGAGGCCATTTTCGACATCTACACTTCAAGACCTTTCCAATGATATAAAGAACATATCAAGACGAGGTGTTTTATCCCCTAAAATTGAACTCTGAAATTTCGGGAGTCCCGAAAGACTCCAAGTTCCCACTTTTGGGAATGCAAGTTTCATCCTAACACTTGCTTCAAAGTGGGGTTGCGATAATTAATGTGTCGAATAATTAATATAATTTGATGATTTTTATTGGGCACTTGAGTTTTTGATTTAAAAATTTTTGACACATAAAAATTAAATTCAATAACAATATTAATGTTTTCATCAGTTTGTAGTTGTAATTTTGTAATATGTACCATCAAATATACACACACTTGTGCATTAGGCACAAGGTTCAAACTAGTATATATATAAACTACTAAAAAGGTGGGCCAAGGGAAGCATCTCTATGGTTTTGTTTTGGGGAGTGCCCAAATGCATAGAAGAAATTGTGATGGGCCTATTGAAGAAGTGCTCAAGCAAAGCCCCAGAGAGAGGGGGGGGAGGAGGGAAAGGAAAGTCCCAAGCTGACTATAGGCATGACCTTGGTACCAATCTTATTGCACTCTCACACAGAAAAGAGGAAAACACAGAAGGTGAACTCATGAGCACTGGGGATGCTATATCTGTAAGACAATGGTTAATAGAGTTATCCGTAAAGTGACCCTTGCTTTGACACTGCTTTGGGCCCTTCTCAAGTTTCAACCCCTCTTTCAACCTCTAAGCACTGTTAGTTGTAAAGTAATGAAATTTTGTTAAATATGAGCATAAAATATCGAAACTCAAGATTAAATATTTATAGCTGCTCTACACTCAGCAATAGCAGTGAACAGCACTGATCGGTTGAAAGCAATCAAGAAAAAAAAAGACGGTATGAAAAACTGCTGCTAATCTGAGTTTGAGGTCCAGTCGAGCCCAGTTTAAGCCCAGTGTACTTTTTTCACTGTTTTTAAAAATCTCATGCCTCTTAGGGTAAACCGGCTCATCGTCGATCGCCTGCCTATGGCTGAACACTTTGGCAGATCTTTCTCAATTCTTCTCCATTTTGAGTGATTTCAAATGTTATAAGAGAGCCTTCTCAAGCTTTACGAATCATCTTTGGAATGCAAAGCCAAAGAACCGGCCAAAAAATAGCAGTAAAAGAAATACATTTTTTCAAATTGCAAAACTTATTTTATTTCAGTTTTCTTCATTTTGATCCCTCCTACTTTGAAACCTCGTAACTTTCTTATTCTTATTCATTGTAAACAATTTAAAGTGCTATAGGAGTGCCACCTGAAGTTTTACAAACCATCTTTGAACTCTAATAGCAACACAGCAACATACAAGGAATTTTTTGAGTGTTCAAGATTCGACCTTTGTAATGTTCGATGACTTTTTGTTTTTAATTCTTGACCCCCTCTACTTTGGGGGGCTGTAACTTTCTCAATTTTATTCTATTTTTGACAATTTTTGATACATCAGATGCACCAATAAGAGCGATTCAAGTTTTGTTGGGACATCAGAAACAACAGAGCTCTCCCCTTTGATCCAGCTTCCCCTGAACACTTAAATGTTCGGTCACCAACCGGTTTACCCTATGCCCAGAGAGGGGATTGCAGTGCTGTGTTTTCCTTACTATACGGATAACTTTAATGTATTGTAGAGTTTTAATCTATTTGCACAAACTTGGAGATTTGTACAAAGACAGGTGGTCAATCTAGTTAGGAGAAAGCTTGAGTTTTTGTAGAAATAAATTACATTACAAAATTGACTAGGTTTGCAAAATGTGAAACGTGTCAATGGTTTATCTTAGAATTTGTAGAGTCAAAAGTGATAAGAAAGATTCACAGCATAGGTGTCACAATTCGGTGAGTGCAAGAAATCAAATCACGAGTCACCAATGCACAACTTTCTTTTTAACATTGCAATTGGGGAGGAGTTTATAACTATGGTAAAAAATTTGCAATTGCTAAATTTACATAAATTTACATTTTAAGAATGAAATAACATCTTTAATAGCGTTTTCTAATGCATTTTTCTTAATGGGTTTTTTTATTTAAAATTTTCAACAATTCATGAACAACCTTTTCAAATCACTGGAAATGGAACTGGGAATCTGAGCTTCCACATATGTTGAAAAAAAAGCCAGCCAACAGTCAATTTACAACATTCCCTAGTGAATTAGGGATTGGAAGTGCAAGCAGATATGGAGGGCCATGGTCAACCAGCACCCACCAGTGCCCCATCCACTGGATGCTTGTTATTACTCAGTTATGGATGAACCTCAACTCAGTTAGTATATGGTTTCATCTCAGTAACCAATTATGTAAGAAATAGGTCTCATATATAGGTAGATAGGTAGGAAAATACATAACTACCAGGTAAGGTAAGTAGATGGTTTATAATAACAACCTGCTTGTGGATTGTAAGTAGGTATGCAGTAAAAATAAAATTAAATTAAAAGCCACTGAGATAACCACCATGGTTAGCTAGGGAACTGAAACCCAACAGAAAACCGTCTCCTCACCACTTACCATCCATCCTTCATGGTGTGCTGGTGGGTGCGGGTTCACTGTGACTCAAGATATGGAGGACTGATGCAGCTCCCAAATGATAAGCAAGCAAAGAGGTTGAGAGGGAAGCCCAAGAGAAGGGGAAATGGTCTGATGGGAAAGTAGAATGAAATTGCTAACTGAACTGCAAGGAGAGTCTCAAATCCAAATTGCAGGCCCATGAGGATGGAGGCCCCATCATATTGCAGCGCATATACAACCCCAATCCCAATTTGGAAGTGAAAGTCCTACCTGATTAGGTTGTTTGAGCCCTCAAAATTTACCAAAAACAAAAGAGTTTCTTTTCCCCTACCAACAGAGGCCTAGTCCAAAGGGGCCTTAGTTTAATGTTGTATTAGACCATGTGACCTTAGGGGATGGTGCTTGTTATGTAAGGGAGCCCAATATCTATTGACATAGTGGTGCGTGCACTATGATAAGCTGACCAAGTTTGTTAAAGGCCATTAGACTACTATATGAATGAGCTTCAACTTTGTTGAAACATATCAACTCATTTGTGAAGTGGGTTCAAGCACATTCATCAGGTGGGACTGTCACTTGAACTACTCATTTTTTTGCACAAAGAGTTTTGTAGGGAAAAGGAAAAAGCTTGTGCCCTTCATTTGTGAAGTAGAAATTCATTCTATTACACACCATCATCACTTGCAGACAGTCCAGTGTTAACAATTTTTTGCAAAACAGAAGTTCTTGTGGTAGGAAATTGAGCAACTGGGTAGTAAGTAAGTAAGTAGTTCATAATTTGGTTGCATCAGAAATAATTGCCTCAGACATTGATCATAATCTTGGAGTTCCTCTGTTAATTTCATCAAGTTGTAGAAGAAAAACTTGGGTAGGGAAAGGATTAGCTGAAGTTTTTTGTGTACTTAATTTGACTTCATTTGGGTATCTAGCAGAATAATTGCCACAAGTAGTGCAAACATCACTTGGGAAGAGTCTTCTTTGATCTGTTTGCAGAAACTGAATTCTGGTAGGAAATTTTGGTCAGAGTCTCAGAGCTGTGTAGTACTTTCATTTGGATTCTAGAATTCTCGACACATACACACAATTGTAGTACCATATTCGTTGCTGCAGAAAAAGTCTGTCATTTTGTATTTTTGCAGTTCAGAGTTTGTGGGTACTTTTTCAAGATTGGTGGCAATAAACAATAATGGAGCTGGAGGTGTTCAAGAGCTCCATGTCATCTCAATGTAGCAGCCAGGTGGATCTTTTCAAAGGCCTGCTGCTGCAAATGATCATTCTGCTGTAAATTTAGCAGCTGTTGCTCCTGCTCCAGCTGATGGAGACTCTTTACCAGTTACAGTTGCAGACATCAATGCTGGAAGAATGGGGAATCTTCCACCTTCATCAGCATCTGCCCATGAGATTGGCAAAGGTATTTAATAGACCTACCAGCTGCACGAAAATCCAATTCCCAGCTTCTTGATCAATGTTTTGTAGTTCCTTCAAGTGTTCGTTTGAAATCAGAGAATTTAGTCTAGTATATGGTACTAACTGGCTTGTGTGTACACACTACAAATCTTTATGCAATTTCTAGTACCTCAATTGCAAGAAAATTGAATTATCTAGAAACAATTTTGTTGCTTGGGGTTATTATCTAGCTGACAACTAATAAGATTGATGTCGAGGTTTCAGATACAAGTGTAAATTTGTTGTTGTTGTTGGGTTGTGCAGATCCATGGTGGGTGGTGGGATTTAGTTTGATAGCTGCCAGTGACAGCAACTACATCTTGACTTATCCTTTTCTCGTCATGTCACATTTGGGGTGGATCCCTGGGCCTGTTATCTTGTTCCTCCTTACTGTTGTCTCCTTCCACAACAATTGTTTATGGGTAGTCTTCATGAAACTGGAGGGAAGTGCCAAATTCAAACCTGTGATCTCATTGGCTACACCTATAGTACTACAATGTTCTCTACAAGATGAAGTAGAGTTCAGAAAAGTCTACAAGTGAAAGATCAATCCATTCATGTGTGTTCAAAGAAAGGAAGATTAATACTAGAGATTAGCTCATGTTTGAGGATTTCACTTGAGTACTACTCAAGTTTTCGGCTTATGGGAAATTGCTAACTTTCTGGGTTATATGCATTTACTGTGCAGGACAACAATTGTCCATAGTTGTATGGATACTGCAATTCACCATCTTAATCGTTTTTTGTATTGGACTTTCATATGGGCTAGAACATCTCTACAGTTACATGTTTTTAAATTTCACAGAATAGATTTTTTAGTGCAAGTTCTTTCCACATATTATGTATTTTCCAGTTGATTAGCATTAGCTTGTGATTGTTGAATATTTGGATTTTTAAAGCTTAGATTGACCTTGGGCTAAATCGATCCATTTAAAGCTAAATTTTTTATTGTTGAATTTTTTGGCTGTTATAGTCAATTTACGTTTCTTACAACAATGACCGGCCAACATTGGGTTGTGAGTATGGATTGCCATGGCTAGTGCTTGTTATAGTGTCTTTGCATTTTTGGTGCCCACTTTGCATTTGTTAGTGGAGGTAAGCCTTGAGGGCTCAAAATGCAATCTGAAATTTCAGAGGGCCACGTGGCGACAAGCACCTTCACAATAAATTTTTTTTCTTGTTGCCTCCCTTTCACAAATGTTTTTTTCCATGTGTATGAGGCATTCTTGCACACCTTCAACATGAAGATATGAACTCACAAAACCCGCTTGGAAGTGGAACGACTATGTAGTTGTAGTTTAACAAATAAGGTGGTTCAATGTAATGCAATGAAATTCACTAAAAATCTAATGTGTTGTGTCCATTTGGAAGATACAAAAACATTGTGCGAGAATCATAACTCACCGTGATGAAATGTGAAGGGGCATTATGTTGATGTTCATTCAATGTCACGTTTGATGGTTGAACCCTTCTTGTTCTATTCGTCATAACATCTACATACAACCTCCTAATCTAACATGCATTGGATTTTTGAAAAGCTAATCTAAAAGGAGCCATGTTACAAAATCTTATAAGTTTTTTTTTTTTTTTTTATCAAGAATTAAGCCTTGGGATTAAGAATCACTTTGCTGAGATCGAGGGAAAAAAAACAGATAATTCAACCCCCTCTACTTTCGACAATTGTAACTCCCTTACAACCAAATCGATGATGCTGAAGTTTGGAGAGAACCTTTTACACCTCCTAAAAAAGAATTGTTTTAAATTTGACACAAATCCAACAGTGGATTTGGGAGGAACAACTATTTGAAATAAAACTCCAAAAGCCTTGTCATGGAAATCCTTCCATGAATTCCACTACAACACCCTCCACTTCTGGCAAATGTAGCTCCCTTACAACCAAACCAATGATGCTGAAATTTGGAAAGAACCTTCTACACCTCCTAAACAAGAATTGTTCTAAGTTTGACACAAATCCAACGGTGGATTTGGGAGGAACAATTATTTGAAATAAAACTCCAGAGGCTTTGTCATGAAAATCATTCCATGCTTAATTCTTACACACATATCTCTCGTGAACAACACCTTTCCACCCATAAGAACTAATCCCTTTTTTTTCCACACATTCCTTCTCTTCCTTTTTCCTTTCCCTAACCCAAGAAACTTCCTTCTCCTTTGGTAAGCCTCCATGCCTTTTCCTTGAGCTTGCTCCCCTTGCCCAATGGAAGCTTTGAAATCCTCCCCTCCAATCAATGGCCTCTTCATCCTTCAAAAGCCAACGAAAATTGAAAATGATTTGCCCTCCAATTGATTTTAGGATGAGAATTCTTGGGCCCAATGAGACATAAAAAAATATTCCATCCTCCAATCAAATAGGATGACAATCCTCATGACTAATGGGATTGGAGGACTCATCCTTTCCCCTATCTTGGATATCTTGATGAGGTTCTTGAGCTTGATCCTTATCCTTTCTGTTCGTTGACCTTCACATCCTACTTTTCATCTTAATTATTTCAAGTAACTAACTACTAGGGCACAAGGGGATTCAATCAAGCCTCCCTTTTTATTTTTTATTTATGTTTTATTTTTTAAACCTAAGGCACACGTTTGACACCAATCCAAACCTACTAGCATTTTTCATTTTCATTTTTATTTTTCATTTTTCATCCAAATGAAAGATGAAAAAAATTCATCCATCCAATTAAAGGTAGCTAGTGGGTAAACATGGGTTAGTGATTATGTGGGTAGGCTAGTTAACAAATTATCCACCTATGAATGTACACCAAACAATTTGACCCCTAAGATTAAACAAAAAAATAATTTTTAATTTAGTTTCATTTTCATTTTGATTTTAAAAAAAATTTGATGTCATTTGCATACAGAGTCAGATTGACAAACCATTTCAACTATTGAGTTTTTGGATAGGAGACCTACATGCATGTGAAGTTACAAAAGTTTTGGAACTAGATGTTGATTTGGCATTTGTGAAATGATTGTTATTCAATATTTGGGAGTTTAGCTTTCACCTATATGAAGGTGGAATCTAATTTTTTTGTGTCAATGAGCTCTTTATGATAAACACTTCAATCATGAGACCTTTTTTATCACTTGGAAATATGAAGTTTTGGAGGTTCATTTTAGGGTGTAGGGTGGTTTGTGGCCAATTTTTTATACCAAACATTTGGCAATTCAACATTGTGCTAGTGAATTATATTTTTGCACCTTACAAGTGGTGGAATGCCATGCTATCATTAATAAATGTAAAAAAATTGAATATTTATCATGATTCTTGTGCATGAATCACAAAAACACAACTGATTACAAAAACATGGGACCCAAGAATTGGCCCAGTAGTTACAAGAGGTGAAGTGCATGAAACACAATAGATAACACGAAATATCATTGAATGTTTTGCTTTTAAGTTTGAAGGAATTGGGTTAATTAAGGGGATAAGAAGTCCAAATCATATAGGAGTATAATAATTTAATTTGCAACTGACATTACAAGTTTAATGAAGTGGAAAGTGCTTTAGTTTAGGCTTCAACAACAAAGTTGTTAGATGTTAGTTTGGTGGAATTGTGTAGGGGTGAATATGTCTCAGCAATAGTGATGTCAACCAAAAAGTACATTTTCTGCAATTGGACTATACATCGCATGTGTAAGGATTACCATTCGGTGAATAAATGAACATGTTCAAACAAATATGCCATGCCCCTATTGAAGGAGATATTTGATGCCCTTGGGTAGGCCAAGTTTTCAGTACCTTGGACTTAAGGATTGGCTACTTTTAGTTGCCATTGAAGGAAGGTGACAAGGTCAAAACAACTTTTTGGGAATTGATTTTCATGGGAAAGATTATTTGTACCAATGGAGGTTTTTACCATTTGGTTTGAAAAATGCACCTATAGAATTTCATAGACTCGTGGATCAAGTGTTGGTAGGTTTTGGTTTTACCAAGTGTTACATTAATAACATCATTGTTTTTAGCCCAATTCTAGGAAATCACATGCATCATTTGTAGGAAATGTTTAGAAGACGTAAGAAACATAACCTTAAGCTTCATCCAAGTAAGTGTCGATTCTTTCATACTCAAGTGGAGTACCTAAATCACATGATTTATCCAAGTGGATTGGGGGTTGATAAGGCCAAGGTTTAGGCCATTCACAAGTTCCCCAACCAATAGATGTTAGTTAATTACAAGTTTTCCTAGGCTTGTGTAATTAATACCAAAGGTTTTGAAAGTAACATAACTAAACCTTTAACCCAACTAACACAAATTGACTAAAAGTTCATTTGGGATGAAGCATAAGAGCATGCCTTTTAGGAATTAAAGGCCAAGTTTTCATCAACTCTTATTTTGAGGCGACCCATTCAAAGATGGCCATTCTAATTACACATTGATTGGAACATTATAAGGTTGGGAACTATGCTTACCCAACTTGATGATGATGGTTGAGAGTTTGTGGTGGCATATGTCAATTGGTCCAACATCAAGATGGAGGCCAAGTATAACTCATATGAGAGGGAGTGCCTTACAGTTGTTTGGGTTATTTCATCATTATAATGTTATCTTTATGGTAGCCCATTCACTTTGATTATTGATCACCAACCTTTGAAATTCCTTATGGAATTAGATCGACTCACAAGATAGTTGGCCATGTGGGTGTTTATCATATAGGAATATGACTTTGATATAATTCACAAGCCTGGTAGGTTTAATTGAAATGTTGATGGGTTGAAGTTGGAACCTAAACTTCAACAAAGAGGATACCACTAAGGTTCGTTGGCATGGTGATATGGATTTGGAGGCATTACCAAGATGGCATGCTTATGCATACCTTTGTACTTTATTGGGGTGTTTTTGGGATGTATTTGAAACTAGTGTGGATGATGAGGATCATCATGATGTGGACATGGAGTCGGAAGGCAATGGTGCCATGGATATTTATGATGATGCACATGTCATTGTATATTTGTAAGCAAATGAAGTTCTAGTTGGATTAACACTTTAGGAAAAAGATCGTGTTGTGCATAAGGCCAAACAGTTCAAATGGGAAGGTAATTCCCTTTGACGAATGTGGGCAAATGGACAAGTGAAGGTTGTGCCTTGCCCAGAACAATGTGAGAGCATTGCAAGGTGTGCTCATGAAGAGTTGGGCCATTTTGGGGTTCAACAAACATACAATTTGCTCCAAACATAATATTGGTAGCAAATGATGCAATTACAAGTTCAACAATTTGTTTTTAAGTGCATGGTGTATGATCGAATTTGGGCATGTTTCAATGCACCTATACTTCACCTATAACCCTTACCAATTATGGGGCTTGGGTACCAATGGAGTTTGGATTTTTTCAACCCATTGAGTTTGACACCTCAACATAATCAATATGTTTTGGTTATGATTGAACATGTTTCCAAGTGGTTGGAGTTGGTTTTATTGTCGGATCATAGTAATGACAATGATGCTAGAAAGCAAGCATGTGAGCATGAGCTTGTGAACAAGAGCCTATGAATAGGAATTAATATATTTGGAATATTATGATGATAAGGATAGAATATTCTTACAATATCCTTATGCCACATAAGAATGACATGGAAAATATTTTTCCACATGTACATGGATGAAAGTAAAAAATGGATGAAATGTTTAGACAAAAGTTAAACATCAATGAAATTTTTAGATGATAATTGTAATAATACATTAAATACATAAAGTAATATGTGAAAATTAGAAAACATTGAAGTTAAAATGCATTAAGTACCAAAACAAAATTTTCATACTACAAAGAAAAATAGAGTGTGCATTAGTTACATAACTAAAATATCAACATACAAAAGAAGACATTTAATCCAAAAATTACAAAAAATGAGAATCCATCCTACAAAACAACATAAGTTAATGCATTAGGTACATGTACACCATTGTTTAGTTTTCAAGATTTGAAGCTAAGCACCAAGGACATAATTGCAATCTTAGAGGATACCTTAAACATTGCATCAGGTCCTCTACCAATCCCTGATCCGCATGCTACAGAGGTCCCATCCAACACCTTGGAGAGACATTCGATTGGCTCACGTGTTGCAGATGGCGTTCGTAATCTAGTCACTAGTTCTAGCATGGCTAAACTAGTGGGTTTTCCTACCTCTGATTCTACATTCACATATCAGAAGGGAGTTCAGAACACCTTACTTGTGGATTTGTTATTCAGCAAAGGTGTTGTGGATAGCCATTCTCTCCACAAAGTCTCTCACTCATTTCCGAAGGCGGTGCCTTGACGTGCTCCCAAGTCACGGGGTGAAACCCACTTGAGGGTTTCACAAAGTCAAGTTGCGAAAAGTTAAGACTTAGAGGCACGCTCCCGGCTTCCAACTCTAGAAAGGGGTAGAGGGTCGAGTTGGGAGCCCAGGGATGAGACTAGGAAGAAGATTTAGTAGATCAAGCATGAATCTGCATCAAAACAAACCACCCACG
>Ga0116230_10006779_pt1 | contig 11305 bp, 13 predicted proteins | sample S1TSphfallax_3_FD_88678 | JGI IMG/M metagenome (GOLD analysis project Ga0116230, IMG submission 88678) | Host-associated microbial communities from peat moss isolated from Minnesota, USA - S1T2_Fd - Sphagnum fallax MG | ecosystem: Host-associated > Plants > Peat moss > Unclassified | place...
ACAAGGATTGATGAGATAAGGCTTCTCTAACCTTGCCACAAATAAGGATAAGAGTGTCATTGTTGGCACCCACAATCACTTGCAGTAATTGAAGTCCACTTTCCAGCCTTGCTAATGGTCAGCATCCACACCACACATAAGGAGGTATGGTTCCAATATCCTTACATTCACCAATTGAATCAACTCTCTGATGACCTACCAAAATCAGCATAAACATCACTAAGTTTCCAACTTGACTGTCTGGTAATTGATGTAGAGGAATCTGGAAATCTTTACTAAAGTATTGTTGTACCTTGTTCACTAAGAACTGGTTGGTGCCTGGCTCAGCAGAAACATTATATATATTGTGTGATGGCTTGAGATCAACAGGGAATGGATATTTGAAGGTTGGCAGCATATACTGCTAGAATCTTTTCACAGAATCTGCAAGGGCAGTGAGTGTCTCAGAGGTAATCCTACAAGGGTCATCTTGGGCCTGCAAATGAGATGCCATGGAACTCTGAGCCACCTCTGCATTGTGCTTGAGTTCATCCATTCTGGTCAATGATGCTTGCTGGCTGTCAGCCACCACTTTTGCTTTTTCAGCAACAGCTTGACAAAGCTGGCATAATGTTGAACGTAACAAGCCTTTGATTTTCCTAACCTCATATTTCAACTGATGTGTTGCTGCTTTTACAAGTTACACCACCTCTGCATCCCAATGTGCTCACAGTCTCCAAAGTCGAAGTTGCTGTCATATCAAAGAAGCCATGCCTGTAAGTCAACAAATTTTCCCCTAAACTGCCTGAACACCTCTAAAGCAGTGTCCTTGAAAATCTGAAGAGCAAGAGCAAGAGCAAGATAAGAGAGAGTAAGGGCTTACTTGATTCTTTTCCTGGGCAATGATGTCATTAGACTGAAACTCAAAAAGCTCATTCTCAAATTCCAACATATGTGCAATAACATCAGCCCCATCTCCACAATGACTCTGCCTTGTAAGCTGAACAATGTGCCAGCCCTGATGTGATTTAAGAACTGGATACAAATGCTTTCTAACAGATGAGCATATGAATTGAGTAAGAAGCTTCTGAAGCTGCTGCAGAACACTTTACAGGAACCCAGTATCCCCCTGTTCTAGCTACATACATATGCTACCAACAGAGAAAAAGTCAAGATTTGTGCAAGTCTGGCAGGAATGATCAAAAGGAAAAAGATTGAAAATTGGTAAAACACACCAGCTTCAAGAGATACATAAGTCTTTCTTCATTAGATCCAACACCCATAGGCTGTGAAAGCAGATTCTCACATCATCAATGTTTGGGTTAATGGAATTCCAAGCTCCTGCAACAATAAAATTCAGGTCAGTCAGGTGGTCACAAACATGCATGCATAGATAGACATGGTATTAAATCGATATGCAATCTCTCGACTGAGAAAGACATGTGCATCTTAAAGTAGCACAAGGAAAAATGGACATTCGTGCCATCTACAATTCCAAGTAAAGAAGAACAACAAAAGGCAAACTGCCATTGTTCTTAGCTTACAACGTTTCTGCACCCTGTTAGAGCTTCTCCCTCTTTGATCATTCAAATCTGAAGATACAAAAGTTTTCATATTTCCATACCTGTTCAAACTTAAGAGGGAAAGCACTTTTAAATTGTATGCTAAGATAGCTTGGTAAAACCTGAAAGGCACAGAGTGTGCCATAGGAAACATCAAAAATCCTCTCCTTGTTAGGGTTTGCACCCTGATGGTACCACCCAACTCTTGCAATTCAATGTCAACTCAACTGCCTTGTTCACTGTGACAGACTGGAAACATACTTTTTGATCCCAACACCTTCCAAGCATACATAGCAGACTTTGGCTTGACCAAGCTCATGCAACAAGATGAGCCAATGGTGGAAACATTGACCTTTGTGGGAACACCACATTTGGTGGATCCTCATTATAAAGAAAACCTCCAACACATGGTGAAGGTGGATGTGTATAGTTTTGGCGTTTTGCTCCTTGTGCTTGTTTCTGGTGAGGAAGATCTGATACAGCTTGTAAAAAGGCCAAAAAAAAACATAACTGGGAAGTGGGTAATTGAGCTGTGAAATGACTTTCATTCTTTGACAATGAAGAAAGGCACCATTAAAATTTTTGCAGCCTTTGAACTTTATGAGAAAAAAGTACTGTTCCTCTTCTATGGGCAATTGATTTGTATTGATTCCTACTGTTTCCTTAAGGCTACCTCTTTGAGGAGTCTAAGTGAGTGCAGTGCATGGAATATGGGCAAGCTTTTTGAGATGCAAACATGCCAATTCCAAAAGATACCCAGCACAGCAGCTCATAAAAACTATCACATACCCCATCAGCCAGTTGACTTTGAACCTACATCAGACTATGGCAAAATGCACAAATCCCCACAATGAGTATGTGAGCAATAGGCTAAAACTAGCTTACATGTCACCTAGTTCAAGAAGGTGCATCTGCAAACAAGACCCTTGTGTATCAGCTGTAGAGCTTTACTGATGGTCATTACTATGTTGCAGGTGGTTGATGTGTACATCCAGGAGTCAGCTGCACTGTGTGATAACTATATGTGACTGAAATGTGGAAAATGGCTCTCTTTCTTGGTTCAATTTTCCACCTGCAACATGCAAAGCTTAAGAGATTGGAACCTGAACTCAAGGAGACTCTTTTAAAGCCTATATAAAGGCTTAGCAGCAAGAATTCACTGCCACCAGCATCAAGGGTTCAATATGAATCAGCAACTTAGACACTGTTTTCAATCTACTCAAACTGATCAAGGGGCTGGACAATTATAGGTTTCTTGAGACACAAAACTGTTGTCAATTTCAGCATGTAAGTTCCCAAAGTTTTGACGAGATTCTCATCTGATTACTGATATGTGCTGTTCTGTTAGGAATTGGAAACAATGTCATGCCTCAGATCTAATGTTACAAGCTACAACATTCTATGAGAACTGACATTTGTCAGAGCAGAGAGGAAGCAAAAGCAATGGGAATTTTTGCACCTTGATGATGCAAAAGTATCATTTGCTTTTTCTGAAATGAATGACTAGATTATCCTTCTGGGCCTTGAGAGAGTGCAAAATTCTTCAATTACTATGACAGAGCTCCAGTTTCAGCAAACATAGCTGCTCCAGCACTGACCTCTGCTTCTTCAACTCCACAGATTATCAACAACCAACCACCTTCACTAGACCAAATGCTTATTAATGGCTGACCAACAATGATGCTTCTGTGAACCTGAAACATCTTATTCATGCATTGGAATGCAAGCACCAAAAAGGGACACAGGGTATAGTTCTATACTGGTGAACTCTAGAGAGAACAGAGAGACAACTAGGGGCTGTTGTGACCACATTCAAGGCATGGGTGGGAGAACCAAAAATATAGAGAAGGTTCTGCTGCCTGCAATTTGATGTTACTGCAAAACTAAAAAGTTCCAGTTGGGATGGACAGTATAATTCTCTATTGGTAAACTTACGAGATCTAGCTTAGTGTCTGTTACTACCATATTCAAGGTTAGCATATGTAAATGACAACATGAAGAAGGTTCACTTTAATAAAAAATATACATTTGGACTGTGTATTACTCACAGATGTCCTCAATTGTCTTGTGATCAAACCCGAGGATCAACAATACAATTTGCCCAGTTGAACCTTTTTGAGCCCAAAGTAATGCGAAGTTGTATTCACTTCACCCTCAGGACCTGTAGCAAGTTACACAGAGAAAGCATTATATATACCAAAAGTTAATCTGCAATGGAAACAACACAACTTATGTGGTCAGTAGTTAGTACTATCTAGAACCTCTGTGCTCCAGAGTCCATAACTCTGGATCACAAAGGTTTTGGACAAAATGCTACAGCACATGCTGATGATACACAAAGGATATTCACCCAGTCTGCTCTTTTCATCCAAAGTCAAATCAAGTGCATCCTGTGCAGGTTGAGTAGGAGGAGGATGCTCTGGGTTAAAAAAGACACATCAGATTTGCCAAGCAGCTTTTTGACCCTGGGTTCACCAGAGATTCTGCAACTGCTCATGCAGCTAATGCAAGATCCCCCCATAAGACTGCTTCCTAGAGTTAAACATTTGTAGTCTTCATCAATTTTCTTTTGGAATCATGAACCCTGTTTTCAGAGAAAATTTCATAGGAAACCAACCTGTATGTTGAACTCTGGTTGTTCACATAATCTCCTTTGTTGGCAAGTCTCCAAGTTTAGCTCAGCACCATTTGCACACATACAACTCAATAGGCGCAGAAATACTTCCAGCAATTTCAACTCTAGAAAGTGAAATAATGAAATTTTTCCCTAGAACATTAGATAGCTCAAGGTTACCTCATCTATTGATAAACAATGGAGACAATTGCAAGGATCATGATGACCAAGGCAACACCATAATATGTGATGGCCAACTTCAAAGCCCTCTGAACAAAGTCGACCTTCCCACCACCTAGTTGTCTCCATGCTTAGCATCCTCACAACTTTTGGCATTGTTGGCCAATCTTTGGGCTCAAATCTGATGCATTGGCGTGCAATGGCTATTACTAGACGAAACTTTGTGCCTTGTAGGTCTCTTTACATTGAACTCTGACATCAACAGCAACAGAATAGCTGGATTCATTAGGTTTTTGGGAGTCTGTAAAGAATAATGTTTGTTTTGCTCTTGTCTTGGGGGACTTGTATCCTATAGAGATCCAAAGGTAATATGTTCACTGGAACGAGGCTGCTATTAATTAGTGAAATGCCAGGTTCAAATATTCGTGACTAGCAGCAGAACAAAAAATTTAAATTCTTTTTGTTTGCAGAACATGACATGCATTCATCTATAGATAACTGTGCAGACTGTTGCTTGACCCCCTTGAAGTTCCATGGGGGAGTATAGCATCCCATAGCAGTAGCTCAGTTCGGCCTTGCATTCTGGGAATGTCCCTCACCATGGGCTTTACAAGTTTACCCCCTTATATCATGAATATAAAGATACCTGTAGGGTAGGGTTCAATATTAATTCAATTTGGGACCAATCTTACACCTAAGTAAGCTTAATTTTCCTCCCATTTTTAAGATGTACATAGAACATCTCTCATTTTTTTCTAAGAGGAAGCACAGGACAGAACTATGCAAATATGACTTAATTTATGGTTAGAAACTTGGTGAAGGAAAATGCTAAGCAAAAGAAATATATATTTGTTGCACTCACTCCTTTGCAACCCTTTACCAATTTAGTTTAGAAAAAGAACAAGCTCGCCTTCGGCTAGGATGTTTAGCACTTGATTTCAAGGAAGGACAAATAGTTAAATTATAATAGAAGCCATTAAATTGGGGCCTTTAAGTAGTCAAGTGCATAATGAAACTCAAAACGATTTCAAAGAAAACATAAAATAGTAAGAGATCCAACATGCAAAACACAACAATCATGAAAGATTCACAAATTAAAAATGCTATCATATACTCTCTTGTATAATTCTTGATACTAGACTGACTTACTAAAATGCAAATAGGATTTAAGAATGTGGTCAAAACCACAAAAAAATAAGGAGACCATCTATACCTATATAAAAATGAATATTTGAATAAGGAAGCCATGGAATGATTTCCACAAATTGAAATTTGGTAGATGCTACAGACTTAATTCAATTGAGCTTTTCTTTAACTATTTGGTTTGGAAAGTGCAAAGTGCTTTCTAGAGCATAACACCCCTTTGATCCATTCATTAAAGAAGGTTGTTTGTTTGTTTTGTTTCTCACATTGAGATCTCCCAAATCAGGACACCCCCATTGTGTTCTTGGTATATCTGAAAAGCCTGCAATGACTGAGGGTGCACTGAGATAGTTTTCTGCCATGCAAGAGTTGTTGAATATTGAACAAATTTTTCATGAAAAATTCAACAAAATCAAAACTAAAATTTTTAGGGAAATTGAGGCCCATTTTTCATTTTATTGGGAAACCCTTTGATGAGTAAGATTTTATAAAGATGATTTATAATTTTTAGATCTAAGGTGCAAGAGATATGAAGTTTGGATTTTTTTGACATTTAAAATTGAATGAAAATCCAATTTTTGATGAAAATTGAGTTTCAAACTTAGGTGTGTACCATTTTCCCTTTCTGAAAAATTCATTTAATTGAGCAAATGGCACAGGCCACACCATGTTCTGTGGAATTCCACAAAAAATGAACTCACAGGAAACAGTAACACCTAGTGAACATATTTTAAAAAGTGGGACCAAATGAAATCTACATGGTTCAGTAGCCTCTCTACCATTTTCAAAATGTGGTACCAAATGAAGTAAAGTCTGGTGAACATTTCTCAAAACCTGGGACCAAATTGAAAACTTCATGCATAGTTCCGTAGTCTCTGTGCCTTAAAGGCAGAGGCAACGTTATAAAAAACCTAGTATTGATGAATGTAAGATGCCCTCGAAACAAGCTAGGAAATTTCTGCGAGTTCTTTGCGCCACCTATAATGGCCTAAAATGACTTCTTTAGTAGTATTAAATAGAGGCGATGCCGCGTCTCTTAGTTGAGTAACCCGCCTGCCGATTGAGAAAGGTACCTTCACGACGACACCGGCAATTTACCTCAGCGACCTTCCATTTTCCTTGAATTGTTTCAAGTTGAAATGGAGGTCCGAGTAAGATGAAGGTTCCAGGAATTCCACCACTTTCATGTGTCCGAGACAAACAGAGAGAAAGAAAAGGAGATTCAATAGGTCCTTGGCCTTACGAAGAAGCATTCAAACAAAGTTGGAACCAGGACTTGCGTACAGGAAGCGATCGGACGTAAGGAAGAGCTAAGTGCAGTAATTCCTGGAATCTTTACATTGTGAGAGATGAGATCAAGTGAAGGCCTTGTGTTCCTCTAGAAAATTTTGTCTGGGTGACTTCAGGTTGTGAGCCGTGTCGACTGTGAATCACGAGCATCTTGACAGATAAAAGATAGCATAAGAAAACCTCGAGTTATATCTGTGGTACTCACACACATGATCTTTGTCTCTCTCTGGTTGCGTTGTATCTCTCCATGTCGCGCCTTCTGTCCACCTTATGACTGTCCACGAAAAGTTCACTTTCCTTGTTGTTGTGGTGTAATTTGTGCTGTTTTGGGTAACTGTAATACAGCTTTCGTCGCACCCAGCCGCCCTTCCATTTTGGTGGTTGCTACGTCTTGTTGTGTCTGTTTTGTAGCAGTAGTCTGTGTGTGGTTTCCGTGTCGGCACCTCGAGAAAGCTGCATTTTTTTTCCCGTCGAGGTGTGTGCCAGGGGTTTGTTCTCCAACGTGACTACAGACATTTTACCGTTCTTAATCGTGGCCTCCTTCCCTCTAGAGGATGCCGTGTCTGGCTTCTCTCTCTCGGACTTTTGTCAAGTTTCGGGTTTGCATTCTGCTGCGTAATCGTGGGAAATAGGATTTTCCTCCTTTCGCCAATCTGGAGGAAGATGGCAGCAAGACCGTCGCCAGACATCCGGAGCATTGATTTGGAGCCTTCTGTCGCCGCGACCTCGCATATAAATTCTGGTGTGCACTATGAGTGGAGTGGCCTTAATCACGCTTAGAGAGGGAACCCCGGATCTGGATCCAGCCATGGCCAGCTTTCAGCAACACCCATCACCACAGCAGCAATCTTAGTATCCCTCACAACGTCATCAACAGACGAACTACCTGCAAGTCGCTCATCAGCCATTGCAACAGTGCTGATAGTATTCCAAACTACACTGCTCGGGCAGCAAGCTACCTGAAAATGAAACCGGCGGATCATTTTCCAGCAGGCTTGCGAATACTTGCTGTGGATGATGATCCGATTAGTCTTGCAATTCTACGAAGAATGTTGCAGGAATGTTCCTACCATGGTGTGCTTCTGATATGTTTGCCATGCCAATTTCTCCCTTTCTACCTTCAATTCCTCCAAATTGTGTTTGTGCCAGAAGACACCTGCTCATACCTGCATGTGTGTCTACGCTCTGGCCCTTTCTCCTGTCATGTTGTAACTTGTGCACATCATTATAGTGATCTTTCTCACCAGCTTGTAACTGAGATAACTCCTTTGCCTCAATCACAGCAACTTTGCTTGCAGTTTTGTAACCTTCAAAGACCAGCTTCCATTTCTTCAGATTGTGTAACTTTGATGGGATCAAATTTCTCATCAGGTTTGGCTTCTCAATGTTGATTGCTCTGCATGTGCATGCATGTCTCTATGTTTTGCCAGTGACAACATGTGGGAGAGCTACTGAAGCATTGGAGTTACTGAGAGAAGACAAAGACAAGTTTGATCTTGTTATCAGTGATGTCTACATGCCAGACATGAATGGATTCAAGCTTCTCGAGCTTGTTGGCCTTGAGATGGACCTTCCTGTTATAAGTAAGCTTCTCTTAATCTCACCATTCCCAGTGTGTATTGTTGCTTCTTCATATATGTACACTAGCCACAAGAACAAATTTCTTGTAATGTTGTCGCAAGAGGAACTAATACTGTGCCCCTGTTTGTCTCCAGTGATGTCAGCAAATGGAGAGACAAGCACAATGCTGGAGGGGATCACTCACGGTGCATGTTATTACCTTCTGAAACCAGTGAAAATTGAAGAGCTGAGGAACATCTGGCAGCATGTAGTAAGAAAGTTGAGGAGGGAACCCAAGGAGCATTCAGCCAGCTTTGAAGAGGGAAAAATAAACCAACAAGGTGGGACCAGGTATGCTGATAACACATCATCAGCTACTGATATGACTGATTGTATGTGGAGAAACAAGAAGAAAGAGGCAAAAGAGGATGAAGAGGATCATGAGCAGGATAATACTGGTGACCTTTCCATGCTGAAACCCCCTGTTGTTTGGTCTGTTGATCTGCATCAGCAGTTCGTGAGTGCTGTCAACCAATTGGGAATAGACAGTAAGAGCTCTCCAACACCTTGTTGGGTCACCCAGATCTGAAAGTTTTGCTGCCTTGTTATACATTCTTAATGATTGCTGTTGTTGTCCTCCATATGCTTTCATCAGAAATATTCAGATTGGGACAGCATGTTAATGATGTATTGTGCATCTGTTGCAGAGGCTGTGCCAAAGACAATCTTGGAGTTGATGAATGTTCATGGTTTAACACATGAGAATGTTGCCAGTCATCTGCAGGTGTGGACAATTTCCTGACTCAAATGTGATATGTTATGTTTCCTTTCTTCTGGCATGTTTTAATGTGGATAATAATGTTGTGTCTCAAGTGCTTAGGCATTTTGAGATAATGATGAAACTCCTAGAAATAGGAGTTTATTGAGCATCTGGATAATGGAGTTGGTTTCTTTTCCTCAATGAACCTGAGGACTGTATTCCTTGCTTTCAACAAGGGGCACATGGGGAGTTGTTTTCCACATAGTTGGTTGAAACTCCCAACTTGTCTGTAGCCTGATTGTCAATGGTTGGATGCCAGGACTTTGTTGTTGTTTGTCATGATCACTTGTGTGTTGCAGAAATATCGGCTTTACCTCAAAAGATTAAGTGGAGTTACAATCCAGCCAAACAATTTAAGAGCGTCGACTGATGGTCAAGATGCAGGATATGGTGGTTTGATTGATCTCAATGAGATGTTGGATTATAAAACAGCAGTAACAAATGGGCATCTACCAGTGCAAGGAAGAGCAGTGTTGCATCATGCAAACATGGTAGGTGGGGTTGGAGGAGCATCCAGTGGGATGTTGGGAATCTCTAGTCCCCCAGACCCCTATTTGTTGGTTCAAATAGCTGCTTTACAAAGTACGCCTTTGTCAAGGCCACAAATGGAGGGGTCTTTGCCAGGCAATCAGGCTGCCTTACTGCAAAGCCTTTCTGCTCTTGACTTTAATCCTCTGTGCCAATCCCATCTCCTCTCTGGGACTGGCCCACTACAGCAACAAGGTGAGTGGCCAAGCCTGAAAGCCATCCAACGGCCATTGGACATGGGCTCGCTTGAAGGTTCAAACAGGAACCTTGCAGGTAGCACAAGTGAGGAGCTAACTATTCAGGTCCTTCAGCAGAGGGCTCAGCAACAAGGTGAGGGATCACCTGTGAACCTACCCCAAGCAACAAGAATTCTCAAACTTCTTTCTAGTGATGTCAATCTGGGCCAGGCAGACCTGATGCCTAATGTGGTGGGGGCAATCCCCAGCACTGCCATTGGTCTTTTGAATATGTGCCACAGTGACAGAGAACTTGGCAGCTTCTCATCATTTTCAAATGCTTCAGGTTCTCTGATACGGTCCTCAATTGCTGATGCTTGAAACATGAGCTTTATTGGTTCTTCTGGTTCCTTAGGTTGCAGCTTCATGGAACTCATGAATCATGGTATCAATGAAAGTCAAGACTACTACTTGAAGGCCACGACACAACGAAAGGTGGAAGGCATGTTTTATGAGCCAGAGGATACTTCAAGTGGTGACCAGTCTGAATCAAACACAATTTTCCAGCTAGAATGTAATCTTCCTACAGGCTTCAACTTCATGGCCTCTTCATGGAGTAGGGAAAATGGTGGTGATTCAAATGGAGGAGTGGGAATAACACCGAATCATATCAGTAGACTCCCTTTTTGCCAGACCTTCACTCAGGAGGATTTTATTAACAATTCACCACAGATAGTCATGGCCTAAAGTACTTGCACACATGCAAAAGTTGATTGGATCATTGGGCACAACTAATCATAGTGTAATTGTGGGATGTGTATGTAGATGTGATGCTACTTGATACTTTGAATTGTGATTTTGTAGTTTGTTGTATTGACAAATGCACAAAAGGTCTTGTTTAGCAGCCTTTATTTTTGTGATGAACTTTGCAAAGGACTTCACAAACACTTCATTCAGATAGTCATGGGCTGAAGTACTTTCTGCATGCATGCAGAAGCTTGTTATATCATGTTGCGGACCTGAGCATAGTGTGATTGTGATGTGTCTTTCACATAGAGTTGATGCCACCCCATTCACATACTTTCAATTGTGCTTTTGTAGGTGCCAATGATATTTTCACATTCCAAGCAACTTCATTGAACCCTGCCAACATACAAGTCTTCAAGGAAAGGACTTTAACAGCAATATGTGACCTTGATGATAGAACATTTGGCCACAATTCAAAACTACAGGTGAATGTGTTGCAGTGCAAGTATATGGTCAACACAATATTGGACAGTAAATGTTATCTCATTGGGCAGACTTGTACATCTTCAGCTGATCCAATCTATAAAGAGTTGTTCCGCATTGTCAAGAAAGCAGACTTGATTGTGCAAGAGTGCAGTGATGAGCCATTGAAGCTGAAATCATTACTTGCACAAATGGACAATGTCCATGCATTTGTTGATGTTAC
>Ga0116230_10006782_pt1 | contig 11304 bp, 11 predicted proteins | sample S1TSphfallax_3_FD_88678 | JGI IMG/M metagenome (GOLD analysis project Ga0116230, IMG submission 88678) | Host-associated microbial communities from peat moss isolated from Minnesota, USA - S1T2_Fd - Sphagnum fallax MG | ecosystem: Host-associated > Plants > Peat moss > Unclassified | place...
CCCAACCCTAACATCCATCCTGAAAGTGCTGATTTGACAAATCCAGTTCATACTGATGGGACGACTCGTAATCTCTTATAAGATTTTGATGAGTACTGAGATAAGCATTTATCCATTCAATTTTCGCAAAAGATTCTTTGTAAAAAGATGACAAATATCTGTCGCGGTAACGGCGCTCACGCCGCTCATAGACCACAAATTGGGAGTCATAATCATCTCCCTCTTTGGCAGTCAGATGTTCGGCTTCGATCGCTTTCCATTCTTTCTTCGGAAACCGAAGTTTGAAAAAGGCATCGCCGGTTATCTCTGCAAATATCTCTGTAAGATACACGCGATCGACCAATTTATTTGCACTAAACAAATTAAAAATCTCTTCGCCACCAATGATGAAGAAAGAATTCTGTCCGGATACAATGGAATATAAATCAGCGAGATAAAGCGCCGCTTCCTTACTTGATACATTATAAACTTGATGTTGCTCATCGAATGTAATTGGGGCAGCGTTGGATAAACTTTCTTCGCGGGAAAGAACTATATTGGTCCGGTTAGGCAGCGGTTTGCCAATCGAAATAAATGTCTTCCTGCCCATAATGATAGGATGTCCGGTCGTTAGGCGGCGAAACCTTTGCAGATCAGATTTTAAATGCCACGGAAGTTTATTTTCGCATACAATAACATGAGTTAGATGAGTGCGGGCGACGATAAATGAGATAGAAGGCATGCGGACGTGCTGGACCATTTAATTACCGCCGTCCTCGTTCACGAATCAGCAAGCTAAGCATCCTCCATAATAGATCGAGGCGTTTACATGTCCGCCACACAAGCGCCTCTACATAACCTTAATGTGCTGAAAGCCGTAATCGCCTTAGGATTAAGTCAAAAACGGTCTTAGCAGATATCGGAAGCGCTAGCTTCGGTTATGATTATCTATAATGGCGGTATTCTATAATACACCGCATTGTCGCGCCTGATGAGCTCCCATATACAGTCGAGAAGCTCTCTGACTTTCGCACCGCTTGAAAGGACTTTCATGCCCTGGACCAGTAACGGCAACGGTGGCGGCAGCTGGAAACCCAGCAATCCTGGCCCATGGGGACAAGGGCCAAGCTCTTCGCCGCCGGACCTCGAAGAGATGTTGAGCCGGTTCCAGCAAAAAATAAAGCAATGGCTGCCGGGCGGCGGGTTCAGTTCACGCGGTCTTCTTGCTTTGGTTTTGATCGGCCTTCTGGTTTGGCTGCTCACCGGCTTTTATACGGTTGGTCCCAACGAAGTCGGCCTCAAAGAGGTTTTTGGCCGCTACACCGATAAAACCTACCCAGGCCTCAACTATAATTGGCCCTCCCCGGTCGGCTCGGTCTTAAAGCTGCCGGTCACGAATCAGAATGCCACCAATATTGGATTCATCTTGCGTGCGAACGGGCAGCCGCCCATCGATCTGCCGGAAGAAAGCCTCATGCTGACTGGCGACGAAAACATCGCCGACGTTAAATTCGTGGTGATCTGGCAAATCGATCCGGTCCGGCCGGAGAATTACGCCTTCAATGTCGCGAACCCGCAGGAAACCGTCAAAGCCGTGGCCGAAAGTGCCATGCGCGAAGTCGTCGGGCGGACGCAAATCCAGAAAATTCTGACCGCCGAACGCAAAGTCATCGAGCCTGCCGTTCAAGAACTCATGCAAAAAGTTTTGAACGAATATAAGGCTGGCGTGCTCGTGCTTCAGGTGCAATTGCAATCCGTCGATCCGCCTGAACAGGTCATCGCGGCTTTCCGCGATGTGACAGCCGCGCAGCAGGATCAAGACCGCCTGCGCAACGAAGCTGAGGCTTATGCCAATAAAGTTGTGCCAGAAGCGCGCGGCAAGGCAGCCGCCATCATCCAGGAGGCCGAAGGCTACCGTTTGCAGACCGTCGCTGAAGCGCAAGGCCAAGCGGCGCGTTTCACTCAAATCTACGACCAATATAAGAACGCACCGGAAGTCACGCGCGAGCGCATGTATCTCGAAACGATGGAGCGGGTTTTGGGCGGTGCCGACAAAGTCATCGTCGATGAATCCGCCGGAAATGGAAACGGCGTCGTGCCTTATTTGCCACTGCCGCAATTGACGCCGCGCGCCAGCGATGGGAGCCGCAAATGAGAGGCGCCTATGGCTTTGTGGCGCTAATCGCGCTGGTTCTTATCCTCATCCTCGTCGCGGCCTCTACCTTTCAGGTTGAGCAAACGGAAGAAGCTTTGGTCTTGCGCTTCGGCGAACCGGTCGCCGGGCGCGGCCTCATTACCGAACCAGGGCTTCACTTCAAAATCCCCTTCATTGAGAATGTCGTAGAGTTCGACAATCGCATTCTCGACCTCGAAGCCCCGAAGCAAGAAGTGCTTGCTTCCGATAATACGCGCATCGAAGTCGATGCTTTCCTGCGCTACAAAATCATCGATCCCTTGAAATTCTATCAATCGGTCGGCACGATCGACAGGGCAAAGAGCCAATTGTTGCAGGTGCTCAACTCGGCCGTGCGGCGTGTCCTCGGTGAAGCGAACCTTCAAGAGATCGTGCGCGACAATCGCTCGGCTCTGATGCTGAAGATCCGCGATGAAGTGAACCAGCAGGGCGGCCGTTACGGCGTGACCGCCGTCGATGTGCGGATCCGGCGCGCCGATCTGCCCCGTCAGATTTCCGAAAAAGTCTTCAGCCGGATGCAAAGCGAACGGGCGCGTGAAGCGGCCGAATACCGTGCGCAAGGCTCGGAACAGGCGCAAAAGATCACCGCCAAGGCGGACCGGGACGTCGTGGTCCTGCGCGGCGACGCGCAAAAGCAGGCCGACCAGATCCGCGGCGAAGGCGACGCGGCGAGAAATAAAATCTTCGCTGATGCCTATGGCAAGGATCCAGACTTCTTCGCTTTCTACCGGTCGATGCAGGCCTATGAGAATGGATTGAAACCGGGGGACACGCGGATGATCTTGAGTCCGAAGTCTGAGTTCTTTCGCTTCTTCGGATCAGCGCACCCTGAGCCTGCGTCCGGCACACCTTCCGCCGGCGATACGCCGTCCGCGGCGCGCTAAGATCCATGGATGCGCCGGCCACGCCCTCGCGTTGCGATCCCGGTTTCGATCTTTGAGGATGAACTTTATGAAACGATCCGATCTCACCGAAAAAATTCTCGACATCAAGCGCGAGAAAAGCTGGACCTGGAAATATATCTGCGAACAGATCGGCGGCATGTCACCCGTTTTGATCGTCGGCGCACTTCTGGGCCAGATGAAGCTTTTGAAGCCGCAGACCGAAAAGGCTGCCGAACTTTTCGGACTTTCCGAAACCGAAGCCCGGCTTCTCAACGAGGTCCCTATGCGCGGCATGGAAATGCCGCCAACGGATCCCTTGATCTATCGTTTTTTCGAACTCGTCATGGTCAATGGCCCAGCCTGGAAGGAACTGATCCAGGAGGAATTCGGTGATGGCATCATGTCTGCCATCGACTTTGATATGGAAATGGAACGTCTTCCAGATCCGCGTGGCGACCGCGTGAAGATCACGATGTCAGGCAAGTTCCTGCCTTATAAATATTATGGTGCGAGCGGGAATTTGCCGGGCTACGGCTATAAAGAAGATTAGGAACAGGCCTGATGCCAAAAGCCTAACAGCTCTTACCGCCTGCATTCTGCCCCATTTTATCGCTCGATTGGGCAGGTCGTTTAGGTCGCGCCCCGCAAAACCGGTCGCAGGAGATCACTTCATGGGTTTGTTTCCCTTTTCAGCGTTTTGGGGCTCCAGAATAACGACGCCGGGCGCGGCCTATAAAAGCCATCGCGCAGCCTTTATTTTTATTTGTGCGCTTGGTTTTTCGATCGCGGGCTTACCCCTTCGGCCTGCGATTTCGCCCGCCTTCGCCAAGGGGCCTGATTCTCTTGCCGATCTCGCCGATCAGGTGAGCGACGCGGTCGTGAATATTTCCGCGACGCAGACCATGGAAGAGAAACATGCCTCGGCGGCGCCGCAGCTTGAGCCCGGAACACCCTTCGACGACCTCTTCGAAGAGTTTTTCCGCCGCCGTCAGCAGCAAGGCGGCGGCAACAACGATGTGCCGATGCCGCATCCGCGCGAACGCAAGTCAAACTCTCTCGGCTCAGGCTTCGTGATCGACCCGGCAGGCATCATCATCACCAATAATCATGTGATCGCGGATGCCAACGACATCACTGTGATTTTCACGGATGGGCAAAAGTTGAAAGCCGAAATCATCGGCAAGGATTCGAAAGTCGATGTCGCGGTTCTGCGCGTAAAGCCGGAAAAACCGCTGAAGTCGGTCAAGTTCGGCGACAGCGAGAAAATGCGCGTCGGCGATTGGGTCATGGCGGTCGGCAACCCCTTCGGACTCGGCGGCAGCGTTTCGGCCGGCATCGTGTCGGCCCGCCACCGCAATATCGATTCAGGTCCCTACGACAATTACATTCAGACCGACGCTGCGATCAATAAAGGCAATTCCGGCGGGCCGCTGTTCAACATGGACGGCGAGGTGATTGGCATTAATACGGCAATCCTCTCACCCTCCGGCGGCTCGATCGGCATCGGCTTCGCCACACCATCGGCGACCGTGGCTCCGGTCATCGATCAACTGGAGAAATACGGCGAAACACGGCGCGGCTGGCTCGGCGTGCGCATCCAAAACGTCGATGACTCCATTGCTGAGAGTCTCAACCTTGGTCCGGTCCACGGTGCGCTCGTCGCCGGCACCGATGATAAAGGCCCGGCAAAGGCCGCGGGAATTGAGGCAGGTGACGTGATCGTCAAATTCGATGGGATCGACATCAAGGAATCGCGCGACCTGCCGAAAGTCGTCGCTTCGGCTCCGGTCGGCAAGGATGTCAATGTCGTCTTGATGCGCAAAGGTAAGGAGGTCTCGAAGACCGTCAAGCTCGGCCGTCTTGAAGATAATGAAAAGCTTGCTTCGCTTGAAACAAAGGAAGCCGGGCCTGTCAAACCTGCGCCGCAAACGCCGGTCGAAAAGGCGTTCGGCATGGAATTTACTAGTCTCAGCACAGCTACACGGCAAAAATTCTCCATTGGAGAAAGCGTGGCTTCCGGTGTCGTCGTGACAGGCGTCGATCCAGATTCACCCGCGGCTGAGAAAAATATTCAGGCGGGCGAGGTCATCCTGGAAATCAATCAGATCCCCGTTAAAGACCCAGCCGACGTTTCGAATAAGATTAAAGGCTTGAAGGACAGCGGAAAAAAGTCGGCGCTGTTCCTCGTTGCCAATCCGCAAGGTGAGGTGCGATTCGTCGCGCTCGCGATGTGATCTGAAAAGACAGCTGAACGAGAGCGTTTTTTAACGGAAGACGGCGGCTTTTTTGAAGGCAGGACCTTGCACGAACGGCGGATTATCCCAATTTCTCTGGTAATATCTTACCTAAAGCTTGTATCCACCCGGACCCGCCAATATTCATTTTGTCACAAATTTAAGCAATAAGCTTAATCTGCATGCTATAATTGCCCAAAATCAACTTTCTTTGTTGACACCGTCAGTGACCTTCATTATCTCAGCGATTGTTAGCACTCTTTCAGTGTGAGTGCTAACGCGGCCTGAAATCGACCGGCCACCAGCTTCGCGGGGCGCTCCTTTAGGGAGCAAGACCCCTTCATTTTCTAAAGGAAGCAGATCATGAATTTCCGTCCCCTGCATGACCGCGTCGTCGTCAAGCGTCTCGAAGGTCAGGAAAAAACCAAAGGCGGGATCATCATTCCCGACAATGCCAAAGAGAAGCCTCAGGAAGGCGAGATCATTGCCGTTGGCCCCGGCGGCCGTGATGAAAGCGGCAAAATCACCCCACTCGATGTCAAGGCTGGCGACAAGGTGCTGTTCGGCAAATGGTCCGGCACCGAAGTCAAGATCGACGGCCAGGATCTCCTCATCATGAAGGAGAGCGATATCATGGGTATCATCGCCTAACCGCTTCCCCCCGCCCTTTCAGATAAAAACCTCTTCAGGAGTTTAAAATTATGGCAGCCAAAGACGTACGTTTTTCGTCCGACGCGCGCGATCGCATGTTGCGCGGCGTGGACATTCTTGCCAATGCCGTGCGTGTCACGCTCGGGCCTAAAGGCCGTAATGTCGTTATCGAGAAATCATATGGCGCACCGCGCATCACCAAGGACGGCGTGACCGTCGCCAAGGAAATCGAGCTTGCCGACAAGTTCGAAAACCTCGGCGCGCAGCTCGTCCGCGAAGTCGCCTCCAAGCAGAATGACGTCGCCGGTGACGGCACGACGACAGCGACCATCCTCGCGGCTTCGATTGTCCGTGAAGGCGCCAAGGCTGTCGCGGCCGGCCTCAACCCGATGGATCTGAAGCGCGGCATCGACCTCGCCGTCGATGCTGTCGTCGCCGACCTCAAGGCCAATTCCAAGAAGGTCACCTCGAACGACGAGATCGCCCAGGTCGGAACGATCTCCGCGAATGGTGACGTCTCGGTCGGTCAGATGATTTCGACTGCGATGCAGAAGGTCGGCAATGAAGGCGTCATCACAGTTGAAGAGGCCAAGAGCCTCGATACCGAGCTGGATGTCGTCGAAGGCATGCAATTCGATCGCGGCTATCTCTCGCCCTACTTCATCACCAATCCGGACAAGATGGTCGCCGAGCTCGAGGAACCCTATATCCTCGTGCACGAGAAGAAGCTTTCGTCGCTCCAGGCCATGCTGCCGGTGCTCGAGGCCGTGGTTCAGACCGGCAAGCCGCTTGTGATCATCGCCGAGGACGTCGAAGGCGAAGCGCTTGCGACCCTCGTCGTCAACAAGCTGCGCGGCGGTCTCAAGGTCGCGGCCGTCAAGGCGCCTGGCTTCGGCGACCGCCGCAAGGCCATGCTCGAAGACATTGCGATCCTCACGCAGGGTCAGCTAATCTCTGAGGATCTCGGCATCAAGCTCGAGAACGTCACCCTTCCGATGCTCGGCCGCGCCAAGCGGATCCGGATCGACAAGGAAAATACGACGATCATCGACGGCGCTGGCGCCAAGGCCGAGATCGAAGCCCGTATCGGCCAGATCAAAAACCTGATCGCCGAGACGACCTCCGATTACGATCGCGAAAAGGCGCAAGAGCGTCTTGCCAAGCTCGCGGGCGGCGTTGCCGTCATCCGCGTGGGCGGCGCGACGGAAGTCGAGGTGAAGGAAAAGAAGGATCGCGTGGACGATGCTTTGAACGCCACGCGCGCCGCGGTCGAGGAAGGCGTATCGCCTGGCGGCGGTGTCGCTCTTCTGCGTGCCATCAAGGCACTCGAGAGCATCAAAGTCGATAATCCGGATCAGAAGACCGGTATCGACATCGTGCGCAAAGCCATTCAGACCCCTGCCCGGCAGATCGTCGATAACTCGGGCGGCGATGGCGCGGTCGTCGTCGGCAAGCTGATCGAGAATGAATCTTACTCCTTCGGTTATAATGCTCAGACCGGTGAATATGGCGACATGGTCAAGCTAGGCATCATCGATCCGACCAAGGTTGTCCGTACGGCATTGCAAGATGCCTCCTCGGTGGCTGGCCTTCTGATCACTACGGAAGCGACGATCACGGAAGCTCCGAAGAAAGATGCTCCGGCGGCGCCGATGGGCGGCGGCGGAATGGGCGGCATGGGCGGCATGGACTTCTAATTCGTCGCCGCTGAGAAAACCTATTCGTTTTCCAGAAATATCGGCCTCCGCGCGCTTATTTCCTGCGCGCGGAGGTTTTTTTGCCTAACTTCCAGCTGGTATCTGAAAAACCGCGCAGGCAGCCTCACCGTTGCGCTGGAAAGAAAAGCTCACGCTTTCTTGAAGTAGATCTGTTGTTCCATGCCGCGCGCCGCCACTGGACGGCCTTCCATGGACGAAGCAGACTTCCTGAAAAGGCGGGCAGACCAATCAAATGATTTTAATTAATCGCTGAGGTTTTTTTGCAACCGCCTGTGCACATTTTCGCGCTAAGCTTCAACTCCAGTTTAACGGGCTCCGGGGGGAGAAGCAGAAGTGCAATCGTCGAAATCGCCGAAGGCGCGAAAAACTACGACACGCGCGGATCTTCTGGAAGCTGTCTATAGTGCGAGCCCGGTTTTATCCCGCGCGCAGGCCCGCGAAATCTTCGAAATCGCGCTTGAGGAAATTTCCGACGCGCTGGTGCGCGGCGAAAGCGTCAAGCTTCGCTCTTTTGGACTTTTCTCCATTCGTTCCAAACGCGAACGGATCGGCCGCAATCCGCGGACAGGCGTCGAAGTGCCCATCACACCCAGGCGTGTGCTCACATTCAAGGCTTCGCCGGTTTTGACGGCAAGCATCAACGGAATATCCGTTGATGCCTCGGACACAGAGCCCGAATAAGCTTAAACGCCTCTTCCCTTGATGAAACTGTCACATTTTTAATAAACCGGCGCTTGACCTTCGGGGCCATGAATGTGACGCATTCTCCCTAATAACGGGGAGCATGGGGAATGACTCTCGGGTTCCTCCTTAAACATGCCCAAGGAAGTGATCCGGCTCTATGAAATTCCTCGCCGCCGCCGTAGCCGTCTTCTCAATCCTCAGTGCAATCGTTGCCCAAAGGACCAGCGAACCGCTCGTTATCCTTCTGGCCGTGGCCGGGTTTATTTGTGCTTTCACGACCTATCGCGCGCGGGCGATTTCGAGCTTTCTGAAAATTTTCGCCGCGATCTTCGCCACTGAGACTGTTATCTTCGGCAGTGTTTTTCTGCTCTCCAAGATCGATCTTTGGCCAAAGGGGCTGGAAGATTATCTGCCGCCGGAAAGCATGCCGGTCACTGTCGCGATTTTTGCTATCCTCGTCTATCTCGTGTCATTCATTCCAGTCGTCGGCTCGATGACACAGATCGCCGACCGCTATTTCAACACCGATGATCAAACCACGGCGCGTATCTGGCCGTTGCCGTCTTTTACGGCACGCGAGCGCTATGTCGCCAAAGCCATGATTGTTTTTCTTGTGCTGATCAATCAGGCACAGGTTGGCATCGACGTACGCCTGTCCTTTTTCTCCCGCGATTGGTTCAACGCGATACAGAATAAGGATGAAGCAGCGTTCTGGTACCAGCTCTTCACAGTCTTCTGCCCTTGGGCCTTTTGCTACATAGCCTCAGCCGTGGTTGAGCTGGTCGTCGCTTCAACCTTGGTTATACGCTGGCGCCGCTGGCTGACCGATTATTACACGACGCGCTGGCTCACCGGGCATGCGCATTACCGCATGTCGCTGACGGGTGCTGGAGCGGACAATCCCGACCAACGCATCTCTGAAGACATTGTGCGCTTCATCGATGGCGGGCAGGTGGGCTTGGGCTCCGGCATTTATTCCTTCGCGATCCTTCTAATATCGAAGCTTACATCGCTTGTTTCCTCGCCATTCTCCTATGGGATCTCTCGGCGAATTTTACGCTTCCCTACACATCCATCGCGGTGCCCGGTTTTCTCTTCTGGGTTGCCCTGCTTTATGCAGGCATCGGCACTCTGTTCACGCATCTGATTGGACGTCCGCTCGTTGCCCTGTCATTCGTAAGGCAGCGCTATGAAGCTGATTTCCGTTTCCAGCTCGCGCGGCTGCGCGAATATGCCGAGCAGGTCGCGCTTCTCTCAGGCGAAGCCGCCGAACAAAAAATGCTCACCGGATCTTTTGCGTCCATCGTCCGGAATTATTTCGAGATCATCGGATGCCGCAAACGTCTGATCAGCTTTACGGCCTCTTATAGCCAGCTGAGTCCTTTCATTCCTTACATCGTCGCAGCGCCCTTCTATTTCGCCGGCAAGGTCACGCTTGGCATTATGACCCAAACGGCCCGCGCCTTTGGCAGCGTCAATGAATCGCTCACGTTCTTCGTGACTTATTACGTCTCGCTCGCTGAATTCAAATCCGTGCTCGACCGTCTCACATCCTTTGACGCCGCTCTCGACCGCGCCCATGCCTATGGCTCGGGCTTGCGGAAGACTGGTGAGCCTACGGTTTCCGGCGAAAAGACTCTCGATATCGCTGCCTTCACCTTGGAGCTTCCAGACGGGCGCGTGATCGTTCAATCGAGCGATCTGCAATTCGCTGCCCATCAGGCCGTGCTTCTGACCGGGCCATCAGGGTCAGGTAAATCCACCTTGTTCCGCGCCATTTCCGGCATCTGGCCCTTTGGCGAAGGCACAATCACGCTGCCAAAAGATTGCCGGGTGATGCTCTTGCCGCAAAAGCCCTATCTGCCCGTTGGCAGTCTGAAGGCGGCTATCACCTATCCGTCGCAGCCGGAGGATTTTAATGACGACGCGGTTCGCGACGTTCTCACCGCCGCGCAACTCGACCATTTCGTCGATAAAATCGACGTCGAAGACATCTGGTCGCAAAGTCTTTCCGGGGGTGAACAGCAGCGTCTCTCGATCGCGCGCGCCCTGCTCGCAAAGCCCGATTGGCTATTCCTTGATGAAGCCACGGCTGCCATGGAAGAAAGCATGGAAGCCAAGATTTATGAAACGCTGGCTGAAAAACTGCCCGATACCACGATCGTTTCGATCGGCCATCGCACAAGCCTCGTTCAGTTTCATAAGCGCTATTTAGCGATGCACCCGGCCGGGACCACTGGCCTATTTACGCCCTCGGAGCAGATGGTGAAAGCAGCGGAATAAGCCTCAAATAAAAAAGCATCAAGGCGTTGGCGCCTTCAGCGGCGGCAACGCAGCTGGCACCTGATGCTGAACCGGCGCGACCGATTTGAGATAGGTTGCGATCGCAAGTGCATCGGTCTCGTCGAGATCCTTATATTGCGTCCGCCATGGCATCGCTGAGGACAAGATGCGTCCATCGGGCGTGAGGCCGCTCTTCAACGCCTTGACGATATCGTCAGCGCTCCAAGCGCCAATGCCGGTTTCAATGTCGGTTGTTATATTCGGCGGATAGAAGCGCCCGAGATCGCCAGCGGGCAGCGCGCGGTCACCGCCGCTCAGGCGAAGATTTTCGACGATTTCCCCATCTTTGCCGCGCGGCGAATGACACCCGGCGCAACCCGTGATCTTGACGAGATAGGCGCTTTTTTGCAGCTCATCCGGCGCGGCTGCGAGAGCGGCCTGTGAAGAGCTCACGCACAAAGCGAGTGCGAGCCGCACCGCGATCATCGCTTGGGCAGCGCAGCAAGCAGCGCGCGCAAAGTCTCGATGGTCGAAATATCCGCGATGCCATCGACCAGCGCCGGACGGAAATGCCGCTGGAACGCACGCACAACACTCTCGGTTTTGGGGCCGTAGAGATTGGAAACGCGCAAGCCATATCCATAGATGGCGAGCAGAGCCTGCAGTTTTTCGACCTC
>Ga0116230_10006784_pt1 | contig 11303 bp, 8 predicted proteins | sample S1TSphfallax_3_FD_88678 | JGI IMG/M metagenome (GOLD analysis project Ga0116230, IMG submission 88678) | Host-associated microbial communities from peat moss isolated from Minnesota, USA - S1T2_Fd - Sphagnum fallax MG | ecosystem: Host-associated > Plants > Peat moss > Unclassified | place: USA...
TATCACCATTCTTTGTGTAGAGCCCTTAAAATGCTGGGACCCCAAAGGTTTTTTTTTGTTGAAAAACTTACTATATTAGGAATTCTTGGACGGGTCAGCTATTTCAAGTGCAGATTGTTTTGCATCTCTCCACCACTCTATGCTACTCTTGGTTTTGGCCAATGATATTCAATTTTCTGACCTTAGACAAAACATGTATATATAATCAGTTTTCAAAGTTTAAATCTTTTGAATTCGTTCTTATACACTGAAAATTGATTTTTCTGATTTTCAACCATTTGGATGTTATCCATATATGAGGCTTTACAACTTCTCTTTGGAAGTACATTTCAAAAGAGTTTTGGGAATGTCATTTTCAAACATGATGTTGTTAGCCTCTAGGAATGTAGTGGGTAATGTTATAAGATGTATGTTGAAGTGTGGGGCCAAGTGTATGGATGAGAATTAGCAACAAACTCTAAACAAGAGAAAATCCTAGGGCCCATTTTGTGTTTGAGACAATGTCAATGTGTTTTCTCTACCACATCATTTTAAGAGATTAGGATCCCAATCAATTCAATGGAATGATTAGATGGAGTCAATATCATGTATGGTATATGGGTAGTATCAAATCAAGTAGATGGATTCAAATTCGTTCACATTGATACATGGGTGGTGACTATGAGGCATTATAGGAGGAGCACAAGGTGAGAGCATTTGTTTTAGTTTTTTGCAAATGTTTGGAATTGATTCTAAATCTTACCCCACATCCATTAGCACATTTATGCTGCACATGGGCCTTTGTTCATGTAGGGGAGTACGTTCGAATAGTATGCGCATTAGTTCCGAGCACATTTGCAACCCCATCTAATGAGATCATGGGAGTCCTTTGTCTTTTTCACTCACTTGTTGAGGTTGATTTCCCCCTTTTGTTGATGATTTCCATCTTGAGACGGAGGTTATTTTAGATTGACAGGCATTTGTCTTTGTTTTGGTTCAATCACCACATCTTTCTTCCGATGGCCCTTCGGATATGGTGTATGACCTTTTATGAAATTGTTTTTTCTTAAATAATTATGTGAGTGGCTTTGACCTCTTTTTCGAAGTATGTGGGCACATTGTTTGAGGTCATGTTCCACCTTCAGTATCATGTTTGTTTTTTACATCTCGACTCTTAACATTAGAGAAGTAGTTTGGAAGCATACATCCCATTGTAATTGGTGAAGTGACCTATCACTTAGTTGTTCACATTTTGGTTATTCAGTTTAGGGATATTTTCACAGAGCATTTTAGTCCTCATTAGTTTGGTGTAGCAACTTATGTTGGGTGTGAGACCGTGCGTTTGAGTGATGTTAGATTTGCACCCAAATTGGGTGGTGTTATAGGTGGATGTCCATAACGCCTTCAATTCGTTGTCATGGTTAGCCATTTTTCAAGAGTTATGGTCTTCGCCCAATTTTTTGGATTAATTTTCCCATTTGTTTGACAATTCTATGCATGCCCATCCCCATTATATATTTTTTAGGCTTCCCAACATGGGGTTCTCATAGTCATTTTGTCAGAGTTAGGTACACAACAAGGGGCCTATTAGGATGAACATTGTTTATTTTGGCTCACCTTTGCATTTTTCACCCTACAATAGTAGCCCACCCTTCTTGTGTTTTCCCTTCCTTGGCGAATGATACACATATAACAAGTCTCACATCAAATGTGGTTTTTACATTTTTACAATTATAGGAGGAATTATCAACATTAGGGCTTTTAGTGTAGCCATCGAAGTGTGTAGCATGGTCTCCTAAAAGGTTGGACCATTTTATATCACTTCCTTTTAGCTTTCTTATTCTCGATTTAAGTTTTCGTATTTTGGGCACATTAATAGGATCATCATCATTTGTTGAATCATTTGTGATTAAGGATTTCCATGAAAATCTTGGGACGATATTTACTCTCCCTATGTTTGTAGATCTTTAGGTGGCTTTTGCAATGTTTTCGTTGTGTTACACCCAACGCCTAAACTATTTACTTCGTACAATGTTCCCATCTCTAGGTATTTTGCACCATTATGTTGAGTTCAATATTCATACCATAATTACGTTGGAAAAATTACTTGGTGTGGGATCTTTTGATGGTTCTATTGGTCATTTAGTTCATTGTCAAGCCACTTTTCTTATTGCTTCGAATGGGCTCAACTTCCATTTTGTGGTTCAGACTACTGCCCTCACATTTTTGGGGTGTTGGGCATTAATCGTTCTTGCACTTGTCTCTCGTTTCCAATAGGATGATCACCCTATTATCTTAAATGCAATAACACATGTTGAGACCGGCACTTCCCCATTTTAAAAAAGACTGGGAGATGTTCGAGCCATATTACCTTAGGTTGTTCACTTTTAGGTCCCACACTTTGAAAGCCTAGTGGTTTAGTTTTATCCCTAGTTGCAAGCTTCTTTGGTAGATCGCTTACATGAACTAAAGTTTGTTTTGTTTTTAGTAGACGTTCCTTTAAATGTTGTGCAAGCATGTCTCCGTTCATGTGTAGGTCTAGGGGCAGGCGCTTGGTTATTAGCTCATTCTACCACACTAGCATTTTGTTTATCATCAATTCATTTTCTTATAACACTATGTACCAATCTTGGATTGTCACATCCTATAATTGCCCACTTTTCACAGTGTTAGTGTGGTCATATCATTGATAATTTAAGTACCGATTTGTTTAAGTGCCCATGTGGGAGTGATTATAAAACAGCCCATAACACACTTCAAAATACTATTGTAGTTATTATTTTGGAGAGTGGAGCACATGTTGGAAAGGATGTTTCCCACTTTTTCCCTTGCCACATTCGACAATGAATGGATATTCTTATCACTAGAAATGGTTTTGAACTTTGATGGATGTTGTCATTGTTGATCCAATTTGCAGAGATATGGTGTAGTAAACATTAACAATGATAACACATGTAATAACAATGGCTGCTCAAGAGAAAACACGATCCTATGCTGAACAAACATTAGGTGATGATTTCATTTTCTTTGTTATTGAGACGTATGGGTGTTTTCATTCTCATTTTGATTCATTTTTTATCGCTTGTGCATAGACCACTATCGTGCGTCATCAATGATATTTTTTAATCCTATCAATGCTTATTTCTCAAAATGATTCATTTTTTTATTGCTTATAGACCATTATCATGCGTAATCAGTAATCTTTTTTAATCTTATCAATGCTTATTTCTCATTATTAATAATGTGTGTCCATAGCCTTGTAGTGTGCATAAACCATATCGATTCTTCAATGGGTTATTGCACTTGGTCGAAGTTCTTCATTTCTTCCACACATTATGTTTAGTGCACTTTTGTCATTAGCTAATTTGTGGTAAACAACAACTTTTTCGTCTTAGGTCTTCATTGTTATTGTTGATCATCATTTCATAGCCATGGGTCTTATTTGCATAAGGTTTTTTCTTTATTTTTTGTTGATTATTTGCTTTCATTTTTTCTTTGGGTTGTGTCTATTTGTGCTCTCATTTGTCTTGTACTTTTGATGGATGGAATCTTGTCTTTGAATTTTTATACAATGTTTTCCTTCTAAAGTTCTTAGTTTTGTCACTTGGAAATAAACACAATTTGTGCACACATTAAAATCATCCATTAAGCAAGTAAAACATAGGATGAAACCTTGGGTTTGGGCAAAATTAACAATGTAACAAAAAAGTCAAGATGATACCATAAAAAAAGAAAATGCAAGATGAAACACAATTTTCCTCTTAAACCCATCTTGGATCTTGTGTTTTGTGTTGCATGAAGACCCATCATTTGAAGAATTCTCCTATGCATGGACAATGTGTAAGCTTTTTTTCTAGGCAATTCATGTGAGCTTGTGAGAGTTTTGATGTGTGTTTCTACCATAAGAAGCCTCGGTTCGTTGCATTATTATAGATGATTTAAATGACAAAAGTTAAGGGAGGAAAAAAAGTTACAAACTTTTGAGTATAATGGTTTAGCTAAAGAACCAAGATAGTGTGTAGAGGAGTAGCAAAAGCATTCTTAGCCTTTGTGTTTGGAGAAAAAACAAAGATAGAGACAACACCCTATGTGTGCATTAAGTGAAGAGACAAAGACAATGCAAGCTTTGCATTTAGAAAGGAGATAGCAATAAGAAAAGCTTTGGATGAAAACAAATCTCACTTCGAATTTGGAGGTTATGAGTTTAGAGAGGAGATGAAAACATAAAGACCACATCTTTGTGTTAATTGAGAGATGAAAACAACACCCACTTTGCATTTGGAGAGGAAGTAGTAAAAAGGAGCCATCATAGTTGCATTAGAACTTAGAAATTTGCATCAATTGCACCAAGACTTGGAATTTTTGTTAGGGGAGGAGAAAGCAACCAATTCACATTTAGAAAAGAAACAAAAAAGGCCTCTAGGACCAAAACCATTGCAATAAGGTGAGGTTTTAGGTAGGTGAATGTTTTCAAAATTTACCAAGGTTGTTCTTTTCAAAATAACATAACATTGATGGTGCTTATGTAATCAATGTGGGAACATGACGATGTTTTTTGGGATTGTTGATGCCATGACATCACATTGTGGGAATCCATGCTTTTAGTGTGCTCTCTCTCCATTCTTTGCCCCAAAGTGTGTGAGCTAGTACAATTAGTGATTGGTCAATTTTTAACACAATTCCTAAAGTGATTTGAGCTAAAGCCAAGCCCATAATCCCAATCTTTTGGTAACTTGCACTTTCATTTTTCAAATTGTAGTCTCCAAATTGAAACCCCATATGCATATAATGTTCTTTTGTTGCCTCCCCCAAATTTTGTGGTGATTGAACACATTTTGCCACACTTGCCATTAACCGATCCTTCCATGCTTTGGCACATTTGCCAAGTAAGCAAGGAATATTCTATTGTTGTGGGGAACACAAGAACATGGAATGTATTTGAAATTGTCAAAACCAACAATCTTAATTATTGAGAAATGATATCTTGAAAATGCCTCCATAAATCCTCTTTTAAAAACTGCATAAAGTTTGAAATATGATATTTGGAAGGATTTTTGGCCATGTTTGATGATCAATTTTTCTTAGTGGATGGAAATGAGATTTTGGAAAGTGAACAAAAGAACGTTTAAGGGGTTTAGGGTTTCGATAATGATGGGACATGAAAAATTCCCAACATTTGCAATTGGAATAAGGTTGTATTTTTTGTTGCTAGATTTTTGGAAATGTCAATGTACCTTGTTAGGTGCTTTAACATGTAGGCTTGATTTCATTATTATTAATAAAAATGACCATTTCATTCAAATTGTATATAAATTCTGGGATTATTCCAATTTTGTAACCACCCATCTTAACGCTTTTGGTGATGATTTTATATTGTTGTTGAGTAAACAAGTTTTTGATGATTCTTTTCATGTTGGTTTGGTCCAATTTGTGTTCATCCCACCTTAATATTTTTGTTTCATTAAAACCACAAATGTGGATTTTGTTGATTAGTTCTAGTCTAAAATATATGTTGGTTTTTAGCATCACTTTACATCATTGTTGAGATGTTGGTTAATAGTGACGTGCTCCCAAGCTCCTTGATAGACTCAAATGTGAGTCTGAGGTGAAAATAATGAAAGAGTAAGGAGTTGAAGACACACTCCTTGGCTCGCAACACTTTGGGGGTAGAGGGGCATGCTAGAGTTTTAGGATGGGATTAGGAAGAATGACAAGCACTTAATCATTCACATGGACCTGCAAAAAACCAAACAACAAGTTGGTTAGTGCATAGTTGGAGCACTTTTGGTGCTAGGACAAGCCATGCCCAGAGGTAGCGTTGCCGCAATGCGCGTAGAAAAGCATCTAGGAAACCAAGTCACAGGAGACCCATATCTCTAAGGACGGCTCGAAAGATATTGTTGGGGTTGATAAAGCTAACAAATCCGAATTACGTAGCCGCTAAACGACAGCATTTACCAAGCCAGCGGGTAACGACTTGGTCTCATAATTGGTTCTTTTGGTAGGTATAACAGAGGCCAAAGACGGAAAAAAAGATATATTTCTTTTTTCGGGAGCATTTTCAATAAGAGAAAATAAGACTATGCAGACATCTTACCTCAACGAACTCGGATCCACAAGACTCACCACAAGCCGGACTTGGGGGAAGCCACCACCTTCCCCCTTATAGTATATTTTATGCCTTTCCATGAGGCCCACATCTAAATGACATTTTTGTCTCAGGACTCCCAAATGGGAGTCTTGAAATTCTCAAAGTTGGGATTTTTGCAACTGTAAGGCCCCATAACTTTGCATGTAGACCTTGAGATGAGGTTTGAAGCAAAATTATAGCCCTTGTCAAGAGCTTTTCAATGGTATGTTGCACTCCACCTGCACGCGAGGAAATCAGGTAGATTTTCGATTTTTAGTGGTCAGGAATCAAATTGTCAATTCGACTCCCGACCTCTCTTTTGGCCATAACTTGTGTTTTAAGTTCCAAATGGGTCATTCGAGCCTATTTTAGACAGCTACATTTCAATGGTTTCCCAATGATATAAAAAATTCTTCAATCCATTGGGTTTTGACCCCTGCAATTGTTCTCTGAAGATTCAGGAGTCCACTGGGACTCCAAACTTCCAAAGTGGAAACTCCTTTAGGAGTGTGAGGGTTCATTTTCTCACACTTTCTTCACTCCTAGGCTTCCTCTTGGCCCACAACCTTATAAGTCCTTGCCTTTGGTCGTGGGCCCAAGGTTAGGGTTGTGACAAATAGTTTTTGTTCATCCCATCTAAACCCAAATAAACCAACATTTAAATTAAAATTCCCATGTGAATTTTGTTCATAAAATTTGATCCAAAATTATAGTTGGTGTTTTTTTCTAATAATTTTGATGATTGTTTTGATGAAGGTTTGGTCCAATTTTTATTCATCCCATCCAAACTTTAATATTTTAGTTGCATTGAAAACCACAAATGTGAATTTTGTCGATCAATTATGGTCCAAGTCATATGATGGTTATCACCATCAATTTACATAATTGTTAAGGTGTTAGTCTAATAGTCCTTGTTCATCCCATCTAAACCCAAATTGATCAACATTTTAACCCTAATACCAAACATGGATTTTATTGATAAAAAATTATTGTTTCTCTTACACAATTTTATTGATTATATTCATGTTGGTCTAGTGGTTTCTTCTCATCCCATGCAAACCCTAATTCTTCAATTTCATTGAGATGCCAATTTAGGATTTTATTGATTAGTTTTGGTCCAAGGCATATGTTGTTTTTTAAAATCATTTTACATCATTGTTTAAGTGCATATGCCTAATGGGTTTGTGAATGGGATGGGCTGTCAAGAAGAAGAGGGGATGACTTGTGGTTAGAAATGGTGTGAGCATGAGAATTGCCTTAGTTTGCAAGAGTAGACAAAATCTTGTAAAAGTGAGAACTATGCATTCTTTTTTTGAAGGTGTGAAGTGTTAAACTAGAATGACGATCCACCCTAATTGAATTTGAAATATGTAATGGGAAACAACTTGTTTTGGAAAGGAAAAAACATTAAATTAGCCAAGTGAATGATTGTTGGACTAGTGCTTCTTGTAAGATTATTTGTTGGTTGGACTATACGCCATTTTGTGTGCATGAATTTACAAACACTTGATTTCTTATGTAGCAATTTTGCATAAGTAGGTGGGCACTTAGTTTAAGACAAGAAAACCGAACATTGAATTTTATTTGTGCATTTGTGCAATTTAGTCCATATGCTTATTGTAGTTTTAGGCCATAAACCTTGATCTATGTATTTGAATATGTGGCCTAGTAGATTAAATATCATTCAACCCTAAATAACCTTAAACCAATGAGTTCACCTTAACCCTAAACCCATTTAGCAATGTGTCCAATACTTTAAATCCAATAAGTTTCCTAGACTGAAAACATGGCATAAAAACATTTACAAAAAATTAGTAAATGAAAATAATAAGAAACTTACAAAATATGGCATGTGGAAAAATCCAAATCAAATTTGAACCTCACAAGTGGCAACATTAGGGTCATTGAAAAGGATGGCCTAGATTTATTTCCACTAAACAAAAAATAAAAAATTGATATTCAACCTTAGTAGTGACACATGGCAAAAATGAGGTTGTAGAAACCAATGGCCCAAATTTATTAGAACAAGTTTTAATTTTATAAATCAAAAGGCCACATGAAAAGGCCACATGGCAAAATTGGTGTTGTTAAAACACAATGCCCCAACTTTTTTTGAAAAAAATTAAAACCTTAAAAATCGATATATGACATTTGAATCTACCACATGGCACAATATGCTTTGTTAAAATAGATGGTTCAGATTTACTTTTGGTTGGTTTTTAATCAACAAAAACCTTTTAACCCTAGGACACATGGCACCACTAGGGTTGTTAAAAAAGATGGCTAAATTAATTTCCACCAGTATTAAAATTTAAGATGTCAATCATCTTTGCACATGACATGTGACAACTTTGGATGGATGGACTAGATATAATGTGAATTCTTTATTCATTAAAGAAATCTACAGTCGCATGTTTATTGCATGTTAGTTGCATAGACCATATGGTTGGCATATGGATGCATATGTATATTTTGATTTTGATTTCATTTGTCATCTACAACTACAAACACATGTGACTTGTTCAAAATGACTAATCAATTTTTAGGCGCATACAACATATGTGACTAAAAACTACTTGCAATTGCCATTTTTTCTTTAGTGTAAAGTTTTAAAATGTGCCTTGAATGGCTTGGTTTTCTTGTCATTCATAACTGAATGTCTCTTTTGATCGAGTTTATTGTGCCTTGAAAATGTTCTAATTAGTTCAAGCAAAAAATCTCATAATAATTTGAAATTAATTGGAGGGTAAGCTTTGTCATCTATCTATGAAGGAAGGCAGTTTGTTTTGTAACTATGAGGTTCACCAAACCAGGATGCTTCAGATTGTGTGCTTGGTGTCTTTGGAAAGCTCTTGACAAGGAGGGGTGCATGGGCTTGGATGATTTCCTCACTGAAAATGAAATTAAATTGTAGCTGAAAATTTCTGAGGAATTAGAATGTGTCTTTGGTGTTGTTGGAAAGATCTTGATGAGCAGGATTTAATGGAATTTATTTGGTAAGATTTGGATTCAGAATGTGGGAGATCTTGATTTTTAAGCGATTTCTGTCCCTGAAAATTCAAAAAAAATCCCAAAAACCAGGTTTTGGAAGCAAAAATCAGTTGAGGACGTGGTAACACTTGGGCCAATGGCACAGGTCACACTAGTAACTTAATTAATTAAGAAGCAAGTCGAGTCTCTATTTCCAAACCATTGGTGCTCTTTCACCACAAGAATAGTTGCTGTCCTTTAATGTATACTCAGTTTGGGATTTGGGCCCACCTTCAACCCTAAATATGTTATGAACATGAATAATTATGGTTAGTTAGTTAAGTAGATTAAGCCATATATCCCACCCTTTAACAGGCAAAAATAGGTGTGTATTTTAAGGTGCTGACAGTTTAAGGTTCATATATCTTAGAGATGAAAACACAACTAATGGTGAAAACTTGAGAAATGTAAGTATGTCATTTAGCTTTGAAGAGCTTTCGTGCCAAAGCAACGGGCAAAGCCCTCAAACCCTAATTCCTCTTTTGACCCTTGATTCTTTATGAGTTTTGCATGAGATGGTGACATGTGGCATGAAAAAAGTTACATTGGCAAGACCACATGTATGTTGTAATTAGAATTGGCAAATTCCTCCCTTGGAAGTACATTCGTCTCCCTTTTTGGATTTTTGTTGAACCAATTGTGTTCTCATCATGTTCTCAACATCTTCCCTAAGTTCCAAATGTGTTCCCCCAACATGTTCCTTCAAGTTTTAATTTTGTTCCTTAACATGTTCCCAATAGCACCTCACTTTATCCCATGTCCATTGCCTTAAGGTTTACTTAGTGATTCTTTTGGTGATAAAGTTTTGCCATTTTGTAAAAAACATTTTGAAAACAAATTCTATCACAAATTCCCTGTTTTAAAAAGAAAATTCAACAAATTTTCAAAAAATTAAAAAGATTCACCAAAAATTGTCACAATTGCTTGCAACATGAAAGGCTGCTTAAGATTTGTTACTTTCATACTTTGAATAGTGCCAAACTTGGTTAAATATACTTATGGATGATTGTCACTTGAGCAATATCGAAAAATTGGAAAAAATAAAATCTGGTGCTACTCCTTTAACCTAAGTACCAGCCATAAAAGGAGGAGGCTACAATATACCTATTTTGGGACTGTACAAAACCTTCATTAAATTAATTTGGTATGGGCCGACAAAAGGGAAAAATTTGAACTTTTAGGGTCCCATCACAAAAGGTAAAAACCTTTTGGGGTCCCCAGGCTCCACAACAAATTAATATGAGTCATACTATACTATGTCATTTAACAAGGTTTTTAAAACGCTTTAGTAACATTCTAAGGGGTTTAGCTAGAGGTATTCAGATTTTTTGTTTTCTTCATGTTTGTGACATAGTTGAAGTGGCCATCATCAATAAGACAGTTTAGCCAATGTTTTTTGTTACAAATAGGATTTGAAAGAAAAAAAGTTGACTCACCACTCCAATTGCATAACTCAAATCCGGCCTTATGATGGTCATGTAAATCAAGCTCCCCACTATACGTCTAGTGGTATCCTCCACAAGGTCTCCTTCATCTACACTTAACTTCACATTTTGCTCTAATGGATGAAATGGGTTTACAACTCGTCATCCCATCTTTGGATAATTTGTTCAAGGCATATTGCCTTTGTAATAACCATATCCCTTTCGGGGATTGGATTACCTCAATGCCGAGGAAGTAACACAAGTCTCCCAAATACTTCATGTCAAATTTTTGCTTCAAAGCTTCTTCAAATCAAAGATGTCTACATCACTATTTCATGTGATAATCAAGTCATCAACATAGATGACTTTGACAATAATCCCATGGATTTTTTTTTTCATATATAGTGAAAAATTTATATTGGATGTTTGAAATCCACTTGTGACAAGATACTGACCTATCTTGTCTAACCAAGCTTTAGGTGCTTGCTTCAAGCCATACAAAGTTTTTTTCAACCCACAAACCAAATTAGGACATGTTTGGTCCACATAACCTAATGCTTGTTCCATGTACACTTCTTCTTGTAAATCTCCATGAAGAATAACATTTTTTACATCCATTTGATGTAATGACCATCATTACTAGGAAAGTGTGGTGTAGTTCACTAGACTATTTCACTGTGGAACCATAAAAGTTAATTAAGTTCACTATAATTCACTGCTTTTACCTTCATTGGTGAAAA
>Ga0116230_10006786_pt1 | contig 11302 bp, 3 predicted proteins | sample S1TSphfallax_3_FD_88678 | JGI IMG/M metagenome (GOLD analysis project Ga0116230, IMG submission 88678) | Host-associated microbial communities from peat moss isolated from Minnesota, USA - S1T2_Fd - Sphagnum fallax MG | ecosystem: Host-associated > Plants > Peat moss > Unclassified | place: USA...
TCACCTTCCGCATGCCCACCTGCTCGGCGAGGCGGACGGCGGGGACGTTGCGCGAGTCGGCGAAGGCCTTCTCCAGAGTGATGGGCCCCAGGAAATTGCCTTCAAAGTTGTGGGGTGTGTAGGGGCCATTGGGTGTCGAAAATGTGGTCTGTGTGTCGAGAACGATCTGCTGCGGATTGGCACCCGCCTCGACGGCCGCAGTGTAAACGTAGGGCTTAAAGGACGAGCCGGTCTGGCGCTCGCCCTGAGTCGCGCGATTGTATTGAGAGAGATAGAAATCGCGGCCGCCCACCATGGCGAGCACGTCGCCGGAGCTATTGTCGACCGCCATCAACGAACCTTCGGCACCGGAATCCTGTTCCAGGCCGGCCTGCAGGAGGATGTCGTTGGGCGTGTTGTTCCGCAGGACGTGGACGTAAACGATGTCGCCGGTCTTCACCAGGCGGACGGGATTCTTCTCGCCCGTCCACGCCCAGGATGCAGGCTGGATTTCCAGCCGCTGGGTTCCGGCGCGAGCGGTGATGCGGCCAGGCAGCACGCCGACGACAAGGGCGTGGACATAGTCGCCGGGCCCAATGGGGGCGGCCCAGTCTGGATGCTTGAAGGTGTCGAGACGATTGCCGAGGGCCAATACGTTGAGTAGATGGCCGTGCCACCCTTTGCGGCGTTCATAGGCGGCGAGACCGTCCTGGACGGCTCTGTCGGCGGTCTGCTGAAGGTCGAGATCGAGAGTCGTGTAGATGCGCATGCCAGCTTCGTGGACCTGCTCGCTCCCGAACTTGCGCTCGAGTTCGCGGCGTACCTCTTCAATGAACCAGGGCGCGACGCTGTTGGTGGGCGTCGGCAGATGCAGTCCAAGCGGGGCCGATTTTGCGTCTTCGGCTTCGGCTTTGCCGATGACGCGATCGTTCTCCATGGCCTGCAGGACGAGGTTGCGCCGGCGGATACAGCGGTCTGGATACAGGATGGGCGAATAGCCGACGGGACCCTTGGGTAGGCCGGCAAGCATGGCGGCCTCGGGCAAAGTGAGTTCGCCGACATGCTTGGAGAAGAAATATTCAGAGCCGGCCTCAAAGCCGTAGACGCCATGGCCAAGATAGATCTGGTTCGCGTAGAGCGTGAAGATCTGCTGCTTGGTGAATTTGCGCTCGATCTGGATGGAGAGGAAAATCTCCTGCAGCTTGCGACCGAAGGTCCGCTCGGAAGAAAGGAACAGGTTGCGGGCCAGTTGCATGGTGAGCGTGGATGCGCCCTGCGCGCGGCCCTTGGAGGCGAGGTCGTGATAGATGGACCCGGCAACCCGGAAAATATTGACGCCCCAGTGACTCTCGAAATTCTTGTCTTCAATGGAGATGACGGCCTGGCGGAGGGTTGGCGAAAAGGAAGAACACGGTACGACGACGCGCCGCTCCAGAGCGAACGAGCCGAAATTGCGCCCGTGAGCGTCATAAAGCTCCGTGGTGGTATCGGGGTGATAGCGCTCAAGGTCGGCGATCTGGGGCAGGTCGACGGAATAGACCAGCATGAGGCCGGTGAGGCTGCCCGTAGTGATTGCCAGGAAGATAAGGACGCCGAGGGCCACACGTCCGATGACGCGGCGGCGGCTGGCGGGGATAGTGCGGGCTCGGGTCGCCGGCTTGCGAGAGGACGATTTGGACTGAGCGACCGCGCGGGACCGCGCAGGCTGGGGGCGAGTCATTGCGGAATTTGAGCGCGTCTGCCGCGTCGGCGTGCCGCGGGTTGAAGACGCGGCGTGGGCCTGTTCGCCAGCGCGCCCTACTGGAGGACGAAAGCTTTGCGCCCCGCTGGCGGCGTTCGCGTTGTTGGCTTGAGGTTTCCGAGGAGTGTGACGGGCCGAGCGCGAGGTTGGTGCGGCGCGGTCCTCCACCATCGGATCGGAATCTTCACGCCAGATGGTCAAAGGATCAGGAGGGTCTGAGCGGGGCTTGGTCCAGCATGGGCGGGAGACGAGGCGCTCGGTTCATCGGCAGTGAGCGGAAGACAGCCACTGTCGCTGTTGGGTTGGCTGGTTTCAGGCGTTCTTGGCTTTAAGAATTTCAAGGGCCTTGTTGAGCTGATCGTCTTGCTGCGAAGGCGGCGTCGCGGTTGTTGCCGCGCCCGGCGTTGTCTTCGGTTTACCCTCAATTGTAGGTCCTTCATCGCCCGCGGAGTCGTCGCCGGAGTCGTCACTATCTTGGTTCGAGGCCACCACGACGTTGGGGCTTACGGCCTCATCCTGGATTTTCTTTCCATTGGGCTCGGCGTATTTGGCAACCGAGAGGATCAGGGCCGACCCGTCGGGAAGGTCAATCGTCTTCTGCACGGCCCCTTCGCCGAAGGTGCGGTCGCCGACCACGTCACCGCGCTTGTTATCGAGGATGGCGCCGGCCACTAACTCACCGGGGCCAGCCGTGCCGTGATTGACCAGGACGACGAGAGGCGCGCTGGTGATGAAATTCTTCGGCTCTGCGGTAAAGGTCTGGGTAGGAAACTTCTGGCCGCTCAGGGTGGCGATGGTTCCGGACTGGAGAAAAAAGTTGGCGAGGCGAATGCCCTGGGTCTCATCGCCTTCGGCGACGTCGCGCAGATCCAGGATGATTTTGCGATTCGAGCCCTTCTCGATGCTCTTGAGCTTCGACTCAATCTCGTTCACTCGCTCCTTGGTCAGTACGACAGGGCGTAGTGAGACGATCGTCGCATTCTCGAACTGCTGTTCCGCCAGCGCCGGCACGGGGGTGTTGGCGCGGGTCATGGTGATGTTGTCGGGCTCCGACTTGCGTGGGCGGACGAGAGAAATGGTCACGTTGCTGCCAGCTGGACCATCCAGGAGCAGGCGAATCATGGCCAGCGACATTTCGCGAGTGGACTGAGGACCTATCGCGACAATAATGTCTCCGTCGCCGATGTGCTGTTTGGCCGCAGGGCTGTTTGGCTCGACGGAGATGACGGTGGCGTAGCCGTAGCGCTTGGAGACGTTCAACCCAACCTGAGCCGAACCTTCATTGAGGTGCTGCTTATAACGCCTATACTCTTCGGGGGTGAGGAAGCTGGAGTCAGCGTCGAGAGACTCAAGCAATCCGTGAAGCGCTCCCACCGTGACATTGTTCATATTCGGATCGACGACGTAGTCATTCTGAATTTTATTCAGAACTTCGCTGTAGACCTCCATTTCCGGATACGCTCCGTCCGTCTGCGTACCGGCACGGACAGACCTCGGTTGAAGCGTGCCCAGGAAGGCGAAGGCGACCAGAAGGATGGAGATACCGAAGATGACGCGCTTGAGATTTTTCGACATTTTCCCTGAAGTAGATGGGCCGCTATTTCTTCCACAGCGCCATACGTGATGATAACGCACTGGCCGCGCCCTGCCGACACCTCTAAGGTGGGAGAGGTTTTGATGTGCCGCTCGTCTCTGGCGTCGAGCGGCTAATGTTGACTGGCGGCCGAGATCGACTGGATGGTGACTGGGCCAAGCAGGCCAGATGGCAGCAAAGGTGAGTTGGCGGCGTAGGGCCGTATGACGGTGAACGTATACTTCGCCGTGGCATCGGGCTGAAGGTCGCCGATGATCCGGTTTACCCAGGCATTGGTCACCTGCACGGAAATCGTGTTGACTCCGGGTAGCAGGGCATTGGTGGCATCGATCCGAAATGGACTGTGCCAGACGGTACCCAACGGCTTGCCATTGACCGTGACGATGGCAAGGTTCTTTACGTCGCCTAAGTCGATCCAGAGATGCGCCCCGGGCTTGAACCAGCCCGGGGCGGCTACTATCGACTTTGTATAGTTACCGGTTCCGGAAAAATATCTAATGCCTGTATCCGGATTTTCGTTCCATGGGGTAAGCGTGTTGAACGTGGCTGTGGGCGGGGCGCCACGATAGGGCTGGAAGGTGATCTTCCATGGTCCATCGAGAGTGGCCAGGTTGGTTTCGAGCTTTGCTGGCAGGGTTTGGTTCCTGATAGTGCTTGGACTCCTGAAGACGACCAAGACCGTTTCCCACGGGCTTAAACGCAACGGCACTGTTGTCCGTTCATTTTCCATGGAGTACGAGGCTGGTTCCGTTTTGCCGGTATCCGCGTGCCACAACTCTGGAGCGTAGCCGTCGACTCGGAAGGTAGCGTTGATCGTTTCTTCCCGATCGCCGCGGTTATCCACAAAGTAGATTTCGCCCTCTGGAAGCTTACGATGGACAAAGAGAACGTTCGTATCAGGACGGGTTCGTGTATAACCAAAGTCCTGGTCCAACTTCATGGCCTGCAAGGCCTCCGCGGCGGTCATGCCGGCGTACACCCTGCCAAGGCCAAAGCTATGAGGGCCTGTGGCATTTCCCCAGAGTTCATCGGCCGCCTTCTCGAATAAGCCGGGGTCATCGGCAAGACTGGGCGAGCCGACGGGACGCGGACCCGCGAGGATTGCTCCATCCCGGACGAGACCGCGAATGGCCAGCAACACGGGCAGGGACATGTGGATGCTGTAAGGATCGAGGACGAGAAGCGAATATCTCATGCCGCTCGCCGTCGTGATCTTATGGTCATCTACCTTGAACATGTGCCGGAGAGCGTCGGCGTTGACGTAGTCGAAGCCGTAGCCTTCGGGGACGGCCGGCGATCTACCGCCGAAAATGGCAGTTATATTCGAGTCTTCGCCATAATAGTAGAGGACGTCCGCGGCGAAGCGGCCTTGCTGCAGCATATAGGCGTTTCGCGATAGGTAATCCACCCACGGCTTGGCTTCTTCGGCCCAGGTTTCGTTCCGATTGAACCATTGCCCATATGGCCCAAGGCCAAGGCCAGGGGCTTTGCCAATCAGCGGCTGATGCACGGAACAGTGAATCACAAACCTATTGATACCTTCAGCCAGTTCTTTGTCCGCTGTCGGCTTGAGCGTCGCGGGCGACCACGCCCAGGGCGCATGAACCGCGGTCATCGATTCAGCCGCCGCGAGGTTTTGTCCATAAATGTGGGCGACGGAAGCAGATTCTCGATCGTCGGCGTTATAGCCGTACAACTCGTCGTTCACGCCGGGGCTTTGCGTCCACATCGCACTCATGGGGACTTCATCCAGCTTCTTCACTTCCATTCCATCGGCAATGAGAGCGCGTCCGCCCTCGTGCGACTCCCCATAGTGGCCGAGACCCCGTGCGTTCAGGGATGCCTGGACTTGTCCATAATGCTCGTCGGCGATGAGGTCCTCGATCGTCCTACGAAAATCCCACAGAAAGCTATCGCTCGCCTGGGCGCTTTCAACGATGTGGCCAGTCAGGACCGGCAGCCACGGAAGCGGCTCGTAACCGCGCCGCTTCCGGAACTCCGTAAGCATATTGTCAGTCCAGTTCTGCGCACCCGCTTCCCAGCTATCGGTCACGACATACTGAATGCCTCGTCTACCCATCCACTCGGGCCCGACTGCTTTCTTATAACTGTCCAGATAGTTGTCCAGATAATGCTGAACGTAAACGCGATTCAATTTATCCACTTCGAGGCCGGTTGCTTCAGCAGTGGCGGGGTGATTGGTTATGCCGAGCAACGAATAACCCAGGCGAACCACCGTCCACCTACCCGGCGGCGGCGCCCAAGTGAGTGTACCGTCGGCCTGCATCTTCGAAGTAAGATCGACGACCTGCGACTTATCGATGGCATCTATGGGCGCGATGGATCGCGTCGCCCAACGATAAAGATCATTGTCGGTAGTAAATGCGGCTTTGTCCTGGAGATGGTTGACTCTGGGCGCTGGACTGAGGACTAACTCCGTTATCCGCTCATAGTGGGGTGCAGCGGTTCGATTTGCGTGAATTCCCATCCAGCCATCGGGATCATCCTCAAGTGCAGGAACTGGCGGAGCCGGTGTGGCAAGGAAGGCTACCCGAAAGTAGCGCGCCGTCACGGGAGCTATGTCCTCCATAATGCCGATATCGCCTGCGTCCAGTCGACTTAAAACACGGAAGTTTACGCCGTCGTCGCTGTCTTCGAGAAACGCTAAGCTATCGCCGTGATGGCTGGAGACTACCGGCGGCTGCTCAGGATTCGCCAACACGAGCATCACCGATTGGATTGTGACCGGTCTCTTGTAGTCATAGAGGATCCAGGCGCGCTGGCCGACAGGCGCTGAAGGTAGGTCGACACTTTTTGCGTAATCTCCATCTGCAAGATGGGAGGCATCTATGAGCCCGCTACTTGTAGTAATGGTTGGTTGCGCTTTGTCCGCCGGGAATTCCACGTCCGGGGTCCGGTAGGCGAATACGGCGCTGTCGCGGTAAAAGTCAGCGGGTATGCGAGGAGGCTTGTCGCCGGGCGCGACGGGGTCGGGGACGAGCGGTATGTCTTGGAATGGCCCAGTAGCGGAGGGTGGCACCGCCAATTTAGCTTGGAATGGTTTACCACCTTCTACCGTAGTTTCACTCCATACATATTTCTTCATCCCTTCGGCGGCTGGGACCCATGGACCGCCGGTTTCACTCCATCCGGGAGAGCTGGCGATGGATTCTTCGAGTCCGAGTTTATCGGCGAGTTTCGTCGCGTGCAGAAATATTTTCTTCCATTCTGGCGACATGTAAACAAGTCGATGGTCGACTACTTGCGGAGTGTTCATGGCTGCGTCGAAGTCTTGAAAGCCGCCGAGGCCGATTCGATGCATCCATTGCAAATCCAGATCGATGCCTTCTTGAGTCACGTTGCCGTTCATCCAATGCCACCAGACGCGAGGCCGCGCGGAATTGGGAGGATCTTCAAATCCGCTCAACAATGAATCCCGCACCGACTGCGCGCTGCAGAGGCCGGTCGATAGCAGAACAGCGGCAAGGATAGGAAGCAGCTTCATTGGTGCCTCGTCCCCGGTTTTCCTCGTTGCAATAAAACCGGCCAAGAATTACGGGAAGCTTGGTTCGACAACCGCTTTAGCCAGGTTCCTGGGCCGATCGACATCCACTCCATGCTCCAGAGCCATGAAGTACGCGAATAGCTGCAGGGGAATGACTTCAAGGATAGGGGTAAGATATTCGGAAACCGGCTCAAGGAAAATGCAGTCGGCTACCTGGTCTGCAACCGCTCGATCGCCGCTGTTGGCGATCGCGATCACATTGGCATCCTGCTTCCTTAGGTCATGGAGCAGTTGAACGGTTAGTTGGTGGCGGAGTACCGAGGCTTCCGATCCAGGATCGACGGTACACAGGACAACGAGCGGCACACGATCGCTGACCAGCGCATTCGGTCCGTGCTTGAGCTCCCCGCTAGGATAGCCTTCGGCGTGAACATAGGAAGCTTCTTTCAGCTTAAGCGCTCCCTCACGGGCAATGGCATAGTGAATGCCACGACCGAGGAAAAGAAAAGTCGCGGCGGATTTATATTTCCGTGCGAGACCTGCCATTGCCTTTTCCCAAGTAGGCAATTGCTTTTCAATAATTTCCGGCAGCTTCTGCAGGTCGTTTATGTAATCGGCGACGTCTTTCTCGGTGAGACGACCGCGAGACAGCCCTTCATAGTAAGACAGCAGGGCAAGTACCACCAACTGGCAGGTAAAGCTTTTCGTGGCGGGAATCGCTTTTTCTTTTCCTGCCGCCAGCGGCAAGGAGAGGTCAGCCTCGCGGGCCATCGTCGATTCTTCCACATTGGTAATAGCAAGGGTCTTCTGGCCGCGGCGGCGTGCTTCGCGCAGCGAGGCAAGCGTGTCGGAGGTCTCGCCGGACTGAGAGAGGACGATAATGCTGGGATGACGGGGGTTTTCCCCACCGCGGCAGCTGTACTCGCTGGCGTATTCCACATCAACGGACAGGCCGCACAAGTCTTCGAGCAGAATCTCGGCAGCCAGGCCACTGTGGCGACTCGATCCGCTGGCAGCGATAAGGACTTCACCGTGAGCGCTGTTCCACTCGGCCAGAGGAAGTACAAAATCTGAATTGAGCGCCGCACCCCTTGTGTAGAGAGCGATGGTCCGCCGAATCGCCTCCGGCTGCTCATAAATTTCACGCAACATGTCGTGGTCGAAACTGCGCACGTTCGTTCTCCCTTGTCTGCCCGTAATCAGGTCGCGGGGCCTATCCGGATGATATTACGGGCAGCGGGGACTGTGCTGGACGAACGCAAGGCGAAGCTAAAACTGCAGCTTTAGGGCAATTTGCACAATCCGTGGATCGTGAACGTTGTTCGGATGAAGGAAACCCGATGGAAGAATTCCTTGAGACGGATCGCCATCGACGCAGCTTGTGTTCCCAGCGTTATTCGCGAAGCCCAGGTTCGGCCCGTAGCAACCCGGCGAATTATTGATACCGCCAAAGATGCTCTCCCATTGGGGATGATTGAAAACGTTGAATGCTTCAAGGCGAAATTCAGCGTTGGCTTTGTCCAGAATGGGGAAATTCTTGAACACTCCCATATCGAAGTTAGTCGTTCGCGGGCCATTCAGTGAATTCCTGCCCAGGTCTCCAAAAGTTAACCCGGTCGGTGCATTGTAAGCCGACGGATTGTAGAGCAGCGGCCCGTATATATTTGCTTGATGCGTCGGGCCGACAATGGCGTACTTGCTCACTCCGGGTGCACGATCCATATAGGCGCCCGTCCCCTCGCCGTTCGCCACGCCGGCATTGTCGTAAAACATCCCGCTCAAGATGCTAAACGGGTCGCCCGTCTGAATTTGCGTGATGCCCGACCATTGCCATCCGCCAAGAGCGTACCGAGTAAGCGCGTTGAATTGGGCGAGTTTCGGCAAGGTATAGATGTAGCTGAAGGTGAGAATATGGCGTTGATCCATATTGGAGCTGGCACGGTTCGCTTTAAGATTGTAGGAATCCACAAAGTTCGAGTCGTAGCGGTCCGACTCGTCATCGATGGCGTGACTGTATGTGTAGGCCAGGGTCAACTCCATGTTCGTAGCCGTGCGGCGGCCGGAAATCTGCAGCGCGTTATACGAGGAATTCGCGCCGTAACCGATGCCATCGATCGTGTCCCAACCGGGAAATTGGGTCCGATAGAGATCGACCGACCCGACGTCGCCGCAAGCGATGAGCAGATGAGTGAGCGCGTCGCCCGTAATTGGTGCCCCCGATTCGGTGGTCACCGGCCCATTGCCAGGCTCGCTGCAAATCTGGTTTGTGAGGGGTTCGCCCTTTTTGAATGGATTCGCCGCCTGATTCAAGTCGGATATCTGATTCAGATCGCGTTGAAGTGTGAGGTGTGTGCCCTTTGAACCGACGTAGGAAATGGTCGCTATTGTGTCGCGCAGAAATTCATGCTGAATATCAAAATGATATTGCTGCATGTAGGGCCATTTTACTTTGGTAGGTATGGAGTTGACTGCCAGGGGGTAATAAAAGCCGCCGCCAATCTTTTCATAGCCGGCAGGATAAAACTCGATGGGAGTAAGCAGCAAGGGAGGTTGATTTTCCAACGATTCCGCATTGGCCTCGTTCCCATTGGTGTGCTCATAGAAAATACCATAGGCAGCGCGCACAGCGGTTTTGCCGTCGCCGAAGGGATCATAGGCGAAGCCTATGCGCGGTGCCGGGTTGAAGAGGTGCCCCGTCATGCAGCCTCGCGGAACGCCCGACGTGACGCCACATTGAACGATACCGCTCAGGTTGTTGATACTTTGGCCCGGGCCGAAGTCGAGGAAAAAGTAATTTGGATCGACGACCGGCATGTTGGCAACGTTGTAGTGTGCCGGATCGAAGTTATAGGCGAGATTGTTCTTTTCCGTATAAAGACCGAACATGCTGATCCGCAGGCCCAGATTCAGGGTCAGCTTCTTGGTCGCATGCCAATCATCCTGAATGAAGGGCTCGAAGATCTTGAACTTGAAGTGATACTTGGGATCCTGATTCGCCTGGCTGAAAGATGAAATCTCGCCTACCAGAAAATCCGCAAAGGAATTGCCTGTGCTGGGGGCATTCCCGTCTGTCGCGAAGCTGGAAGTATAGGAGGACGCGCCATTGGCGTTGAAACCCAGCTGGCCCTGTGTATACGCGACAGCGTCCTCGTTTTTCTGATTCGCGGTGAAATAGAAGCCGGTCTTCAGATTGTGCGAATGAAGCAGCTTGGTGACTGTATCGCGATACGTGTAAGTTGGATTTGAATTTTGAAATGGGGTTGAGCCAGCATCCTGGACAAGGCTGCCAAAGCTGGCCCCTCCGCCGATATTAAATGACGGGACCTTACCGCCAAAACCATTGTTGAAGAAACCCGTCATGGTGAGACCCGGGGGAGTGTTGGCGGCGGAGGTTGTGGTGCGGAAAGTGAGATGGTTGGCGCCATATCCAACCATCAGCTCGTTCGTAAGGGTAGGCGACACCGTCCATTGAAGGTTGGCCACCATGGAGATACCCGGAGCAAATTCCTTGCCGGGAATGCCTGGCAGGTCGGAATAAGCTACAAACCCTGGCACCGAGGTAGCGGCGCTGATGATGTAGGAGTCGTGGATGTACCGGAATGACCCATGTAGCTTATCGGTAAAATTGTGGTCTATCTTGAAGAGTTCCTCGTGTCCGGTGGTGACATAGCCCGCACCTTCGCGAAAGTAGGGAAGGTTCTCGTAGGCGGTGTTGGACTCTGGAATGTAGTTCAAAAATATTTTTGCGTTCGGATCGATATAGGAGGAGAGATCGTTATTGGCGAAGCCGATGACGCCTCCATCGCCGGCAGCATCGTCAAGATAAGCTGGACAATCCGGGTAAACGGTGGGGCTCCTGTAAAAGGTAGTCCCGGCGGTTGGGCAGACGGCGTTGAAATTTCCGCTCCGCTCGGCATCCGATGGGACCGCCGTGTTGTAATACCCGGGCACGCTGTCCCGGCGGAGCTCTTCCGAATAAAAGAAGAACGTCTTGTCTCGCTTGATGGGTCCACCGATAGTGGCCCCGTAATCGTTCTTGTTATAGCCGGTTACCTGTTCGCCGGGAATATAGAAGAAATTCTTCGAGTTGAAGATCTGGTCCCTGTAGAAGTCGAACAGTTCACCATGGAACTGGTTCGTGCCCGACTTGGTAACTGCTTCGATCGCGCCCGAGCCGCTGCGACCGTACTGGGCGTCGTAGCTGGAAGTGAATACCTGCACCTGGTCGAGGGCATCGACATTGGGAAACACATTGAGGTTCGACATGCTTCCCGAATCCATGATATCGCCGCCATCGACTTCCCAATTGTTGTATTCCGTTCGGCCTCCATTCACGGAGTAGCTGACGCTTCCACTGGGACCGGTTGTGCCCTCGGAGGAACCCGTTTGGTTGCTGACTCCGGGGGCGAGCTCGATCAATTGGACAAAGGAGCGTCCATTCAGTTCCAGCTGGCTGATCTGTTTGGAAGTGACGGTGGTAGAA
>Ga0116230_10006787_pt1 | contig 11302 bp, 12 predicted proteins | sample S1TSphfallax_3_FD_88678 | JGI IMG/M metagenome (GOLD analysis project Ga0116230, IMG submission 88678) | Host-associated microbial communities from peat moss isolated from Minnesota, USA - S1T2_Fd - Sphagnum fallax MG | ecosystem: Host-associated > Plants > Peat moss > Unclassified | place...
CGAAGAGGGTGCGGGTAATCCAGAGACAGACATCTTTCCTCCTAAGAGAATGAGAGAAGCGGGTTAGATCAAAATGTCCAGCCGGCTTGTACTTGCCGGCAGGGATGGCGAATTGACTGCGGCGCTGGCCGCGATCAAAGCAGAAGTGGAAGGTGCGGGAGAGCCTGTGCCTGCGCTCCGGCCCTGGCTTTGGCGGTTGTTGTTTTGTGCAGACCCGGAAGTGTCTCCGTTTGCCAAATTGTTGCTATCACGAAGCTCGACCCGCGCCTGCAATCCATAGGCGGTGCCAAGTTTTTGCTCAATCGAGGGAAGGTGAACCGCAAGCATACGGCCAAGTTCCGCATGATCCAGGGTGATCTGGGTCGAGACGGCCTGATGGCTGACCGCCGTGCTGATGGAGATGTTGCCGAACTCCGCCGAATTCATGCCCACACGCATCTCCGAACCATGCATGTTCTGCATCAGCTGAGCACTGTTGATCGCAGGCAGCGCAGGCTCTGCGGCTTGAGGATTAGCCGGTTGCGGGGTGGGCGCAACCTCTGCAGGAGTGGTTGCGCTCGGCGGAGCAGCGTGCGCTGCCGCGGGCGCTGGCCCCGCTCCCGCAAGAACCGACTGCACTGCCTGCTGCATCGTGTTCTCGTTGGCACCGGTTTGCTGCCCGTTCCCGTTGCTGGTGAACGCCGCAGGCGCCTCAGTCACCTTCATCGCAGGCAATGTACTGTCTGGGGCTGTTGATGAGAGGGAGGAGGACTGCGCGTCTGAGCCGTCAACCTTGCTCTTGCTGCTCCCTCCAGCCGATGCCGCGCCTTTCAACGAAGACGAACCTTGCTTGTCCTGCAGCGTGGCGTTCGTCAAACCTGCCGTTGCTTGTGCGGGATCAACGGTTGCCATTACGGGCGGGACCGTCGGAAGGGCGGTCGACATCGCGGCAGCGAAAGAACTTGCGGCATTGGATCCATCATTGGTAGCCGTGCCATTCGTCATGGGCTTGGAACCGTCGCCAGTGCTCGGGCTGATTGCCGGGGGGGCATCTTTCTCTGCATTGATCGACGTGCCGGAAGGCTGGGGGTGACGCTCTTCTGATGCATGGGGGCCGATAGATCCGGCAATGCCGCTAACGGGGGAAGAGCCGCTGGAATAGCCTTTGCTCCCGCGGTCGCCGGCGCAACCTGCTCGCCACCTGCCGCGGCGAGCCGGCTGTCTTTCGCGGGAGGCACCATGGAGGACGCCTCCGCAAGCAGATTGTTTGGAGGCACCATGGAGGACGCCTCCGCAAGCAGATTGTTTGGAGGCACGACGGAGGACGCTGCCGCAAGCGGATGGTCTTGCGGCTTACCCGCAGCCTCCGCAGTCAGCATCTGCCCGTCAGCCGCTCCTGGCGCCAGTGTGCCGGCATCCCCGGAGCTTGGTGTCTGCACCCCAGCCATCGAACCTGCGCCCAACTTCCAGTCCGCGGTGGTGGTTGGCTGGTTAGCAGTTGCCGCCTGAGTGATCAGGCTGAAGGCTCCGGTGCTTGTGCTTCCAGACTCGGAATTCGAATCCGCCGAAGTCGCGGGCGCCGCAGTCAGAGCCATCAGGTTGTAGCTCATTGGCGCCGCAGCTGAGGGAGTTGTCGGCACAGGCACCGTGCTATCACTGGTCTGCGTGGTGGACGTGGACGTGGACGTGGTCGTCTGCGTTGCCGTCTGCGCTGCCTTCTTATCAGAAGGCTGCTTGGCCGCAGGACGGCTTGAAGTATTGGGTGCAGCCTTTGGCGCTTCCGCGGCGGCCGAAGCGTCTGACATCGCTTGTGTGAATCCGCTTGTGGAGCTTGGCGATGACGCCAGCTTCGGAGCGGGGGCGCTTGCAGCATTCGTGATGGGAATTGAGATACGCACGTTTTTGATGAATGCAACTCGAAAGCCAAACTAAGAACAATCGGAAAACCAACCGTAACCTGCTGTTTTACTGAGACTTACTCGTGTGATTGCAAGCCGCTCAGTCCTCGTTGTTACTGCCTCGACCCGGCACTGCGGTAAAGCTTGCCGCACCAACCCGGCAAAGCATGCCTAGTAGCGACGGGAGAGGCGTGCCGCGAAGTTATCGTCCATCAAGCTCTGTTCCTGGCGCTTCTTCAATTCCCGGTAAACGACCTGTTGCTGATCGCGCAGCGAACTAACAACTTCCCGGTTGCGGCGCGCGTTCTGATAAATTCTCATTTGCTGATCCCGCAACCCTTCCAGGTTCTTAATCTGCTCTGTGACATCCTTCTGCAGGTTCTCCAGCGCGCGCATGTGTCCATACGTGATCTGGAGTTGTGCTGCGGACGTTGTGGTCTGCAGTTGTTGCTCGCGTGAGCGCAGAAGGTTATCCACCTGGCGATGCAGGTCGTCGAGTTCCAGGCGCGTCGAGGTTATCTCGCTGAGAATCTGTCCCAGTAGCCTTTCTTCGCGTTCTTCATCAATCTCGCGAAGACGCAGCACGGTCGCAAGCGAAAACTTGAAGCCCATATCAGCTCGGCAGTTCCTTCAAGCGTTGAACGACAGCGGCAAACGCCGGCGTGTCGGTGGATCGTTGCTGAAGAAACTTTTCCAGCGCGGGAAGGACTTCGACAGCGCGATCCAGGGTTACGTCAAAGCCTTTTTGATAAGCCCCGATGCGAATCAAGTCTTCCGAACGCGTATAGGCTGCCAACAGGTGCCGCAACGCGGCAGTCTTGCTCTTGTGTTCCGTCGAAGCCACGGAAGACATCAAGCGGCTCAGGCTATCCAGAATCGCAATCGGCGGATAGTGATTGCGGGTCGCGAGCGCGCGATCGAGAATAATGTGTCCATCGAGCAAGGAGCGCACCGTGTCGACCACGGGATCCTGTTGATCGTCGCCTTCCATGAGAACGGTGTAGAACGCCGTAATGCTGCCCACGTTGAAGTTGCCCGCGCGCTCCACCAGTTTGGCCAGCGTGTTGATCACGGAAGGCGTGTAGCCCTTGGTAGTAGGCGGTTCCCCGGCAGCAAGCCCGATCTCTCGTTGCGCCATCGCATAGCGAGTCAGTGAGTCGACGACGAGCAGAACGTTCTTGCCCGTTGAGGCAAAGTACTCTGCGATCGCGGTGGCGGACAGAGCAGCTCGCATCTTCATCAGCGGCGACTGATCCGACGTGGACACCACGAGCACGGCGCGGCGGCGGCCTTCTTCGCCGATCACCTCCAGAAACTCCTGCACCTCGCGTCCACGTTCGCCGATCAGCGCCATCACGGTGAGGTCCGCTTCGGTGCCGCGCGCCATCATTCCCAGCAGCGTGCTCTTGCCGACGCCGCTGCCACCAAAGATTCCGAGCCGTTGGCCGCGGCCACAGGTGATGAACGAATCGATCGCGCGCACGCCACAACCAAGTGGCTCGCGAATTGGTACCCGGTCAAGCGGAGACGGTGCGCTGCCATCGACGAACATGGAGCGCCGCGACGGGTAGCTGCCAAGGCCGTCGAGAGGCTCGCCCGTGCCATCGATCACCCGGCCCAGAAGGGCCTCGCTGACACGAATCGAGGGACGGGTTCCGGTCGCCACAATCCGATCTCCGTAGCGCACCCCGCGCGGGAGCTGCAGCGTCATGGTGAGCATCAGAGGACCGCGGAATCCAACTACCTCGCCGGCATACACGTGGCCATCGCTGGTGTAGATGTCGCAGGCATCACCTACGGACGCGTATGGCCCTTCCGACTCCACCAGGTTGCCGACGACTTGCACAACGCGGCCGCTCCACCGGAGTGTGCTGACTTGTTCCAGCTGGCTGAAATAAGGAGCGAGTGCAGAGTTCATCAGGACTGGGGCCTTTGCGCGATAACATCGAAGAAGCCGCGCTCGACTTCTTTTAACTGAGCATTCAGGCTGAAGTTGACGTTGCCAATCTCGGTTTCAAGCATGCAGTCGCCCGGTTGCAGTTCAGTATCTTCAACAATCGTCACGCTCGTCTTCAGATCGGCCGAGGCGAAGTAGTCTTTCCAGCGCTTGGATTCCTGGGGCCGCACGCGGATGGTGGCCGCGGATCCTTCTTTCAGTTGGCCAAGCGCAATTTGCACTGTGGCTGTGACCAGCAGCGGATCCACCTGCGCCTCGCGATGCAGGATCTTGCCCGCGATCGAAAGGGCGAGTTGAACCACTTCCGCTTCCACCTTCGAGAAGTACTCTCTGCGGCTTTGCTGGAATCGCTCCAGGGTCTCGGAGATGCGAGCCGTTTCCACCTTGATCCGGTCTTCGTACTGATGCCGAAGCCGTGCCTCAACCTCTGCCGCGGCGCTTGCTCGTTCCGCAGCCAGGCGACTGCGGAACTCGTCTTCGGTCATGGTGACAACCGGAACCTCAGGCTCGGGTTCTTCCTCTTCGACCTGGTCCGCCGACATCAACTGGCGGTACTGGAACTGCGAGATGAGCCGCGATGCAAACCGGTTCGAGGTCCCTTTGTTAGAGGACATAATCATCCGCTCCGTCGCTCTTGAGAATCATCTTGCCCTCGGCTTCGAGACGGCGCGCGATGGCCACAACTTCCATTTGCGACTTAGCGACTTCGCTGCTCCGGATCGGCCCCAGCGACTCCGCTTCTTCCTTCATCATCTCGACGGTACGGGAGGACATCGTCTGGAAGAAGTGGTTCCTCAGTTCTTCCTTCGCACCCTTGAGAGCGATAGTCAACGTCTTCTTATCCACGGCGCCGGTCAGGCCGCGCAGCTGAACTTCCGTCACCGCGAGGAAGTCATCGAAGGTGAACATGAGATCGCGAATGTTGCTCGCGAGCTGTGCTTCCTCTTGTTCAATTGTCTCGAGGATCTCGCCTGAAGTCGTGGCATCAATGTTGTTCATCAGGTCAGCCACGCTTTGAAAGCCGGAATAGGTCTTCTTCTTCTGCTCGCCAACCGAACGCAGCCGGCGGTTGAGCACGATGGCGACCTTCTCCGCCATGGCCGGCGAGAACTGACGCAGGTGCGCAAGACGCCGCACCGACTCTGCCCGGACCGGATGAGGCAGGCACATCAGCAAGGCAGAGGCCTGGCGGGTCTCGAGATGACCCAAGATCAGCGCAATCGTCTGCGGATGCTCGCCCTCGAGAAACCGCGCCATCAGCTTCGGATCGATGCGTTGCAACGAGTCGATGCGCGAGGAGTTGACCTCCTGGGCACGGAGCAGTCTCTGCACCATGTCCTTCGCCCCGGCTTCGCCGAAAGCCTTGATCAGAAGGCGAGTCGCAACTTCGTGGCCACCCTGAGCGATCTGTTCCTGTGCGCGGGTGAGCTGCTCATACTCTTCCAGGATCTGCAGCGATACTTCTTTGGACACCGAACCAAGCCGCGCGATTTCGGTGCTGAGATTCTGCAGTTCATCTTCGTTCAAGTGATGGAAGATGCCGGAAGCTGCCTCTTCGCCAAGGAACGTCATCAGAATGGCGGCCTTACGGATGCCGGGCATGCTTTGGTAGTCGACTTCTTGGCTCATTCTGCCGCTCCCCGCAGCCAAGCCTGAACGACTCGTGCGCTGCCAACCGGTTCCGTCTTTACCTTGTCGATCAGGTGCTGTTTCAGTTGCAAAGCGCGTGTGGCTTCACTGGTCGGCGGGGCACCGATGGCCGCTGTCGCCACGGCAGGCTCAGGTAAGACCGGCTGCGGTACCACCGCCTGGGCCAAGGCCAAAGCACGCTTCTGAACCGGACGGATCATCAGCAGATACGCCAGGACGAAGAGCACGAGCAGCATGCCGTAACGCACCACCGAGGAGAAGTCGGAGACTCCCTTGCGGGCGCGCTCCAGCAGCGTGACCGGCGGCACATCTGCTTCATCCGGACGATCGAACGCAAGGTTCTGCACGCTGATGACATCCCCGCGCGTCGAGTCCAGACCGATCGCCGAGGTCGCGAGTTCTTCAATCTGCTTCAACTCCATCGGGCTGCGTTTCTGTCGCGTCTCCGTCCACTTGCCATTCGGCTGCAGCTTGCGCTTCACCACGTCGTCGACCACGATGGCCGCGGTGACGCGGCGGATGCGGCCGGCCGGCTCGATGGTATGGCTGATGGTCTTGTTCACACCATAGGTCGTGTTCTCAGTCGTCGAAGTCTCGTTCGCATCGACACCCGCCGGTGGAGGAACATTCGGCGTCGCCGCGGGAACGTTACTCGTGGTTCCGGCAACTCCGCTCGGGCCGGCGCCGCCATTCTGCTCGTTCGACTTCTGTACCGTCAGAGGCACGGTGACATCGGGATCGTAGCTGTCCTTGCTCACTTCCGTAGTGCCGGGATCGTACTCAACGTTGACGCTCGCCCGCAGATGATCGGCGCCCACGACGGGACCGAGCGTTGCGATCAATCGCTGGCTGAGTTCGCGTTCGACGCCTTCTTCGCCGCCCATGCCATCTCCCGTCGAACCAAGCGACTGGTTCGAGTCGGCATCGATGATGGAGACATCGCTGGGTTTAAGGTTGTCCACCGCGCCGGCTACGAGCCGTTGAATCGAGGTGGTCTGCTCATGCGAAAGACCATCGCGGCCAAGTTTCAGCGTGACCGATGCCTTGGCGCCGCGTTCGCGATCAATGAAGACCGAGTCGCTGGCCATCACCAGGTGCACGCGCGCACTCTTGACGCCGGCCATTGTCATGATCGTGCGCTCAAGTTCTCCCTCGAGGGCGCGTTGATAGTTGACCTTCTCGTCGAACTCGGTCTGGCCCCAGGAAACCTTGTCGAAGATCTCGAAGCCCATCCGCCCGCTGTGCGTCGGCTCGCTGGCGGCGATGCTAAGACGCGCGGCATCCACCTGGTCCGCGGGCACGCTGATGCTCTTCCCATCCGGACTCAACTGAAAGGGAATCTTCTTCGCCGTCAATTCCGCGGAGATGGTTTGGGCATCGGCCGGTTCAAGCCCGTTGATCAGCGGCTTGTAGTCTGGCGTCAGCATGAGGTTGGAGAAGAAGATGATAAGCGCGAGCGTTGCAGCCGCTCCGCCGCCAAGAAGCAGGCGCTGGTTGGTCGTGCGTGTCGACCAGAACTGCTTCGCCTGTGCTACGAATTCGTTAGATCCCGCCATATGCCCCTACGATCGCCGGTTCAGAACTGCATCTTTTCAATGTCTTGGTAGGCGCTGACAATCTTGTTTCGCACCTGCATCATCAGCTGGAAAGCGACGTCAGCCTTTTCGACCGAGATCATCACCTTGCTCATGTCGGCGTTGCCGCCCTGGATGAGATTGCTGACCTGCTGCGTGGCACTGTCCTGAACGGAGGCCACCTGGTTGATGGCGCCCTTCATGACATCGGTAAATCCGCCACTGCTTTGGTCGGGGGATGTCATGGTCCCCAGGGATAACGGGTCGGTCGCTGCCGGGACGGGTGCAACCATCCCGCCTAATAAATTCACGCTCATTTGCTTAGCCTCTTCAATGTCTGGGGATGAGTTCGGTCTAGCTCTTCAAGATGTCGATCGACTGCTGGATCATCTGCTTGGCCGCACTGACAGCGGAGGCGTTGAGTTGATAGGCGCGAGTCGAGCCCATCAGATCCACCATCTCCTGCACCGGGTTGATGTTGGGATAGGCAACATAGCCATCCTGGTTGGCGTCTGGACTGCCCGGCTCATACCGCATCAGCGGAGGCGCCGGATCGTCGACAATCTGCGAGACGTGCACCGAACCCGCGGTACGGCCCAGCGTGGGGCCGCCCGAGTTGGCAAAGGCAAGGTGGAACGAGGCATTGCTTGAACCCGCGAAGACAACCTCTTTGCGCTTGTACGGACCACCGGCGTCGGTATGGGTGGTCTCCGCGTTCGCCATGTTGGCCGCAATCACTTCGGAGCGCTGGCGTTCGGCCGTCAAAGCCGACGCACTGACAGCAAGCATGTCAAACGGTCCCATTAGGAGTTCCCTCCGCCATTGATGGCGCTCAGTAGTTCGTGAAAATTCGACTTCACCAGTTGAATGCCCATCTGGTATTGCAGCTGCGACTGCGCCAGCAGCATGCTCTCGCGATCGAGGTCAACGTTGTTGCCGTCGGGCCGCTCGAGCAGACCCCCAACCTTGCTGACCACAGGCGTCAACTGCATCTCGCCATCGGTGCCGCTCGCCGTCATCAGCGTCTGGTGAAAGTTGATGTCGCGCGTCCGATACCCGGGGGTATCGACGTTGGCCATGTTGCCGGAGACAACTTGCTCGCGGGCGCTGGTCAGCTGGAGAAAGTTCTCGAGAGAAGGGGGAAGAAGCGGTGATCCTGCCATTTATGCATACCTCCGGGGCGGAAGCCCGTATTCACGAATTCTGTTTCGCATCGTACGAATGCTGATGCCGAGCATCTCGGCGGCTTGCGTGCGATTGCCCTGGGTCATCGCAAGCGTGTTCTCTAAGTGCGTTCTCTCGAGCAAACGAATCGAGGAACCGGGACCCACCAACGGCAAGTGCAAGGCAGGCGATGAAGCCTTAGCGCGCACCTGAAACTCCTGGTCGAAGCACGAGGCATCGAGCACCACACCGGGATGCAGTGAGCAGACACGCCTCATGAAATTGCCAAGTTCGCGCACATTGCCGGGCCAGTCGTGTGTCTTCAGTCGTTCGATAAAATCGGAACTGAGCTGAACCGGGAGTTCGCCTGCGCGCGATGCGAACTTCTCTACAAAATAGTGAGCCAGTGCTTCAATATCGCCGGGACGCTCACGGAGCGTGGGAAGCGTAAGTGGAATCACGTTCAATCGGTAGTACAGGTCACTTCGAAACTTACCATCTTCCACCATCGCTGCAAGCTGCACATTGGTTGTAGCCACCACACGAATGTCTACCTTGATCGTGCGAGTCTCACCCAAACGCTCAAATTCACGCTCCTGCAACGCCCGCAACAGCTTTGGTTGTAAATTCAGCGGCATCTCGCCGATCTCGTCGAGTAACAAGGTTCCGCCATTGGCCATTTCGAACTTACCGGTCTTCGCGGATGTCGCCCCGGTGAAGGCGCCGCGCGCATGCCCGAAAAGCTCGCTCTCCAGCAGATGTTCGGGAACAGCTGCGCAATTGACCGCAACGAAAGGCTTCTGGCACCGTTTGCTGGCGTCGTGAATAAACCGCGCCAGGAGTTCCTTGCCTGTCCCGCTTTCCGCTTCGATCAGCACATCGGCGTCCGTGGTTGCAGCAGCGCGGGCGCGTTCAAGGGCACGCAGCAGAGCTGGCGCGCGACCCACGATGCTGCGACTCTCGGTTGTGTTCGCAGCAGAGATCTGCCGACTCGGTTGCATCACGCGAGCCACGGCGTCTTCCAATTGGTCGAACGAGATCGGCTTGGTCAGGTAATCGAAAGCGCCGTTGCGCATCGCCTGCACTGCATCCGGAACATTGCCGAACGCGGTGAGCAGGATGACTGCCGTGGTCGGGGAAGCCTTGCGGACCGCCCGCATCACCTCCAGCCCATCGCCATCGGGCATGCGCATATCGCTGACCACGAGATGGAATTCGCGGCGGTCCAGCAGGCGCTTTGCTTCCTCCACGCCGGCCGCGGTCTCGACGCTCCAGCCGTTGCGATGGAAGTTGGCGCGCAGCGCGGTGCGGATGCCTGCCTCGTCATCCACTAGCAATACCGACATAGGGTTGGCAGAGCTCATACAGTCGGAATCTCCACGTAAAACGTTGTTCCAGCGCCGGGCTTGCTCGCGACGCGGATAGTGCCTTCGTGTTGCTTGACGATCTGGCTGCAGACCGCAAGACCTAAGCCGGAAGTGTTGCCGCTTCCGCTGAAGCCTGGGCGAAAGATAGAGTCGAGATGCTCCGGCGCGATGCCGCTCCCCGTATCCGCGAAGGCGACCACGGCTCTGTCGGCCTTGTGTTTGCGCCCCTTCTGGATGGGGCGGATGGACACGGCCACGCTGCCTTCAGGGCCGGTATGACGGATCGCGTTGCACAACATGTTGAGGACAACCTGTTGCAGTGCACTGCTGTTGCCAAGTACCTGTACCGGCTTTGCTGGCGCAGAGAACGAAAGTTGCACGCCGGCCTCGTCGGCAATCGGACGGGCAAACTCCACGCTGCTGCGAATGGACTCGGTCAGGTCCAGGGCCGTGAGAGCGGGGAAGCCCAGGCCATGAAAGCTGAGAACGTTATTGACCGTCGCCGCCAAGGACCGGATGCCGGCGTGCAGATGAGACACCCACTCGGTCGATCCTTCACCGCCCGCAGCAATCAGGCCGGCGAAGAGTTCGAGGCTGGTGAGGGGATTTCTAATTTCATGAGCAAGCGTCGTTGCCACTTCCGAGAGCGCCGTCGCTTTGCGGGCGCGCTCGCGTTCATGTTCGGCCTGCTTGTGCACCGTCACGTCGCGCAGGATGAGAATGGTCTGGCGTCGCGCTGTGCCCGTCGCGGGCATCTCTTCCTCGCGGAACAGGCAGCGGTCATGCACCGAAAGCCAGCGTTTGCCATTGGCTCCCGTGCGGCAGAACTCCTGCTCGCCATCCGAATTCGCCGGTCGCTTCAGGAAACCGGCCAGATCGATGCCGGCCTGGAAGGAGATTGCTTCCAGATGCATGGTAGGCGCCTGGTCGAGGCCAAGCAGGCGGCGCGCTTCAGGATTGATCATCGAAACATTGCCGTCAGCCTCGACGACCAGAACACCGCAGGGCATCGACTCAACGATTCTCTGCAGTGCGCGATGGACTCTCCCGTTCTCGGCAAGGCTGGCCTGCAGCGCAGCGTTGCGGTCGGCGAGCTCATGACTCAGATGCGCGACCTCGAGCTGCAGCGTTCCGTACGAAGCTTCAAGCCGCGAGGAGGCGGCGATGAACTCCGAAAATGCGTCAGCCAGGTGCAGCACTTCGGACTCGCCGAAGTAGCTCGCCGCATTTATTGGATCGAGATGAGAGATGTTTTGCATCTGCCCTTGTAAGTGCAAGCCAAGGGCCAATGCGGGAAGTTAGATCAGGATATCTTTCGCCGTAATCTCGCGCACCGAGCCAGCCAGAATACTGGCGCGCTCAATCACATTGCGCAACTCACGAACATTTCCAGGCCAGTTATGACGGTAGAGCGCATCGATCGCATCCTGAGTAAGAATGGAACCCGGGCAGAACTTCGAGACGAAGAACTGTGCCAGGCTCGCGACATCGTTCTCCCGCTCACGCAAAGGTGCTAGACGAATGGGAAAGACAGCCAGGCGATAGTAAAGATCTTCGCGGAAGAGTTTCTGCTGCACCAGCGAAGGCAGTCCGGCGTTGGTCGCGGCTACTACCCTTACATCAACGCGCAGATTATCGTTGCTGCCCAGCCGCTGAACTTCCCCCTGTTCGAGAAAGCGCAGAATCTTGCTCTGCAACGACAGCGGCATGTCG
>Ga0116230_10006788_pt1 | contig 11301 bp, 5 predicted proteins | sample S1TSphfallax_3_FD_88678 | JGI IMG/M metagenome (GOLD analysis project Ga0116230, IMG submission 88678) | Host-associated microbial communities from peat moss isolated from Minnesota, USA - S1T2_Fd - Sphagnum fallax MG | ecosystem: Host-associated > Plants > Peat moss > Unclassified | place: USA...
AAAAAAACCACTAATCAAGTTGGACATGTTCAAATCAACTTGTCTAGTATGACTAAACTTGTGGTCAAATTAATGAAATGTCAAAATGACTGATTTTTTGTTTAATTTTCCAATCAAATAAACCATGAGTTGTAATAGTGCTATTATAAGCCCCCATGTATCCTACCATGAATTACACACAAGTTTGTTGAAACAATCCAAGGTTGACATGTCCAAACTTGTTGATGAAAGGATGTGGAATTCCATTCACAAATGTGGAACAAATATTTGTCCTAATGGTTGGGACAATTTTATAAAATATTTAATTGTTGAACATGATGTTTGCTTGTCTTAATGGGGATGTATTTTTTGGTGTTACTGACACAATAGAAAAATGTTAAAATGCCCATTACATATGTAATGCTTTGGCTGGATACATTGAAACCATTGGAGTGGACAACATTGTACAAATTTATATAGACAATTTTTCAAACATGATGAATCCATGGTTGAGAAGCTCATTTTTGGCAAATAAAAACTCCATACAAATCCATAGCAAGTTTTTAATCAGTGATCAAATGGACATGGTTGTTAATTTCTAAATTTCAATATTGTAATCTTTCATTACCAAATGCTTAGCCACCAATGAAACCTCCTAAACCTAAGTTAAAACCTATATCAAAAATTGTTGATGTTATTTGTCATGGTGGATGTCACTTGGAAACACTAATAGGATTTGAGAAAAAAAAAATTATGTTTACAACTATATTTATAATCATTTTGGATTAAACCATTATGGTCACTAAAGTTGTGCCATACAACTTGCTTAAGTAATTCAACATGACATGTGTCAAGTTGTGTTTGAAACAATTATGTGTAATGTCCACATGGATGTCATTCTATAGTAATTTAGGACACATGTAGTCATGTTACAGTCATTTACAACACCATGTAGTCATATTTTAATCATTTAAGACCAAGTTTAGAATGTCATCAGAAGGAATTGAACCTTCATCTCCATGGCCACAAACCAACTCTTTAATCATTTAACCAATACTTCAATTTGCGCTATATTATGTCATTACATAAATATAAACATGCATATTTCAAATCTTATGCATATTCATATCATTATTTAATTATGTAAGTTCATAATAAATGAATTTCAATTTTTAATTACATAATTATAATTTATTTTAATAATATTTTTAATTCGATATTCAAATTTAATGTTTTAAAAGTCTGATATTAATTATAAATCTATTTTAATATTTAATATTTAATATTTAAATTTTATTTTATAATAGTTAAGTTAAACTGATTTAATATTTTTGGGCCATAAATTTAAATAAAATTGGAATTTTGAACTAAATTTAATCCATATTTTTAATTCCATACTTCTATTAAAAAATTTATAATTTTCAAAGTTTTAGATGTAAATATACTATATCAATTTAAAATATTTATTTCAAAATTTTCAATGTAAAATCTTTAATTATAAACATACACATAAATATCAGATGATTTAATTTTTTTAAATAAGTCTAATTATCATTGATTAAACCTTTTACATGTATGCATGCCATTTGTAAAAATAAAAAACTAAATATAACATTTTTATAAATCCCTAAAAAATGATTCCATTTGAACTTCATATACACATGTGTTTTTATGTAATGCATACATGATTATTCCCATTACAAAATTACTTATGAAATTTTTATGAATTTACATGATAAATTATAATTTATGATGTATGATGTCAATTATTATTTATATTTTTGATAAATTCACAATATACAATTAAGTTATGACTATAATTATGTTAATTTGATTACATATTTACACCATGTGGCAAAATTGCATATGTTAAATGTAAAGTGATGGACATTAATTTTCTACATCAAAGATCTTAAATAATATTATAATTTGTTTAATAGGTAGTTACATAAAATATCGAATCCTTTTAATATCATATGCAATATCATAATGTCATAGTTATTATTGTTGGTTAGTCACTTTAACAACTTTACATTTTTAACTTGAGAGTATATAAACTTGAATACGTGCTCACATTATGTTAAACATTCATTCCATTAATCCATTAGTTGTAAGAACCACTACTTGCAATTACACATATTGCCACATAAGCTAAATAGTTGCAAATATGGTTCATAATTGTTTATTTAATTGTTGAGGATCACTAGTTGTTTAACAAGTGGTTTCATAGGACATGAATTCTTCTAGTGAAATCTTGAAAAGAATACCCATAAAGTCCATGTGAATGAAGCTCAATGTAAAGATTTTTAAAATGTTGATTAAACATAATTTCTTAAAAAACAACAAAAAATCTATTTCAAAAGGACTATTGAAATTAGGTCCAATTTTGACCTTTCAAAAGTCCATAATTATCATTTGGTTAAGAATTTGAAGAAAAAGGTTTTGCACCTAATTTTATTATTTCATTTTTTTAAGTAGTCTTAATCACTTCAAAACATTTTGGAATGCAATTTAATATGACTTCTTCAATTTGTTAACAATCTAGTCAACCAACTAGTTTATATTTTTGAACTTCAAAAGTCCACTATTGATAATGAATACATTACTTTCAAAATATAGTTTTACAAATATGTTCATAATCATCATGTTAATGTATTACCGATTTTCAATTGACAAATTCAAAATCATGTTATTCACTATAGGCATTTAAACACAATGCACTTTGCATAAATGACCATTGTGACATCAAAAGTGAATCATAAACCCAACATGCAAAATGCAATTTATTTTTTGATCCATCATTTTCCAATCCTTTATTTTCAAGGTTGTGTAGCTCATTGTTTGGACCTGCTATTAAAAGATTGGGGGATCAAAACCTAGGTGAAGCATGTTGTGAAAAGGGCAAAAATTATTATTTCTTTCATATGGCAACACCATGCACTACAAGAAAAGTTGTCCTTTGCGCATTGATTTATGATTAGATTGTTAGTCATGGAAGACATCTACAACTACATGATTATGTAGTTGAATAGGACATGTCATTTAAGACACCTAGTCACTAGTGTGGTTTGGTCACAAGACAATTTGCAACTATGACTTTTGCGACTGTAAAGTCATGGAAATCATCAGTGCTTGATGAGATCCATAAATTATGGCCATTGGATATAATTCATTAAATATGAAATAAATATGTTCTCCACCCATGCCATGTAGACACATGGTATAAAGGCTAAAAACCAAACCTATATGTTAGGAATGTAAGCCCTAGCCTACCTAAGAATGTATGCCCTAACCTACCTAAGAATGTAGGCCCTAACCTACCTTGGAATGTAAGCCCTAGCCTACCTAAGAATGTATGCCCTAACCTACCTAGGAATGTAAACCCTAGCCTACCTAAGAATGTAGGCACTAACTTATCTAGGAATGTAAGCTAGTTAGGCTGGTTCACTAAGTTACAAGTGTGAGGACTTGAACCCTTCACCTTCACATTGAAGGAAGAAATCCTTAACCCCCACTTAACCATTACACCACATGATTTTTACATGACAAAAATTGTCACCATATTCTTATAAACATTTTTTCTAATCTACTTTATAAGTTAGGTACCCAAGTAGGTATTTACCCAACAACTTAAGACCTACTTAATAACCTTGTAAGTACCTAGTTTAGTAGGTAGGTACATATTACCTATTTAGTAGGTAGGTAAATAGGTACATATGTATGTATTTAATAATAAATAGTAGGTAGGTAAGTAAGTATGTAAGTACACACATGTGTGCATACATACTACCTATTAAGTAGGTAGATAGGTATTTAATAGTAGGTAGTAGGTAAGTACCTATGTGAGCCATACCAACATAGCCATGGCCGGTAGTCTCAATTTTTAAAGAGTTGTGTAAAGGATATTCAAGTGTGATGAGGTTATTAAGAGCTTTTAACAACTTCGTGTTAAAATAGGGGTTGATGAATGTGCACAATTGTGTGGGGGGTTGTTTCTTTCTATAATATACGGTATTGGTTAGGTTAGTTCTTTTTTTCAACAATCCTAAATCAAAACAATAAAAAGACTCTAATTTGAGGCCTAAGTGCTAACCCCAAGTGCTAAAAAGATTCTAACCCCAAGTCAAAATGGTAAGTTTTTTAAAACCCTAAATCAAAATAATAATAAATTCTTAATCCTTAGGCCTAAATAAATTCTAACTCTTAGGCCCAAATAGGTTTATCTTTAGGCCTAAAAAGATTCTAAACTTAAGCCAAAATATTAAAAAATTCTAACCTTAAGCTTCAATGTTAAAAAGATTCGAACCTTAGGCTTAAGCATTAAAAATATTCTATTCTTAAACCAAAGTATTAATAAAGATTTTAACTATAGGTTAAATTAATTTTTAAAAAATTAACCATAGGTGAAATTTCAACCAAAGATCGAAGTTTTTTAAATATTTAAACTGTAAGCCAAAGTCTTAAAAAGGATTTTGAATGCTAAGCCCAAGTGCTAAAAAGAATCCCCCAAACCAAAATGATATATTTTAAAAACCCTAAGCCAAAATAATAAAAAGATTCTAACCCTTACGCCCAAATAGATTTTATCCTTAGATCTAAAAAGTTCTAACCTTAGGTCAAATTTCAACTAAAGATCAAAGTTTTGAAAATATTTTAACCATAAGCAGAAGTCTTAAAAAAGATTCTGAGTCTAAGCCAAATTGCTGAAAGATTCTAACCTCAGGCTCACCTCATTATGTTTTGAGATGTACAATACTTGGTCTTCGAAGCACTTTTTCATTATATTTGTGCGAGGAGATGAATACATTTAAAAAGACGTCCTAAAGTTGAACCATGAGGCAAACAAAACTATCCTAAGGTCCAGTCTGAAATTGCTTTTAGCACAGGCCTTTTGATAATTCCGGACCAGGCAGCCACTCCTGAATGCTGGGCTTTTGGCTCTTGGCCTGACACTCTGGGCTCGTACCAGCGGCCACCCCTGAGTTCTTTTCCTGTTGGAAAGCTCCTTTTTTTTTGGTTTGTCGCCAAGCGGCTAAATTTCCTCACAAAAGGAAAGGTTGATGCCTATTGGTCATCAGCACAGTGGTGAAGCCAAAAGCGGTTAGGGGTTTAGAAACTTTTTATTATTTTGGCCCTATATTTTGGCCTTAGGCAGCTGAAAGTGGCTAGGGGTTTTCTGGACAATGATGAAAACCTGCCAAATATTACAAGCTTTTCATTGGCTTATAAACATGAGGGTTCACTAAGTGTTAGTTACTGGGTGACAAGTGGGCTCACTTTTACGGAACTTCACACATCATTTCCTGTTTACACTTTACACTTTACACTTTCAGATCATTTCCTGTTTACACTTTACACTTTCAGTGGTGGCAACTTCTTAGAGGGGGCAGAGGAGATATTTTGCAGTGATAGATACTATCGTTTGAATACAGTTCTGAAAAAAGTGAAGGCACATAAAAGAACAAAGGTTCTAGTTTTAAATGACAATGGGAAAAGGCAAGATTTGGGAATTGGAATCCAAGGACAAAGATGTTATAGCCTGAAACTGTAAAGAGGACAAAGATATTATATAGCCTAAATCCATAAAGAGGACAAAGGTTCTAGATTGAAACTTTAAACCACAAGGGGCAGGTCAAGCTTTTCCAGTCATTCCCAAATGTTGGTACTGGGATCAAGGTTCAACTACAACAATGTGTAACAAGTCAGAAGTAAGTATTGGGGGCCTGGGGAGAAAGAACCTTGAGATGTAGTGGGACTCACTCCAAGTAATTGACTTCGATTGACTTCAATTGACTTCTTTCTTACACTCTGTTTGTGGATTTGCATTACTAACTCTACAAATTGACGTTCTCAAAGGAAAGCAATATCCCTATTTGTGACGAGGACGTCAATTTGTTGACAGTTTGTGTGACACCAAGACCCAATGTCTTTATCAAGCTTCTTAATGAAATGTTTCTCACCAATGAAAGATACTAAATACATCGAGCTCTGTCCGGCGCCCTTCTGGGCTGACAGTGCATACATGCGGAGAACTGTGTGATTCTGCCGCAGCGTTTGACTTTTTGTACTGTAGAAGGTACTTAAATAGAAAAGAAATCGTACTTCCCTCAACGTCTGACTCTATGGCAGTGGTTAGTACCATGCTCTATACTTTGAAGGTACTAACCATGTTCTATGCTTTGGACGTTCAGGTTTTCATCCTCCTAAACCGCAGCAATACAATGCAGGGCCGGAAAACATGTGCAAGAAGACATAAAAAAAATGCACCCAGGACCGAAAAACATGTGCAAGAAGACAAGAAAAAAATACGGCGGAGAGATCTCGTGGGGGGTCTATTTAGCTTCTCGCCTCACCAATTGAGCTTATCATGTTCCCTTTTGAGAACTGGACCAATTTTTAATCCACTTTATCAATGCAAGCTATTGGCCTGTTCGACAGCAGAGCTGCAGCACTTTTCAAGCACGTGCTCATTAATCCTTTTCAGACTTGTCAGAGCAAAGACAGCAAAGAGGTGACCTAAAAGATTAAAATATCGGCTTTCTTTTCACCGACATTTCATGGGAAATCTTCTCAGTTATGAAATGAATAAATTGTATAGGGGTCTGACTCCGTTGAAGATGAAAGGAGACCATTTTTCCAAGTCGTCTCTATCCTCGAAAGAATACTAGCCTTGTAGCTACTAATGTTGGTTGAACATTGGGAAAAGACCTGGTTAGCAACTCAGGTATTGATAATCTATCAGATGAGTATTGATTTTTCTAAAGAACCAATAGATAACTTACTCACAGGTACACATCATTCCAAGAACCAACAAAACCCTTACGGGCTAAGTATTGAATTTTCAAATTTTCATAAACTACCCAGGTGATTGGAATTTCATCTCGATAGGTTGCCAATTGTTATGATAGACAACAAAAGAATAGAAATAAAATAAACCTTATAACCTACCTAACATAAGTAGTATAATTAACAATTCTCAATGGGACCATTTGAGAATTGACCCTTATGCATAACCAATTGTTATTACTTATTAAAAAACAATTGAGTAAATTGATAAGGGGGGTATTATTCTAACAATGAAATTGATAATTGGCAAATCTAAATTTTCACCCAAAAAAATATTAATGCATTGTGTGGTTTGAAAATAAGAAATAAAAACATAACCTATTTTGCCAATTTTGTGAAAATAAATAAATAAACCAATAGTAGCAAGTGTTATTCAATTTGTGTGGGTGAAAATTTGCAATTCTTTTATGAAAATTCCTTTTTTTTTCATAAAAGGGTTGCCATATTTTTCCCTATTTGTTTTTGAAAATGCATTACCATATTTCTATTTATCAACTATTCTTTTAATGGTTAAACATAAATCTATTTAGGGATGTTCCCCACTATGGTTGCATTACCACATCAAAATGTAAAAAATAAAAATCTAGTAGATATTAGTCTCTAGATCTTGTGTCACAAATCTATAGCATTACATTGTGTCATATCAATTAAAAATTAAGAAACTTATATTAAAAATTTGAAAGCCCAATGAAATCATCATTTGCTAGCATATTATTACTAGCATTGTTAAAATAATTGTGATTTTCAAATAGTTAGATATGCAACTACATCAGCACCTTTTTGAAATAGAAATCCAACTGGAGAACATTGTTTTCTACCCTTTATAGCTACAAACATCATTGTGTAGTTTGTAAACAATAATTTAAATTAATTACAAGCCAAACTCAATAATCGAATAAGTAAACATAATTCAAATGTGAACCATAAAAACACATGAAATTAATTTGTTTAAGGTATAAGAGTAATTCATACCTAAATGAAGTTGAATAATGTTAACATTCCCATTATCACTTTTCATATATTGCATGAACCATGAATAATTCAGTGAAGAAGTCAAACATGGCTTTTAATATTTAATAATGATTTCATAATTTAAAATTGTAGTGGTTTAAAATATGGTATTTATGAAATAGTTGACACTTTTTTATTCATAAATTTTGATGAGGATCAAAAATAAGGAAAAAAGGACTGCAATAAGGATTAAGTCCTTTTTGTCCTGGATGGTACACTTTAAAGGATTTTCACATTAATGGAACCAATTGTCCTTGCCAATGGCAATTCAATCAATGTTGGTCATAAATGGGATGTAAAGGTCCAACTATTGGACCTTTTTTTTGACAGCTTATGTATTTTAAAAAATTCAATGAGAAGACCACTATTGTTGGAATTTCAAAAGGCCTTGTTTGGCTCATTGTCAATGAGTAATGTTTGGTCTTCTATCCCATAGGGTAGCCCTTGGCATGCAAAGTACACATGATTCAAATCCTTAAGATAATAATATGTTCTTGCAATGAATTGACCCAACATCCTTGTGCATTGTTTGTGTCCCCAAATGAAAACAAATTTATCAAAAAATACTTATGGCATCAACAAAGGAAGAACTTAGATCACATTTTCCAACAACATATAAGACCAAATTGTAACATAATTTTATTTGAATGTTCGAAAACAAAAATGTTGAACTTCAATTCTTATTTTGTTAATGTCAATATTGCTCCCCTTCACATGATGATTCCCTTGCAAAATAACACATTATGGAAGGTAACACATCACACTATTCACATTGAAAATCAACAATTTTTTGGGGGCAAAAGGATATGACTGAAGACGCTTATGTGGACGAAGATGGGCATAAATAAACAACCTACAAAAATCAAGAGATGTTGATCCAATAGAATTTTTTAAAAATTGAAATAAAATCTAAAATATGTACAGAAAATTAAAATCATTGGCCTTGAACATCCATAGAAAACTAGGAAAATTCATTAATCAATCGAATAATTCAAAACACACCAAATTCCACTTGGTGGTCATTAGGTAGTTCCAATTTTAGAGAGTTAAAGGTATGACAAATAACACTGAGAGGCCATTAGATGGTTGCAATTATGAAATGCTACAAATATATACAAAGGAAAATACACCAAACGTCAAAATGACGTTCAACATGGTGGCCACCAAGCCCAAAAGAAGAAGGTTGAAGATAATAGCTAAATGCAACATTCACAATAATAAAATTAATGATTTAGGATATTTGAAAGAAAATTTCAAATATTCAACTAAAAAATTTAGTATTAACAATTAAAAAGATATTACAATTTTTGTTTCATTTTCAAGTTTGCATCACATTACAATATGAAGGTTTACACCCACTATTGCACTCCACAAATAATATTTTATATTGTTTAGGATCATCACAACTAATACATTTAATGCTACCAAAAGGATTGAATTGTACAAATGTGGGAACATCATATCCAAAAAAATGAAGAGATTCCAAATAAAAGAGAATAGTCCTTAGTAAATTTAGATAGTTGTCACCATAAAAATTGACAAAAAACTCTAAAAAGATGGCATTAAACAAACTTTTGTATGGCATATCATTTATGAACAACATGTTGTTAGCATGCATGCATGGATACATTAAAAAAAAAAGTCAAGGTTTTTATGATAAATAGGCTTGTCAAGATTATCCAACAAAAAATGAACATTTTGTAGGCAACATTCTTGAGCAAGTATTCTAAAAGGATGGATGGAAGTTTTTGTTTCATGTCAGATTTGTTCCAAATCATTACTGATGTTGTGACACCAGATTATGAACCAAATATACATAATGAATTGCATTATACATCTATCTAAAAATCCTTCAATTTAGGTGAAAATGAAAGTGCGAGATGGAATCCTTTGATGTCGAGTTAAAAGGTCTTTATTTTGAATCACCTCAAAATGTGCAGTGAAGAAAACTCCATTTAGATTTTTAAAATAACATGCAATGGATTTACCTATAGTGAAGGAAAACAAAACACTTGTGAGTTGATTTTTGAAATCAATGGCATTTCATACAAATCTTGTTTATGAAAAAACTGTGAAATTTGCAATTCCACATCTTCTATCACCTCAAGAAATAACACACTAATTACCTAAAAACCCCAAAAGGAGTTAGAAAATTTTGCAAAAAGAAATACCATATAAGTTTAATCAACCATTCAAGAACAATTTTGAATTTTTTTTAAAAAAATGTTTTTTATGGATTTCAACCAAATTTTACAAAAATTGGTGTTACACTCCATGGGGAATTTTTCAAACATTTTGTATTTGACATCATATTCCACAAAACTTTTAATGGTGCCAAAAGGATTGTCTATAACAAAGGTGGGAACACTAAGCCCAGAATAATGAAACAATTATAAGTATGGGAAAAGAGTTCTCACAAGATAGTTTTATTTTAGATAATCTTACTTTACTTTTTTTTGTTCTTACGATTCAATGAAAATGGCATTATAGGCAACATTTATAAAGTGTGTCATCTATTGATAATGTATTTCCAAGGCAAGTATTGGGATACCTAGGAAAAAAATCAAAAAGGTATTTGTGAAAAATAATTTTATCATGAGTTGGTAAGAATTGTGTGTTTAATGATCCTCTTGGTGGGAATTCAAGTAGGTAATTTTTGTTAACTTTACAAAAAATTTGACCAATGATCCTTTGAAGGTAAAAACACAATCAAGGGAGCCACCTAAGTGAGTGGACATTTTTTAACATTGCATTTTTGTATGTTTGAAAGGTCACAAGTGAAGCACAATAGTTTGGATTGTCATAATTTTTTTAAAATATTTTCCATTAATTGCAAAGTTTACATGTTCAAAGCTTGACACAAATAGAAAATGTTTTTACTTGTTCAAAGCACTCAAACCTTGAAAATGGACAACCTTATTTTTTTCAAACATCCTTTTTTTCTATGAAATGTGCACAATTCTTTCTAAACATTGCAAAGGATTTTAACATTGATGATGAGAAAGGCAAAAGGATTTGAATTGATGAAATTTTTTTTTATAACCAATTTTAACACATTTGGCTCAAAAGTGCTTTTGACCCTAAAAATTATGGATTTTGAAAATGTGTTTTTAACAAAAGTTATTCATGTTTATGTGATAGAAGGCATGGATGCATAATATACATGATATAAAATAAATTTTTAGTCAAAATGTATCTATATCTAAAATGTAGTGTTAAAGGGGGTATTTGATATGTAAAATTTAAAGTTATAAACTAACATAAAAATGACACATTCATGTGCAGTCCTTGGAAAAAGACTTTTACCTTGGCGCCCCTAGCTCCTTTGACCATGTTTTTCACCCTTGAAGGTTGATCTCTATAATTCTTTCACAATTTTCTTTTAGTAGGTTTTCAATTTGTTAGGTGGAATTGAGGTCCATAAATATACAATAAATTACTCAATGCAACTCCTAAGGAATGTCT
>Ga0116230_10006789_pt1 | contig 11301 bp, 7 predicted proteins | sample S1TSphfallax_3_FD_88678 | JGI IMG/M metagenome (GOLD analysis project Ga0116230, IMG submission 88678) | Host-associated microbial communities from peat moss isolated from Minnesota, USA - S1T2_Fd - Sphagnum fallax MG | ecosystem: Host-associated > Plants > Peat moss > Unclassified | place: USA...
AAACAGGACACACGGGCACTGTAGTGGTGGTATAACAAATGCTGGGACCCCCTACAATTATCAGGGCAGTCCTTATGATTCCTAACCACTGCTCTCATAAAAATCAAAGGCCCAGTCATATAGCCATGGTTCTGAAAATTGAAAAAAAATCCAAAAATAAAAAAATTGATTCATTATCAGGATTCTCATGAAAACCTCAGGTTCTTTAAGGTTCATTAAACAACCAGAATTGATGGTTTTTTATTCTGAAATATTGAAAAAACTGGAACTGATGGTTCTTTGAAAATTCAAATAACCACACAACACTGGTTTAAATGATAAGTTACCAAGGCTTGGTAATGCAGTTGCAGTTCATACGCACCCACAACTGAGCCCTAACAGTTTTCCAATGGATGGTGCACCGGTGGGTGCTGAGTCAAATATACCTGACTCCTCTTCCATCTCATCTCAAATTTCACCTTTGTTTTATGTCAATCTCTTTGCATGATGTTGGGCTCTTCCTAATCAGGGTTGGTTTACTCAACTCTTTGAGATTTGGAATTTCATCCTTATTGTTCTCCATTTCCATCTATCAATTGGGAAGTTAAGCTAGGGCTTTTGGAATAGCTTACATGGGGTGTTGATTTACAGCGTTTGAAATTATACCATACATTGGGGGTTTTATTTATTTCTTGGAGATTTATGTGGTCGGCTTTCAGTCTCCCACATGATTCAAGAATTATGAGGTGGGTTATTGTACCTTCTGTGAGGAGGGAATTTTGTTATACAGCTATCATATTCATTTGAAGTACTTTGCTTTAGTGTTTTTCTTGGCATGTTTTTCTTAGCATGACCTTCTTCATTGAGGAGTCAGGCCTTCTACAGTTATGGCTGTAGGCATCATATTTGCTACTACTAGAGTGAAGTCCAGCCGAGTTGCCTTGTGGCTTTTATCATTTCAAACCTCAATGTCAAAGTTGGTGAAGTACGTAGGACTGTAGCTCTGACAAACTGTTAATGCTTGCAGCATTGTGATCCAGCTATGATAACATGGTGTCTTATGTGCCGTCAATTGCTTTCTGAGCAAGTAATTGACCCAGGTTGGGATAAAATATTCATCTACCAATTCCAAGTTTCAATAGCTTCCAAGAAGTTTCTTAGTGTATGTTGAGGACCTTACATACATAAAGCACTGAGAGACCTTTCCTGAGTATGTTTGGAGGGCACCTTAGATCCATGAATATCCCTTCTTTCCAGGACAAGATCTTATGCCTGCTCCTTAAGAGTGGGCACAGAAATTTTGCCTACTTGTAGGTGTAAGATCCCTTTCACACCTTAAAAATTTCACACCTTAAGAACACTAGCCTTCCAACCCCTTGGAAGATCTACATATGTTTAAGTTTGTGATAACATAGGCCTCAAGCCGTACAATGGGTAAAGCCCACATTTGGTGGATAGGATTAAGCAATGTATAGTCTAGCTTTACATATTGTCAATGCTCCAAAGACTTCCTAATCATTTGGAGGGCACATTATCACCCAAAATGTTTTTTCCATTCATTGCCCCATAAGGCAAGCTCTTCTCCTTGTATGCAGGGCATATGAAAATTGTAATGCCCTTTACATGGATGAAATTTTCATGATGCCCTTCATATGGGTGAAAAAGCCAATTTTGGGCATTCATAAAGGCAAATGGTAACACTGTCAAATCACAGATTCTACAAGGCAAGCCTGCCCTTGGCTCATGCCTCAAGTAACAGGCCTTCCTTTAAGGATCACCGTCCTCCTCAGGCATTACACTGCATGTTACTCATGTCTTCTCAATGGAAGGAGGCACATTATGTAGTACAGAATGGTCAAACCCCTGCCCATTATGTTCGGTACGATGTCAGGTGAGCTTGGTGATGCACCCAACATAATGGGCAAGGATGAAACCATTCCATGACATTAAGGTCTAGGTGGCAGATTCAACTTTTTAAGAAAGTTTATGTTCAACAGAGATTTTGATCACTATTACAAGCGCATGAACATCATCAGAATATTATGTCATATACTGTGTCAAGATAATGATATAATTTGCCACCCCAGACCTTAATGTCTACAAGAGGTCTAAGTAAGCATAAGAGGCCTATGTAAGGTGTCCCCCACTCTATTGCATTGTGATCTATGTACGTTTAAGGTGCCCTCCATTGTTGCAGCATTGTGATCCACCTATATTTCTAGGCTTATAATAAAGTTCCCCTCACACTTCAGGATGGGTAAGGTCCTTGGCTGGGAGATATTTTAAAATTGAGGTGTCAAGTGCTACTACCTCATTCTATTTCTGGAATGCTGCCGCCTTGATGTGCATTACCCTACACTTAAACCATTACAAAGTTTCTCCTTTGTATTTGAAAGCACCTAGCATTAAAAAAAAAAATGTTTTTTGAAGGACTCTACTGCTGATGACATGCAGACCTTCTTTGAATGAAAAACCTTCCACGCTTTATGTTGGGGAAGTCTTGCTCCCACAGGCCTGCACTCATTTTCAGGCCTACACTCTAAGGCTACCATCCTCTAAGCTATGACCCTCAAGTTAGGGAAGGCACTAGGAGCAGGCCTCCCTTTATAAATTAACTATTTCGCTGGTGAGTTTCAGTTGAGAGGTGACAGTTAGCATGGTTATGGTGCAGCACAGCTAGGCATGCTCATGTATAAATGAATGATCTAACTGATTAGGGGCATGAGACTGAGGTGACATTGTTGTGACTGAAGACTATGTTCAGCCCTTTTTCCTTTCAGTAGGGTAGAATCGCCCATCACTGAACACTTGCCTATCACCAAACACATTCCAACATTTTCCTCATTCCGACTTTTGTGTCATTGGATGTGCAAATTGAAGGGTTCCAAATGCTCTTTCAGCGTCAGAAGTAAAGGAGCAATGCAGAAAACATAGGAAAAGGATGAGTGATAGTTTGCTTTCAAAAAGTTTGAAAAAATAGCTCTAGACTCTTCTCTAGTTCCAGATTCATGTCTTCCTCATTTATAGTCTGTATCTGACTGATTTAAAACATGATGGGTGTGCCAATTAGGGCTTTACAAAACTTGTTTGTGTTCCACAGGCAAAGATGCAAGGACCAGATATTTTAAACTTGAAATCCTAATCTGTTTCAATTCACCCATTATGGAACACTGAACCCCCTTCCACGCCCATATCTTCCCCATTCTTTCACAGCATTGAGCAATTTTTGCAGCATTTGAAGTGCTAGGTGAAAAGCTGCGAATAATCTTTTAAATTCGGAAGGAGAGGAACAATGTGTGAGGATTCAACCTCCTTTGACTTCTTAAGTGTTTGATTGCCAGGACATCTATCCTAACCTTATTACCATTATTAGTGTGGTCCCCTTTAGCCAAAAGGGCAGACGTGAACTTCCTCTCACTGGCGTAGAGAATGGGGAATGGTTGAATCAAGCCCTCATAATTAGGAACTTGGAATAAATATAACTTATAGACCAGGGTTTTTTTTTTCAATTTTGTGGTATCAAAATTTTAAAAAATTCAAAAATTTAGCAAAATTAGTCAACTTTATCCTAGTAAGACAATTTCCAAAACTCCCCAATTTTATTGTTGAAAAAAAGACAAATTTTGTTGGGAAAAAATCACAAATATAGATGCACCCTTACATACATACATTCATGGATGAGCACAGAGTGCAAGATCATAGACATGGGATAACCCACCAACTCATAAGATTGCTTCACCCTTCATTGGAGAGCAACTAATGCATTCCAACTGCTATCTTGCAGCACTAGAGTAACAACATTGCAACTGCATAAACAACTCTTTTTATTTCAATTTTATTTTGAGGGATCTCCCCCAGGAGAAAACCCTAGAGCATTATTTTTATATGTTCCTCCGTTCCCATACAAGAGAGTTGTTTACATATGTGGAGGTTCCTGTTCTTGTGGATTCTCAAGGTTCTGGAACACCCACGAACTCACGGCCTCAGGTGGCCCTCCCTTAGAAGAAGCCAATTGTAAGGGAACCTTCCCTACAACCAACACCTTATGTCCAATGTGTTTCACTACATGAGATACTGCATCCACTCACCAGAGCTGTGAACCTCTCAGGCTGGGTGCCATTTCTCATTCTGGACCTTCAAAGAGTTTATAACTCAATTGTGTGATATGCACACTACCCAAACTGCTATTCTAGTTCAAATGGAAGACACATACATGTCTTCCAACATGTAAGCATGCAAAGCAGATGCTGCAGCCCATCAGCAGCAACCCCCATCTTGTACCCAACTTTAGGAGTTTTTCTTTCTACATGCCAAGTTGCACAATGTTTCTCATTCAAGGTACCACTTAACCACACTGTCTCTATTTCACAGAACCAAAATCAAAGCAGCTCTCCTCACCAACTAAGAACACCCCAAAATTGGCATCTCCTGAGCTACTTACTAACCCCAAAAATGCCTGAAATCCACTGATCTGCACACTAGAATTGTTACATTTTTCCAAGTTTTTCATACACCCCTGAAGATAACCAGCAAGAACTATCACCAAAAGAACATGCTCTACTACTCACTGCATACAAAAATTAATACATTTTGCCAAATTTTCCACGCATCCCTCTTCTCTGATAGCTTGAATTCCTCTCAAAACACCCTTCTTCCACACCACCGTCAAGAAGCTTGCTCACCATAGTCATTGTAAACAAGCAGCTTGTCGCATAACAGCTCTGCCCTTCAAATGACATCCATAAGGACTAAAAATATTCAATGTACTAAATTGGAAACACATGTTGTTAAGCATGGTTAAGACCAAGTGGATCGTTCAGTTATGCTGGAAATCTTTCTCTAGTGGACTCCACATGACCCTAGAATGTAGGGATACCAAATTTTGGCCAGTTTCTGAGAGCATCATAATGTCTCTACCCTGAAGTGCGAAGCCAACAAATGCAGCACCATGAAAACCTTCCTTTGCACACACCAGTCGAGTTTATCAGCTGCTATCAACAGTCTTTTCACAAGATATAATTGATGCCTTTACAATTGCGGCATTCATTTTGACAACTTTCAAATGCTTGACCAAGACACACAAAGTGGCCGACATCACAAGCCTAATAACTGCATTGCATTTTGCACCATGTCACTGGGGGGAAAAGAAAATACAGCTTCATTGTCTCTAAGTTCCAGTGATTTTTTTGGACAATTTTGTAATGTAGCCAAAGTGGTGATTTACCATAGGAAGATTTAGCCAAATTTGGCTATGAATGAGATATGAAAGTAGAAACCTTTTTTTTAAAAATATCTTTACATTATTTTGGCTACCTAATTGAAGTACATTAGAAATTTGACAAATTTTATTAAATTTTTCAGATTCTGGCCAGCTTTTTCTTTTGTGCAAGCTTTCACAAAAAATCAAAAAATAACACAGCTGCCTAAACACCCCTCTTACAGATCAGAGTCTCACATTGATCATTTTATTGGAGGGGTCACTAGCACTTTGATCTGGAGAGCACTAACACCCTATCCCTCAAAGCATTTTGCAAATCGAAGCAGTAGCATCCTCAGAGAAAACTTTACTATGTAGTGTGACTGGTCCTTCTCAGTGTTGGGCAGATATCTCTTCTTTCAAAAGACCCATTCAGGCCCATTCTTCAGGAGACAATTTAAAATCAAAGAACTTCCAAGGTTGTTAAAACCTCAAATCTTTTTGACTGTTAGATATTTGTCAAAGAATTCTCTTCCATATCCTGATTGCCAGATACATGAAACCAGTTATGTAAGTGACAAACATAAATAAATACATATAACTAAAAACCAATTAATTATGATTGCCTCCAAAACCCAACCTTTAGAACAGTGCACTAAAGAACAAGAAACTGAAGAATAGCAAAGGTGATCTGTGCCTCTCTCTGGAGATATTTCTGCCGGTGATCAACCAAGGACCCAGGGTCAGCTAGGGAGAAAATAAAACCAAATGGTCACAGAGACATAAGAAATCAAGAAATCAACACCTACATGAAGAGCCCTGAAAAGATTGTATTGCACAGCATAATACCCAAGAGCTCAAGTACAAACAAATGGGAAACCAGCAAGCAGCACAAATCTATAAGCCAGGTTTTGTAGTGTTTATTTCCAGCTCAAATACATAAAAAGTCTCCATATCATCCCAGGTTTGAAGAATGGGCAAAACATGTTAATTGTACCACTCCACCCCACTGTGTATTAGGAATCCACTAAAGACTTTCTCCCCTATCTACAAATGTTGACTGTGCAGAACTCAGTAGTACCTATTAAAGCAATAATCCCTGATTCAACTCTGAAATTATTGCTTGAATAATCCCTTCCTCTGAGTTGACTCTGAAACAACTTTCGTAGAGTTGAAGAACAAAGTACAAAGGCACTATGACACAAGACACATATGTGTGCCCTTAAATGACAAACTGTTGCTAGAATATACCACTCTCAAAAGTCCTCAAGAAATGCAAAACTAGCAGAGATATTCACAGCTCTCGCTACCTATTTGTTAAGGGACCAAAAACCCGGGTATCAGGGGCAGTTGTTCACCGCAGCACCAACGCATGCGAAGGAAGACAAATGCAGCTACAAAAATTTTGGGATGGCAAATCAAGGAAGAGTATGTATGTATCCCTGGAAATCCTGCACCTAGTGAGTGAGTAAACTGGTAATCTAATTTACCTCAGTATCCCCAATTGAGGACATCATCATAAAAAACAGCCGAACAACAGCAAGTCACTGAGTAAGACTCGCCGGTTTTAAAGATGGGGATGAAACTCAAGACTTGTACTAAGAATAGTGCTGATAAGCCCACAAAACTGGAATATAAGGTATAAACAACAGAAACCACAGCATCCTTCTCTGTTGAGACGATGAGCAGAAATTCATCTCTGTGCTTGAAGGAGATGTCCCAAGACATCCCTTTTCAATCGTAGAGTGAGCAACTGTTGCTCGTCAACAACAATGGTTCAAAGTTTCACACAATCATGATGTCAGGGGGACTGAACCAGTTCATGGCTTCACTCCCACATTCAAAACCCAGGTCTCCAATCTTATCCTCGTCACCCAAGAGATCAAACTCTGCTGCAAACTCCATCATGAGATCCTCCTCAAATTCATGACAGTCTGGAAACGAGAACTCATCATCAGACAAGAAAGCATGTTGGAGATCAGCTAGGTTATGGAGCTCAGTATGATTATTATCTTCATTGACTGACCCCTCCTGGTCAGAATCTGAACCCACAGCAGCATCCTTGTCCACCTTTTCTTCATCATTATCTCCTTGTCTCGCAGTCACCAACTTGAGACTCGTGCAATCCAAAATGTTGGGAGTATGAGAGTCACTCCCAATTGAAGCTGTAGTTTCTGCCAGACCAAAACTCTCCTCCATAGCCAAACTTCCACCAGTGGCAAAAGGGTGACACAAGGCATCTGAGTGATCAGCAGCAGCAGCAGCAATTGAACCGGGCAAGAGCTTAGAGTACGACGTTGAACACCCATCCAACACAGACGAGGGTGAACACAAGAGGAAGTTGCTGCACTCCTCATCAGGGTGGGGGAAGTCATCATTGCATGGTAAGCCCTCCTCCAGTTTTGGCTCCCCCAAGGAATGGACATCATCATCCATTCCATCCTTTGGGGACCTGATGAGAGCAGAGGAGCCCTTACAACTTTCACTCACATAAGGAGAAACATCTTCTGCTGCCTCAGGCTCAAAAACTGCTGTGAAACAGGACTCGTCACTTGATGAAACCCTTTCAGTGAAGACTTCAACAATCTCCAGAGGACACAAATGCTTCTTCTCAGGCTTCAGTACAGGCCCAACCATCTTTCCAGAACCTTTCAAATCCTTCTCAAGTAAAGCAGCAGCATTCACTGTCACATCTTGCTGCTCTTTGGTGTTATCTGGATGTGATGACAAAGCATCCTTCTTAGAAACACGAGTGCTCTTCAGTGCTCTTGCATCTTCAGATTGTGCAACATCACCAACCTTCATCATGGCAGTGGCAGCAGAAGCTGTTTCGGGATTTGCAAGAAGCTCATGTTGTTGGTCATGGTGTTCCAGGCCTGGAAAATTAGTATGAGCATGTGGACCTCTGATTGCTCTTGCAGCTTTGTCATATGCCTGTGCGGCCTCCTCTGCAGTCTCAAAAGTGCCTAGCCACAAGCGCACACCTTTTGATGGATCCCGAATCTCTGCTGCCCACTTTCCCCATGGTCTCTGCCTCACACCCCTGAACTTGTGTGATTTCCCATCTTCCAGGGCAACAACACCACCACCCGTCTTTGAAGCTGCCTTCGAAGCAGTAGCCAAGGACTTTGAACTTGTTTTTGCAGGCTTGCTTGTGACATTGGCAGCAGCAGCACTTAGTTTGCTATTAGCCACAACTGCTGGGTCCAGCAGCTTGACTGCATGCCGCTGCGGCGGCAGCAGCTTATTGGATGCCGTTTTGGAAATCATTTTCTCTGTGGCTGCTGCTGCTGTAATTTTTTTCTTGGATTGCCCAGAGGTTTTGTAAACCTTGTCCAACTGTGGAGGAACAACGGCACCACTACTAGTTGTAGCAGTCCAAATCGGGCTCGCACAATTTAGAGAGCATCTCATAGCCTGGGCAGTGAAAATCCTATGGTAACTAGGAACCTCAACATCTTCCTCACTATCAGAGGAGGAGGAAGAAAATGCACCACCATCTGTGCAGTGAATGTCAATCTCCTGCACATGCCTGCGGCGTCGATGCAAATTGTTGCAGATCAAGTTGCGGCGGCGGAAGTTGCCTTCTTCATCACTGGAGGAGTCTGTGGCATCAGGATCAGTACAAATCACTCTCACTCTCTTAGGACAGATTTGTGGCGGCTGCAGCTGCTGCACATCCCACCCATCCTCCTCAGATTCAGTGGCAAACTCCCTCTTGAGTGCCTTCTTACACACCACCTTCACCTTGGGTGGAACTGCAGCAGCTGGAAAACTCCTACGGAGGGTTTGAGGGCCTGGCATGTTGCTGCTGACAACTACTGTTGTATTCATTCAAGAAACCCGTTGTTGTAAAATACCACAAGAATGTCGAGGATGCTATTTCGTAGCTGCTGTTGCAGCCCTCTTTCGTGGAGAGGAAGAAGTGCATGAAGTTAAGCTTTGGAGTCTCGTTTCTGGTGAGAAAGGAAAAAACCTGCAGTCAGACAGAAACAACAGAAACAGAACATCAGCGGTAGACAGGGTCAAGATCGTTAGTACTCTCCACGCAAGAAAACCAAAAGGAGACATCTTTTTCCTTATGAAAAACTCGAACACAAGATGATCTGCTGCTGATGCAACCCTCGTGAAGAGACAGAGAAGAAGCAGTGCTGTACTTCAGGCTTGTTATTGCCCTCTTGGCTGAATCTAATTGCGTTTTTTTTTTCAATAACATTTTGTGATGGCCTCTAACAGGAATGACGGTATTAGGCGGGAGATCGCGCGAGAGAGAGAGAGCTCTAAGCAGCAATATTTCTAAGGGAAGCCGAAACAAGCCGAGATTGCTTCTTCTTCTATTGCTGCTGACAGGTCGATAACCCCGCGACGACAGGCTCAACAAGCAAATCCTTCACCCAAAAGAGAGAGAAAGAGGAGACTAATGGGAGGATCATTTGTGCCTAACAAGATGCATTCAACATTTGAGCGCAGAACAGCAAGGCCACTTACCACTCCGGAGCAACAGCAGCAGAGAAGCCTTTCTGAGGCTACCTTGAAACACAAAATGTTGTATCGGGAAGAAGAAGAGAAAGCAGCAGACAGCAAATCCCAGCAGGAGAGTCGGAACACAGACGTGAAGGATTGGAACGCGGACGAGGACAGCAGAAAAAGAGACCAACAAGCGAACAAAAAGGAGAAAGAAATACCAAGCGAAGCAAGCGAGAGAGAGAGAGAGAGAGAGGGGGGAACAAAGCGAAGAAGACTGGGTCTAACCTTCCAAGAAACAAGAATAACACATTTTTTCCTCCCACCGACAACGCCCACAATCTATACACCACTAGCGCTATTTCCTCTGCACCTCCCACACACACACACAAGAGACTTGTCGCGCAAGCAAAAGCGAACAACACCCCACCCCCCACCACCACTACCGGACTCCGACAAACAGGATAATAACAAGTTGAATTCGTCTTCTTTCTTTCTTCCTCGTATTTCTTCCGCTATGAAAAACTTGTCGCTACGGAAAACAAATCCCCTCACCAAGAAAATAACTAAATAAATAACTAAATCCTGTGATTAATAATGCTCGTGTAGTAGAGTACCAGCAAGAAAAGGTCGCACGACTCTCCAGAAACAGAAACAAGTAGCGAGATCAACTGTGTGGTGATGCAAAAGCTTGGAGTCTAAGTCTTCTTTCTTTCTCTCTTTCTTTCTTTCCTTGTTTCTTTCTTGCAAGTGGGAAATCGTGCGCAGATCGTGGGGAGTTTAGATCGCTGCGCTGCTGCGCGCGGGTGGGTGGGTGGATGTGTCGTGCAGCAGGTATGAAAGCAACAACGGGGAAGGTCCTCCAAGGAAGCGAAAGCCAAAGAGAGAGAGAGAGAGCAGAGCGCGGGAGAAACAGAGCGCGAGCGAGCGCGGGGGGTAAGTAAAACAGAGAAAAATGAGTTCAAGTAACCCTCGAACTACATTTTATTATACCAGAAACACCTATAATAATTAATTAATTAATTATAGCACCTACCTATTACCTAGTATTGTTAATTGCACTAGTTACATAAATCATTTCTTTCCTTAATTGGTTATTTCCTTAATCAATTATTTCCTAATGTTCTGTATTGGTTTGTTAACTTCTTTCATCTCTAGACTCTCATTTGGCCAATTCCTTATTTAGTATAGGTACATATTTTTCTTAATAGGACTACACTCTAGTTTTCATTAAGAAATTGTTTCATAATCTTTTTCCTAGCTTGTTCCCTAGAAGCTCAACTCTAATACTTTACATACCTATTTCATTGTCTAGTACTGTTCTTTTGCTTTGTATGTGACCTTCATCGCCCTGAAACTTGTCAAAAGTTGCCTCCCCTCCCCCAGGCACCCAACTACCTACCCATCCATTGTGACCATTTTAATAACTCATTTTATTAGTTCCTCTTTTCCCTTCCTTCCGTCCATGGTTTAATTAATTTAAAATGGGGATAAATTCAATTGGAGCATCATTTATTGGGCTCTACTGCTACTCCTTCAACTATTATTCAAGGGATTCATATTTTATTTTATTCTTAATCAAAAGACGACCAAACGACCAATTGGAACAAGCACGTGCCTATGAGGTGTATATATACACACGCCCAATCCAATCCAATCCA
>Ga0116230_10006790_pt1 | contig 11300 bp, 5 predicted proteins | sample S1TSphfallax_3_FD_88678 | JGI IMG/M metagenome (GOLD analysis project Ga0116230, IMG submission 88678) | Host-associated microbial communities from peat moss isolated from Minnesota, USA - S1T2_Fd - Sphagnum fallax MG | ecosystem: Host-associated > Plants > Peat moss > Unclassified | place: USA...
CCAACCCAAGCCAAAATGCCCGGTATTTTGATCGGCTTTACACGCGCCAGTCGCAACATCGGCATTGCTTCAGAATTATTTGAAAGCATCAGTGACGTGGATCTATCTGGTCCCCACCACAGTGCTTGCTGGCCAAAACTTAGCTGCCAATTCGCCACGTTCATTGCAACATAGGCTTCCAACATTCGTACCCGGTCTGTTGTCCCTGCGCGCAAATTCCAGCCAAACGGCAATCCATCATAGCCAGCGAGTGTTTGCTGTGCAGTCGCATTATAGGTGGGCATTGCAGATGCATACTGATACTCCCCACGCATGTAGATTGAGAACATGCCATACTCAGCCTGCACAGAAGCACCGCTGATTGCATTACCGCCTTTGCCGTAGGGACGACCATAATCGTCTGCCAGGGTTTGACCGAAGTGGAAGGAATCGCGCAGCGGAGTTCCTGTTATCCCCGTGAACCGCGCATAAGCACTTTCCAATTTCGCACTGGTATTCACTGTCCCGTCAATTACACTCGTTTCATGTTCAAGTTCTTTATCAAGCGCAGCCAGCAGGGCTGCTGGTGCCTCATCGCCCTGGTCAACATTTGTGTGCGCTTCCGCCAACAGCCGCGCACATTCCAGTCGTGTCCAGGGACGTATTGACTCTGACCCGGTATAGAAATAGCCCATCGCCTCTAGCCGATCAAAGGCCGCATATATCCAACTGTCCAGCGGTACACTGCTCGATGACTTAAACCCTGTTCCCGCCGACTCCTCTCGATCGGAATTAAGCCCATAGTCCTCCACAGTCCCAGTACCTGTGTTCGAATTGTTCGTTCGTGTCTCGTCCATCTGCCACAGCAGGGAACTCTGCGTCATAGCAGCACTCAGGACGGCATCTTTCTGGCCCGATTCCGTGGGCGTGTCTACATATATAGTTGGTCTAAATTTTGCATTGTCTGTCTGCCATTTAGGCAGTTTGATCTGCCCTGCGCTTTCATTCGGGTCTTTGTGCGGAGATGCCCCACTATCATTCAATAATGGCACTGTAGTTGGAGCTATCTGTGCATTTCCTGCACATGTTATTCCGACAGCCAATATAGATACGACAATAAACCGCATTTACACTCACCTAAATAATAGTTTTGGGTTTAGATAGCCAGGCTTGCCAAAGTCGAATTATTGTCGAGAATATGACTAACACTAATTTCTTTTCTTATCCTAGCAAAGACACACTTGCAAAAGGACGTCTGTGTTCAAAACTCCAGCGTACCCCCATTAACTGGGATAGACACGGTATATTAGTTTGCAGACAAATTTGATACCCAATCATTATGAGTAAATCATTAACATATCTTTAAAAGTTTATCCACAAAGTGTGCCCATGACCCTCCTGCAAACGACAAAACAGATACTCACCGATAGCCATTTTCTTATTCCCCTTGCCGTGCTGCTCATTGGCATCGCAATCCTTCTAAAGATTTATTAGTGGAGTAATAATGAGCACTCAACAGGCAAATTCAACACATCAATTTGGCTCTTTGCATGCAATCGGAGTTGCCTCCGGTCTCGCCGCAGGAGTATGGCTTGGTGCCGCCGAAGCCCCCACCAAGCTTGTCAACTCAGGCTTCTCCCCCTTTGCCATCTCGCTCTGCATGGTCGCCGGAGTTTTTACCGCCCGCTGGACCCTGCCCACCCTGCTAAAGGGCACGCGCTACGTCTTCACCGACTTAATGCAAAACAAGCACCTCATCGTCTGGGCGATACTCGCCGGAATGCTTTGGGCTGTCGCCAATACTCTCACCGTCTTTGCTATCCGCGATGTCGGCCTCACCATCGCCTTCCCGCTGTGGAATACCAACTCGCTCATCGGGATTCTCTGGGGGCGACTCCTCTTTGGCGAACTAAAAGGTGCCAGCCGAGTGAATATAGCTAAGGTCCTGCTGGGTGCACTTGCCATCGTGGCGGCTGCAGTCCTGCTCGGCTTCAGCACCATTCATGGAGATGCCAGCCACACCCGTAACGCACTCAATGGCATTCTCGCTGCTGTCGGTGCCAGCCTGCTCTGGGGCACCATGTACATCCCCTATCGCAAGGCCTACATCAGCGGTATGAACCCGCTCTCCTTCGTTACGGCATTCACTGTCGGCGAACTTGGCTCTGTACTCATATTGGTGCTCGCATTGGACGGGGGTACCAGGGCCGCCATCTTTCATTCTCCTGATACGATCCACTTGCTTTTCTGGCTCTTTCTCGGCGGCTTCGTCTGGGTCATTGGCGATCTCTTTCAGCAGTTCGCCGCAAAATATCTCGGCATTGGCCGTGGCATTCCGCTCTCCAACACGAACCAGCTTTGGGGACTGGCATGGGGCGCTCTCGTCTTTGGCGAACTTGCCCACGCCGATCTTACCCATAAGCTCTTGGTTGTAAGCGGATCAGTAGTGATGATACTCGGCGCGCTCGCCATCAGCACCGCCGTCGCAACTTCGCGGGAGCATACGTCCACCAACAATAGTCTCCTCCGCGAATGCGACCGCTACAATTTGGATTATCAACGCGTGCTCCGCGCATACTCCGGCTCGGAGTTCCAGCAGCGCGGCGAACAGCGCAGTTGGTGGGACTATGCCATCGTTTCTGTTTCGGTCGGTGTCTTTATCTATCTCGGTGCACAGGCCAAAGTCCCAGCCCTCACTATGGATTATCACTGGCTCGGCGCGCTGGTAATCATCATGCTGGCCGCTGCTGCCGCCTGCGGTTGGGGACTGTGGAAACTTTCGCGTTTTTCCTGATCAATTTCTGTTCCCAATCCTAGGGTGAGCGCAGTACAATTACATCCAAATTGGCTGGACCAATTTCGGAGGGCAACAATGGGCACACTTCACGCAGCTCCCCAACCACTTGCAGACATGGAAGAATGGGACGAATTTCTCGTCGGTCGTTATAAGGAAGGCAAGTCGCAGGAAGAGTTCCGCGTCTATGATGCCACTGCCACTCCCGGTGTAGCCGAGTTCTACCGCCAGAACCATGAAGGCCAGACCGTTGCTTATGTGCTCGAAAAAGAGAAGCAGTATTTCAGCCTCAATAAAGGCATGAAGACTATCTGGGAAGCTGCCGAATTCCTTAACACTCTCGTCGATGACAGCGATCCCGATACCGACCTCACCCAGATTGAGCACCTGCTCCAAACTTCAGAGGCCATGCGTCGTGACAACCTTCCCCGCTGGATGATTTTGACCGGCTTCCTGCATGACCTCGGCAAATGCCTCTGCCTTTATGGCGAGCCGCAATGGGGCGTCGTTGGGGATACCTTCCCCGTAGGCTGTGCATGGTCAACAGACATCGTTTTCCATGAGTATTTCGCCAACAATTCTGATCGCCACGTGCCTGAGTATCAGACCAAGTATGGCATCTATGAACCCAACTGCGGCCTTGAGAATGTCCACATGTCATTCGGCCATGACGGCTACATTGCTGAAGTCATGAAGCCGTACCTGCCCATTGAGTCTCTATATATGTTGCGCTTCCATTCTTTCTACCCCTGGCATCGCCACGGAGCCTATGACCATCTCGCCAATGATCAGGACCGCGCCATGATGGAGTGGGTGCTCAAGTTTAATCAGTATGACCTCTACTCCAAAGGCCATACCAAGCCGGATACTGCCGCACTAAAGCCCTACTACGATGATCTATTCGCCGAGTTCCTCCCGGCAAAAATTGCCTGGTAATACACACTAAGTATTCGCGGTCTCAACCCAACAACGAAAGCCCCGATACTGTCGGGGCTTTTCTATTTCGTCCATTTGGATTTGCAATCAACTAGCTGCTTCACATCATTGCCAAGTAAATTCTATTGGACTTTGCACATCAGGATGAAGGCTCTTGTGTACCGGGCAGGTGTGCGCAGCGCGCTCAAGTTTTTGTTTGTTCTCCGCACTAATCAACTTCGGTACATGGATTTTGACGCTGAGTTTTGCAATCATTCTCGGCGGAGCTGTCGTCATTTCCTTTTCCACCGTTGCTGTGGTCCCTGTGATGTCAATATTCAGTGTGCGCGCCATGATGCCCATCACCGTCAGCATGCAACTGCCCAGTGCGGTCGCAACCAAATCTGTAGGAGAAAAGCTCTCACCGAGACCCTGATTGTCCTTCGGTGCATCGGTGTTCAGCACTGCCCCAGACGGGTCGTGTACTGCCTTACAGTGCAAATCTCCCTGATATTCCAATTGGATCGTAACCATTGCAGCCCCTAAAACAACTATTGTTGCAACAAACACGCGGAATTGATGATTTACCAATGCTCATATCGTATTTCTTTACGTACAAAGTCTACAAGTCTTCCTATATTCACCCTCAGACCACTCCATTCAAATTTTTTTGTTGTCACCACATAATGTAGGTTTGCCGCACGCCGATGATTTCTCAGTTACCAGAAATTTTGGTTTCAGTGCGAAGTCCATCTTCTTATCTGGGCCCGATATTTCCTCTATTCATATTGGAAATATCTAATTCAGTTTCCAAGTCGTAATCTCTGGGAGTTTTATAGCTTGTGGGTAAGATCATGCAGAAAGATGAAAACAAGCAGATAATACCTTCAACTCCTGTTGGCAGTCTTTTTAGGCTGAATCAAACGTTGTCTTTTCTGTGCAGAGGTGGTGTCCTTGAAGTATTTGTTGGCACGCTGCTGGCGACTCTATTCGCATTCAAAGTCCTTGCGCATGTGGATCAATCTCTCTTCCTCTGGCCGGTCAGTGCCGTTACACTCTCGCTTTCATTGCCTTACTGGCACCAGGGATGGCAGAAACGAGCAACCTTGCAGTTTGCCGCAGCGCTTGGCTTTTTGCTCGGCGCTTATCTGGTGGGGATGCCCTTATGGCTTTCCTGCATGCTCACAGTCCTTATTATTATTGATGTCTCCCTCGGAATACTTGTCCTTGGGCCAGACTTAATTAACTTCAATCACCTTAAGAGACGGAACAATATTCGGCGTTTCATGACCCTGATTGTTATTGTGCCTGCTTTTACAGGAACTATTGCGGCTTTTCCACTGTCACACTTTATTGACCAGTCAATCTGGAAAACCGCACTCATGATTGTATTCTCGGGTTCACTCGGCTTTGCAGTGCTGGTGCCTACTATTCTGCTTATTAAGAGCGATAACTATCGTGGCACACTCAGCCTCCTCCGCTCCTTTACTCCCAAAGTCTACTTATCGATGGCGCTATTTCTTTTGGTCTCTGGACTGGTCTTCTGGCAGGAAAAGGGCCCCTTTTTATTCATGGTCTTTCCGCCGATGGTAATCGTTGTATTCTGCATTGGCTTCGAAGGAGCGGTGCTTACAACTTTGGCCCTCTGCATCATTGGAACAGTAAGCACTTTCAATGGCCATGGACCAATCATGTTGATGAAGGGTTCTCCGCTGGACCTCCTGTTGGCGCTTCAGGCGTTCGTTTGGGTGAATGTTTTGTTGGCACTTCCGATTGGGGCTCTACTCGATGAGCACAAAAAAGCACAAAAAAATATTGAAAATGCCCTCAAGGAGAAAAGTCTTGCCTTGATGGAAAACCACTGTGTCTGTGCCAGACTCAAGACAAGTAATGACCGTTTCATGGCTTTTATGGCCAATGGCCCCTTCGCCAGCTACATCAAGGATGCTGAAGGCAGAATGTTGTTTTATAACAAGTACTTTGCTCAGTCTGCCGGAGTTACAGAGACCGCCTGGCTCGGGCTTAAAGACGATGAAATATGGCCCACACACATGGCTTCCAGCTATCGGGAAAGCGATGTTGCTGTACTGGCAACCAATCGTCCTGCTGAATTTGATGATGTTTCTCCGTGCGCAAGCGGCGGCTCTGTATTTTGGAAATCATATAAATTTCCCTTCTTCGATGAAGAGAGTCAGCGCTTTGTACTTGCGGCGATTTCCTTTGATATTACGACTGAGATATTTCGCGAAGCTGCATTGGAAGATGCGCTTCGCGAGAAAACTAAGATTTATAAGCAGCTTGAGTCAAGCGGTCAGCTTCTTGAAAACTTTCTGCACAGTAGTCCAAATCTTACTTACATCAAGGACGATCGGTGTAGATATGTTTTTTACAATCGTGAAGTAGAAAAATTCTTCGGCATAAGTGCTACAGAATGGATAGGCAGATCAATCGCTGAGGTCCGCCCCAAGCGCGAAGCGGATAGGACTGTGGCTGAGTACAAACAAGTCCTGGCCACCGGTTGCAATGTTGAAACCATAGACGAAATGGAAGACCAGTGCGGTGTCAAACACAAATTTCGCTCCATCAAGTTTGCCTATAAGGACATGGACGGCCGCACCATGTTGGCAAGAATGTCTGTTGACATTACCAGTCAGCTCAAGCATGAGGAAGAACTGGATGAAAAGAACCGTCAACTCGAACTTCTTGCAATGACCGACTCCTTGACCGGACTCGCTACTCTCAGGTTGTTTGAGTCTCGTGCAGTCAATGAATTTGCCATTTCCAGACGTTCCAGAAGGCCGGTATCAATCTTGCTGATGGACATTGACAACTTCAAGTTGCGCAATGACAAATTCGGTCATGCGGCAGGTGACCAGGCCCTCAAAATGATCGGGACAATTCTCAAGACCTTTGAGCGGGCTGGTGATCTTGTTGCCCGGCTCGGCGGTGAAGAGTTCGGTATGCTTCTCCCGGAAACCACCACCCAAGGGGCCGCTACTGTTGCCAGGCGCATTCAGTCAGTACTCTCCAGGGCAGATCATGGCCCTGTGCCACTCACTCTAAGCATAGGCGTAGCTAGTCGTACCCCGGCATCCCCCACTTGGAAAGAAGTCCTCGCCAAAGCCGACGAGGCCATGTATGTGGCCAAACGCACTGGTAAAAACCGCATTGTCAGCTACAAAGCAGTTCCCACTTCACTCGCCAAAACTGCCTAAACCATTTCAGATATGCCTCATGGAATTTCAACATCTTATCGATTGACCAAACTAAACCATAAAAAACGGCGACCGCCTAAGCGACCGCCGCTTTAGTTACATTAGGCCCCTGACTAGAAAGTGATCTTACCTGCAACCTGTAGGATGCGGTTCTCTCTTGCTCCAGTAACTGCACCGAATGTGGTTGAGGTATATGTGGTTGTAACAGCGTTGAAGTTGGTGTGGTTTAACACATTGAATGCTTCACCACGGAGCTGAAACACAGATCCGCGAAATATTGGGAAATTGCGGAACAATCCAAGGTCCTCGCGATTGAAGCCAGGCAGAGTCACAGAGCCGCGTTTCTCATTACCTGGTAGGCCCGGTCCAGCACTGGGAACTGCAAATGCCGCAGTGTTGAACCACTCAGCCTTCGTCTTCAGTCCCGTTCCACTTTGCGGATTGCTGATCTGGTTCGGACGGAATGCTTCCATTGATGGCAAGTCCAGCAACATCAGTAAACGTTGTTGTCGTGCCATAGGCTATGCCTCCTTGGCTTGCGGTTATAGTGGTTGGCAGACCAGAGTCGAGTGCAACGATTCCAGAGACTTCCCAGCCGCCCGCCACATGTCCGACAAGCCCTTTTTGATTATGAAGCCAGGGCAGGTCCCACACGAAGTCTATACTGGCAAAGTTGTTTCTGTCATAGGCTGCCCGACCATACTCTGCTTTGATGTTTGTGCGGTCCTGAGGTGCACTGCTGCGGTCTGCAATCGGCCCGTTGCTAAGGTTCCGCTGCCAGGTATAGTTCCCTGTGATCTCGCTCTTGCCTCTGAAGCGCTTCTTCACTGAGAGCTGCATTGAGTTGTAGTTGGAGTTGAAAATCGGTTCTACTGCATACATGCCAGCGTAGCCCTTATATTGGCGAATCTGGTTGGCTAGCGCTGTCTGCGCCGAGCTGGCAAAACCACCAGCAGGTAGTATACCCGCAGCTTTTGCTTGTCCCGGTGCCAGTGAGTTGATGTCGTCATAGCCGATCAGGTGGGTATCGTGCGCACCGTAGTAACCCAGATCAACCAACAGACTCGTTGTGATTTCCTGCTGCACATCAAGCGAGTACTGCTGCGAGTATGGAGCGTTGAATTGTACCGCCGTTGCATACAGTGGCGTAGGAGGACTTGGTATTGCCGCAGCCTTCGCTGTTCCACCCTTCGGATTATCAAAAGATGTGTATGCATAAGTTGAACTGCCGAGTGCTGGCGGTGCATACCAGGTGTTCTGTTCATAATCACCAAACAAGGTTGGGTCAAATGCAATGCCATAACCCATACGCAGCGAGGTCTTGCCATCACCGAATACATCCCATGCAAGACCCAAACGTGGTGCAAAGTTCTTCTTGTTTGCAACGCCCACCTCGCCACCGTACGGCGAAGCATGGCCAGTTACGCCGTATGTGGCTTGGTCAGCATAGATAAAGCCATTTGATGCATCATAGGTAGGGTTTGGGATAAAACCTGCGTTGCACGGAGAGCCGGAGACGCATAGCGCTCCCGTCGAGTCCACCGTTGGCGCATTCGCTGCTACGTAAGTTGCTGGATCAAAATTAGCCAGCCAGTTATTTGCATCAGTTGGTTGAGCAAAGTAGGAGTAACGAACACCCATATTCAACGTCAGTCTAGGCGTCACTTTATAGTTGTCCTGTATGAATGCTTCGATCGTATTTGCATATAGGTCAGGAATACGCGGCTGTCCTGACTGTGTGAAACCTCCGGTCGCTGTGCCCGTCAGAAAGTTGGCCCATGACTGGTAGTAAAGCGCCTCTGCATTGCCCTTTGATGAGGCCGGAAGCTGGGCATTCGCCGACGAGAAAGTAAATGTTCCTACATTGCCGCCCTGCTGGTTTTCAGTCTTTTCATACCGGTCATAGTTCACACCTATAATCACAGTCTGGCGTCCAAATATTCGGGTCACATCGCCAAACCCGTTATAGTTGCGGTTGTGGTCCGTATATGCACCACCTTGTGTGATGCCTGTGTAGTTGGTGAAAACTAGGTTTGGAATTACACCGAGATAGCTGGGATAGGGTAGTGAGATATTGATGTCTGGCGAATTCTTCAGCAGTCCAGTGCCAGCAGGTGTACTCAGAATTGCGCCGGACGAGAATGCAAATCCCGCGTTCATTAATAGCACAGGAGAAACAACAAAAGTCAGGTGCGCCATGTGTTGTGTCCCTGGCGACCGAGTATTCGTCGTCTGAACACCAGGGTATCCTGCGGCCGCGCCTGAACCGTAGCCGAATGGTTCCTGAGTCGGAATATTGTCGTGGATAAACCGATAAAATAAGTTGATTCTCTCCCCAAACGCCTGGTCAACACGCACCACTTCCTGTGTGTCGTTGTAGAGGCTGCGTGGGTTATAGTTGTAGGCGTGTGGGTCCTGTGTACTCGCAGCGTTCGGTAACGGCACTTTGCTGCCGTCCAGTGAATAAACGTCCTTAATATATTCCTGGGCAGCCACGGATGTAGTGGCAACGGTCGTCGTGCCAGAATCTGCGCAGCTCGCTGCATTGCCTACAAAATTTGTACAGACTGCCACTGGAAAAATGCCCTGACGTTCGCTTTGTGTAGGTACGTAGATGGTCGTCGGGTTGTAGTTGATAACACGACGAAATTCCTGTGAAACAAAGAAGAAGGTTTTGTTGTGGCCATCATAGAGTTTCGGTATCCAGACAGGCCCGCCAATCGTATATCCAAAATCGTTATACCGAAGGGGTGGTCGCTTCAAGAATGAAGTCGGCGTGGAAAAATTCTTGTCTGCCCATGTATTCGCATTTAGAACATCATTGCGAAAGAACTCGTACCCACTGCCATGGAATTCATTGCTTCCAGACTTGGTCACCACATTTACCTGCCCAGCCGCAGAACGGCCATATTCAGCAGAGTACTGTCCGCGCAGTGTTTTGAATTCCGCAATTGCGTCAATGCTGGGGAATGTTAGCAGAGTCAAATTTGAGCCACGATCTACGTTGTCCGCTCCATCAATCGTCCAGTTGTTTGCACTGGTGCGCTGTCCGTTAACTGAAAACGTAACAGTATTTGCTGAGCCTCCTACGGGGTTGGTTGGTCCCAGATATATCTGGTCCGTTGTGCCGGTATAGGCTACACCTGGTTGCAGGCTAAGCATCTGCTCATAGTTGCGCGTACTCAGCACCAGTTCCTTGGCTTGTGTTCCTGTAATCAGTCCCGCAGCGGATGCGTCCTCCAAGTTAACGTGGATTGCATCAGCTTGTACGGTCAATGTCTGTGCTGTACTCCCGATTACAAGCTGCTTATTCACTGTCAGCTTGTCGTCTACATGCAGCACTAAGCCGGTTATTACTTCTACCTTGAAACCTGCATCTGTGATTTTTACCGTATATGTTCCCAGTGGCAATGACGATGCAGTATAAAAACCCGAAATATTGCTTTTCAATGTGCGTACCGTCTCTCCACGGTCGGTGTTGATTAGTTGGATTGTTGCCCCATTTATGGCTGCACCACTTGGGTCAGTCACCGTTCCGCTGATACCTCCGGTTACATCTTGTGCATGAATGCTTAGTGCAGTCATCATAACCATCAGAAGTGCTAAAAAGCCTTTCATGCAGTATGAGTACGGTCGCATAGATATCTCTCCTCATTAAGTTTGAAGTCTTTTCGCTTTGGTCTTGTTTTACAAATAGAAAGACTTGTAATTAGAACGTTGGTGTTGAGCGCAATCTTATTGTCTGTTCTGCGCGCAGGCATGGATCATTACTGGCCTGTTCTTGCGACAGGCTGCATCGGATGCCCTCATTTTTTGCTGAATTTACTGGTCTAGAGCAACTGGTCTAGACCAATTGCTCTAGACCAGTAGAAGTCCATGGCGAAGAATTGTCAAGGAAAATTAATATTTTTCTGCTTTATTTTTTTGATAAGTGTGCTTATTTAAGACGCTGCACGCAGCCTGTCTAATCTTGGTCGCCAGCTTGTGTGCAGCGGCATGTCTTTGAAATGCCACTCATAAAAACTAAAAAAATAATTCTTTATCGGGGGATTCGGATGGTTGCACGGTATCTGTCTGCGCGATAGCGAGATACGCATTCCTCAATGGCGCGTCCATCTGGGGACATTACCGAACGTGTAATGGATAGTATGCTGGATGCCCGCGGAACTGTTAGCAGACGGGCATCCTGGACTGTGGCTTTTGTTGCCTCAATCACATCCACCGACCACCCAATAGACGAGCGGTAACGGTTCTGAAGCACGGAATATAAAGATTCGCGTTCAAAATTGATTTTTTCTATTTGAGGGAAGTATTTGATTGGTGTGTATGAGGTTTCAATTGCGATGGGGACTTTGTTCGCAAGACGTAGTCTTTCTAACTTAAATACTTTTTCTGCG
>Ga0116230_10006793_pt1 | contig 11297 bp, 15 predicted proteins | sample S1TSphfallax_3_FD_88678 | JGI IMG/M metagenome (GOLD analysis project Ga0116230, IMG submission 88678) | Host-associated microbial communities from peat moss isolated from Minnesota, USA - S1T2_Fd - Sphagnum fallax MG | ecosystem: Host-associated > Plants > Peat moss > Unclassified | place...
CTTCCTTTAACCATTGAGGGACCGAACTAATTTGAGGAGTGTCTACTCAAGGGTGTGGACAGTGCTTCGCACTCTAAACCCTAAACCTGGGCTTCTTGTCCGCTGCAAAATGAAAAGGGGATTTTCACCGGATGCTTACCCCTCAAATCAAAGCACCGATGCTCAGACCTCCTCAAATTTAGTTTCCATTACATTCTTGTAAAGTGTATTTGAGGGGTTTACATGTCTTCCAGAAAGAAGAGCAATGTCTCTCGCGGTTCGCCGTGCTTCGTAAACGAGTCCCAATGCACCTGGTCGCCTCCTTTTTATTATGTGAACGAATTTTCACGCATTGTCCGCTTCTACCTTAAAATTCTTTATCAAAACTTCAAACGGAATGTAGTCGGGTTGTGCAGAGGTGAAACGAACTCAAACGGTACAACAGCTTGACTACCCAAAGGCTGTCCGAGGAATTACCATTTCCAAGCATATCTGGGATTCCACCGAAGCGGATGGATCAGCTTCTGTGGGTCAAATATATCCGCATTCTTGCCGCTTCCAGACTAATCCATTTATCACTGGTGGGATGTGATTCAAGAGTGATAAAACTGCCAAGAAAAGGGTGTCAAAGAAGCAGAAATTCAGGGTGCTGCGGGGAGAGATTCGTGAGATGAACAAGAGGAAGAATCGAACTAGGAAAGCTAGTATGACTCCAGGGGAAACGCTTGTCTCACGCATTGCCATGGCTGGTTTCGCCTCGCTCACATTCGTGATCCTGTCCTTTGGGTGTGGTTCCATAAATTTCCAAAGAATGATTGATGACCCTATTGCATGACAAGCGTGGTTGCTCGATCCTTCAATGCACAGTGCTGACACAATTTGCTGTCATAGTCAGAAAGAACTTTGCCTCACACAATAACATGGTTCTTTTCACCTTACTGGCCTTCTTCATAGGACTGTCATTTTGGGTCTGGTTCCAAAATCTCCAGTGCAGAATGCCATTTTGGCTGCTGGATCTTGCAATGCACAGTGGTGACACAACTGGCTGTCAAATTCTCGTGGAACAAATTCTCAGAAACCAACGTTGCCAATGTCTGGACATTTAATATTTGAATATTTCTGATGGACCAGTCTACAGATACTTGTGTCAACGCTCTCAATGAATTAACTACTCGTATCTTGTTTCCAGACAGACCAATTTATTGTTGCCTTCATGTAGTTGCCTAGATCTCTTTTGAAGGTGGCTAGAAACTCATCACACACACATTGTCTATCAGATCAACATTGAATTCCTTTGCATCCACCTTTCTTGAGGTTGATTCCTTCCAGGGTCTATAGAGGTAGTGGAATTGGAGTATACCATTATATTGTATGCTCCTGGATTCTTTATGCAATGCCTCTCTTGGATCTTCTAATGCAAAATGGTACTGGAGCTGAATAAGAAGGTACCTTTGCAGAACCTGACTCAGAGTCGGAAATTCTGTGCAAAGAGAAGCTTTGTGCCCTGATGACACTTGGTTACAAAAACAACTATTTGATTGTGGGGAGGTGGGGGATCTATGGAGGTATGATCCAAAGCATGCATCTGCACTGGAAGAAGCAGATGACAGTCCAGGTATGCTTTGAGACTCTTGCCAAAGGGAAGCTGCAGGGAATGGGTGAGCAGCTGGAGAGGCTAATTGGAGGTATAATGGTACACATCCATGAAGCAATCAAAACTATAGTCATGTGGCAAGGCCAAAACTACAAGTGTCCAAACAGTCTCATCCCACATATTTTTGACCTCTTCAACAAGCATAAGATAAATCATTTTCTGTTGATTTTTTTTGAGTTGTGATGCTGCAAGTCAGATGTATATGCTGGTCAGCTGTGAAATAATGTCCATGTGATGTCCCCACAAGTTTTTTTGAAGTCAATGCATGAGCAACCTGTTGTCTCCCTCAATGATAACATCAGCCAATGGGAGGACCTTACAGAGTGACAGGCTCACATGGTCAACGAGGGAGCAAATAGAGCAGACCGGGATGCTGAAATCCAAAATGGTCCAGTTACTGATCCTCAACAGTCCATAGTCCATCAAGAAAGAGAAGCTGACAAGGAGAGCGACTCCACAGATGCTGTAAAAGCCAATGAACCTAATTTCAAGGATTGGGGAGATGAGAGTGAGTCCAACTCAGAGAATGATATATCTTCCTCTGATGAGTCTGATAAGTACATTTCTTCATCAGATAGTGAGATGAGAAAAGCAATTTGGACAACAAACATGTCTTAGGCTCAGAAGGTGTGCAGAGGTCTGCAGACTGATAACAGGGCTTGGTGTTCAATGCTTAGGAGATCAAGACCCTTCTATTGACAACCTTGGCCTCGAAGCAAAGATGAATATTTAATAACCAAGGCAGCAGCAAATCTCTGGTGTTTGATGTGGCACACCTTGATAGGAAAGTTATGTCTATGGTTCCTGTTAACCTAAAGAATGTGCATGGGAACAAAGTAAGGGGTGGGGCCAAAGGTAGGAAATGACAAACAGGGGGGGAGGGGGGTGGGGTGGGGTTGTTAGTACAGTTATATTGTTAGTACAAGAGTTTGTCAGCTAATATTGTGACTTCATTGTTGGTGAGATACTTGCTTTCTCTCATGCAAGCATCCACCATGGGCATGGTAGACATGTTGCCAGCCAATTTCTGTATGCATGCTCTTTCTTTGTATGTACATCTCTTGATGCCTCAATCACAAACAAAGGCGAGGTTTAAGACTTTGTGTTTCCAGGAACCTTAATCACCATGTGGAGTGACTGTCATCATGTTCTACATTTATCTGTGGGCCTTAATTCACTTTCACACTGACTGGAAGGTAACTTACTTGGCCAAACTAGCATCTTCACTGGGGTAGTTCTGTTTGTGAGGAGCACATGGACTGATAAATTCTCAAAGAGAAACAGATGCCCTTTTCAGCCTGAATTTCTTCATTGTGATTCCAGAGTGTTACTCCACAGTTGCAGGAAGCTGGCAACAACCTGATAGGTATATTGTGCTGAATGCTGGAGAATGGAATCAAAACTGAAACAGGTTCTGGGTGAGGAGTAAATGACGGTCCTCCCTTTCTTAGTTCAGTATCTCAAGTTATGCACACAGCTGGCAACCACATTATCGATGCTCAAGTGCTTTCACATCAGCAAGCAGTAAATGACCACAAGTTCTGTTTCAAAGGTTCTAAAATCTCACTTTATTTTTGTCACACTCACAGATTTTCCAACTGGGAAGTGAACATCTTGCTGTATTTTGCTGGAATATTGGGTTCTATTTGTGAACTTGGTTCTTGATAGGCAAGCTGCAGCCAGCATGACATGAATATGGTAACTGTGTTAGAGATCTCACTAGTTGATTGGCCATTGTGATCATTGCAAGTTGAAAATAGAAAGGTGGGTATCAAACATGTTTCACTTTTCACTGGTACTTTTTTAGCTCCAGGTTGAGCATCCCCAGACTAGTTAACTAAGATATTGGGTGAAGAGAAGGGAGAACTAGGTCCAGTCATGGTTCCCATGCAGGTATACAAATTAGCCTTGGATGCCACAAACAAATCCTGAACTACACTTCTACTACGTGTTCCCTTGTTGCTCTGTTGATTCCAAAAAGTCACAGTAAAGTCTCATTCTTTGTGAATGTGAATCTTTTGGAAGTTCAGTCATGTCGAAATCCTTTTTGAGGAGAGTCCGCAACTTGGTAGCGAGAACCAAATTTGGTGTGACCACAATCCCATCACCCACTATATTGGGAAAATGATGAAATTATCATTATCAAGAATTTGGATGTATATGGTTGGACTTGCTTTGGTTTGTTTAAAGTTGATGTGATGAAGAAAGGTGTCCAATCTTTCATACCATGCCCTTGAAGATTGGTGTAAGCCATAGATGGACTTTTGTAATTTACAAACTTGTTGAAGGTTTGATTTTGGGATGTCTAAACTTTCAAGAAGTTTCATATATATGTCTTCATGTGGGATTCCATGTAGGATAGTTGTTTTCATATCAAATTGGTGAACCTCAAAATCAAAATGTGCAGCTAATGCTAATAATATTCTTATGGAATTTATTTTTACTATCGGGGAAAACATTTCTCCAAAATCTAGGCTTGCAATCTATGTAAACCCTTTTGCCACAAGGCATGCTTTATATTTACTTATATTACCATTTGGATCATATTTTATTTTGAACACCCATTTGCTAGAGACAAGTTTTTATCCTTGCGCAAAGTGGTAAGGATCTAAATGTTATTTTGCTATAAGGAATCTAACTTTGATTGGATGACCTTTTCCTAGTGTAAAGCATCTGACCCACTAAGGGCTTCCATATATGTGGTGGGTTCTAAATTTGAAAAACTTTGATGAAATAAAACTTTAGGATGTTTCTTAGTATTTGGGGTCAATTTTTCTTGAAATGTTTCTATAAGTCTATTGGGCTTTTTAATGATGTTTTGTGTTCATTTGGGATTTTGTTTCAAATTTCTTCTTTCATATGTTGTTAATATTTCAAGCATAGATTGGACCTCATGCTGTTCATCATTATTACTTAATTTGGAAATTTCTTCAATGATATTAGGATTTGGGTTAAGTACATGATTATTGGAGATGGAAAATTATTAGAATTAATTAGTGATGTAGTTGAGTTTATTAGTGTGATGTGACTAGGTGATGGGTTCATAGGTTGAATTGAAGAAGGTAAAGGAAAAGGTAAATTGGGAATAATATTCAAATTTATAAGTTGAGGAAGACCTATGAAACTTTTGAGAAAATTTTGATTTAAAAGGAAGTCATGCATTCGATTAACTAGTTTTATATGTATATCGTTGTGTGGTGAATGGACAGAGGTTTCATCAAAAGTAACATCTCTAGAAATTATAATTTGTATTGTGGATTTAACTTGAAGTCTATATACTTTAGATCGTTCACTATATTCAAAAAAAATGCACTCATGGGAATGTGATTCTAATGTGTGTTGAAACTCTTTACGAATTAATGCATAGGGTATACATCCAAATATTCTCAAATGTGTAAAAGTAGGGGAAATTTTTGTCCAAACTTTATAAGGGCTTTTATTTGTTAAAATGACTTTTGTTGGACATCTATTTTAAAGGTAGTTGGCAGTTAGTTGTGCTTCCCACCAATAAGACTTTTGTAAGAAAGAATGGAAGAGCATAGTGAAGATTACCCCAATCAATGTCATGTTCTTCCTTTCACAAATTCCATTTTGTTGAAGGGTATCAGGTGTGGTGAATTGGCATCAAATACCATGATTTTGACAAAAGATATTGAACTCATTAGACTTATATTCACCACCATTATCACTTCTCAACATTGTTATTTTTTTCCCGATTTGATTTTCAACTTCTACTTTATATTGTTAAAATTTGGAAAATACTTCAACTTTAGTTTTTAAAAGATAAATTTTGGTGTATCTAAATCTACCATCTATGAAGGTAATGAAATATGTACACCTTGAAAAAGTAGTTCTTAAAGGACCACATAAATCACTATGTATTAATTTAAAAATATCTTGAGCCTTAAAGGCTCTTTCTTTAGAAAATTTAATGCGGTGTTGCTTGTCTTTAATATAAGATGAACAAATTAATAATGTTTTCTCATCAAAGGATCCAATCCTTTAGACATAAATTAAATTTCTTTTAGTTTGGGCTTATTTATATGACCTAGCCTCATATGCCATAGATTTGCTATGTTGAGGTGTGTGAAATTTAATTTGGTTTGTATTTTATTTTTTTGTTTGTTTGTAATACCCAATTTTTAAAAATCTACTTCCAAGATACATTTAGCAATTTGTTGACCATGTGAGTTTTTAAGAAAACAATTACCATATTTGATGAAGATTTCACCACCATCAAATTGCTTTGTTGAAAAAAGGTTTTTTTGGATTCCCAACACAATAGTTACTTCTTTTATAGTACCATCATTTAGTTTTATGGAAACTTCCCCTTATCCAATTATTTCATGGGTTGAATTATCCCCTAAATAAACAAATTGGTTTTTCTCCCACTTACTATATGACATAAATGATTCAATGTCATGGGTCATGTGGTTTATTGCACCGATATCAACATACTAAGTGTTATCACTACCGTCAACAATTATCAAAGTTGTTGCATAAAATTGATTATGTTTGGTAGCTATATTGGATTGCATATTACTTGCCTTTTCTTCAGCAAGATGTACTTTACAAAAATCAATTCCATGACCCATTTTCTTGCATTTGAAACACTGAATTTTCGTTCTTGGTGGTTCAAATCTTGGGTTATTACTTGTTGAGGGATTAAAATTGTCCATACCTTTGAAGGATTGTTGGAGAAAAGGTGGTATAATCTTTGGGTCCTTCCTTCAGGGTAGTATGGCCCTTTGCCAACATACAAGGTTGACATATTTCAGTTGTATGAATTAAATTTTACATTAACACTTCTTCTTGAAAAGGTATGTGATGAAAAATTGCAAAGTAATGTTAGGTTGCCTCCACATGGATGTTATAAATGTCTTATATGATAAGGGCATAGATCACATTAAAAATAAAACTACATCATCAATTGTTATTGGAACATTGACAATTGACAATTGCTCTAGTAAGGATCAAAAAGATTGAATATGTTTGATGACACTTTCACCTTCTCTCATTTTTTAAGTTTGTAAATTATCTCTTAAAAACATTTTGGTGATTGCATTTTGATTTTCAAACATTTTAATTAATTCTTGCCAAGCATCATGTGATGTAGTTTTTGATTGTACATTGGAAATAATGTTGTTATCTAAGCAATTATTAGTGACTTGAATGGCTATTGTATCCTTGTCACCCATTCTACAATACTACTTACTTTTGTGGCTAATAAGACTATAGTTCTTGCAGCTTTGAACAACTATAGGAACAATGGGTTTTGCTTGTGTACCATTGACATAAGGCCATTAAATTTTCCAAACTTAAATAACAAAGTTAATCTATGTTTCCATATGTTGAAATAAGTTCCATCAAATTTTAGAATATGACTAATGTCAATTTGTGTTCATTGACATCTTTTGTTAAATTCTCCAAATTTTTAATTTATTAATTTTAATCAAGGCATTTAGATTCCAATTTAATTTTTTGGAATTATTTATTTGTAACATAATATGTTCATTGAAACATTTAACAAATGTTGTACAAGTATTTCCTTCTTTGGAAAATGTGTTGTATGTGTCGAGGTTTAATTCAACACCAATTTCTCCCATTGCTTGTTGATCCATGCTAGGAGTATCAAATCTACAATATTAAATCTACAGTTCGTTTATTTTTTTAAAGATGAGAGAAATGCATATCAACATGATTTGACTAAGAAATTATTTTCATTACTTTAAATGTTTCAGTTATGATATCGTGTTGGAAAAGTAAAGTAGAGGAAATGAATTGATTTTTATTGATAAAAGCTTCTTCTTTTATTTTTAAGGAAGGAACACAACCTTTAGTATTTAAAGGTCTAGAAGAGTTGTGTCTTTCTATAAATGTCTCTTTATTGTAACTAACTATGTACAAATTATTGAACTACTATAATTATATGTATCTAACAATGAAGAGTTAAAAAATCTATGTGTTTGATCTACGTAATACAATCATTGGTACATCTTGTGATCTTTAGAAGTACTTGTTAGGATTTTATATTAAATAGTTTATACATTAATACATCGAAGGATTGTTGTGTTTTCCCTTCTCATGTCTATTGGTTCTTTTTTTATGATCCTTATACTTCGATTATTACAAATTCAACAATGTAAGAGTTTGGTTATCCTCTTTCACTCAAAGTTGTTTTCTCAATCTTGTTTTTGTTGTACTCAACATGGTATTAGAGCAAATACCAAATAAATTTCTTGTAACATCAAGAGAATTCAAATTTTGATTGGAATCTAAATAAATCAATGGCTTTTGTACATCCATCTTTTAAAGATAAAGCAATTTACACCTTCAATCAATACACACATAAAATATGTCTTGTAGGTCTTGTATATTATTATCACAAACTATTCATAGAATCGTGCAATTATTTATGTTACAAGAAGTTTTTCAAATCACAAAACAAAACTAAGAAAAAGGAATTATGGTATAACAAAATGGGATCTTGCCATAAAGTTTGATAACATGACATAAAAATCTTTTAATCTTTAAAAAAAAAAAAATTCAATTCAAGGTTTCTAATTTACATAACATCACAAAATTTTATGGAACCTTTTTTCACGTTTGGAAATATAACATAAAACTAGTTTTAAAATCTAAAAAAATATTAATAATTGTTGAGGGTTTGGAAATTGAACTTATCTCTTGTCTTGCCACTCCTGGTGGCACTATTCATCATTTACCTCCCTTTGAACTAGGGAATAAAGATGAATTTCAACAAAAATGATACACATGCATTAATAATTACTGTGAATTGTCTAGACAATAGTCAAGTATTTCATATTAGTTCTTGTAACACATATGAGGAAACATGGGATGAGGTTTTCAATTTGTTTGAAGTACATGATTCGATGACAAAAATGTATTTAATGGAACAATTAACAAAATTGAAAATGAAGGAAAATGAAACTATGACGAAGCATGTGCATAATTTCAAAAGTTTTTCAAATAATTGTTTGTTGTCGGAAACCCGATGAAGGATGAAGACATAGTGTTCACTTTGATGCGAAGCATGCCACCTTTTTTCTATAGTTTTCTTGTTTCCATAAGAGATCAAACCCTCACCTTACAAACATTGATCACCTATTTTAATACAAGAAAAAAAATTATTGAAAAGTTTGGACAATAATTTTGAAGCAATGACAAGCGGTTTGTTAGGCCTTACATTCAAAGGGAGGCCTTGGTCTAACAATCAACAAGCCCCTTTTAATTCACATTTTCAAAGCCAAAAAATTGGGAAGCCTACCAATAATCCAAGAGGGGATACATTTTCAAGATCCTTTTCTTACAATGGGAAAAAAAATCCAAATCCACTTTCCAAAAAATGTTTTTATTGTGGTAAAGATAACCACATTCTAAAGAAGTGCCATAAACGACAAATATATGAAGCAAATTGGGGTGTTCTATTGCAACAACCCCAATAAAAACCAAATGTTCTATATAGCAACAATGTAAGCTTAGACCGATTCCACAACTAATTATTGGATTGTTGATTTGGGTGCTACTTGGCATATGGCTTATACACAAATCACATTTGTTACATATGCAAATTTGTCACAAGGGTAATTTGTTGTATGATAGTGAATGATTGGGTAGAAAAAAATGGAATCAGGTGAGGACTTTAGAAGCATAGGGTGTCTTCAAGTGAGCTTTCAATCAACATATGTAAGTGTCAAATACCCTTATCCAATCACTTGGCAGTGCATCGAGGGCATGTGAAGGCAAAGATCTAATTCCAATTGCATGTTTGGATCTTAGAAGTAGTATGAGGCTTGTAGTTCAATTATGCAAATGAGCCCAAGTGATGTAGAGTGCAATTTCGCCATTTAGGTATGAGGTGGACAAAAATATCTTACAAATTACAACATGTGCATTGTATTGTTTTGGCCTGTTTTGGCTAACTAATGGTAATAAAAAAATTATGATTTTATAACTTGACCATTGTTTACTGTCCAACCATGTTCATACATCTTTTTTTCTTTTGACAAATAGCCAATGCATATGCCACCTCCAATTTACTTGCCAAGTATTGATTTTGAACATTGAAGTGATTTTTTAGCTATGTTTTTTGAACTAGACAAATATGCACATTGGAGATCATACCTCCAATGCACAACATTTACCTTGCACTACCCCATGCACAACAAATGCTAGCATTCTGTTTAAACATCATGAAATCATTGTTAGCCCTAGATTCACACATTTCATATACTAATACATGTGCTAAATTTTGCTGCAAACTGCAAGAACTTTACTTGGACCAAGTAGATCATGTGCAGATCGAAAAATTAGAATGTGTAAAATATGCTCCTTGTTAAGCTCCTATTCACACCTTTTTAAAGAAATAAAATTGGTTGCAACTATCTAAAAGGTACCCCAAAATAAATGAGGGTTTGTACTGTACTAGGAAATTTGCAGCTACTAAATGCTTGTGTGGGCTCAACACGTTCAAATTCAAAATGCAAAGGTTGTTAGGCCTTCCCTAAAAACCAATTTTTCTAGACTTGGAAGGTGATACTACACATGGAGAGTAAAGCATTGGGGAGGCTTGTGGCATCCCATAACAATTAACATTTCTAAGGCAAGACCAATAGAAGGCTATTTGCTTGAGTAAGGTACAAATGGAGCATGACGAAAATGTAATCATCAGTGACGATGATGGTACAATGGGTCACGATGAAGCAGTAGTGGATGCTGATCCCAAAGAAACAACACCCAACCCCTACATTTTAGCATGTAATATGCGTCTTGCTCAACTCAAACAACGACTCACAGAAGTTGAAGGAAGTGCCCAAGAATTGTGAGTTCCTCATAAACTTGTCTTCACATGCATAAATGGAAAGGCCCAGACACAGTTCTGTAATGGATCGTGTAATCTCCATAGCTTGCATTCTATGAAAAAGTTGGACATCCGGCTATGTGCATGAGTTTTGTGTATACACCTACCAAATAGTTTGAACACTCTTCAATAATCTTTGTTTTAGTGTTAAGTTGTAGTTACTCTCCAAATTCCAATCTATTCTAAATTCTTCATGGGGTTAGGGTTTACAGTTTGAAATCATTGTTTTTGGCGCCGCCATGAAATAGGGTTTTTGGTGATCTTTTACTAGATGCATAGCTTTAAATTAGGTTTGTATGCTAGTTAATGTCATGTGCTTATTGATACAATCTTAGTCCAAACTAATTGCACCTTTGCTATGTTTTGGAAACACTGGGTCGTTTGGCAGTCGTCACTTCATGAACTCAACAACCATGCGAAGGGGGAAGAAGACAAATAAGAAGTCCACCCAAAATGTGGTGGATGGGAGAACACTTGGACACCAAAGCAATAGGAGGAGCACTAGGACTGTTGGAAAACCACATCATCATGTGGTGGAAAAGGAGGGGTCATTGGCATTAGTAGCATCTAATGAACGTGACACTTCTAGTAACAACGACTACAACTCAAAAGAAGAGGACTTAGAAGGTTTTGAATTGCCAGTTGCATCTTCAATTATGAAGGAACAAATTAAGGCACCTAACAAGCGGACCCCCACACCAAATCTCATGTACCGCCCCCCCCCCCCCCCCCCCCCCCCCCCCCTATTGAACTGCCCTTCGTTACTGATCGCTGTTGCCCAAC
>Ga0116230_10006794_pt1 | contig 11294 bp, 8 predicted proteins | sample S1TSphfallax_3_FD_88678 | JGI IMG/M metagenome (GOLD analysis project Ga0116230, IMG submission 88678) | Host-associated microbial communities from peat moss isolated from Minnesota, USA - S1T2_Fd - Sphagnum fallax MG | ecosystem: Host-associated > Plants > Peat moss > Unclassified | place: USA...
AGTACCTTTCGTCTCGAGACCTGCTAGAAACTTGCTCCAAAGTAGAAGTTCTGCCCGGTGGTGAAGTCGCAAGGAATGATCTGCAACCGTCCCGAGGCGTCGGGGCTGCGTCGATCCCAACAGTAATCCATTCCGGGATGATCGAGTTCATTCGGATAGCTCACTGCGTGCACGCGGATGCTCCCATCTCCATTCTGGGTCAACCGCCACAAGTTGTAGCCATGCACGAGGCTCGTCTCGAAGTTGCAGTCGTTGATGACCTGTCGCGCGCCACCGGAAAGGCCTGTATCCTCGTGGCACACATTGGCACCGGACGACCCTTTTATCATGTAAACCTGCGTCCCGATCGCGATGGGATCTTTACTTCCGCAAGGTCCGAAGGACTGACACCCTTTGTACGGTCGCCGTGCTGCGAGAGTGAAGTGTTGGCTCTCGTAGTCTGCATGACACATTTCGAAGATGATCGGCTGGTTCTCGTCCTGCAAGCATCGACTATCCCCAATGACTGATGAGATCATATAGCGCCCACCAGCTGTCGGAAATGGTCTCGCCATTTCCTTCTCCATTGCCGCAAAATCCTGTCCGTCACCTCTCTCCGACGCACCTTTGTGACTGTGATTACATCCTGCAACTAGAACGGTGCTTACCAATACAATTTGGCCTGTCTTCATCGTCCCGGGATTATAGATTCAGACTCTCACGCCCGGAAAGGACAATCACGGGACGGCTCCGACGCGCGGAATCTGACCCAAGAGCCAGAACCTATGTCGCTTTGAAGTTGAAGGTTTCGGTTGAAGTGGTCCTTTGGAAAAACACAAGAAGAGCCGGCTGATGAAAGTGCCGAGGTTGTCACCGTATCGTGGAGATCCGTTTGCCGGCACGATAATACGTCTGGTGCAATCCTGTGCAGATCGCGTTGCCGTTCACCAGCGCCCAGTTGACGGATCGGTGAGGAGAATACTATTTCAGACACTCTTTGATGAAGAGGTTCCCCGCGTATCGTTGAGGAAGGACGGTGCTGGCGGCTTTCGAAGAAACAGATCGCGTGATCCAGGTGAATCTTCAATCGAATGCTTGCGTGGCCTGGTCTGAGCGCAAGTTCTACCGGCCGACGTACTCGGACTGATCTTCACCAACAATTCACCTTGAACCTTCGCTGCCCGAGTCGTCGAGGGGGCCAGCCGTCTGAACAGCAACAGGGTGGGGGTTCGTCGGCAGCATCGCTGGTCAGACGCGGTGCGCTCGCAGGTCCGGAAGCGTTCTGCGTGGGATCGCCTCTCATCTGCCCGCAGGATCAGGCATCACTTGAAGCCGAGAAGGCGGCTTCAGGATGTCTTAAGGTATTCGAGCTAGCATGGATGTATGCGTCTTCTGGGGCTGACAGCTAAGGCTTTCCTCGTCATGACGTTGGGCATGGGTTCGGGTGCGCTGAAGGCGCAGGCCGTTGCAGATGGCGCCCATGCCGAGACGCTGACGCTCGATCAGGCTATCGCGCGTGCGATGACGAACGAGCCGACCTTCGCGGCGGCGAAGGCCGAGCAGAAGGCGCTTTCGCTCGAGCGCAGCGACGCCCGAGCCGCGTTGCTTCCCACGGCCACTTACCATAACGAGTCGATCTACACGAAGCCGAACGGTGTTCCAGCCAGCCGGATCGGGCAGACAACCGGCGCACCGGCTCCCGCGTTCATCGCAAACAATGCCGTTCGTGAGTACGTCAGCCAAGGCGTGTTCAGCGAGACTCTCGGACTGGGCCAAGTGGGGGCCATCCGTCTCGCTGACGCGAATGCAGCCCGCGCCGCGGCTGAACTGGAGATCGCGCGCCGAGGTCTCGTTCAGACGGTGGTGACGCTCTACTACGGTGTGAGCGCCGGCGGCGGCAAGGTGGACAGCGCACAGCAGGCAGTCTCAGAGGCGAACCACTTCGTCGAAATCACGGAGAAGCGAGAGGCCGCGCGGGAAGCAGCCCATGCTGATGTATTGAAGGCTCAACTCCTGCAGCAGCAGCGGCAACGTGAACTTTCGGACGCTCAACTGGCGCAGGATAAGGCCAGGTTAGAACTTGCCGTCCTGTTGTATCCCGACCCGAACACGCCTTTCACCCTTGCGCCTGCCGCCGCGCCTGCCCTGCTCCCCGCGCGCGACAGCATCGAAGCGCTCGCGCGCAAGAACAATCCGGAGCTCCGGAGCGCCCTGGCTGCACTCCAGGTGAGCGAGGCCCAAACATATGTCTCCCGCGCCGCACTGCTGCCGGAACTTAATGTGACGGCTGCATACGGTATCGATGCAACCAACTTCGGGGTCAATGGGCCGGATGGTATTCGCAATCTTGGCTACTCCGGCAGCGCACGTCTCGACATCCCCGTGTTCGACTGGCTGACCACTGAGCGCAAGATCAAGGAGAGTAAGCTGCGCGAGGACGCCGCCAAGGTGGCGCTTACCGCCGCACAACGCCGGCTCGTCGCAGATCTCGAAGAGTCTTACGCTGAAGCCGAAGCCGCGAGCAAGCAGATGGCGAGTCTCGACGCAACGGTCGTCACCGCGCGCGAAAGCCTGCGCCTCACAGAGCTTCGATATGTCGATGGCGAAAGCTCGGTGCTGGAGGTTGTGGATGCACAGAGCACATTGACCTCGGCGGAAAACGCCAGAATCGACGGCACGACACGCTATCAGCTTGCCTTGGCCCATCTTCAGACACTCACAGGAACCTTCTAATCATGAACTGCTTCTCTTTTCAGGGAACAACGACCCGTTACGCCTCACTTCTGGTTCTTCTCTGTATCGCCGGCACCGGCTGCAAGAAGAAGCAGGAGGCTGCGCCAGAAGCGTCAGTGACGGTTCAAGCGGCGCATCCGACTGTCGCGCCGATTTCGGAAGAGATCTCCGCAGATGCCATCCTCGCGCCGCTTTCGGAGGCCGCGCTCTCATCAAGGATTAATGCTCCGGTACGCGCGGAGTATGTGCAGCGTGGCGACCATGTTCGTCGAGGCCAACTTTTGCTTACGCTCGATGACCGGGATCTGCAGGGCAGCGCACTGGACTCTCAAGGCGCGTATACCTCTGCCCAGGCCAACTTGAAGGCGATCACCGAAGCCACGATCCCTGAAGAATTGACCAAGGCGCGGCTGGATGCAGCCCAGTTGAAGACCGCATTGGAGGTGGCGCAAACGACCGCAGCCGAGCGGCAAAAGCTCTATCATCAAGGCGCTCTTTCTGGCCGGGACGCTGATGTTGCCGTAGCTGCGGAGGCTCAGGCCAAGGCAGCCTACGAAACGGCGCGCGATCACGCGGAGGCAATTGCTCAGACGACCCGCATCACGGACAAGCAGGCTGCAGAGGGACAACTTACCTCCGCTAAGGGCCGACTCGAGAATGCCCAGGCGCAGGTGAGCTATGCCAACCTGCGCAGCCCGATCGCCGGTGTGGTCACCGACCGTCCATTGTTCCCAGGCGAAACGGCGGCCGCAGGAACCCCGATCATCACGGTCATGGACACCTCTTCCCTGCTGGCGAAACTGCACGTGGCCCAAGCGACGGCGCAGCAACTGACACTTGGACATGAGGCCGATATCCACGTTCCGGGCCTGACCGACCCGGTGAAAGCGGCCGTTTCGTTCATCAGTCCGGCGCTGGACCCAGGCTCTACAACCGTAGAAGTCTGGCTGAAGCTGCCGAATGCGGACGGGCACCTGAAGGTCGGCACACCCGTGCATGCCGTGATCATGGGAAGAACCATCAAGGACGCGTTGCAGGTTCCCGCCGGCGCCATTCTGCCCGGCCAGGACAGCGGGACGGCTGTCATGGTCGTCGGTTCCGACGGGGAAGCGCACAAGCGCGCGGTCAAGACGGGTATCCGGACACAAGATGCGGTACAGATTCTCTCGGGACTTTCCACGTCGGACAACGTGATCTCGGAGGGCGGCTACGGTCTGGACGAAGGCACGAAGGTGGAGGTCGGCAAACCCGATGCCGGAGATGGGGCTGACTCCAGCGACGCGTCGAGCGACGCTTCCAAGGATAAGAACTGATGAGCGATCGCGTCACTCGTCCACTGGAGACCACCGATACGAACTACTGGCTCGCTCAGTCTGTTCGAACGATTCTCTTTCTTGCCGTCGTTCTGGTCGTCGGGGGAATCTACGCGTTCTTCCGCACGCCAATCGCCGTATTCCCGGAGACCAATTTTCCCCGCGTGGTCATCGGAGTCGACAACGGCGTCATGCCGGTCGAACAGATGCAGGTCACCATCACGAAACCCATTGAGGACGCAGTCAACAGCGTTCCGGGGCTGGTCACGGTGCGTTCGACTACGAGCCGCGGTTCGGCGGAGGTCAGCCTCACTTTTGACTGGTCCGTGGATATGTTTCGTACGCTCGAACTTGTGAACTCGGCCGTAAGCAAGGTTCGACAGTCGCTGCCTGCGTCCGCGGTGATCACAACCAATCGACTGACCTTCGCGACCTTTCCCATTCTCGGCTACAGCCTTACGTCCAACACCCTATCCCAGAGAGAGCTTTGGGAGTTGGCGACTTATACCCTCAAGCCGCCGCTCAATCGTGTGAATGGTGTCAGCACCGTCACCATCCAGGGCGGCGCTGTGCCTGAGTTCCAGGTAGTTCCAAACCTCGCAAAGCTTCAGGCGGCGGGTGTCACCATTCTGGACCTGACCAATGCGATCCAGAACTCCAACATCATTGACTCGCCCGGGCTTTATAACCAGGACCATCAGCTAGTGCTTGCGCTGGTCGGCGCACAGGCGCACGATGTCGACTCCCTGAAGCAGCTTGCGGTAAAGACCACCGCCGCCGGCGCGCCCGTGCGCGTGGGCGACCTGGCGACGGTCGAGCCCGCGACCGAACCGGTATATACCGTGGTCCGCGCGGATAACCGGCCCGCCGTTCTGTTGAACATCGCACGGCAGCCGAGCAGTAACACCGTCGCCGTCGCAGACGGAGTTGCGGCGGAATTGGCGTTGCTGCGCAAAGATCTGCCGTCAGATGTGACGGTCCAATCGTTCTACGACCAGTCCCACATTGTGCGCGAAAGTATCAGCAGCGTGCGCGATGCCATTCTCATTGGGCTGGGACTCGCCTGCGCCATCCTGTTCCTCTTTCTGCGGGACTGGCGGTCCTCCCTGATTGCCGGGCTGGTCATCCCGGTGACGGTCGCCGTGACCGTGCTCGTGCTCTGGCTGATCGGCGAAAGCTTCAATCTCATGACGCTGGGCGGCCTGGCTGCGGCAATCGGTCTTGTGATCGACGATGCCATTGTCGTCGTCGAAAACATCGTGCTGCATCGCGACGCCGGAGAGGCTCGGCTCTCAGCCGTCCGCAAGGCTTTGCACGAGATCTCCCGGCCGCTGATCTTCTCGACGCTTACTCCGGTGGTTGTGTTCCTGCCGTTGATCGCAGTCACGGGCGTCACCGGCAGTTTCTTCCGGGCGCTGGCATTAACGATGACCGTCGCGGTGCTCACGTCGCTTGCGCTGGCGCTCAGCTTCACGCCTGGGCTGGCTCTGCTGCTGCTCGGTGCGAGAGAGATGAAGTCTTCGGATCACCATGTCGATGCGGAACATGGTGAGAGCGGCCCTGCGATGGAGCGCATCCTCAACTGGCACCGCCACGCACTCGACTGGTCGCTCACACGCCCAGTATGGCTAGGCGTCATCTGTGTCCTGCTCGTCGCCGGAACCTACTTCGCGTATACGGGGCTGGGCTCGGACCTCTTGCCAGCGATGGATGAGGGCGGTTTCATCCTCGATTACGTCATGCCTGCAGGCAGTTCGCTGGCTTCGACCAACCGCGTGCTGGCTCATGTTCACCAGATCCTCGCGAGCACGCCCGAGGTGGAAAACACGAGCCGGCGCACTGGGCTTCAAATGGGGTTAGCGGCGGTGACCGAGGCCAACACGGGCGATATTACGGTAAAGCTCAAGGACAAGCGGAGCCGCGGTATCGAGGAAGTGATGGCGGATGTTCGCGCCCAGATCAAGAAGACGGAGCCTGAGTTGGACGTGGAGTTCACCCAGGTTCTACAGGACAACATCGGCGACTTGTCGAACGCGCCGGAGCCGATTCAGATCAAGCTGTTCGCCAATGACCAAAGCCTGCTGAACGAGCTGGGCCCGCGGGTCGCGCAGGAGATCGGCAAGGTCGACGGCGTGGTCGATGTGGAGAATGGCGTCGACAACACCATCAGCGGTCCCGCAACCAGCTTCCAGGTGAATCCTCAGCTTGCCGAACGGCTTGGGTTTACCCCGACCGAAGTCGCCGAAGATGCAACATCCATCCTGGACGGCGTTACCGTCAACGACCCACTGATCGCGAACGGGCGGCCGTATACGATTCGGGTTCGACTGGGTGACGAGACGCGACGGAATCTGGATACGATTCGCGACACCGTCTTCAACTCTGCCGTTGGGCATACGGCCTCGCTGGGTTCGATGACTGAGATTACCGAGTTGCCGCCGCAAAACGAGATTCGTCGTGAGAACCTGCAGCAACTGGTCGTCGTCACAGCGAGGCTCGAAGGCACCGATCTCGGTACAGCCGTGAAGGAAGTGCAGGCGCGAGTGCAGGCTATGAAGCTCCCCCGCAGCGTGCGGGTAGAGTATGGAGGCACGTACCAGGAGCAGCAGAAGTCGTTCGCCGAATTGTTGCGCGTACTTCTTCTCGCACTGGCGCTCGTATTTGGAGTGCTGTTGACCGAGTTTCGCAACTTTGCGGCGCCAGCGGCGATCCTCGCGTCCTCCGTGCTCTCGATCAGCGGCGTCGTAGGCGCCCTGCTGCTGACAGGCACAACGTTCAACGTCGCCTCCTTCATGGGTCTGATCATGGTGATCGGCATCGTAGCCAAGAACGGCATCTTGCTGCTGGATGCGGATGAGCGGTTCCGCAGCGAAGGATCCAGTGCGCGCGACGCAATGGTGATGGCTGCGCAGCGCAGGCTGCGCCCGATCCTAATGACCGCGCTCGCAGCTGTAAGCGGCATGCTTCCGCTTGCGCTGGCACTGGGTGCGGGCTCGCAGATGCTGCAACCGCTGGCGATTGCGGTGATCGGTGGCCTGGTCGTCTCCATGTTGCTCAGCCTGGTCGTAACGCCCGTGATCTACTACCTCCTGACGCGGCACGACGCACCGGAGACTGCCAACAGTTAACACAATTTTCAGAGATCTTTCGCTGGCAACGAAAAGCGCAAGAACGAGAGGAGGCGAAGCCCAATGCGGCTCCGCCTCCTCCGTCTACAGCGATGCTGCTTGGTTACTGTGCGGCGAAGAGTTCCAGAGGTTACTTGCGACCCAGGACAAGAATCACAAAGCTGTCCGGCAGGATGGTGGAGCGGGGGTGTGGATTGGCGGCGGTGGGGTCTGGTCGAGGACCAAACTGGGCTGTCACCACGTAGGCTCGGTCGGTGGAAGGGTCATACGCCATGGTTCGCGCGCCGGGCTGGGTTGGGAGATTTTCGATCGTCTTATACCCGCGCGCAGCATCGACGACGCTGAACGTTCCGTCCTGCCCGTTGGAACTAAATGCCAGTTGATTCCGCTCATCGAATCCCGCGGCGTCGGGGCCGTCTCCAATGGAAGCGGTTGCAAGTTGACGCCCCGTCTCTGCGTCCACGACCGCCATCGCCTTGCCGTCACAGACTGAGAAGAGGTGATGATGTTGCTGATCGATGGCCATGCCCGACGGAGAGTCGCAGCCACTGAGAGGCCATGTCGCAGTGAGACTCTTCGTCCTGGCGTCCAGCGCGACGATCTCGTTCTTGTCTTCGATGTTGTCGAAGACATGACCTTTCCCGTCCGCCTGGGGAAACTCAGGCTTTCCGGGGAGCGCGATAGTCGCGACCACGGTCCGTGATGAGGTGTCAATGACGCTTACATTCTTGCTTCGCCCGTTGAACGCCCAGACAGTCTTCGTCACGGGTTCGTAGGCAATACCGTCTGGATTCGTTCCTGCCGGTACGTGCGCAACCACCGCAAAGGTTTTGCGGTCAAAGACCACGACTTCGTTGTTCCCGCCATCGCTGATGTACCCGAACTTACCGCCGGGATCGAGGGCAACACCGTGCGTGCCCTTCATTCCGGTGATGGCCCCAACAGGTTTCCCGGTCGTTGTATCAACCACCTCAACGCGGGGGCCGTGCGTGACATAGAGCAGGTGGTTGGCAGGGTCTGCAAGGAGATAATCCCAGCCTCCAACGCCACCAATCTTCCAGTGATCGATCACACGGTACGGCTGCTGAGCGACGGCCCAGCTTCCACTGAGGCAAAGCAGTGAGGTTGCGAGATAAAGGTTGCGGTGACGCGTAAGGTGCATAGAGGCTCCTGGCTGATCCGTTGAAGACTTCCTCAACATCTTCTCGCAGCTAGCTTAAGCCAAGCTGAAGGAGACACGGATCGTCGTTCCCGAACCTTGCTGGCTTTCGATTCTGATCGATCCCTGCGCAGAGTCAACGATCGACTTGCAGATCGCAAGGCCCAGGCCGGTGCCTCCTGTGGAGCGGCTTCGTGAGTGATCTTCGCGGTAAAAGCGTTCAAACACATGAGGGAGCGCTTCCGGTGAGATGCCGCACCCTTCATCTCGAACACGCAGGAGGGCCATGCCCTCCACGCATCGGAGGCTCACTTCGACCTGCGAATTGGGCGGGCTGTGCTGAAGAGCGTTCATGACGAGGTTGGTCGTGATGATCTCAGCCCCTTCGGTCGGAAGACGGACGATCACATTCTCGTCAACGGCCAGGAGGAGCTTCACCTGCCGTTCCGCCGCAAAGCTATGAAGCGACGGAAGGACCGCGAGAACGGCACGGGATAGAGGAATTGGATGAGGGTTTATCTCAGGCTTTTCTTCAAGGCGCGCGAGCAACAGCATCTGAGCGACCAGCCGCTCCAGACGCCCGTTGTCCTCAAGCAGCCGTTCGAGACCCTCCTGGTATTCCTCTGACGAACGGGACTTCATCATCAGCACTTGCACGGTGGAGCGCATGACGGCGACGGCAGTCTTCAGTTCGTGGGCACCGTCGCTGACGAACTGATGTTGTTTTTGAATGGCCCCTTTGAGGCGCTCCATTGTCGAAGAAAGCGTGCGGGCGAGCGGTTCGATCTCTACCAGCTTGAGAGCTGAGGGCGGCGGATCAAAAGAGAGCGTAGACATGGAAACCTTGGCTGCTCGGGCAGCGAGTTCTTGGATGGGCTCAAGCTGCTTGTCTACGGTCAGGATCATGACAAATGCCGTCAAAGCAAAGAGGCATGCCCCAACCATCAGATCAAAGCCCGCAGCCCTGAAGATTCCGTGCCAAACATGATCCAGTCGCGCTGCGTAGAGGATCACGATGGGACGCTTTAGTCCTTCGCTGTCTTCAGAACGATCAATGATTCGCATCGCATCTCTCTGATAGATTCGATACTCGTGCGACTTGAAGTTCAGCATACGGAAGCCATTGTCAGCTTCCTCAACTAACGCCGAAGGCGCTCCCGGAGAAGTGCCGAGCAAGCGCCCATCGGCGTTGTAGACGGCGTAGATATCTTCGGAGGGAAGCTTCAGCTCCTTCGGATCGACAGCTACATTGTCTTCGGGATCTTCTGCATCCTGGATCGCTCCGAGCACCGAATCGGACCGCCCCTGCAACATCACATCGAAAGCGTGCAATTGACTCGTTCGCTCGTGGAGCAACTCGGCTCCGGAAAAGAGGATGGCGCACCCAAGCTCGGCCGCGAGCACCAGGAGAACCAAGCGCCCTCGTATCGATTTCATGAGGCGCTCCTCGGGGGCGACGCAAGACGGTAGCCGCGTCCGCGCAGCGTTTCTAAGAGCGTGATCTCTGTCGTCGTACGAAGCTTCTTCCGCAGATTGGAGACGTGCGCCTCGATGACGTTGGAGTGGTGCTCCCAGGTGAAATCGTAGAGATGTTCGAGTAGCTCTCGTTTGGATACGACGACGGACGGACGGTGCATCAGATATTCAAGGATTCTGTACTCCGTCGGCGAGAGGGCCAACGTCTCGCCTGCGCTCGAGACCTTCTGCTCCACAACGTTCAGCCGAATGACCCCGAAGTTGAGGACCGATTGCGTTGCTCCCTTACTCCGCCGGATTAAAGCGCGCGAGCGGGCGATGAGTTCGCCCAGATCGAACGGCTTCGTCATGTAGTCATCGGCGCCTGAGTTCAGAAGATCAATGGTGGTGTCAGTCGCATTCATGGCGGTGAGCACGAGCACCGGAGTCGCATCCGGCCAGGACCTGAGGCGTCGAAGAACCTCTCCCCCTTGAAGCCTGGGAATCATCAGGTCTAGAAGCAGCAGATCATAGCTGTTGGCCCCACATAGGGCGAGCGCCTCCTCCCCGTCTGCAGCTAGATCGACGGCATATCCGGGTCCCTCGCGTAAGGCACGGGAGATGTTCTCGGCGAGCCGAGGCTCGTCCTCCACAACCAGTACTCGCAATCTGGAGTCTTCCTCTCAATCGTTGGGATCTGCACATCTCAATTGTGCCTGTGAGATTACAAAGATAGCGATGCGTTCAGCGTGAAAAGCGACGGCACCATGGAGCACGACTCCTTTGCTTGCAGGAACGATGTTCATTAGAACGAGACTATTCCGTAGCACTGGTTCTGGCCCAGACTGTCGATGGCGTTGGTGACGACACCCACATACAGACTCCGGAATCCATCGATGCCTTGCGAGCCTGTGTTCGTGGTCCCTGATTGCCCTACCGCGGAGACGGCTGCACTACAACTCACTGAAGTCTCGGACACTGTTCTGGTGTACGGTGCCTACAGTGATGTTTGCGGTTCCATAATGGGCGGTCTTAGTGACACGCGCGCGTTGGCAACTAAGGACTGGAATGAGGCTGTAGGATATTGGCTGGAGTCCAGGCGCGAGAAGGGTCTGCAGACGTGTACGTGCAATCCGACCCATTCGGAGCCTTTTTCTACTACTCTGGTTCTGCTGTGATTGTAAGCCGTTTATTTTGGTAGCGTTACCGGGGCTCGAACCCGGACTCTTCGCCTTGAGAGGGCGATTTTGCGCCCTTTCGGCTGTTTTTAGCAGTGCAGTGAAATGCAACTAAGCCATTCCAAATCAACAACATAAGCGAATTGTCTAGCCCTGCACGATTCTGCTCACTTGTGCCGTTTCAGGTACAAATTAGCCCCTATTAGCCCCGGCTTTCGTGTAAGGTACATACGAGGGCGAAGAGTTATGCCGCGTAAAAAACAAGCAATTGCAGGGGTTTTTGAGAAGAACCCGGGTTCGGGTGTCTGGTACATCCGGTACAGCGTAGGGGGAAAATTCGTCCGAAAAA
>Ga0116230_10006797_pt1 | contig 11291 bp, 6 predicted proteins | sample S1TSphfallax_3_FD_88678 | JGI IMG/M metagenome (GOLD analysis project Ga0116230, IMG submission 88678) | Host-associated microbial communities from peat moss isolated from Minnesota, USA - S1T2_Fd - Sphagnum fallax MG | ecosystem: Host-associated > Plants > Peat moss > Unclassified | place: USA...
CCAATAACCATTAATAAAATAACCACCAATAACCATTAATAAAATAACCACCAATAGCCATTAATAAAATAACCACCAATAACCATTAATAAAATAACCACCAATAGCCATTAATAAAATAACTATTAATAATCAGTAATAAAATAACCATCAATAACCCTTAATAAAATAACCACCAATAGCCATTAATAAAATAGCCACCAATAGCCATTAATACAATAGCCACCAATATCCATTAATACAATAGCCACTAATAACCATTAATACAATAGCCACCAATATAACCATTAATACAATAGCCACCAATATAAACATTAATACAATAGCCACCAATATAACCATTAATAAAATAGCCACCAATAGTCATTAATACAATAACTATTAAAAGAATAATTACCAGTATCCATTAATAGTTACCAATAAATACCACCAATAGAATAATCAATAATAGCCACTAATAGAATAATCAACAATAGCCACTAGTAGAATAACCAATAATAGCCACTAGTAGAATAACCAATAATAGCCACTCATAAAATAACCAACAATAGCCACCAATAGAATAACCAACAATAACCACCAATAGAATAACCAACAATAACCACCAATAGAATAACCAACAATAACCACCAATATAATAATCAATAATAATCACCAATATAATAACCAATAATAGTCACCAATAGAATAACAATCAATAATCAGCAATAGAACAATTAATAATAATCACCAATAGAATAATCACAAATAACTTATGGTAATATAGTCTATAATAGTCTATAATAGTCTATAATATTCAATAATAACATAAGGTGAAATAGCCGTCAATAATGAAAAATAACCAATAATAGCCTCACATAACTAAAAATAATTTAAAATGAAATAGCTTAAAATAATAAAAAACAATTTATAATAGTTGTAAATAACCTAAAGTGAAATAACTTACAATAGTAAAAAATAACATTAATTATCTTATAATAATTGAAAATAGCTTAAGGTGAAATAGCCTAAAATAATTTAAAGTAATTTAGAATAATCAAAAGTAACCTAAGGTGAAATAGTTAAAAATAACCAAAAATAACTAAGAATAGCCATAAATAACAATAAATAATGTAAGGTGAAATAATTTAGAATAATAAAAAAATATCCTTAGAATAGCTAAAAATAGCTTAACATAGGTAGTATTATTATATTAGCAAAAACATTATCCATTTATTAAACATTTTTTTAATCAAAATAATGGTCATTGAAATGTTATTGAATAGTGATATTCCTAAAAAAAATTGTTCAAATGATTTTACACTTTCAAAAGGAAATAAATGCAATTATGTACATTATTGAAATAACTTTTAAATTAAATTTGATTCCTTTCATTTGGACAAAATCTCAATAAGTTATATGAATTTTCAAATTTTATGTTTTTGTTATGTTTAAAATTAATTATTTGATAAATAAAATACAATGTGACACATTATTACAACAAGTGTGATGGCTTGATGGTAAATGTTTTTATTTCCATTTTAGAAGTTAAGGGATCAAACTTCACAAATGGTGTGTTTGTGGTCAATAGTGGTAAGTTGACCAAATATTATCCTATGTAATTCCCTAGGGTAGGTGCCTACTTAGGTTGATTACATGGTCTATGTACCTAGGTTAAATGTTAAACTAAACTTAAATAGTGACATGGGTTAATAATTTATAGGCTGAAAATCATGAAATTATCAATAATATTAAATATTATGTCATTTAAATTCAATTGATTTCCATGTTGCCTACTTAATTAACTAGCAAGTGAAATGGCTTGGTAAATTTGTATTTCACTAAGTATTAGTGGACCAAATCACTGTTCATAGCAACTGGTCCCATTCACTAATGGGTTTGACCAGTTTCACCATGGTAAAAATGTTTAAATTCATTAAAAATTTAATGAAAACTATAGTGAACTAAGATGCATTTTGGTGTAGTGTTGAGAATGGATTTTAGTTTTTCAGGGTTTGGTGTTTTTTTTATCCTTATGGATTTGAGCTTTTGGTCCCACATGCACTTTCTAGTGTGATTCTAATGATGCCAATGCATGAGGCCATCAAATGGAATAGAAATTCAATGAACCCCTTTAGTGTTACATGCATGTTGTTTATGGGGAGGTCTTGTAGATTGTGTGTCTTCCTTGTATGGTATACCAAAAGGTGTTGAACAAGATGTGGCAAAACATGAGGTGCACCTACATTTTGCTATTAAATTGCAAGACCTTTGTTTGAAGAATGGTGGGATTTACATCAAGTTTGGTTAACATATAGGTCAACTAGTACACCTTCTTAAGGTTTCATAATTGTGGTAGAATTTCAATGCCTTATTGGTTCATGCTATAACAAGAAGGTCATGTTGGCCATTATGGGGAGCTGATGAAAAAGTCAGTGAGGATGTTATGGTAGAGATGGTCATTACATTATTGTTGTTGAAGATCTCTCAACATGTGTGTGACTATTGTCACTATCTACCAAAAGTACATCCTTTTGTGAACAACTTGTTTTTTTTTCTAATGAAAGGATTCAAGGAAAAAAAGAAAATACATTAGAATTTCTAAAGTGGGGAGATGGAAGCTTGGACATGAGATTAAGCTTGATTGATTAAAATAAGCAACATGGAAGAGATAAAGTTCATTAAGAAAAGGTGACCAACACATACCACACGTATCATGGAAAATCCTTTGGAAATAAAACATAATGGAGGAATTAGATTAAGGTCATTCTCTAACCATGTTGATGAAAGCAGCATAATCATCATACTTGTGTTATGGATGAAGGTATCAATAATAGTAGAAGAAAGTGTGCCTGAAAGGGTAGATAATTATACATTATTATTGTAAAGGAAAGTAGGAGAAGTAAGGGACTATTTCTATCCTTGCCACATAAGTTCCATTAATTTTTTGTCATGAGTCACAATGCAACTTCATGTGTTTCATCACCCTATGTCTACACTTGCAAGAGCTTCATCATCGCCTAAACTTGTGAGATTCATTAAAATGATCTACAACAATCTAGAGGCAATTAATTTTGTAAGTTTTAAGATTTGCAAACCCTTATGTGTTTTATGGATGTAATTTTGAAGAATCCGATTTTATTTTAAATTATATGGCAACAAGAACTTGCAACATCTTTTAAAGTGAGGTTTAACCCAACAAGATGGTTTTGGTAGCTTAGGGTACAAAAGAAGAAAAAAAGTTTTTTTATTGTCTTGCTCAAACTGTTTCTTTTTGGTAAGCATTTTTCCTACTATTGTGGTCATTCTTCACATGTTGCCACAAGGGTTGCGATTTTTTCCAAACTTTAATTGGTGGCTTGTTGAAAAACTCCCTGAAGCAATCGGATTTTGAGCCTCCAAAACTAGAAACAAAACATCTTGTCTTCTTTCCAAAAATTGAAAAATTACTTTCACCTCCACAAACTCCAAAAGTTGTGCCTTGTACCCAAACTTTAAACTGTCAAAATGTCCCCATAGCCATGAAAACCCTAGAGAATACCCAAAACATCTATTACCTCCTTTAACATATGCATTTGTGATTGAACAAATCTTCTCAAATTTGCCTTTGGACCCATCTACGACGTGGCACCTTCATCAAATAAATAATGTGTGGCATAGAATTGTGGGTGAGACCCTTGAATAACATGCTTTAAACATTGCAAAATATCACAATGTGTTTTATTGCCACACTATTGCTACCCAAGGACTTCCAAGACATTCTTTGAAACAACCTTTGTAATTTGAAGTTCATTATTTGAAATTTTATTTTTTAGATGATGCAAAGATTTGAAGCTTTAGTTTGAAGGTTGGGTTTGAAACTTCATGTGTTTTTTGGTTTTGAAACTCAATAAACTTTTAAATTTTGAATGCCTTCGTGTGCATTAAAGTATTTACATATTCTTGAAACCTTAACTTTTGGTCTACGATGAAAATGATTTCAAGTTTTCAATGAATTTGATGTGTGTGAATTTTAGTATTGTCCTAAAACCCTACCTTAAAACTTGCAACTCTATAAAAATCTAGTAATTGAAATTCAATTTAGAAGTTAAAGGTTTATACTTGAAGTGGCAACCTATGTTTATGGTCTACAACTCAGGCATAGACCTTAATATGTTGCCTTTAATGAATATGGTACTTTTGACCACACCTAAAACCCACATTCTTAAATCTGGTGGTTTAAAAATTTATCAAATTTAAGGAAAGTTTATTGGATTGAATCTACCCGGGTACTTATGTACCTTTGAAACCTTACATGTCCATGTTTAGCCATAATAATTTCAAGTTTTTTTAATAGACTACATGTGCATGATTTTAAGTAGGCCTTGAAACATGGTATTTGAAGTTCAATTTAGAAGTTAAGGTTTCCACTTGAAGTACCAAACTGTGTTTATAGTTTGTAGTTCATGCATTGACTTGTATATGTTGCCTGTGATGAATATGGTATTCAAACACACATGAAACCTATTTTCTTGGATCTAATTGTTTTCAAGTTTATAAAGTTCATTAGATTGCATGTGCCCAAGTATTTATGTACCTTTGTAACCTACATTGTCCATGTCCAGCCATAATGACTAAGTTTTTTTATAGATTACATGTGTGTGATTTTGAATAGGCCTTGAAACATGACCTAATTGAATCTCAATTTGGAAGCTAAGGGTTTTTGCTTGAAGTAGTAACATTTGATTATGGTCTACAACTCATGCATAGACCTTAATAATATATTGCCCTTGATGATGTGTTTATAGTATGTAGCCCATGCATAAACCTTAATAATATGTTGCCCTTGATGAATATGGTATTCAAACACACCTTAAAATTATCTTCCTAGATCTGAAACTTTCAAGCTTATAACGTTTCTTGGATTACATGTGTATGGGTATTTACATATCCCTAAAACCTTAATTACCCATTTTCAGCCAAAATGACTTCAAGTTTTGACATGAAATCCATTGGTTTGAAATATAGTCATTGAATTCTAGTGATTTTTTTGGTGGCAAGGTTGATTAGTTAAGGTTATGTCCAATGATTGTTATGTTTGTAGATTTGAGTGTGAATGGTCCATTATTTGTTTGTGCATGTTTCTAGGGATGGTTGAATTTCGAGCAAGTACAACCTCAAAGCCAAATGTACCAAAGACACAAGTATCTGAATCTATGGCATTGCATAGATCTAAAGCCCCTCATTTGAAGGAAAAAATACCAATGCAACTTGTTGATTTTGTCTAACTCGACACCATGGCAACTTCTTGCAATTTACATTTTGTAAACTATAGCTTGGGTAAAAAGCTAGTTATTCAACATATTCTTGCTATTATGTTGAAACAAATTTACAGAACTATCGAACCATTTATCCTAATTCATATCTTGCAAAAAAAACCCTCAAGGACCAATTTCATGACACTTTGAAGGAATTTAAAATAAGAATTTAAAATAAAAAAGGTTCAAAGAAAGTAACATTGTAATGTGATTAAGTGTTAAAGCACTTGAAGGCCACACATGGGCATGCAATAAGGAATGTCGTAAAAAGATGTCAAAGTTTAATTGATGGGGCATTTATATTTATACATGAAACCCCATGTTTTAGTTGGTCTAAACCTATAACCCCTGCATCATATACTAGCCTATCTTTGATTCTACATTGTTTGGAAGTGATGGTAAGAAGTCAATGATAATATCAAAGATGTTGCAAAGCCAATCTAAGAACATGGCAATATTGGTGTCTTGTTTCTCAACAATTTGCCAAATTCGAAATGCCTTTTTAGTTAACAAGGTGGATATCAACAATGAAAAGTTGAATAAGGTGAAGATTAATAATCTGAAAACAATTTAAAAATAAAGTGTTAATCATGGAAGAAGAATTCAGATCAAGGGTTAAAATTATTTTGCACTTGTAGCTAAAAGTTCTTAGCCCAACCACATTTGGCTAGATTAATAATTAGATCACCAACAACCTTGTATGAGAGGTCCATGCGCCTCATGTGTAGAAAATTAGTTAAGTGAATTGTAATTCGGAACAAATGTGCATATTTTGGTTGGTAGAGTCAAACCTTTTCATGAAGCACTTCCAATTGTTTTTCAACCCATCTATGCCCTATTCCATTTGCACCTTAAAACTTACATGGATTTTGTTGTAGGTTTGCATTGCAGCATGGTCAACATTCGACATTAACCCCCATTGCCTTATCCTTTGCATAATAAACATCTCCTCATTTATATAACATGGATCTCCCAATAGGTACTCAAAGTAGTCATCACCATGGGTGAAGTATTGATGCCAATTCTTGTAAACACTAGAGTGCCGCAAGATGGTCACATCGTGATAAGAGCCATGATAACCAATGTCTATGTAGATGAACAACCCATGATGATCCATAATGATAGTGTTGTTCATTGCATTTTTTTTTCCGCCCATTAAACCATGTGCCACGTGCTTCATTCATTCTGCTAAGGCTTACGAATTTCAATCAAAGTGCCATCAATAAACCCAATACACCTTGATATTTCCCATAAATGTGCACCCAAATTAAATATCTTTTCAAGTGGGGGCAATCAAATTTCACCCTCAAGTGCATGGTTGATGCATGATGTAATGAATATTGCATCATCACATGATGCATGTTTTGACCAATTCCACATTAAAGCGACATACATAGTGACATTGTCATGTTTCATGTAGAGAATGAAATTTAAAAGACATTGTTTTGGTGTCAACTTTGACAACATGCCTGATACAATTGGTACCTCACCTATTACAATGCAAAACAAAACATTAAACCTAAAAACCCTATCCCTAACCCCAAAAACCTACACCCTAATCATAATCCACAAAAATCAACCATAAATTATAAAATTCAAACCTGAAAGTGCTAACCCTAATTCCAAAACCAGACCCAAAACCTTGAAATTGAGACCTAAAAACCTACACCATAATCATAACCTACAAAAATCAACCTTAAACCTTAACATTAACCCCTTAAACCTAAACCCTAAAACTTAGACATGAAAGTGCTAACCCTAACTCCAAAACCAGACCCAAAACCCTAAAATTTGGATTTGAAAACCCTAACTTTAAACTTAAACCCAAAAATTCAAACCTAAAACCCTAACCCTAAAACCCAAAAATCAAAATTGAAAACATGAAATATGAAATATGAAATTCACATGTGGATCTAGCATGGGCTCTAATGGTAGGGACCACTGGAGAAGCCAACTTGTCAAATTCCTCCAATGTAAAGTTTGTCAAAGTCTTGATTAATGCCAATGTGGCTCACAATGTACCCAAAACATACCGAACACCAACAGTTGGGTCCACAAATTGACCACCCCTCGCCCCCCCCCAAACCCCAAAACCAAACCTTAGCATGTATATTACCAAAAGCCCAATTTTAAACCTTAAAATTTAACATTAAAAAGCTTAACCTTAAACCAAACCTTACAAGTCAACTTTTAAAAGCCCAACCCTGAACCTTAAAACCAAACCTTACCATGTGGACCCACAAAAGATCAAACTTAAATCCTAAATTCAACCCCTAACAAGCCCAAATTTAAACCCTCCAACCAAACTCTAAAACTCAAACCCTAAAAAGAATTCAATTAAACCCTAAAAGTGAATCTTAAAAAACCCAATCCTATATTTAAAAAACTAAATCTTAAAACTTCAAAATGTAAACCTTAATATTTAACCCTAACTCTAAAAAAAGAACTTGAAAATAACCAATAGCCATAACCAATAGCCACAACAATAATTAGTAGCAAAATCAAACAATGGATAAGCATAACCAATAGCCATAACCATTGGCCATTAATAATAGTCAATATCAAAATCAAATAGTGAATAGCCATAGCCAATAGCCAACATCACCTCAACCCCCTAGCCCCCTAGCCCATATACCTAACCTCCATAATATAGGCTAGAAGTGGGCGACCATGAGTGAAAAAAAAAGAACTTGATGTGTTGAATTTGGGGATCCCATCCTCAATTTTTGCAATTTGGACCTTTCTTGGTCCCCTATCTTACGGATAACACAAAACTAGGGGATGGGGGAGCAAAGAGGGGTGCAAGTGGGCACCAATAGGGTACCACTTTATGAATAACTTTATTATATAACAAAGATTTCAAGAATGGTCGAAGCACAAAATCAATGAATTTGAAACCTACTTTGTACCTTTTCCAAATTAACAAAGGTAAGAAGATTGTTCATGACGAATTCAATAAAACTTGAACTTTTTATTTGTAATCCTTGATGTTTGTTGAAATGTGCCTCCTTAAAAAATATGATTAACAATAAATTATCCATAAATGAAGCAAACCAGGTGCCAAAACCTTGTATTTTGTCAAAACAAATGTCATAATGCCAAAGTCAACATGGACCCAAACTTGTTTTTGTGTCACAAATTATGCTCAAATTAATTGATACTTAGTTGGACTTGTGTTTGTAGTGAATGTGCATTTCTTGAATTTTTCAAAAGTTTGAAGTAGTTTGAAGTTTTTTTTGTGTGTGTTTTTGACAAGTGTGGAAGAAGTTGTGATATCTCTTGTGTCTTCAAGAGTGTAAGAGTTTTTTTTCATGTTTTTAGCAAGTGTAGAAAGGTTGTGACGAGGAGTTATGCATGTTTGTCTATGCTCTTGATACTCTTGATTGTTTTTAGTTTTTTTTGTTGATTTTTTTAGTTTTCTTGTTGAAAAGAGATTTTGATGTCCAATTTCTTTTTTGAAATTTGATGTTTTGTAATAAAGAGAAAAGGGAAAGAAAGGTTGTTGTGGGAGAGGAGGAAACATGCTACCAAAGTGGGCAAGGTGTGTGTTCAATTCCATTTTGTGTTTTGTGTGGTAAGAAAGAAGGAGGTTTCTACAATGGGCATTGTTTTGTTGTGGGTCTTGTGTTGCATTTTGATGTCAAAATCCCTATATCGTTGAAATTTAAGGATAGTTCAAACCTTAGCACAAAATGACAAAGGTAGGCCCAATGGCAAGCCAACTTGACATGGTGATAACTTTAATCTCTTTCATAACTAAATGCAAGTTTTGATATATTGCTTTAAAATGATTCAATGAAAAAAAGGCAATTGCTCTCAAACATGACTAGTTGTTTTGTTTAACCTACTCATTTTAAACTAGGTACATAAAAAATTGACATAATTTGCAGATGAAAATTGAATGTTTCATGAACTCCCAACTTCATATTTAAACTTGCATTTAACTATTGGAACTCATTTGAAAACAAACAAGATATGAAACACTAATGTTTTATGAAAGGATACGATTGTATTGACTAACAAAAAAATCACATGGGTTGAATGTTTCACAAGCTAAAATCATAAAACTATGATTTGTAAGTTGTAACAAACTAATTCCAAACTCTATGTGCATTCAAAAACTTGATAAAAGAGAATGAAAAACTAGTGAAAACCATCCATATCTATACTACATCCTAACCCTAATGTAACGACCACCTAACCTTAATTTAGCTACCACCTCTAAACCCTAGTTGTCATCATTCACCTTAACCTAACTACTATAAGGATGTGAATATTATTCATCTCTTTGATGAATTTAAACACATTCATTAACATGAAGATTAAAAACAAATAATATTTCTAACATGATGAATGTTAAACACATTTATCAAGTTTGGGGATTAGAAACAAATAATATTTCTAACACCCCCTTGCTTTCCCCCCCTTCCATCCCTTTTCAAACCAATCAACAATTATTTAATATTGTTTTCATTTATAGTACAATCCTTATGATAAAGTAACAAGTTTAAGGTTTGTGGATAAGAAAAAATTGTATTTACACCTAAATGATATTTTGAAATAAATAATTTTGAGATATCAAATTTAACTAATTAAATAATAAATGCCTCATTATCATCCACAATCTAGTAGGAAAAAAATAAACACATAATAACATGTGGCATTTTGGAATATTAAGTACTTATGGCATAACATGCACTTTGAAGCCCAAAAACACTGGAAATACTTGTTTTTCAAATTGCCAATATGGTGACATGCACTTTTATGTTTGTGTGTACTTTCATGTTATTTAAAAAATACTTGAAAATATTTTTGAATCATGCACATCCCCTCCCCCACCTCATTTTTAAATTGTAGAAGTATCATTTATGTTCTACCATCTCCACATATGATGGTCTATATTCAACCTACTAGGTACGTACACATTAGTTGTTTTTTTCTTGGAGGTTACTCACATTCAATGTGATGTGATATAATGCCAACTAATTGGGTTAGTTGTTTTACTTAATTCTATGAAAAAGCTTGTATCTTTTGAAACAAAACACCTTCCACCTATCAAATCAATCAATCACATTCCTATAATAAGGCCAACTACTCAAACCAAGTGAGTTCTTTATGGGTTTAGGTTAAACCCCTAAACCACATATTTAAATTTATTGGTTCTATGCATTGGGAAGATATATGCATTGTAGAAAAATTCAAAATGGTGAAAGTTTAGTGTATTGTAATTTTCATAGTCACCAATTTTTAAAAATAAAAATCTGAATTAAAAAAATACTATATTATTTCTTAAGTTCCAACATGGAGCCTAGAATATTGGTTTTTTTCATGTTTTTCTATTGCCAAATCTATCTAAATCATCTTATGGATGATCGCCACTTTAGCTATGATACAAAATTGAAAAAAAAAAACCCCATTGCAATGATGTAGAATTTGGGCATAATATTTTGATTATAATTACTTGACCTAGAATATGTAGAGTACTATGGATGCATATGAAGGATGATAATGTTTTAGATAAGCACATGCACTTAAATGAAAGTTCTAGATCTAATAAGGTAAGTTTTTTATTTTTATTTTGAACCTGCCATCAAGGGTAGAGTCATTATGTGATGAGTTGTTTTTTGTTTCAAAAAATGGAAATCTTTTATTAAGTAACATGAAAGTGTGGAGCCAAAAATGTTAATAAGATCTTGAAAATTGAAGATTTTTATGAATTCAATATTACATGTATTTATTAAATATATAATAAAACCACATAGCTCCACATTGATTATAAATCATTATTATCTTAGCAAACATCAACTTTAGGGGGGGGGGGGGGGGGGTTTATTTTTCCCTTTGCAAAAAAAATTTTTTTGGAATTTTTTTTTTTTTTATAAAAAATATTTTTTAATTTTTTGTTTTTAAAATTTTTGAAAGTATTCAAAAAAAAAGACGGTTTTTTCAAAAAAAATAAAAAAATCCAAAAAAATTTTGTTCCAAAGGGGAAAAATTAACCCCCCCCCCCCCCCC
>Ga0116230_10006798_pt1 | contig 11291 bp, 8 predicted proteins | sample S1TSphfallax_3_FD_88678 | JGI IMG/M metagenome (GOLD analysis project Ga0116230, IMG submission 88678) | Host-associated microbial communities from peat moss isolated from Minnesota, USA - S1T2_Fd - Sphagnum fallax MG | ecosystem: Host-associated > Plants > Peat moss > Unclassified | place: USA...
CCAACCCGTCCCATCTGGAAGCGGTCGATCCGGTGGTGGTGGGCAAAATCCGGGCGCGGTTGGACATGGTGGGCGACACCGAGAGCCGGCGCTCGGCGATGGCGATTTTGATGCATGGCGACGCGGCATTCGCCGGCCAGGGCCTGGTGTATGAGACGCTGGCGATGAGCCAGCTGATCGGCTACCGGACCGGCGGGTCGATCCATCTGGTGGTGAACAACCAGATCGGCTTCACCACGGTTCCCGCCCACGCGTTTTCCGGGCTGTACTGCACGGACGTGGCGAAGGCGATCCAGTCGCCGATTCTGCACGTGAACGGGGACAATCCGGAGGCAGTGGTGTTTGCCGCGCGGATTGCCACCGAGTTCCGCATGGAGTTCGGCGTGGACGTGGTGATCGACCTGGTCTGCTATCGCCGGCACGGCCATAACGAAAATGACGAGCCGGCGTTCACCCAGCCGATCATGTACAAGGCCATCAAGGCGATGAAGACGACGCGGGCGCTGTACGCGGAGGCGCTGGCGAACGAAGGCAGCGTGACGCCGGCGCAGGCGAAGGCGATCGCAGACGACTATAATCAGAAGCTGGAAGACGCCTATAAAGGCGCGCAGTCCTATAAGGTGAACAAGGCGGACTGGCTGGAGGGCCATTGGTCCGGGCTGAACCAGGCGGCGGACGAGACCGAGCAGGAAGAAGAGGCGACCGCGGCGACGATGGAACAGCTGAAGCTGGTCGGCGCCGCCTTGTCCCGCCCGCCGGAGAATTTCGATACCAATCCGAAAATTCTGCGGCAGCTGGAAGCCAAGAAGCAGATGATCGATAGTGGCGAGGGCATCGACTGGGCAACCGGCGAGGCGCTGGCGTTCGGGACGCTGATGCTGGACGGGCACCGGGTGCGGCTGTCCGGCGAGGATGTGCAGCGTGGCACGTTCAGCCAGCGGCACGCGGTGCTGGTGGACCAGACCAACCAGAACGAATACGTGCCCCTGAACAACATCAAGCCGGGCCAGGCAAAGATCGAGATTTTCAACTCGCTGCTCTCCGAAGCGGGCGTGCTGGGGTTCGAATACGGCTATGCGATCGCCGATCCCGGCGTGCTGGTGCTGTGGGAGGCGCAGTTCGGCGACTTCGCCAATGGCGCGCAGGTGATCATCGACCAGTTTCTGGCCAGCGGCGAGACCAAATGGCTGCGCATGTGCGGGCTGACGCTGCTGCTGCCGCATGGTCATGAGGGCCAGGGGCCGGAGCATTCCTCGGCGCGGCTGGAGCGGTATCTGCAGCTTTGCGCCGAGCACAACATGACGGTGTGCAACCTGACCACGCCGGCGAATTATTTCCATGCGCTGCGCCGGCAGTTGAAGCGGAATTTCCGCAAGCCGCTGGTGCTGATGACGCCGAAATCCCTGTTGCGGCACAAGCTGGCGGTCTCCACCCTTCATGAGTTCGAGAATGGCTGCGGCTTCAAATTCGTGATCCCGGAGATCGACGAGCTGGTGGCGCCGGATCAGGTCAAGCGCGTCGTGATCTGTTCGGGCAAGGTGTATTACGATCTGCTGATGGAGCGGCGGGAGCGCGGGATCAAGGATGTGGCGATCGTGCGGCTGGAGCAATTCTATCCGTTCCCGGTGAAGAATCTGAAGACCGCGATCGAGGCCTATACCAAGGCCGATGTGGTGTGGTGCCAGGAAGAGCCGGAAAATAATGGCGGCTGGTATTTCGTGGACCGGCGGATCGAGGCGGTGCTGACCTGCCTGGATGGTGCGGCGAAACGGCCACGGTTTGTGGGACGGAAAGCCGCCGCGAGTCCGGCCACGGGTCTCGCGAAAGCGCATGCCGCGGAGCAGGCGGCCCTCGTCAATGAGGCGCTAAGCGTGTAACGCAGCACCGCCGCTTTTGCTCGACGAGGCTTGAGCAAAGGCGCGGTTCGACCGCAAAATTCAGGAGCAGTTATGGCCGCCGATATTGTTGTGCCCACGCTGGGGGAAAGTGTGACCACCGCGACCGTTGCGCGCTGGATCAAGAAGGCCGGCGAGACCGTCGCCGCCGATGAGCCGCTGGTGGAGCTGGAAACCGACAAGGTGACGATGGAGGTGAACGCGCCGGAGGCCGGGGCGATTTCCGAGATCATCGCCGACGAGGGCGCCGAGGTGGAAGTGGGCGCGCTGCTGGGGCGGATCGGCGGGGCGAATGGGGCTGCCAAGCCTGTGGCGAAGCCGGCGGAGGTGAAGCAGGAAGCGCCGGCCAAGAATCCGGCGGCCGAGCCGGCGCCTGGCGCGCATCCGCCGCCGCCGCCCACCGGTCCGGTGCAGCGGCCGGGCACACCCGACGTCGCGCCATTGCCGGCCGCCGCGAAATTGATGGAAGAGCGGCAATTGAGCGCCGAGGATATCGGCGCCGGGACCGCGAAAGGCGGCCGGATTTCCAAGGGCGACGTGCTGGAATTCATCAACAAGCCGCCGGTGAAGCCGGCGCCGCCGCAGGCGAAGGCGCCGCGGGCGCCGGATGCGCGGGAAGAGCGCGTGAAAATGACCCGGCTGCGCAAGACCATCGCGAACCGGCTGAAGGACGCGCAAAATACCGCGGCGATGCTGACCACCTTCAACGAGGTGGACATGTCCGCGATCATGGCGATTCGCGCCGAGTATAAAGAGGCGTTCGAGAAGAAGCATAAGGGCGTGCGGCTGGGCTTCAACGGGTTTTTCGTGAAGGCGGTGTGCGCCGCGCTGGCGGAATTCCCGGCGGTGAATGCCGAAATCGACGGCGATGACATCGTGTACAAGCATTTTGTCCACATGGGCATCGCGGTGGGCGGGGCGAACGGGCTGGTGGTGCCGGTGATCCGGGATGCCGACCAGAAGAGCATCGCCGAGATCGAGGCGGAGATTTCCGGTTTTGGCAAGGCGGCCAAGGAGGGCACGCTGAAGCTGGAACAGCTCTCCGGCGGCACGTTCTCGATCACCAATGGCGGGGTATATGGCTCGCTGATGAGCACGCCGATCCTGAATCCGCCGCAAAGCGCCATTCTGGGGATGCACAAGATCCAGGAGCGGCCGGTCGCGGTGGGCGGGAAAATCGAAATCCGGCCGATGATGTATCTGGCGGTGTCCTACGACCACCGAATCATCGACGGCCGGGAGGCGGTGTCCTTCCTGGTGCGGGTGAAGGAGAGCCTGGAAGACCCGCGGCGGTTGCTGCTGGCGATTTGATTTTTGTGGTAAAGGAAGGGGCGTTACTGGCGCCCCTGCCCCGGGTCGTCAATTTTTACGATTGAAATTAAAGAAACGCCGGGCTTTCTTTCTGGTGAAGTCCGGCAGGGCTTGCTCGGTTGTTTCCGGGTATGAGGTTTCGATCAGCTCGGAGACGCGGATCGGCGGCCAGTTAACCGTGGGCTCGCCGATTTTGCGAACCAGCACGGATGACCCGACATAGCCGGCGGCGGCTTCCAGGCCCTGGCCGCGACTGGCGTTCAAAAAATGCGGGATGATGAATTGCGGGTTTTCCAACGCGCGGTCCAAAATCTCAAAACCGGTCAGGCGGTTGAACAGCGCGTCCCAGGCGGTGTCCGAGAATCGCCAGAAATCCCAGGGCCGATCGTGCATCCCGATCGTCTGGTGGGTCGCGATAAAGGCAATGCCCCCCATTGCGAGGACGCGGGACATTTCCGCGGCCACCGTCCAGGGCATCAGGAGATGCTCAAACACGGAAGAGGAAAACATCGCGTCAAAACTGCCGGGCGGGAAGAGTTGCGACATCATGTGGGCGTCTCCGACAACATCCACATTGTCACCGGCGATCACGTCGAGGACCGTGCATTTCCCCTTGAAGAGCTGGCTCCGGTCCAGGCCGCTGCGCGCTCGACCACCGATATCGAGAATTCTCGTCTGGTCGTCCCGATTGACCATCTCGAGGAATCGATGGAGCAGATTGCGGCCGGCATATGCGGCTTCTCGCTCGGCGCACAGATCGATGACCGGCGCCATGATCGTTTTGCCGGACGCCATTTCGAATTGGACCAACAGCTGGAACTGATCCCGCTGGTCATCAAGCAAGACCTGAACGCAAAAGCCCTTATCCGGCCCGAGGGCGGCTTCCACGCCGGGATGGGGGCGATTTATTTCGATCCGGGTGGCGAGCGTGTTGCCGCCGAGGATCGACACGCCCGTCAGACGATCATCTGGAGCATGAAAACAGCCCTCGATCCGGAAGAAATTAAAGAAGACCGACGCCGTGTCGATCATAACGATGCAGCCGTCGATATTCATCGCCTGCGTCTATCACCACAGCCCCAAACGCGACAGAGGCCGGGCAATGCCCGGCCTCTGCCTATCCGCTTGTGGAAAGGTCGAGTTAGAACTTGGTGCCGCCGACCAGGGACTGGCTGAAGTCGCTGACATTGACCCCAAGCAGCTTGATCGTCGTGCCGTCCGACAGACCGATCTGCGTGCCGCTGGCGGCGCCACTCAGGCTCACGATGTCGTTGATGGTCACGCCGCTGATGCCGTCATTCAGATTGATGACACCCTGGCTGACGCCCGGCACGAAGTCCTTGATCACGTCAGTCCCACCACCCTGCGAAGCCGCTTGGTCGAAGATGAACGAGTTGCTGGCACCCGTGACCGTCGAAGCCTGGATGGTCTCGGAGCCGAGCGTGCCGACGAAGTAGGTCTGCGCACCCGTTCCGAACGATACGATCGATTCCGTACCGGTACCGGCGAAGAACACGTTGTTGGAGCTGCTGCTGCCACCCACCAGCGTGTCTCCGGAACCGGAGGCCGCGTTCAGCAGGTTGTAGCCGGAGCCGGAACCATTCGCGAACAGGTAGTTGTTGGTGCCGGCCGCGAACAGCGTGACCATGCCGGAACCGCCGACCAGAGAGTTGCTGCCGTTGGTGCCGCCGTCAAACACGCCGCCACCCGTGCCGCCTTCAACCGTGACGCTGCCGGGGCTGCTGATCAGACCGGTCGTCGGATCAACGCCGCCGATGATGCTGGAAGCCGCCGAACTGTCATTGATGAAGAAGAACTTGCCGCCGGAAGAGCCGAACGCGCCGACGAAAGAGCCGGAGCCAGAGGCATAGACCGTATCGTTGGCGCCCTCGTTCAGGATGGTCGTGAACCCGGTCACGGAGACCGTGTCGGTGGACACCGTCGGCTGCGTGCCGGTGATGATGAAGTCGTTGCTGCCCGCGGCGAGGACGTTCAGGTTCTGCGAATAGGACCCGACGACGTTACTGAAGCCGCCGGCCGCCGTGCTGGAGCCTTGCAGCGTCACAAAGGTCGAAGCGGAGTCGACGTTGATGGCCACGCCGCCAACTGTGCCGCCGACGATCGACCAAGCACTACCCGATACGCCGAGCGTGTCATTGCCGGAAGCATAGACGGTGCCCGAACCGCCATCCGTGTTGAAGTTCACGCTGCTGTTGTTGCCGAACACCGCGAGGAAGTTGGCTGCACCATCACCGGAGATCGTATCCGCGCCGGGCGCTTCAACGACCAGGGCGTTGTAACCGGCGGGGACCGTCGAGTCGACGGTCGCGGTACCGGAGATTTCCCAGAGGCCCGCGGTGACCGAGGGGCCGGGGACGCTAGAATTGTTGAGGGTTTCCGAATTAGCTTCCACCAAGCTAGTCAGACTGTTCAACTGGGACTGCAGCCCAGCCGTTGCAAAGGCTACCGGAACATTAAGAATTCCGGTAAGTGTGTTGCCCGACACGCCGCCGATAACGGTTACTGAGCCCGACATGAATAACTCCTGCAAAAATCGATTAGTAACTTGTTAACTGACACTTACCTTCGCGCTGCAACATTATCAAGCAAAAGATGAAGGCAAAACGGTGAAAATTACCGAAAAATTTGTGCCGTTTTTCTCTCAGTAATCTATTTCTGAGTTATTTGAGCTGAAATTTACGAATTTTGAGACTTTATTCAAGAAAATCGACGAAAAAATCGGCGTTTTGCAATATTTCGTGAGGAGATTTTCCGGGAAAATAGTTAGCGAGCAATAAAAATCTTAGGAATCTCCAACGCTTATTAACTTTTGGCGGGCTATAGCGCCGGCTCCCTCGCATGGATGATGTTTCAGAGGACCCTCAAACAAATGTGACGCCCGCGGCGCCGGTCAGGACAGTGAACCGATTCCGGGCGGTTGCAACGGATCGAGGATTTATCTCGATAGCTCCCTACGGTTCCGGTAGGTTATTGCGGAGCCGGTCGAATTGGCAACGTGGACGTGTAGGCGGCGTGACGACAGGTTTACCTGGCCGTGTGCTACTCGCCGGCGAGCTCGCGGCGGCGCCGGTCCAGCTCTTCATTATAGCGCCGTAACGCGAATTGTTCCGTTAGCAGACCTAACACCCGGCGGCTGGCGGGATCGTCCAGGACCGCCAGCGCGTCGGCCTCCGCATGCTCCAGCGTGCCGATGGCTTCCTTCACGGTCATGCCGGGGAGCAGAAAATGCGCGCCGTGGTGGAGAATATCGGCCAGCACGCCTGGCTTATCGCCCAGAGCGTGCGCTTCGGCCGGGTAGACGATGCCGGCGTAGCGGGAGTCCGAATCGAGCGCGACCACCCGCTGCGCGGCGCCGAGGGGGAATTCCTGGCGGAACGCGGCGAGCGACATGTCCTGGTGCACGGTCTGCTGGTCCCGGCGCATCATGCGGCCCACGGTCAGCGCGTGGATCCAGCCGATATCGACCGCGCTGCGGATGGATTCGCCACGCAAGTGGAACCGCCAGGTGGTAAAGGAATAGCCGAACAAGCGGCGGACCGTGATGGTGGAAGCAATGGAGGCGGCCAGGACCGCCATGGTGACGGCGAAATTGTCGGTACTTTCCAACGCCAGGAAGGTCATGGTCATCGGGCCGCCGACGATGGCGACCGCCAGCGCGCTCATGCCGATCACCGTGTACAGGCCGTCAGGCATCGGCGTGATGAACGGGAAGACGGAGAGCGCGCCGGCAAACACCTTGCCAAACAGCGCGCCGAGGAAGAGCGAGGCGAAAAACAAGCCGCCGCGGAAGCCGGCGCCGATCGAGAAGGCGGACGCCAGGGATTTCATGAGCAGGAAAGCAAGTGCCAGCAAGAACGGGTAGCTGACATTGATGTCCGCGTGCAGAGCGGTGTGGCCAGAGGATATCGCCTTCGGCGTGATGCTGCCGAGCAGTCCGACCACGGCGCCACCACAGGCGGGGCGCGCCCAGACCGGGATTTTGCTACGGCGGAACGCCGCCTCGATCAGCGTGACGCCGCGCATGAGGGCGATGCCGGCGAGGCCGCAGGCGAGGCCGAGGATCAGAACAATCGGATAGGCGTCATCCGGCACCACGCTGGGCAAGGTGACGTCAAGCGGCGGCGTGCCGCCGATCAGCAGTTGGACGGTGAGTGTACCGGCGAGCGAGGCGATCACCACGAACGGGAGCGTGGTAATAGAGTAGACGCCGATGATCAGCTCGATCCCGTAGAACGCGCCGCAGAGCGGGGCGGAGAAGGCGCCGCCGATGGCGGCGGCGGTGCCGCAGCCGACCAGGACGCGCAGGTCCGACCGGCGAAGCCGGAAACCGCGGCCGAGACGGGAGGCGATGCCGGCGCCGAGCTGGGCGTAGCCGGCCTCCATGCCCACCGAGGCGCCGACGCCGTTCGACCAGGTGGTCTGCGCCGCCACGATCAGGCTGTCCACCAGCGAGACGCGGCCGCCATACATGGCATTGGCTTCCACCGGGTCCACCAAAGGGCGCGGCCGCACACGCGTGAGGACCCAGCCGGAGATGCCGAGCAGGCCGCCGCCGAGAATCGGCACCAGGAAGGCGCGGATGATGGAGATGTGATCCGACCCCGAAAGCCCCTGCCCCGGCGGCAAGGCGAACAGGCGGGTGTGCATGATCGCGGTGACGGTGTTGATGGCGGCGACTCCGGCGCCGGACAGAATGCCGACGAGGGCGGCGAGGACGGCGAGCCAGGTCTCGTCCGCCCGCACCAGCGCCCGCAAGGTTTGCGGCGCGTGCAGCACCCAGCCGCCGAGGGGGCGATGCCGGGACGCCGGTTTGGTCGTGTCACTCACGGATGCCTTGTTGCCACGCCGCCCGGCGCGGTAACAAGGATTATGCAAGCCGGCTGGCCGCCCTTGCGCGAGGTGATCGAGCAGTTCGATTTGCGCGCGAAGAAATCTCTGGGCCAGCATTTTTTGCTGGACGGCAACCTGCTGGACCACATCCGCCGGCAGGCCGAGCCGCTGGCCGGGATGCACGTGATCGAGATCGGGCCGGGGCCGGGTGGACTGACGCGGGCGCTGCTGGACAGCGAAGCGGCCAGCGTGACCGCGCTGGACGTGGATTCACGCGCCGCGGCGGCGATGCGGTCACTGGCGGAAAGCCGGCCGGGGCGGCTGATGGTGATCGAGGCGGATGCGCTGGCGGCGGACCTGCCGGCGCTGGTGGCGCCGCCACGGGTGATCGTGGCGAATCTACCCTATAATGTCGGGACGGCGATGCTGGTGCGCTGGCTGGCCGAGGCCGGCGCGTATCGGGCGATGACGCTGATGTTCCAACGGGAAGTGGCGGAGCGGATCGTGGCGGCGCCGGGCACCGCCGCCTACGGCCGGCTGTCCGTGCTGGCGCAGTGGCTGTGCGACGTGTCGATAGCCATGCACATCCCCGCCGCCGCCTTCACGCCGCCGCCGAAAGTTGATTCCGCGCTGGTCAGGCTGGTGCCGCACGCCATGCAGCCGCCGCCGGCGCAGGTTCAGTCGATGGCCCGGTTGACCGCGGCGGCGTTCGGCCAGCGGCGCAAAATGCTGCGCGGGGCATTGCGCGGGCTGGGCGGCTCGGAACTGTGCGAGGCGGCGGGTATTGCGGCCGATCGCCGGGCCGAGACGCTGACCGTGGCGGAATTTGAACGGCTTATGATGATCGGGTTGGAGCGGAGCTAGCGCATTACATCCGACCAGATTGGTTCGTCAGAACCAATCTGGTCGGATGTAATGCGCGTAAAAACATGAGCATGGCGCGATTCTGATTGATCGGAAATCGCGCTAGAGCTTGTCTTACTGCAGGTTGCGGTCCAGGGCGTCGGTCTCGATGGGGATCGGGGCCGGGGCTTCGGCGACTTCGTTGCCCTGGGCGGTGGTGTTGGCGATCACGGTGCCGTTGTCAGGCTGGTTGTAGATGAAGCCATAGGTCGGATAGGGCGCGCCCCAGCGGCTGCTGTCGCCGAGTTCGACCTCGACTTCCGACCAATCGTTATTGGGGGAGACGTCCTGCATGGTGACGTCATTGGTGATGGTGCCGGGGATCCAATTGGCCTGGGTGGTGAGGATGGTACGGCTGTCGATCACGTCCGTGACGACCGCGACATGGCCGAGCGGCATGCGGCCGATCGCGCGGAAATTCAGGACCGCGCCTTCCTGCGGCGCATCGCCGCGGGCGTAGCGGCCAGCGGCCTCGGCCCACCAGAGGAACGCGTCTCCCGACAGGTCGATATGGGAGATTTCCCGGGCGTAGGGGACGCATTGCAAATAAGAGTGGCGGTAGCTGGCGCTGGCGTAGCGCCAGTGCTCCCGGCGGTAGCGGATGTGGTAGCTGGCATATTCGTAATGGCGGTGATGCTCATAACGATCATGTTCGCTGGCGTAATAGAGATGCTCGCGGCGGTAATGGTGGTGGTTGTCGCTGGCGAGGCGAAGGGTCGAATGATGCTCGAACCGGGCTTCGTGTTCCAGCTTGCGGTGGTGCCGGCTGGCGAGGTGGGTGGCGTAATGATGATGATGGTGGGTGCTGGCCAGAGCGGCGTTGCCGCCGAGGCTGGTCGCGATCATCAAAGACAGGCTGAAAATCCATGGGCGAGGCCGGTATGCGGCGGGCTTATTGGTGTTTTCCCCGCCAGTCTTCAGTCCATCCATGCAAGCCTACCCCAAACGCGATGTTGCCATGTGTTTTGGCTACGGGTGGATTGCGGTGGGCGCAATGCGAAAATGCGACAAAATTACAACAGGGAAAGAAAATCGTCATGGGTGCCATATTACGGTCATAAAGTTAAGACGAATTTCCTATTTGAGTATTCCGATACAAAATTTAACGATGGTTACGTCTGGTTGAGTAACGATTCGAGTCCACAATTACGTCTATAATCAGAACTTAAGTGGTTATGGGTGATCTAACGAAAACGTTACCGGCACGCCGTGACCATGATTTCAACCAGGTAACCAGGATCCGCCATCACGGCCTGGACGCAGGCGCGGGCGGGGGCCTGACCCTCCGGCAGCCAGGCGGACCAGACGGCGTTCATCGCGGCGCGGTCCGCGATATCCTTCAGCCAGATATGCGCCTGCAGCAGGCGGGTATTGTCGGTGCCGTGGAGTTCCAGCAGCGCGTCGATCTGCGCCAGCACGTTTTTGGTCTGGCCGGTGATATCCAGTGTCAGGTCGGAGGCGACCACGCCCTGGGTATAGACGAAGCCATGATATTCGACGGCTTTCGACATGACCGGGTTGGCGTCAGTGCGGATGATGCGGCTCATGGCGGTCTCCTTTGTATTATGGCGTGGAAATGATGCGTGGCGGGACCGGGACGGCGGCGGCCAGGCCGTCATCGCCGTTGGCGGCGCCGTTTTGCTCGCAGGCAGTGATCTGGCTGTCACGGACGTGCAGCGAGCCTAGACGCTGCGAATCGAAAACATGGTTGGGCGTCTGGCTGAACAGCAAGCCGGTCTGTTGGGTGCGGGAGAACTGGTCCGCATTATTGGCGTCATAAACCGCGTCCGCCTGGGCGGTGCAGGAATCCGCCTCGGCCTGGTCGGCGGGGCTGGGTTGCGGCGCGATCGCACAGCCGGCAAGGGCACCCGCCGCCAACAATGCCACGACAAATTTGATCATCGGCGCGCGTTCTCCGGGAGCCGAACGATAGCGGCTCCTAGCGCGGCAATAGAGCGCGCAGGGCCGGTTCGTCAAAGCCTCCGGCCTCATTCAGCGGCACCAGGGCGGCGGCCTGGAGCAAAGCGGGCGCGATCTCCGTGCCGGCGCGGGACAGGGTGAACCAGGCGCGCGCCCAGGCGGCGCGGGACATCAGCTCGACCAGGCCGAGCAGGCGCAGGCAGAGCGAGACACCGTGCAAGGTGGAAAGGTCCGCGATACGGTCGACCGCGACGGCCCAGGCGGCGGCATCCCGGTCGTTCAGAACCAACTCCACGGGCGTGTCATCCGGTCGGGCGAAGCTGAAGCCACGCGGTGGAGCGGCGTTGCCAGCGGAACCCTGTTGCGCGGCCTCCCAGGCTTGTTCGAGATCGCGTTTGGTGACCGCGGGCA
>Ga0116230_10006799_pt1 | contig 11291 bp, 9 predicted proteins | sample S1TSphfallax_3_FD_88678 | JGI IMG/M metagenome (GOLD analysis project Ga0116230, IMG submission 88678) | Host-associated microbial communities from peat moss isolated from Minnesota, USA - S1T2_Fd - Sphagnum fallax MG | ecosystem: Host-associated > Plants > Peat moss > Unclassified | place: USA...
CTTCACGTGATAAACATTGCTAGAAGCCAAATTAGGGGGCATGGGTGGAATTGCTTGGAGTGTAGCTAGGTTATAAGCCTTGAGTTTAAGGGGGTAAAGATAAGCTTATGGATTAGTATTATTCCATCTATCATCATTCATTACATTGATAAAACAAATTCATCCATTCATCCATTCATCCATATTGAGCTCTCACTATTTGATCATGTATACATCTTACTGATGACTAAAAGGACAACACTACAAATAGATTCAAAGCTTTTTGGAAAACAACTCTACAAGGGGACTTGTCGATTATCACATGGAGCCTTGAACAATTGTTGGGTAATTGATATAATGGGGAAAAAAAAAGGAAACCACATAAATAGGACTATGGAATCCTATTGGAGAAATGTTAATCCACTTTGGTTGGTGGATTACGAAGTCCCACCATCTAGCATTGTTTGCTGTAAAACTCTCAAAACCTCTCACACACTACCCAATTCAAAGTAAGGAATCAAAGCAAACAAAGCCAAGTGGGGTCATTTGCATTCTCTAAATTATACAATACCATCAACAAGAACCGCGTAGTCAAGACAACCATAGCCTTTTACTATTTGGAAATCCAACATACTACCTCTAAGGATGAAATAATTAGTGTCACATACCTTTACAACAATCGCACCTATGCCCTATGGCTACAACCATGTACCTAATATTGTACTAAATTATTTTACACAACTTTCTTTAATTCTTCTTTCAATCAACACTAAAATAATCAAGGAAAACACACATACAAACATATTCCACACAAAGTCTTCCTCTTGACTATGATTGTCCACCAATGTACAAAACTAGAACACAATGGGTGAAAGAAAGAGAGCAAGATACATTCCCTTTCACTTTAAACCATGTGCTACCCTTCCTCCCTCTTACAATTGTGAGAGCAATTATATCCAAATCTTAGTTAAACTAGTTAAAATCGCCTCCTACATTAGTGGAGGTAGTAGATTTCACCTACTATTGGTAGTTTTGTAATTAATAGGATGGCCCGCATATGATTTTAAATAAGGACTAACCTCTATCCTTTTGAAGTGGAAACCTATGTTAATTATAAAAGATATGGTTGGGGTACAAAAATAAATTAATAATTACAAATATTTATATAAATGATTTCATCCAACATAGTTTTGCCATAAGAAAGACTCGTCGCATGCTAATAGTTAAGCCCGTACTTTATCTTGTTGGAACAAATGATGAACTTTATTTTACCTTGATGTTGATCTGTGGACGAAGAGATCAACCTTTGGATCAAAATACATCCTTCTAGCAAAGATGAAATGCAAATGATTGCATGGGACATATTTTCCCTTCTTTTCAATAAAAGATGACAACATAGACACAAAATCAAAACAAATAAAAACAAGGTAACATCCCATTATGACATCATAAACATTGCCATGTAGCATGGTAATGATAGTTGAAATTATGTACACACATCCAATCCCGAGTGGAGGGACATCAATGAGATGCAAAATTAGTGCAAACTCTCATCTACAACCATGAAATTCACCTAGTTTAGTATGGCAAACTAACTTCCCATCTCATTTTGAGAAGACTTGCCTTATTGATGTGGAGGTGATGATCATCACCTTTGATAAATGCCATGCTCCTTGAGTGTTATTTAAATGGGAATCAATGTCTTGGTAGATGAAGACTTGATTATTCAATGTTCAAATTTCACTAGTTGTGAGATTTGTGCACAACATCACCAACCATATAAAGGGTAATGATGGATGTTTAATGATAGATGCTCACATTCAACCTTCCACACACCCATGGATATTGTCTACATAGAACCAAAACTTATGATCTTGTGATTCCACATAAAATTTAGGTTAAAATAAACTTAAGTATGTTGGGGTTGGAGTTTCATTCATCCCCTTTGCAATAAATGCCTTTCATTTATTCCTAAAAAGTACACAAATTGTAGTACACATCACCCTAAATCTTGGTTTTGTTAATTCAATATGCCACAATATTGTCCCAATCAAGAACATGCCTATGTCTTGTTATGAAGGCTTAACATGAAACAATAAAACATGTTTATTTGGTGCATTGTGGACACACCCAATTTCCTATGGGAACCTCCAAAAGTGGTGGTGTCAAACAACTCATATGCTATCCTTTAAAACAACGATCCCAAACCAACCTAGTTGTTGCACCTTGTGATTATTAGCACAACATGCATTGCAAACATGCTAGAACTATGGCCAATGATGGACCCACTTGGCCATCTACATGTGGAAGGTGAAATGGAGCACAATTCCACACATGGTCTTTCCATACTTGACGATCCTAACCTTCCAACAACAAAACCCTAGAAGGTAAAACCTTTTCATACAAAGAATGACACACCCAACCATCACATTCAATGTGTTAAGTGTTGTATGTTGCAAATAAACATAATCCCTAGGTTCAAACCTTTAAACCTTGGGTCAATATCCACATCCACGGATGGTGGCATATCATAATGTAATATTTTGATGTTATGTGATGGCCAAGTTCTCCATTGCCATCATTTGGTTCTTTTGAACAAGGCTACATGTTGCTCACAAGCTTGGACCCACACATTGGGATCATCCAAATTAACCACATAATCCACATCCTTACGAATGGATGCTAATAATTGGGGTTCACACCCAAAAGGCAAAAAGTAATAGGAAAATGATGTTAGGGATGCTTATTTGTTGAATTGATATCCCATGGGCAAAAGTGGTAATTATATGTCCCAATCAATTATATGCCCCTTTTGTAATCCATATTTTTGCAAACCTTTTTTCACCATCTATACCATTCTTTTAGGCAAGCCATTGGCTTTAAAATGATCACAAAAAGTAATCCTATGGTTAATCAAAAGTTGCCAACACAACTTTTGAAATTTTCTTCCAAATTCCATGCATTAATCCATGAAGACTTCTATTGGAACACTAAATCTACCCAAGACAAAATTTTGTGCCCTATTCCATGAATATTTTTGTTGGAACACCAAATCTATTCAATACCTAATCTAAAAATGCATAAACGGCCTTCTCATTATTTTTGTCTTGAATGGTGGCAACTCAATCCACTTCAAAAAATGTTCAATCATAACCAACACATAGTAGTTATGATGAACATGTTAAGCTCAATGGCTAAACAAAATTCAAGCTCCATTGGTATCCAAGCCCCATGATCAATAGAGGTTACAAATGAGGGGTGGGTGCATTAAATGATGCATGAACCTAGTCACACACTATGCATTGCAAAACAAACTATTGAACCTCCAATTACATGCCTTTCCACCAATATTGGCCTTGAAGCAAATTGTAAGTTTGACGTACCCCAAAATGTCCCAACTCCTATGGGTATGTCTCACAATGCTTTCTCATATTTTTGGTCATGGTACCACTTGTACATGCCTATCTTGCCATATCTTGAAAAGGTGTTGGCCTTTCCAATGATATCTTTTGGCCTTTTGAAAAACCTGATCCTTTTCCTTGAATGTCAATCCTACACCCAACTCCCCTATTTGTAAGTAGGTCAACATTTGGGCATCCCCAAAGATGTCCATAGATCTAATGTCATCAAATTTTATTTCCAAATTCCTAGAAGTGCCTAAGGGATTCACTTGAACTTGACATAATACCTCTTGGCAACCATTTACCAAGATGCAAAGAAATGAAACAACATGCCAACCAAACATTATCTCCAAATCAATTTCCCCATGCCAACGTGCTCCAATGGTATCCAAATCACTAGTGCTTGGGTTCCTATTCAACCCGTCCACATCCCTGTTAACTATCATGGCCTGATGTCTGACATCAAAATCATATTCTTAAATAATGAAAGCCCATCTTGCCAACTTCCCCATGAGCTAGTAAGACTCCATGAGCCACTTTAATGGTTGGTGCTCTATGAACAAAACGAACGGGCTACCAAACAAATAACATTGGAATGTGGCCATGGTCCACACAACTACCAAAAAAGCCCCCCACGTGAACTATATTAGGCCTTTGTTTGGTTGTTGGACCAGCTTGCATAAGCCACCACAAACTTTTGATTTTTTTCATTAGGTTGTGTGAGGAATGTTCCAAGTCCCAAAACACTCCAATTTGTGTGCAACTGGAAAAGACAACCCCTAATAGGTCACTTCAAAATGGGTGTAGAATTAAACTTAATTTTCAACTCTTAAAAAGTTTGTTCTTGTGCATCCCCCCAAATGAACTCTTCATTGACCTTGGTAAACTAGTTAAAGGTTTTGCAATCTGATGAAAGCCTTTGACAAATCGTTTGTAATAGTTTGCCAACTCGGATAATGCTTTTAACCTACTAACATTAATTGGTCTTGGAACTTTGGAAATTGCATCCACCTTGGCCTTTTGAATTCCCAAACCTCATGGGTAAATCATGTGGCCCAAATACTCAACTTGGGATTGGAAGAACTTACATTTTCCTAGGATTTAAACCATGCACCCCCAAATGGTCAAACACATTTTGCAAACGATGATTATATATGTCCCTCCATGGTGGAATTAAACACAATGATGTTTTCAATGTAACATTTGGCAAAATCCAAGCTTGTAAGCACCCAATCCATCACCTTCTAAAGTTTTACAGAGGCATTATTCAATACAAAAGGTAAGAATTTCCATTGATGTACAAACAATCCTTCCCATTTTGGTCAATGCCCCATAATGCAATCTTAGCCTTGTCACCTTCACAAAATGGCAATTAGTGATATCCAGAGCATAAATCCAAAGCTCTAAACACCTTGGTATGGTTAATTGAATCAAAAAACTCCTCTGAGAATGGCATGGCATATTTTTCAAGACAGGTCGTGTACACTTGTTGATACATCTATAATATCCACACATCTAACATTTAATCTAATTGCATATTCTTCTTGAAAAAGTTCCACCAACCCTACCCTACCTTTAAAAGTTCTTCTACTTGAGCTTTAACCAAAACTAGTTCCATATCATTTAACTTGTAAGGTCTTTTGAAAATAAAGGTATCATCATCTAAGCCGATGTGTACTTGTTGCCCCTTGAATTTACCAGCTCCTTGAAGATGAAAGCAAAGCAATGAACACAAATGTAACAATTGTCGCATCTTGCATGCCTCACCTCCTATTACCGTGAGATTGATTTTTGGTTCCCATGTTTTTATAATTGTAGGTGCCTTAGTCTTGGATGGTGACTCATCCTTAATGCTCGAGGTTGAGGCTACACCCTATAATTGCTACATGAAGCCCCCATTCCATGTGCATCTGAAAGTCCCTTCACCTTCTTCAAACAAGTCCAAAATCTTGGATACATTCATCATGTATGCTCCTCATTCCAAACATTGAACATTCATGGCATCCATCACCCTTTCCCTTCGTGCAAGATCCCATAATTGCCAAGGGTGTATGGCCAATGTAGGATCACTAGATGTGACTTGTGATCGTGCCACCCCCCCTTCATGAATGCACTTGTCCCAATATGAAATGTAGGATAAGGTGAAGTAAAAAATAAACCCCAGTGAGATAGTTCAAGTCCATGACTTGACTAAGAAATCAATATTTGATGGCCTTTGATAAACCAAAAACATGTGTGGTGCTTATATGGAACTGTAACACACTTTCATTTTTTAACATTGGGTTTTTCCCAACAAGAATGTTTGGAATCCAAAACATACTAGGACCATTATCACAAAAAACATATGAACCTGGAAAGTTCATGATTGTGGGCAAGACTCCCTATGATTGGCCCACCTTGTTGACAATGGCAAGAGGTGGTTGATCATCATGCTGCACTTGTGAGATGTGTTTAGTATTCAAAACAACATTCACAATAAGGCTTGCATGTTGTGGCACCAAATCAAATGCCCATTGCAACAACTCAAGTGGTGTTAAATTAATCCAAAATTAACATAACCAATGTGCATGTGATTTCATTGATGTAGCATCCATCAAAATTGGTTTTCCCAATCAAGTATGAACTTGGCACCATGCCACCAAAACTTATGACTGAAAATCACTCAATGGATGAACATTCTCCAAAAGGTAAATGAATGGTTATTCTTGAGTGCTATGTAGATGTGACAACACTTGTAATAGGTTTCAATTAATTTGTTATCACATGTCAAGTAATCCACCACATGTGTTTATATGAAAATGCCCTTGACATAGCCATCCAACTATCACTAAATTCATTGGGCTGACATTATCCAAATCTTATGTTTCTTGTCATGTCCTCAAGTGGAGGCGGGACATCATTTACATCCAAATTTCCTTATGGTATTCCCATCCCCCAAGGGTAACATGCTAGCAAATCTAGGCAATATGGTAACACCACCCGCATATCCAACACCTTGTGCAAAATATTGGACTTGGAGTTGTGCATGATGCCCATCTCCTAATTGCCACCCAAGTCTATGGGAAGTAGTTTCCTCCCAAAAGTTCAATACAAATCCCATGGGATACAACACTACACCCCAAACCAACACATCATAAGATAAGGCATTTGTCACCACAACTTGGACTTGATTGGTTTGTTGGGTAGTTGGGGTTCAACTTCACTAAAGTATTAGTCTTAGTAAGCCCATGGGCCTTCTTTGATGCACCCATTGATGTTTAAATCTAATATGGGCATGGTTCAAGGTTTTCATTTGTCATGCCAAAACTCACAAATGTTGATTGGCCCAATGTCATTGGTTGGGCATTAAAATCCAATAAAACCTTTTGAAGGAAAAATGTTTGCCCATGTCCATTCCTCTTGAGCTAAAAACACCTTCTTTGTTGCACACCAAAACCACTCATGGTGTCAACAATGTCCAATCAATAGTGGGTTGTGTTGAAAGGTTGGATAACCTGGTAACTGATGTTTGTCATGAAATGTCCACCTCAAAATGTATCGTCTATTGAGGTTTTTTCTTTAAGTTAATTGTTGGGAACAACTTTGATGTCATGGCTATAGTCAAACATGCCATTCTTCCACTTTCACATGAAGTGGCCACAAGTCAAAAAAAGGGAATTGGCTGTATTATAGGGTTTACCAAGGTGATAGCCAAAATAATGAGGTGTGGCAAATGGACATAACCACCCCCAATATCACCCCACACACATCCAACCTAGAAGATGAAGACCTTCATTTTGTTAACTTTGTGGGAACATGCCCCGTGTTTGGGGATGTGGATGTATTAGTTAACATTGTTTTAACCAATGTGACTGATTAGGGAAGATGCACATAGCACCTAGCCTCCCCCCTTTGAGTGTCAAATCCCTCATTAACTCTTCATGGCTCCGAAACATGTGAGATGGAATGTGTAACTTTGGTTGATGAATCCATTTCAAGTGAATAAAAAAAGTAACATGGTGTTTTGCCCCCAAAACATGTGCATCATGAGGAACATTAGTGGAACCAACAAATCCAACTCCACAAAAGAATCCCAAAGAAGGATCCAATCTTGAATATGTGGGAACACCCATGGAACTTGATGTTATCGCCTTTTCTTCCTCCAACTTTTGAGTTGCCATGCTTGTGATTAGTTCCTCCAACCAAGCAAATTGATATTCTATAATGGTCATGCCAACACCTTGAGCTCGGTCAAATTGGCCTTGCTTGAGGTTTTACTTGTCACTTTGCCCTTGCCTTGGGAACCATTACTTCCCCATGTCCTCGTTTTCCCTTACCATTTTTATTTTTGGTAGATTTGTTGGGATGGAGTTCTTGATGTAATGAGTAACAATGGTCAATGTCATGGCCCTTAACACCACGATGCTCACATTCTGGAATCCTTAAATATGTGAATTTTGATATAAATTTTTTGCCCTTATTTGGGCAATCTTTTTCATGCGAGGGCCTCCACAAGTCCAACACACAACCCTTAGCCTTGTTCTATTAAAAGGTTGGGGAAGCCCATATTGACCCCCCTTTTGACCCCCTTTGGCCTTGCCATGCTTGATGGCCACTGTTTTTTATTTCTTAGATTCCTTTTTGTTGGTCATGTTGATGATGAGTCTACCAACTTCCACCAAACTAAATCCTCAATCAATCTTTTTCACAATGTGGAATACTTCTTTCAACGTGGCACAACTTTCATGAGTAATGATGAATCGAGATTTTGTCATCCTTTATGTTTTCTTGTCTTGTTTGGACATGTATAATTGCACCAACTATTGTTCCATGAAAGCATCATCATTTTTTTGGCAAATTGTGCCAATTTCATGTACATAATGTGATGAGTGTCATCCTTTTTTTTTGTGTGGAAATCTTGGATCTTTTGCATTTGATCCCAACAAATGCCCTTGTATTCCAATTCAAAAATTTGAAAAAAATGTTGAGGTAAAAGTTCAAATGCCCACCAAGGATTAAAAATGGGGTTCCATTGCCTTTTGGCCTGCATCCAAACCTTGAAGTGTAACCTCCATTCCTAAAGTGAAATAGTGCCTATTCGTCTAGAAAACATATTTTTGCATACCCATGGCTTGCCATATCACCCTCCACGTTTCCAAACGAACTTAGATACAATGGAAAACCTGTTGAAAAAATCCTGATGACCTTTTAGTCCAAATCCTCTTCTTTAAAACCTTGAACCTTTCCTTCTAGAGATGGTGATTTATGAAGTTATCTTTGAATTCGCATGGAATGTGCTTTTAAAACCTAACCCTAACCTGAACCTCATCCAAGCAACCAATTTTGTTGGACCTCTCATCTCTATAACCCAAAATTAAACATATAAGGTACTTGCATCCACCCAACAAACTTCACAAGGCCAAACACACATTGTGGTTCATTGTGAACACAACAAAAATAATCTATCAATCATCACCCTTATTTCAATCTCAACAATCAAAGGAACAATCTTGGTGATCAAATATAGGAAATGTTTGAAACAATAACCAACCTAGGTATACAACCTATCTCTTTAAAACCCTAATCACCATGTTTGGGAAAATTAGGAATCAAGTAGGACCTACATAGTGGTCAAGATTAATCGGTAATCTTGTCCTTTGCCTAACCATTAACCACATCAATTACAACCCCAAGGCTCACTATGTCAATTAACATGTGTGGGAAGGTTCATAGACTTTCACCTTGGGTTTCCTACTAAGTAGTATGCACAAGTTTTTGAAATATCAATTCATAAGTGTATGTTTGATTGAAGGTGTTTACCAATAACACACAACTCAGTAGACCCCCTTATCACCTAAAAATAAATGATAGTTTAATCAACATAATGATAAGAAACAAGCACATAACCCAATAACATTAGAGGGGGGATTTATGCAACAATCAAGAAAATGACATGCATTATTACCCTCCCATTCCATAGGTCAAAATTGTTTGAACCATTGTAAAACAAACTATTGCATTAAGGAAAAGTTGATTGTGTGGCTCTTCTCATGCAATGGTGCAACATTTCATCACATGTAGGTTTAAGAAATAATTCTTACCCACCCACTAGAGCTTGGTTACCAACAACATGTTCCTCACCTACCAACTCCAACACCCAATTCAAAACCTTCACCTCAAAAAAACTTCAAAACATTTTTTTTCTTAAAAAGCTAAAAATGTTTGCATGCATTCTCCTCCTCTCCAAGGTTCCAATGGTGTAAACAACACCCCAATCTAACTTCATATGTAGAAGACAAGAATTTCTTAGAATTAAGAATAATTTAATTCCAAAAATAAAAAATAACCTCTAGATTTCTCCAACTATTGTTTTCAAAAAGCTTGCACACTTGCATGTGCGTAGCCCTTATCAAAAGAAATCTAACAATGCAAAAATCTCCTCAATCTCCCATTGTATGAAGAAGATATAACCTTCCAAAATTAGTCAATGAATGAATTTTCTTGCATCCAAGTAATGGATGAAAACTTATCCACACGAATGAAAAGGTTCATATTTTTTTTCCCACAACTCTAGGGTCCATGCCTTCATTAAGGTTCAATTCGTCAAGTAGTTTTAAACCACAAACAAGTACAAAATCCCCAAAATTTCTAAGTGGTTTTTTTAGTCCCCTAGTTGCAACTCCATAAACAAAAACATAACCAATGCATCACACGATGCCAAATCAAAGCTCCAAAACAAACTAATCCTTGTGAAAAACACAATACTATAAACCATGTGCATAAAATCAACTGACCTAGTTGCAACACAAAACAACTAGCTTGATTTTCAAGAAAACTCACTCGTGAACTTTAGGAATCCAAGTTCAAAGCAACAACAAATAACATTTTCTTTTCTTGTGTGCTTTGAAATCTCAAAACATGAAAGATGAGACTCTAGAGCCACACTATAGGGATACCACCTCCCCCCAACACAAAAAAATTGAAACCTTATTCACACTGCACAAGGTTTGAACCATACATGGCAAACTACATAAACTAACTATCCTAAAGTAAATACTTGACACATTGTTTGGCTTGGAAGAATAGATGTCATGTTTGGAAATTGAAGATTATTAGATCCCATGTTTGTAATAGACTTGCATTGAGAAGACGATGAAAAACATTGTGAAAAACAAAAAAACATTGGTGGACAATGGTGAGGGACTCATGAAAAAATGATTCCTATCATTATGATGTGAACTTTTAACAAGCCTTGGTAGAATTCCAATTTTTTTTATACATCCAAACTTTTTTTCCAATTTAAGAAGAGGATGCAAGGTGATTAAAGGTCTTTTCCATTTTGTGAAGATCCTTCAAATGATTTGTTGCTCTCAAATGTAGTTCATAGTTGTCTAAACCATGTCCCTTACTTCTTCCCATGAGGTAATCCCTATACCTTGCTTTTTGAACACGTGTTAAAATGAGGTCACCAGTTGTTATATCGTAAATATTAACAATTTTTTTGACAAATTGCATTGATTGTGTGTGATGCATAATTTTTACCAAATTACAAGTTAACACGTTGGCATCATTTTGCAAGTCCATGGTTTCCAAAAAGAAAATTCACATATTGTATTTGTAAATTATGGTACCTATATAATATTAATTAATTAGGTTTAGAATAAAAGATGTGCCTTTTCATGTCCATGCTATTTATGATTCTAGAATAAATTCATTTTTTTTTCTTATTCCAATTTTTTTTAATCCAATAACAATGGGGGATCAAAAATTTTAATAAATATTTCAAATCGAATTTGGTATATTTAGGTTAATAAAATTCTTTATGAAATATTAATATCCAACATTGATATGGTATAACAAGAACTCAAACTAATTAAACCATAAATCCACTTGTCATCACCTTATGAATTGCATTTAAAATAAAACACATTA
>Ga0116230_10006800_pt1 | contig 11290 bp, 7 predicted proteins | sample S1TSphfallax_3_FD_88678 | JGI IMG/M metagenome (GOLD analysis project Ga0116230, IMG submission 88678) | Host-associated microbial communities from peat moss isolated from Minnesota, USA - S1T2_Fd - Sphagnum fallax MG | ecosystem: Host-associated > Plants > Peat moss > Unclassified | place: USA...
AGTAAAAAATAAGAAAAAATAAAACTTATAAATATTGAAGAAAAACCCTACTTGAAAAAGAATGAGGTGTGTCTTCTTTCTCCAAACTTCAAACTTGCATCCAAATAAAAATATATATATAAAAGTGAAAAAGAAACATTTTATTTTTATTATACAAAATAATAATAAAAATAGAAAACACATAAAAATTAAAAAATTAAAAAATTAAAATTTTCTAAAAAAAAACTAAAACATGAACCAAGTTTAAAGAAACCGGGGGGACTTCACAGTGGTCGAAGGTCATAGGCACCCACTGGTACTTATTAATTTTAATTAAAAACTAGAATTTCATGTTCACACTGATGCATCTCAATTAATAGTAGGGGCAAAATTGGCCAAAACCCAATAGGTAAAATAGATCAACATGTTATGTATTCATTAAGACTACTTAATTTTGCTAAGAGAAATTATACTATTATATAAAGAGAGGCTTTAACTATGGTTTATGCCTTACAAAAGTTTAAAGCATTACTTGTTAGGCAACAAGTTTACATTCTTTGTGGATCACATGGCTTTAGTATATTTACTTAACAAGCCACAAATTTATGGCAAGTTAGTTAGATGGCTTCTATTATTTTTGGAGTATGACATCAAAATTATTTACAAACCTTGTAAATCCCATCTAATGGCAGATGCATTGAATAGATTACCCAACCACATTGAACCTGTCAAAGTACCTAATCAAACATGTGATGTTCACATGTTTACTTTACAACTTTAGTGGTTATAGAGTGTGTATGAATACCTATTAAAGGGAGTGATGCCATAAAGACTTACAACATCCCAAAAGTAATATTTAATGGCTAAACCATTTGTGCTTCAAGAAGGATTGTTATATAGATTTGGACAAGATAATAAGTTTTGTCGAATTCTATAACTAAAATCGGTATCCATAGTTTTGCAAGAATTACATGGAGGAGTTGCAAAAGGGCATTTATCTTTTCATATCATTATGTGAAAGATCTTGAATGTTAGTTATTGGTGACTAATAATGAATCAAGACGTTTTTAAATATTGTTGAACATGTGACCAATGCCAAAGAACATGTAACCTATTGACCCAAAATTTGACCAAATTGGTTATTACATTACATGAAGAACCAAAAATGGGTATTGGATAAACCTATAAGCATATTGTCAGGAAACTAATACATTTTAGTAGCCAGTGATTATGCAACAAAGTGGGTGGAAGCTCGAACATTCCATACTAACATTGTTGTAATAACCATTAAGTTTCTATACCAACGCATTCTCACAAAATTTGGATGTCCATTAACCATTGTGACCGATCAAGATACCTATTTTATCAATGATGTGATCAGATACCTTATTCACCATTTCATTCTTAAACATATTAGTTATACTATCTATTATCCACAAGGAAATGGGTAAGCTAAGTCTACAAATAAGGTTTTTGGAACCTTGCTAACCAAATTGGTTAATGAAAATAGAAATGATTGGGATTAACACCTTTCCACAGTCTTATTTTCATATCGAATCGCTTACAAAGTAGGAACCAATCACACCCCCTTTCAGCTGGTATATGGGCTACATCTATTATTACCTATAGAATATTTATTACCATTTATACCTAGTGACAACAAATATCAACAAAATGTTAGAATTTTAACTAGTCAACTATCTCAATTAAAGAAACTACAAGAAAACAAGTTGATTACACAAGATTTATTGCTTTTAACAAGTGGAATAGATCATTGTGGTCATACAACTAGTTCATTGAAACCAAGTTTCAATTTAGAGATTATGTATTATGGTTTCCACGGGTTGTTTCCAAACATGCTTTTAAATTTCAGATATAATGGTTTGGACCATATTGGATACAATATTGTTTATTTAATAATATTGTTTTACTTATCACCATTGATAAGTTTGATCTTAACCTAGTGCTTGTCAACATCAACAAGTTGAAGCCATATAAGTTCATTGAAGACAAAACCTTGCAACATATATTGGTTAAACTTGGTGACCTAGTCACTAATGAACCTATTCAAACCAAAGAACTTATACCACTACTAGGTGAACATGAAGATTTTCAACATGTAGGATTTGAACCAATTAATAACCATTTGACAATTGGCAACATTAAAACAACATATGTGCTTGTTCATCATTATCATAATCTCCCTATTTAGGACAATAATGTAGCGGTGAGTAATAATGTAAACAATGTGTTTGGAAAGGCATTTATTGATGTCTACATTTTAGGAGTCTCTAACCCTAAAGGTTATGTCCATTCACCATAGAGTCATTTTTGCATGAAACAGTATAAAGAATCATTTCATTCTTCATTTTATTTCTTCATTTTCTTCTCCATATTAACAGGGGCCATGAGTGAGAGTGTTTTAAAGAGGCTATGACAAGAAGCAAGAGAGGAGGTTGAAATAAAAGATAAAGCTTTTAACATGGAACAAATTGAGAAAAAGAAAGCGAAACATGTTCAATTGATTAAAGTGTTTTATGTAGAACCGGTTGCTTCATGCACACCTACAACAAAAGAAATAAAAAAAAATTGAGCAAAAATAGATAAGTAGGGAGTTGGAAGAGGAATTAAAAGTAGCATTGAGCTTTTAAAGGAAACCCATTACTTCGATAACAAAACTAGTACCACAAGTTATTGTTATTTCAAATTTAGGGGAAGAAATGGAGGTTGGATGACACGCTCCCAAGCTCCTTGATAGATTCAAAGATGGCATGCTAGAACTCCGAGATGGGACTAGGAAGAGTGACAAGCATCAACTACTCACAGAGACCTGCACAAAACTAAACACAAGGTGGTTAATGCATAGTTGGAGCACTTTTGGTGCTAGGACTCACCACGGGCAAATTCAGATTCACAGGTTTCACCACGGGCAAAGTTGGACTCATAAGACTCACCACGGGTAAACTTGGACTCACATGACTCACCACGGGCAAACTCAAATTCACAGGATTCACCACAGGCAAACTCGGACTCACATGATTCACCACAAGCAAACTCAGACTCACAGGACTCACCACAAGCAAACTCGGACTCACAGGATTCACCATGGACAAACTCCGACTCACAAGACTCACCACGGGCAAACTCGAACTCACAAGACTCACCACGGGCAAACTCGGACTCACAGGACTCACCACGGCCAGGACTTGGGGGAAGCCACCACCTTCCCCCTTATAGTATATTTTGTGCCTCTCCACAAAGCCACATCCGAATGGCATTTTGTCCTAGGACTCCCAAATGGGAATGCCGAAATTACCAAAGTTTGAACTCCCACGACTTTGGGGCCCCATAACTTTGCGTGCAGACCCTTGATGGAGATGAGGTCTAAAGAAAAGTTGTAGCCCTCATCAAGATCTTTTCAACAGTATGCTGCACGCCACCTACACGCAAGGAAATCAGGTCGATTCTTGACTTTTAATGGTCGGGAGTCAAATTGGCAATTTGACTCCCGGCCCTTCTTTTGGCCATAACTTGTGGTTTAAATGTCCAAATGGGTCATGCAAGATGATTTTAACATCTACGTTTCAAGAGCTTTCTAATGGTATAAATAACTCTTCAATCCATTAGGTTTTGACCCCTACAATCACTCTTTAAATATTCAGGAGTCCATCGGGACTCCAACTCCCAAAGGGGAAGCTCCTTTGGGAGTGTGAAGGTTCATTCCGTCACATTTTCATTCACTCCTGGGCTTCCCTCTTAGCTTGCAACCTTGCAAGCTCTTGCCTTGGTTACAAACCCAAGGCTAGGGTTGCGACATTGGACCTCAACATGTTGTCCATTAATAGTTACAACCAGTTCTTGAATCAAGACCAATGGAGAAGCATTTCTCAAAGAACTTTTTGAAAAGGGACCTATTTCCAATATTATTCTTCAATGCCCAAGATCAAGAATAAAAACTATGATGAAGTGAAAAAGCAAAGCGCATGTAGAAGAATAGGTTGAAAAACTTGTTAAGAAGAAATTAGTGTTTAAAGCAAAGGAGAACTATAAGATGTTGCAATGGACGAAGATGGACTCCAACAAACTCAAATGGGCTAAACAAGTTGGTTTGGAGAGCCTATCCAACTTGTAGTGGACAATGCCAAGAGAAGACCTTTCCTACAAACCTGGGAAGCAATGAAAGATGGAAAATTTCTAGGGCAAGTATGTGGTAAGAAATATTTCATTGATTAGGTACTTATTGATGAACAACTTGTAATTTCCAAAGAAGGAGTAGTAAATGCTACTATTGCAACTTTTGAAGAAGCCAAAACCACCTTAAATAGAATTAAATGGTTTTGTTGAGAATGAACAATGGAGTGTAGTGCGCATGAAAGAATAATTTCATCAAGATTTGTAGTTATTCTATAAATTATATATTAGAAGGAAAAGTTAACTTATTTCAACAATCGAATTGCCATTACTTTTGACCTAGCCAATGTGGGGCAACCTATTAAATAATGTTCTATAGTGTTAACCCGATTATTGGTTAAACTAATTCATTGGACTGAACATAAAAAAAGGCAATAGTGAACTCAATTTCTAACAAAACTAAAGTAGATAATTGCTATTTAGGGCCTACCTTAGACATTTTATTTAGGAAATGGTTCCCTTTATCTGAAATGTCTTCACCAAAAACAATAACTCCAAAAGAACATGTATCACCAAAAGTACCATGTTGCACAACAACGACAAGTTTCACTTAAACTTGTTACTAAGAAACAATTCTTGAAAGAGAGAATATTAACATGTTCAACTATAACATCACCTTTACCCACACATCAGTCCCATTGATTGAAAATGTGTATAAAACTGCCTACACCAAAGGACAAGTTAAGCCCTGTACATGCTACCTCACCATAAAAAAAGAAGTCCAAGACTACTTTTGGATCATTAGTTAATGATTTAGAAGAGGATGAGGAGAAAATTTGTTTAAATGAGATTAGAGTGAAGGGAGGGAAAAAGCTTGATGCAACAACCATGCAAGGTAACATTGAGGAAGAACTTGAACCCAACCTAGACTAGGTAATTAACAACATTCAAATTGAACCTATTATATATGTTAAACTTGTAGTCTCAATTATAGAACCTATAGTTGCAACTACATAATCATTCCAACTTGTTCAACTTGTAGTTGAACTTGTACAAATAAAAAACATAGAGTTTTAAAATTTTCAACTTATCCCAATTTTTAGTCATTCCATAGAAACCCTAAGACAAATTAACATGTTTTTTAAGCAAGTTGCTCAAAATGCCACAACTTGGGTAGGAACATTGCAATAAGAATCAAACCTTAGAATTGAGTTTAAACAAATCAAAGAAAATCTATCTAAAACCCATAACCGCTTATAAACCTATAGCATAAAGTTAGAAATGATGTAAAAAAATATGAAGAATTGTGAAAAAGAATTGGTCATAGTCAAGGGACAATTGAATAGGGTCCAACATGAAAACTAGAACATGTCCAATAAGTTGAATGAGGCACAATGTCACAACCCTAGCTTTGGGCTCATGACCAAAGGAAGGGCTTGGAAGGGGAAGGGCCAAGAGGGAAGCCCAAGAGTCACATCTCATGTTCTCGGGAGTGTAGGAGAGTGCGAGGGAATGAACCCTCACATTCCCAAGCGAGCTCCCATTTTGGGAGTTGGAGTTTCGATGGACTCTCAAACCTTCAAAGAGCAATTTCAGGGGTCAAAACTCATTGGATTGAAGATTTTCTTATACCATTGGAAAGCTCTTGGAACTTATATGTTTTAAATGGGCTCGTATGACCCATTTGGACATTTAAAACACAAGTTATGGCCAAAAGAAGGGTCGGGAGTCAAATTGTCAATTTTACTCCTGACCATTAAAAGTTGGGGATCGCCCCAATTTCCTCGTGTGAAGGTGGCGTGCGACATACCATTGAAAATCTCTCAATAATGGCTACAACTTTGCTTTAGACCTCGTTTCAATCGGAGGTCTACACGCAAAGTTATGGGCCCCCAAAGTTGCGGGAGTCCCAATTTTGGGAATTTCAAGACTCCCACTTGGGAGTCCCGGGACAAAATGACATTTGGGTGCTAGTCTCGTGGCCAGGCATAGAGTATACTACCATGGGGAAGTGGTGGTTTTCCCCGAGTCTGGGTCGTGGTGAGTCTTGTGAGTCTATGTTTGCTCGTGGTTTGTCTGTGCACCAAAGTGCTTCAGTTATGCACTAACCAACTTGTGGTTTGGTTTGTGCAGGTCCATGTAAGTAATTGAGTTGCTTGTCAATCTTCCTAGTCCCCATCCTAAAGCTCTAGCATGCCCCTCTACCCCCAAAGTGTTGTAAGTCAGGGAACGCGCCCTAACTCTTCATTCCGTTGTCTTCACCTTTAGACTCACAGTTAAGTCCATCAAGGAACTTGGGGGTGCGTCACAAAATAGGATGCTAAGAAAACAAAAAACCTACAGCAAGAGTATGTTGAGCTCAACTAGCTCAATTGGAAGACCCATAATGATTTGACTTGTCTCCAAGCTGATTTGGAGTGGATGATGAAAGATTATGCCAAAATGGAGTCTAATTTGGAACAACATGGTATCATAACCAGTTTGGAACATACTTGTCAAAATCTTAAGGAGTAACAGGTAGTTGCCCACATATAATTTGATAGGGAGAAGCAAAGTTTTATTGCTCAAATCCAAAATTGGAAGGGTCAATATGAGACAACCAAGGTACAATTGAACAAACTTAGCTGCATTGTACTTTTTAGAATGAACAAGTTGAAGGAGTTTGAAAAGTTATTGTTGGACAATACCTTATTCAAAGTGTAGAACCAAGCCTTAAGAAATAGAAATCCCAACTGGAAGGAGTGGTGGCAAATTGTTCAAGAGTTCATAGAGGAGTAAATTCATGACAATATGGAGTTGGTTTGCTCTGATGAACATAGTTATTAACTTGAGCTACAAGCTTACCAAATTACTTTTTTTAATTTCAAATACGAAACCCCAAGTTTGAATTAATAACAAAGGTTTGGCAACACCATTTGTGGTATAACTTGTTATTAACTTAATTAGTCCATTAAAAGGTGGAAGAAGTTTAAAAATCATACGCTTACATGTTCATATTTTTATTATACTTGTTCTAATAACCAATGTTGTCAATCAAGCTGTGGAAGGTAGTGAGATATTTGACTAGAAATAAGATGAACTTGTTAATTTTTCATATATTATATTAGATAATAGATTAGAGTCTTTGGAATTTTTATCTACTAGTGTACTTCTGACCCCACACTAGATAGGTATAGGTCAAAAGGTTACTTTGATATCAAATACCCTGCATACCTCGAAGGTATACACAACACCCATAGTGGCCTTTGAAGACACATTTGATCAATAGAAGACTACAACGCCAACCAATCTTCAAATCTTGAATCAAGTTGAACTTGTGGAGGCAACAAATGTTGAACTTGTCGAAAAAGTCATCAATCATTCGGTTACAAAAAGCTTTAATCTAACCTAGACCTTTGAGTTAACACTTCGAGGACAAAATGTAGATTTCAAAGGGGGATAATGTTACCCATATTTGGTAATAGGTGATTTAATAGGTTGATAATATAAGCATGCTATTAGACCTAACAAGTGTCATAACTTGTTATTAAAACTAACATGTAATATTAATTTAACCAATTATAAAACCTAGTAGGTAATGATTGGGTTAAGAAGATAGGTTGACATGTTAAGCAATAGGTATTTTATAGAACCGGTATTTGATAAAATTGATAGTTGGACAAGTAGTTAAGTAGGGTGTATTTTTGAGATTTTAGAATGTTAATTGAAGTATTGGCTAATGACTATGTATAATGGTCAATTATGATTGTTGTATTTTGAATTGGCTAGTATAGGACTAGGAGGACAAACTTGTTGAGGGACTTTTGGATCTCATTCATGATTATGTGTTTCCACTTTTGAATTATGGAAATATGGATCATTTTTCTTTTAACTTATTTCCTTCAAGTTTGAGTAATTTGTGTAGATGTTAGTTTAGGATTTGTAGTAGTTTAAGTTTTATTTTGTGTGTTGTATGTACCTATTGTTGCTTTAAGAACCCATTGCTAAAAACAATCCTAAGGTGAATTAACCTTAATGGGAATAAAAAAACCTCATTAACAAAGGTATTGAGTTCAATTGACAAAGGTAGTTGATGAAAATGGCATGCTTGGGAGGCCACTTTCCAATTCTCATCAGCAAAAACACTAGAGAAGACCGTGAGAGATGCATCACCTTTTCATGGAATCCTAATGGTTTTTTTCTTCAAACCATGGACAAATTTCACCAAGATGATAGTGGTCAACAACCTCTTAACAAATCAAAACCTAAAGTTTTCCATGAGAAAGAGAAATTAAAATGAGATGAGGTTGGTCAACGTTTTTTAGTGACAAGTCAAGGCGTCTACCAGAACATCTCATGTTAGTTCCTTTAAGCATGTCATTGAAATCCCTCTTCAAGGTTGTGACCTCATAATCGACCATGGTCATGTCTTTTGGAAGTTCCATGATTTCTTGAAAAATTATCTTTTTCCCATTCCCCTTTGTAGTAGACTTCTTACTTGCTTGAACATCTGAACCCCTAAAGCTTGCAAGATTCTCTTGGAAGTCAAGTTCATGGTTTTATCTTAATGTAACTTTAGATGACAAGGTACAATCTTAGGGGCATTCAATGTACTAGTTGCAATCTTAAAGGTGGTATGGCGACCAATCCTTGAAAAGGTCCTTGCTATACATGTTGTTATTTACTTTTTGATCTTGCCAAATTTGAAGCAAATGGGGGAGCTCATCAATTGCAACCTCGGGGAACAGAACATGGTAAAATAACTTGAGGAAAACATCATATGAAAAATCTCATCATCTTCAAGATTCAATGAATGATAGCGCAATGCAAGAGAAGTAAAAGAAATAGATTAAATATAGATAAGAGGGTTCAAATTTGCACTTATAAAAAAATCTTGTCAAAGCCTCCTTTCCTTTAGATTGTTGCTCCCATGTTTTACTATGATGAATACCATCAAAGCTTGAACTTTTGGAGAAATCAAGTCTCCCAAACCTCAAGTTTCTAGTGGCGAATATATTCCTCTAATGTCATTAAGTCGTGGACTTCTCTCACCATGAGCTTGGGGTCATAAATTGTGGCAATGTACAGTTCAAGTGCCTTAACTTCAAGCTACAAAAACCAGAAGTAATAAGAACATGCAAAAAATGGAAAACATACTGAAAATGGAAAGCCATTCAAGGAAGTTTGAATTCTTACCTAGTACCAAAATGTTGCCTTGTGCAACCATTTGTCAAATTGAACATTCGAGAAACCCAATTTTGGGAAGTTTTTGGCTTCCCTTAAAATTCCAAATTCATTCCATTGCCTTAACCAAGAAACTTTCTTCTCCTCACTCATGGAAAAATACATGAGCATCTAAAGTTTCTTAATGAACATTTTAGGCTCTAGGATGTTGTCATAGTGGGCTTGAATTTCCTACAAAAATTTAGTTTCAAGACTCAGATCACAAACATGGAGATGTTTGCAGAATGTTGAGTAATGTTCCTTTTTCACATGTTCCATTGCCTTTTCTATCAATTTTTACATCTTTGCAATAAATCCGTCACCTCCTCAGGGAATGTCTCCACAATAAAATTTGACTGTCATATCTATAGTGGTTGCCAGCTCCTTTTACAAGCAAAACATGAATGCAAGAAGTCTTAATAAGATCATGCCAAGAAATAAAACGTGACAAAGATGGTACTATGTTATAAGTGGAAAGACAATTACCTTGTACATAGAATAAAAAAAGGCCTTCGATGTTAGGGAATGCCAAGTCTTCCTTGATTTGTTTTCACATTTCTTATAGATGTTTGCTGGCAAAACATCCTTGAATTGCTTCAAGAGTATGATTCCAATCCCTTGAATTTGAAAGAACTCATGCACCAAGCTTGGTTTGACATGATCAAACTCAACACCCCTACACATGAATTCAAAAAATCAGACTTTGGAAACAAGAAAAAAAGCACCATGGTTTCAATAATCAATCAAAATGAGGAGGTTTTACTTGTTCAAATCAATCATGGCCGTGAGCAACTCCACAAGCCCTTTAGAAATGTTGAATAAAATAACATCTACATATATGTGCTAAGATGGATCATCACTATGTAATCTACTAATTTATGGCATCCAAGCTTGGATGTGGTGGTTCCGTCCCACACAAAAAACATTTTGTTGAAAAGCGCACCAAGTCTAGGTTTTCCTACATCACCTTCTCAAATCGTTCATTCTCAACAACCTAATGCTCATCCCATGTTCCATGTTCCTTACCCTTCCAACTCATCAAATACAAATTAAAAACCTTGTCCCCTTCCTATATCCCATGTGAAAAGCCTACTCCATTTTCAAGATATTAATCTTGAGAGCAAGCCTCACATGACACACCCCCAAGCTCCTTGATAGACTCAACTGTGAATCCAAAATTTATAGGCAACGGAAGGAGGAGTGGGGTGCACTCCCTAATTCGTAGCACTTTAAAGGTAGAAAGGCATGTTGGAGCTTCGGGATGGGATTAGGAAGATTGACAAGCAAGTCAATTACTTACACAGACCTGCACAAACCAAACAACAAGTTGGTTAGTGGGTAGTTGGAACACCTTTGGTGCACAGACGAACCGCGGGCAAACATGGACTCACAATACTCACCACAACCAGGATTTGGGGGAAGCCACCACCTTCCCCCTTATAGTATACTCTGTGCATGGCCATGGGATCAGCACCCAAATGTCATTTTGTCCTGGGACTCTCAAGTTGGGACTCCCAAAATTCCCAAAATTGGGATTCCCGCAACTTTGGGGTCCCATAATTTTGGGTGCAAACCTTCGATTGAGGTAAGGTTTAAAAAATAATTTATAGCACTTGTTGAGAGCTTTCCAATGGTATGTGGCAAGCCACCTGAACATAAGGAAATCAGGGTGATTTTCAACTTTTAACGGTCAGGAGTCAAATTGCCAATTTGACTCCTTGCCATTCTTTTAGCCATAACTCGTGTTAAGTACCCAAATGGATCATATGAACACTACTACATATTGTGCCTTTTTGCGAAGGGCCAAAACAAAAAACCTGAAGCATTTGCGAAGCTAAAACAACCTGCCATATTTGCGATGCCACACGCATCGCACCTTGTGGTACACCAACCATCGCTACTCTATAATGTACATTAAATCATCGCAACACTTTTGCGACATATACCACAAACAAAACTTTGCGACCCGCTCATGCTC
>Ga0116230_10006801_pt1 | contig 11289 bp, 8 predicted proteins | sample S1TSphfallax_3_FD_88678 | JGI IMG/M metagenome (GOLD analysis project Ga0116230, IMG submission 88678) | Host-associated microbial communities from peat moss isolated from Minnesota, USA - S1T2_Fd - Sphagnum fallax MG | ecosystem: Host-associated > Plants > Peat moss > Unclassified | place: USA...
GCTGGGCCTCATCGCCGCAACGCCCATACACGCGGAACGCATCAAGGACATGGCTCAGGTCCAAGGCGTGCGCACCAACCAGCTGATCGGCTACGGACTGGTGGTCGGCCTCAACGGTACGGGCGATCAGACCAGCCAGGCGCCGTTCACGGTGCAGTCGCTGACCAATATGCTCGCGCAGCTCGGCGTGACCGTGCCCGCGAACGTGACGCCGCAATTGAAGAACGTCGCCGCGGTCTCGGTGCACGCGGTGCTGCCGCCCTTCATGAAGCCCGGCCAGACCATCGATATCACCGTGAATTCGATCGCCAATGCCAAGAGTCTGCGCGGCGGCTCCCTGCTGGTGACACCGCTGCACGGTCTCGACGGTCAGATCTACGCGATCGCCCAAGGCAATCTCATCGTCAGCGGCTTTGGCGTCGAGGCCCAGGACGGCTCGAAACTCACGGTCAACGTGCCGAGTTCCGGGCGCATCCCCAACGGAGCGACGGTCGAACGCGCCGTGTCCTCGCAGATCGCGCAGGGCGATGCGATCATCTTGAATCTCAACGACCCGGATTTCACGACCGCAACCCGCCTCGTCGAGATGGTCAACAAGGGCATCGGCGACGGCGTTGCGACCGTGCTCGACGGCGGTTCCATCCGGGTTCGCGCGCCCCTCGACATCACCCAGCGCGTCGCCTTTCTGTCGCAAGTGGAGAACCTGCAGGTCGAACCGGCGAACGCGCCGGCGCGCGTCATCATCAATTCGCGCACGGGAACCGTCGTGATCAGCAGCGATGTGCGTGTCAGTCCCGCCGCCGTATCGCACGGTTCGCTGTCGGTGACCATCAAAGAGGATACAAAAGTCAGTCAGCCGGGAGCCCTCTCAGCCGGGCAAACCGCCGTCGTCACGAATTCCACGATCAAGGTCGATCAGGGTAGCAATCACATGTTTCTATTCAAGCCCGGCGTCGATCTGGAACAGATCGTGCGCGCCGTCAACGAAGTCGGCGCCGCTCCGGGCGATCTCGTCGCGATTCTCGAAGCGCTGCGCGAGGCCGGTGCTCTGCAGGCCGAACTGGTGGTGATCTAACATGACGAATCCAATCGATTCCGTACCGGGCGGCAGCGCCGCCAGCGCCGCGACGAGCGCGGCGAACACCTACAGCGACGTGAACGGCCTCAATGCGCTCAAGACGGACACGCGATCGCCGCAGACGCTGCACGCCGTGGCGCAGCAGGTCGACGCCATGTTCCTGCAGATGATGTTGAAGAGCATGCGCGAGGCCGGTGCCGATGCCGGTGACCCCGAGAGCAATGCCATGGGCATGTACGAGGACATGTTCGACAAGCAAATCTCCCTGACCTTGAGTCAACACCAGGACATCGGTTTGGGCTCAGTGCTCACGCGCCAGCTTGGCGGCGCCGCCGCCGCCGCCGCCGGCACCGCAGCCGCTGCCCCCGGTACTACCGCCGCAACCCCCATGGCGGCGCCCGCTCGCAACACCGCGCTCGCGATAGCCGCTGCCGGCGACGACGCGAACCAGGACGGCGTGGCCACGAGCCCCAGCGATTTCGTCAGCCAGGTGATGCCCGCCATCAGCGCCGCCGCCACGGCGCTCGGCGTCAGTCCCTTAGGAATCCTCGCCCAGGCGGCGCTCGAGACCGGTTGGGGGCGGCGCATGCCGCGCACGGCGAACGGCGCCTCCAGCCTCAATCTATTCGGGATCAAGGCCGACGGCGGCTGGGTTGGCGGGCGCGCGAGTGCCACCACCGTAGAATTCAGCGATGGCGTCGCAAGCGCGAAGCGCACGGCGTTCCGCGCCTACGATTCGATCGAGCAGAGCGTCGGCGATTTCGCCAATCTGATGAGCTCGCCGCGCTACCGCGCGGCGATCAGCGCCGGCAAGTCGGCCTTGGGCTATGTGCAGGGCATCGCCGGTTCCGGTTATGCGACCGATCCGGGGTACGCGGCCAAGCTGACGGCCATGCTGCAAAGCAGCACCTTCAAGCAAGCGGTGGCCGGCAGTGGTGCGGTGCTTTAGTTCGGCAGACCCCTGCCGATAGCCCCACGAGCGTCCATTCACGGAACGACGAGTCGGAGCCTAGATGTCGGATCTATTTCAAATCAGCACCTCGGCGCTGCAGGCGTTCGAGACCGCGATTTCGGTCACGAGCAACAACATCGCCAACGCGAATACGCCCGGCTATGCGGAAGAAACGGTCGCTCTGACCAACGACGTCCCATCGGGAGCCGAGCAGAGACAGATCGGCAGCGGGGTCGCGGTCAACTCGGTCAATCGCGCCTACAGCGCGGTTGCCGAGAACCAGCTCAACGCGAGCCAGAGCAGCTTGAGCTCGCTGACGGCCCAACAGACTTATACGAGTCAAATCGACAACCTCGTCGGGACGACCGCGGGCGGGGTCAGCACCGCGCTCACCAATTATTACAATGCCTGGTCGACCGTGGCCAACGATCCGACATCCACGGCCGCGCGGCAAGCGCTGCTCGACACGACCCAGAGTCTCGCCCAGGCGTTCCAGACGACCTCGGGGCAGGTGCAAAACCTCAACACCCAGATCAACGCCGGGATCACCGCCGACGTCAACCAGATCAATGCGGACGCGCAGTCGATCTCGTCGCTGAATGCGCAGATCGCGATCGGCTCGGCCAACGGCAACGGTCAGGCGCCCAACGATCTCTTGGACCAGCGCGATTCGATCATCGCCAACCTGTCGACACTGGTCGGCATCTCGACGACCACCGATACCAACGGCGCGGTCAACGTCTTCGTCGGGAACGGCCAGCCGCTGGTGCTGCAAAACAACGTCACGCAATTGACGACCCAGCCCAACCAATTCGATGCCTCGCAGCTCGAGATCTCCACGGCCACGAGCAACGGCAACGTGATCAGCAATTCCATCACCTCGGGAGATCTCGGCGGATTGCTCGCCGCGCGCAGCCAGGTCGTGGCGCCCACTTTGAACAAGCTCGGCTTGATCGCCGTCGGACTGACGACGTCGGCGAACACGCAGCAGAACTCAGGGCTCGACCTCACGGGCAACTTGGGCGCCAACTTGTTCACGAGTCTGACGCCGACGGTGACGTCGTCCGGCAACAATACCGATCACACGACCGCGACGGCCGCGATCACGAACGCCGGTGCGCTCACCGGCGACAGCTACGTGCTCGCCTACAAAGCGGGGACTTACAGCCTCACCGACCAGCAGACCGGCGCCGCGGTCGCCTTGACGGGCGCCGGCACGACCGCGTCGCCGTTCACCGCCGTCGGCCTGTCGATCACATTATCCGCCGTGCCGCCGGCCTCCGGCGATGAGTTCCTGATCCAACCCACGGCGAACGCCGCCGGGAACGTCGCCGTCGCCTTGACGAATCCCTCGCAACTCGCCGCGGCCGGCGCATTGCAAACGGCGGCCGGGGCAAATAACACCGGTACGGGGACGATCGGCAGCGCGACCGTGCAGACGTCGACTAACGCCAGTCTGTTGACACCGACGACGATCACTTTCTTGAGTCCGACCAGCTATTCGTTCACCGGCGCGGCCCCGGGTACTGCCTACACCTCGGGGGCGAATATCGATCTCAACGGCTGGCAAGTCGCGATCAGCGGTACCCCCGCCGCGGGCGATACGTTCACCGTGCAACCCGGCGCCGCCGGCAATAACAAGAATGCGCTCGCGATGGCCAACCAGGCGACTTTCGGCGTGCTCGCCAGCGGCACGATCAGCGTCAACGGGGCGACCAGCGATCTCGTCACCAGCGTCGGCAGCCAGGCGCAGCAGATCAACACGGCAACGACCGCGCAGACGGCGGTCAACACCCAGGCAAAACAGTCCGTACAGTCGATCTCGGGCGTTAACCTCGACGACGAAGCCGCCAGCCTGTTGCAATGGCAGCAGGCCTACCAGGCCTCCGCACAGGCGTTCTCGATCGGCAACAGCGTGTTCACGACGCTGCTGACCGCCCTCAGCGCCACCTAAGTCTTTAAGGCAATCACTCTATGCGCGTCACCCAAGGCCTCGAACAAACGCAATTCATCTCGGCGCTCGATTCCCTGGAATCGAGTCTCGCGACCAATCAGAACAACATATCCACGGGGCTGGCGTTCACGACGCCGTCGCAGGACCCGGCGGCCGCGGGCGAGGTCAACGGGCTCGATCAAGTCCTGGCGCAGAGCCAGCAATTCAGCACGAATGCCAGCAGCGCGAACTCCTCTTTGGAAACGGAGAGCAACGCCCTCGGGCAATTGCAGACCCAGCTACAGAGCGTCTACAGCCTGGCGCTCGAGGCCAACTCGGGCACCGAATCCCCGGCCAACTTGCAGGCGATCGGCGCGCAGGTGACCGCGATTCAAAGCACGATGCTGTCGCTCGCGAATACCCAGGACGGTGAAGGCAACTACATCTTCGGCGGTTACGCCACCCAGGCGGCGCCGTTCGCGCTGACCGCGACCGGCGCGAGCTACGCGGGCGATTCCGGCCAGGCACAGGTGCAGATCGCCGCAGGCGAAACGGTGGCGAAGGGTGACAGCGGCGACGCCGTGTTCAATAACATCCCCAACGGCAACGGCACGTTCACGGTGACGCCGGGTGCCGGCAACACCGGCACGGGTGTCGTCGGCGCCACCAGCGTGACGGACCCTGCCGCTTACACCGGCCAGTCCTTTACGATCGAGTTCACCAGCGCGTACAACAGCGCCACCAGCTCCAGCACGTACAACATTGTCACCGTTCCGGCGACGGTTCCAACGCCGACAGGTACCTACACCTCGGGACAGCCGATCAGCTACGACGGCGTGCAAGTCAACCTCACCGGTGCGCCGGCGTACACGCCGGCCACGGTGGGCCCGCCGGCCACGCCCGCGGTCGGCGATACTTTCGTGGTGGCCCCGAGCACGAATCAAAGCCTGTTCACGACCGTGCAGAGCCTGATCACGGCGCTGACGCCTCCGACCGGCACGACGGTTACCCCGACCCAACTCAGCAACGCCGTCGCCTCGGCGCTCAACAACATCAATCAAGCGATCACCAACACCGGCGTGATCGAGGCCCAGGTTGGCGGGCGGATCAATGCGATCACGACGGCGCAGTCGGTGGCGACGAGCCAGCAGACGCAGCTCAAGACGTCGATCTCCGCGCTGCAAAGCCTCGACTATGCGAGTGCGGTCACGACGCTAGACGCGCAAAACACTCAGCTGAGCGCGGCCATGCAGGCCTATACTCTGACGCAGGGCCTGTCGCTGTTCAAGTATATTCAATGACCTAGTGGTGGTGACCACCCGCGCCGTGCACGTGGCCGTGTTCGAGTTCCTCGCTGGTGGCTTCGCGCACGTCGACGACTTGGATGTCGAAATGCAAGGTCTGGTCGGCGAGGGGGTGGTTGCCATCGAGCGTCACCATATCGCCGACCAGTCCCGTGACCGTGAACAGACGCATACCGTCCTCGGTCCTCGCCTGAAACTGCATGCCCTTCTTGATCTCCCCGGCGCCTTGCAGCGAGCGCTTGGGCACACGCTGGATCAAGGCCTCGTCACGCACCCCGTAACCGTCGGCAGGATCCACGACCACCGCCAGGCTCGCGCCCGCCGGTTTGCCCTCCAAGGCCTTTTCCAGGCCGGCGACCAGATTGCCATGTCCTTGAATATAGGCGAGCGGGTCACCGCCGGAGGAGCTGTCCAAGACCTCGCCGCCGTCGTTCTTGAGGGTGTAATGAATCGTGACCACGCGGTCTGCAGTTATATCCACGGTTGACCTCCGGCGCCTCGCAAAGATATTGATTATAAAAGAAGCTGGACGGCGAGCTTACACAAGTTTGGCGGACACGACCGCCTCGAGATCGTAGGCCCCCGAGGCCGTGATCCGCACGTCCGCGAAATCCCCGACAGCCAAGTTTTTGCCTCTGGCGATGCGTACCGTGCCGTCGATCTCGGGCGCATCGGCACTCGAGCGTGCGATCGCGACCGTGCCCTCGATCCGGTCGACGAGCACCCGCATTTCCCGGCCGATCTTCGCGGCGAGACGTTGTGCACTGATCTTGGCGGCGAGTTCCATGAAACGTTCCCGGCGCTCCCGTTTCAGCTCGGCGGGAACCGGCGTCTGGTGCAGCGCGTTCGCCGCGGCGCCCTCTACGGCTGAGTATTCGAAACAACCGACGCGGTCCAGTTGCGCGATGCGCAGCCAGGCGAGCAACTCCTCGAACTCCGCCTCCGTCTCGCCGGGAAATCCCACGATGAATGTGCTGCGTAGCGTGATGTCCGGAGCGACTGCCCGCCACGCCCTGATGCGCTCCAGCGTGTTCTCGGCGGCGGCGGGGCGCTTCATGAGTTTCAGTATCCGTGCGCTCGCGTGCTGAAACGGGATATCGAGGTAGGGCAAGACTTTGCCCTCGGCCATCAGGCCGATGACCTCGTCGACGTGCGGATAAGGATAGACGTAGTGAAAGCGTATCCACGCACCGAGCTCCCCAAGCGCGCCGGCGAGATCGGCGAAGCGGGTGCGGACCTTGCGCCCGCGCCAGTCGTCGGCGGCGTACTTGAGGTCGACGCCATAGGCGCTCGTGTCCTGCGAGACGATCAGGATCTCCCGGACACCCGCTCGCACGAGCGACTCAGCTTCCCGCAGCACGCCGCCGACGGGACGGCTCACGAGGTCGCCACGCAGCGACGGGATGATGCAGAAGCTGCAGCGATGGTTGCAGCCCTCGGAGATCTTCAAGTAGGCATAGTGGCGGGGCGTGAGCTTGATGCCCTGCTCGGGAATCAAATCGAGAAAAGCCTCGTGACGGGGCGGCAAGTGTTCATGCACCGAGGCCATGACTTCCTCGTAGCGTTGCGGTCCGGTGATCTTGAGCACGGCCGGGTGCCGGTCGAGGATCTTCTGCGGCTGCGCGCCGAGACAGCCCGTGACGATGACCTTGCCGTTCTCGGCGAGCGCCTCGCCGATTGCCTCGAGCGACTCGTCCACCGCGGAGTCGATGAAGCCGCAGGTATTGACCACGACGAGGTCGGCCGCGGCGTAGCTCGCCGAGATCTCATAGCCCTCGGCGCGCAGCCGGGTGAGGATGCGTTCCGAATCGACGAGCGCTTTCGGACAGCCGAGGCTGACGAAGCCGACTTTGGGGGATCTGGCGCGGACGGATTTCAAGGCAGGCTCGGATCTCGACAACGGGGCGCGGATTGTACTTCATCTCCGCGTTTCGGCGCCGACAAAGGCGGGGAGGCGGCCGGCGCGCTGAGTCCACCGCCGCACCTTACCGGCCGCACCTGTCAAATGCGTTACCTGCGAATCGTGACGCAGACCCAAAAAAGAACTTGCCGAACCCGGTTTTCCCCTAAAGGTTCCGCACGCCGCACCGATAACCTTTTTGAATGTGCTCACCGGTCCGCCCGCTTGGCGGGTGAAAGTGAACACAAGCTCAAATGGGCCTGGATGGGCCGGTGTCTAAATCATTTCAGGAGTTTCATCGTCATGGCATTAACACTTAATACCAATATCGATTCGCTAACAGCACAGAACAATTTGACCGGCTCTCAGGGCCTGTTGTCGCAATCACTGACGCGCTTGTCGTCGGGTCTGCGCATCAACAGCGCCGCCGACGACGCCGCCGGCCTCGCAATCAGCCAGGGTTTCACGACCCAGATCAACGGCACGAACCAGGCCATCAACAACGCGAACGACGCGGTGTCCGAGACCCAGACGACCGCCGGCGCCTTGAGTACGATCATCAACAATCTGCAGAGCATCCGCACGCTCGCCGTCGAAGCCGCCAACGGTTCGAACAGCGCGTCCGACCGCACGGCGCTCAACAACCAGGTGCAGCAGCAGATCGCTGAAATCACGCAGATTGCGTCGCAGACCAGCTTCAACGGCGTTTCGGTACTGAGCGGCGCCGCCGGCAACAGCACTTATCAGGTCGGCGCAAACGTCGGCAACACGATCGCTATCAACCTGTCCCAAGGTGTCGAAGCCCAGCAAGTCGGCCAGACGGCGACCGCCACGCTGACCGCCACCGCCAGCACGTTCTCGAATAGCGGGACTTTGACGATCGGCGTCAACGGCGCCGCCCAGATCAACATCAACACCGCGGTCGTTGGCTCGAACAACTCAGTGGGACAGGCGACGGACTCCGCCTACGCCACCGCGGCCGCGATCAATGCCTCCGGCGTGAGCGGCCTCACGGCCACTGCAACTACCAGCAGTACCGCTTCGGATTTCACCGGTATCGCAAGCGCCGCCGGCAGTTATAGTCTGAGCATCAACGGGGTATACATCTACGGCAACTCGGGCGGCGCCCAGCAGCTGAACGGCGCTAGTATCTCGATATCGCAGTTCGAAACCGCGGTCAACAACGACTCGACCCAGACCGGCGTCACCGCTTCGACCAACGCCGCGGGCGGAATCACATTGACCGCAGCCGATGGCAGCAACATCCAGTATTCGCAGGTGGAAGGCACGAGCGGCAACGGTGGTTTCACCACCGCTACCGGCCTCGCCCAAGGCACGGTGACCTTGGTCGCCTCCAAGAGCATCGACCTCGCGGGCACCGCCGTTGCGGCGGCTGGCTCGACCTCGGGTCTCTATGGCCAGGGTACGGCGACGCTTGCGACTCAGAACGTTTCCACGGTCGCCGGTGCCGACAGCACGATCGAGTCGGTGGATTCGGCCTTGCAGACGGTCAGCGCACTGCAAAGCGCCCTGGGCGCGATCCAGAATCGCTTCACCTCGGCGGTGAGTAGCTTGACCTCGACCTCGCAGAACCTGAGTCAATCGCGCAGCACGATCCAGGATGCGAACTTCGCACAGGAAACGGCGAATCTGACCCAGGCTCAGGTGTTGGAACAGGCCGGTATCTCGGTCTTGTCGCAGGCCAACCAGGAACCGCAGTTGATCTTGAAGCTTCTGCAGTAAGCGCAAGATTCAAAGGAACTGAACAGCTAAGGCTCGGGGGCACAAGCCCTCGAGCCTTCGCCACAAGGAACGCAACGAGATTCGGCAGGGAAAGGGACATTTGCAACAGATAGACATAGGTTAAACTTAGGTAAACACCATGGCGAGCGACGCAAGTCCGGTACAAACATCGGCGACGCATCTCGTACAAGGACGTCAGGCGCCCCAAGTGGCGCAGGTGCAACAAGACACGAGCGGCAAATCTCTGCCGCCCGGCGGCAGGGTGGCGGCGCTCGCGTCGGCCTCCAGCGCGCAGAACACGAACGACGGTGACGGCATCAAGGCCAATTCAGGCAGTGCCCTGCAAAGCGACTCAAAGAGCAGATCCACGAGCGATCCTGCAAGTAAGAATGAAACCGTTTCGGCGGGACCAACGCGCGCGACACCGGTGCAGCAGCTGGTAACCCAGTTGAACAAGACCTTGAACGACTCCGGCAGGCCTGACCAATACCGCGTCGATCCGCAATCCGCGAACATGATCCAAGAAGTGAATCCCGCCAATGGCGCGGTCATCGGCCAATTCTCGGCGGATGAATTTCCAGCCTTGGCGCGCAGTGTGGGGGCGACGGGACTTTTGATCGACAGTCTCGCCTGACCCACGGCGCGCCGCGGGGCGGGCCTCGTCTGGTACGAGTCTTGCTTCAGTCCAAGGACGAGCCGCCGATAACCGATTCATAGACCTTACAGGTGATCCATTATGAGTTCCGCCGTCACATCTTCCACCTCCAGTTCCTCGACCGCGGGGTCCGCGGCGGCCAATGCGGTGATCACCTCGACCGGCATCGGGTCGGGACTCGACGTCTCGGCGATCGTTTCGGAACTCACGACGGCCGAAGGCGCCGCGCAGCAAAGCCAGATCACGAACCAAGAAACCACGCTCAACGCGCAGCTGTCCGCCTTTGGCACCTTCAGCAGTGCGCTGTCGACGCTGCAATCGACCTTGACCACGTTGGAGACTCCCGCCCAGCTCGCCGGGTTCTCGGCAACGCTCGGAAACACGTCGATTGCCACGGCGACCACGGACTCCAGCGCGGTCGCCGGGCAATATTCGCTCACGGTGCAGAATCTCGCGAACTCGGCCAGCTTGAGCTCGGCAGCCTACGCCTCATCTGCATCGATCGTCGGCTCGGGAACGCTGCAGATCTCGGTCGGTAGTGCCTCGACTTCGATCACGATCGACGGGACCAACGATACGCTCGGCGGAATCGCCGACGCCATCAACAATGCGAGCAATAATCCGGGCGTGAGCGCGAGCGTGCTCACCACGAGTGCCGGGTCGCGCCTCGTGATCTCCGGCACCGAGACCGGAGCGGCGAACGCGGTCACGGTCGCCGAGACCGATGGCGGCACGGGACTCGCGGGCTTGACCTATAGCCCGACCGCAACATCCACGACGACCAACGGCGTAACGACCAGCAGCAACGGTCTGACCCAGACCCAGGCCGCCGCCGACGCCAACTTCACGATCAACGGCTATGCGGCCACGAGCCCCAACAACGTCGTGGCGGGCGCGATCACCGGCGTCACGCTCGACTTGCTCGCCCCAACCGCCGCGGGTGCCTCGACGACCCTGACGATCGCCCCCGACACCAGCAACGCGCAAACCTCGATCAGTACCTTCGTGACGGCTCTGAATGGCGTGCTCTCGGCCGTGCAGTCCCTGACCGGTTACGACGCGACGACGGGAACCGCGGGTGCCTTGAACGGCGATCCGACGCTGGCGTCTTTCCAGTCGCAGCTCGAGAACATCCTCGATACGGTCAACAGCTCGGCGAGCGGCGGCATTCAATCGCTCGCCGACTTAGGCATCACCGCGGATGCCCAAACGGGCAGTCTGGACAGCAACACGCTCACCTTGGGCACCGCCCTATCCTCGAACTTGAACGGCGTCGCCAATCTGCTCGGCGGGACCAACGGCATCGCCACCAAGCTAAATGCTCTGGTGCAGAGTTACACGGGTGCGGGCGGACTCCTCTCCTCGGTCACGCAAGGTCTGAAGACGGGCTTGAGCCAGGCAGAAACCCAGCAAACCGCCTTGACCGCGGAGCTCGCCACGTATTCGGCGACGCTGACCGCGCAATACAACGCGATGGATGCCGCGGTCGCCGCCTTGAAGCAGACCGAGACCTATCTGACCGCCGAATTCAATCCGAGTTCGAGTTCCTCCAGCAGCTCCTCGAGCAGTCTGAGCTCGGGGACGACGAGCACTTAAACAACCCCCGGGACGCAACGACTCATGATGTACTCGCACAACAAAGCCGCCGCCCAATACCGCGCCGTGAGCACTCACGGGCTGGTCGCCGACGCGACGCCGGCGCGCCTCGTGCAGATCATGTACGA
>Ga0116230_10006804_pt1 | contig 11285 bp, 10 predicted proteins | sample S1TSphfallax_3_FD_88678 | JGI IMG/M metagenome (GOLD analysis project Ga0116230, IMG submission 88678) | Host-associated microbial communities from peat moss isolated from Minnesota, USA - S1T2_Fd - Sphagnum fallax MG | ecosystem: Host-associated > Plants > Peat moss > Unclassified | place...
CCGCCGCGCCCGTGCGAACCCCCGCCCGCGCCAGCATTTCGACGCCGGGCAAGAGGGCCGGCGCCCCGGCCGCGATCTCCACCGTAAGGCCCGCGCCCTGGGCCATCTCCAGGGCGTGACCCAAAAGGCCAAATCCCGTCACGTCCGTGAGCGCATGAACCCCGTCATGGTCCGCCAGCTCCGCGCCAAGGCTGTTCAGCTGGGTGGTGGCGCGGATCAGGGCGTTATAGCCCGCCTCGTCCAGGCGCCCTTGCTTGAAGGCGGCGCTGAGCACGCCCACGCCGAGGGGCTTGGTGAGGATCAGCACGTCCCCTGCCCGACCGCCGCTGTTGCGCAGCAGCTTATCCGGATGGACGAGGCCGAGGGCGACGAGACCGTAGATGGGCTCAACGCTGTCAATGGAATGGCCCCCGGCGATGGGAACGCCTGCGGCGGCGCAGACACTGGCGCCGCCGGCCAAAATGGCGCCGATGGTCTCAGGCGAGAGGAGATTCACCGGCATGCCGACAATGGCCAGGGCCAGTATCGGGCGCCCGCCCATGGCGTAGATGTCCGAGAGCGCATTGGTCGCCGCGATACGGCCGAAATCGCCGGGATCATCCACGACGGGCATGAAGAAATCGGTGGTGGCGATGAGGGCCTGGTCCTCGTTCAGGCGCCAGACGGCGGCGTCGTCGCTGGTCTCGGTCCCCACCAGCAGGTTCGGAAACGCTCCCGCCAGAGGCACATTGGCCAGGATATCGCGCAGGACCTTCGGCGACAGCTTGCAGCCACAACCGCCGCCATGGGCGAGGCTGGTGAGTCGCGGGGCGGCATCGAGGGTGAGGGTCATTTATGTGGCTCCGTCCGCGCCAGCAGCGCCAGGCATTGTCGGGCCGCATCCTGCCGTGCGGCGTCCGAAAGATCAGCGAGCTCTATGTGTCCAAGACTCGCCCGCGCCTCCGTCCGCCCGGATCGCTGATAGCCGGGATCATAATGGCTTTCGATGAGGCTCGCGACGAGCTCGGCCCAAGCGTCTCGCGCCGCCAGATCCCGCCAGGCGTCCTTGCGCTCGCGACCATGGTGGGGCGGCAGGCGCGCGAGGATATCCTCAAGCCGGGCCGGGTCGGCGGTGACCTCGCCATAGGTCTCCAGCAGATAGGCCGTTCTTGCCGAAGAGGGCGCGGAGAGCGCGATGCGCGGGGCGGCGACCATGGTCTTCCAGAGGGCGGGCGGCAGGTTGATTTCGCCCACCCTGCTGGACTCCGCCTCCACCAAAACCGGCAGCGCCGGGTCCAGGGCCTCGATGGCGGCGAGCAGCCGACTTTCGAACATCTTCTGTGGCGGTTGCGGCTCGCTCGGCAAGGCGCCGAACAACGATCCGCGGTGGGTGGCGAGCCCTTCCAGGTCTAACGCCTGCCCGCCAAGGGCCGTCACGCGGTGCAGAATATCAGTCTTGGCGACACCAGTGGGGCCATCCAGCAGAACCACGGGACATGGAAAGGCCCCTTCATATAGCGCGGCCGTGACCCGTCGCCGATAGGTGCGATAGCCGCCGGCCAGCACACTGACCCGCCAGCCGACCTGGTCGAGCACGGTCGCCATGGCGCCCGACCTCTGACCACCCCGCCAGCAATAGACCAGGGGGGCGAAACTTCCCGGCCTGTCCGCCAGGCCATTCTCCAGATGCCGCGCGATATTGCGCGCCACCAGCGCCGCCCCGATCCGCCGGGCCAGGAACCGGCTCTCTTGCACATAGATGGTTCCCACCCGCGTGCGCTCCTCGTTGTCGAGAACCGGCAGGTTTATGGCGCCCGGCGCATGATCCTCGGCATATTCGGCCGGGCTGCGCACATCGATAATGGCGTCAAAGCCGGACAGCGCCTCGCGGCTCGCATCGGTGATTGTGGCGATCATCGCGCCGGTGTTTACAGCCAGCCGCTTTCCGGAGCGAGGGCTCGCCTATCCCGCCTGAGCGGCCTAGAACTTCGGAAAAATAAGCTGGGAGCACGCGGCGATGGGAAAGCTTACGGGCAAGGTCGCCCTGATCACGGGCGCGGCCAGCGGCATCGGGGCGGCTTGCGCGGTGCTCCTGGCCAAGGAGGGGGCCGCGGTGGCCCTCACCGATATTCAGGACGCCAAGGGGGCGGACCTCACGGCGCGGATCACCGCCGAGGGGGGCCACGCCCGGTATTTTCACCACGACGTCACCCGGGAAGAAGCCTGGGTCACGGTGATGGCCGACGTGGCGGCGGCCTTCGGGAGGCTGGACATTCTGGTGAACAATGCGGGCATCGGCATCGGCGCGCCCAGCATCACGGCCATGAGCCTGGCCGATTTCCAGCGCCAGCAGGCGATCAATGTCGACGGCGTGTTTCTCGGCGTGAAGCACGGCCTATTGGCCATGCGCGCGGCCGGCCATGGCGGGTCAATCATCAATATGTCGTCCGTGGCGGGGCTGAAGGGCGCGCCAACCCTCGCCGCCTATTCCGCCACCAAGGGCGCCGTGCGCCTGTTCACCAAGGCCGTGGCCCTGGAATGCGCGGGGGCCAAGGACGGGGTGCGGGTCAATTCCGTGCATCCCGGCATCATTGAGACGCCCATCTGGCTCGGCATCGCGGGCGCGCCGGGCGGCGCTAACGCACCCCCCGATCTGGATGCTCTATCGGCCATGGCCGTGCCCCTGGGCGTCAAAGGCCAGCCGGAGGATATCGCCCAGGGAGTGCTGTGGCTGGCCAGCGAGGAGTCCCGCTATGTCACCGGCGCGGAGCTGGTGATCGATGGCGGCCTGACCATCCGCTGAGAGAGCCTTTGGCGCTCGCCAAGGGGGCCACCTTGCAATCGGGGTCTTTCGACCCTACTCTTTTGCGCCCCGTTCGCGTGCCAAATACGTGATTGGCGCGCGCGGCGCTGGCATCCCCGAACCTTAGACGAGCGATACGAGAAGTCAGATATATATGGAAAAAGTTCCTATGACTGGCGAGGGTTTCCAATCCCTCGACGAAGAACTACGGCGCTTGAAGCAACGCGAACGCCCCGCCGTGACCGCGGCGATCGGCGAGGCGCGTCAGCACGGCGACCTTTCGGAAAACGCTGAATATCACGCGGCGAAAGAGCGCCAGGGCTGGATCGAAAGCCGTATCGCCGAGATCGAGGATCGCATGGCGCGCGCCCAGATCATCGACGTTTCCAAGCTCTCCGGCGCCCAGGTGAAATTCGGCGCCACGGTGAGCGTGGTGGACGAGGACACCGAGGAAAAGGCCCGCTACCAGATCGTTGGCGAGCATGAGGCCGACGTGCGCTCGGGCAAGATCTCCATCGCCTCCCCCATCGCCCGGGCCATGATCGGCAAGGAAATGGGCGACGTGGTCGAGGTCAATACGCCCGGCGGCGTCAAGGCCTATGAGATCCTCAAGGTGGAATGGGTCTGACGGCGTATAGGCCCCCAGCCGCCCTTACCGGAGCGCGTCATGTCTGAGCCCACCGACGTCCGCTGCCTGATCATCGGGGCGGGGCCTGCCGGCTATACGGCGGCGATCTATGCGGCGCGCGCCTTGCTGGAGCCGGTGATGATCCGGGGGCTCACCCCCGGCGGCCAGCTCACCATCACGACGGATGTGGAGAACTACCCGGGGTTCGCCGATGTCATTCAGGGCCCCTGGCTCATGGACCAGATGCAGGAGCAGGCCCAGCACGTGGGCGCGCGACTGGAGGATGACATCGTCGTGTGTGCCGACCTGTCGGCCCGGCCGTTCCTGATCACCTGCGACTCTGGCCAGCAATGGCGGGCGGAAACCCTGATCATCGCCACGGGCGCCCAGGCCCGGTGGCTGGGGCTGGAGAGCGAAGCGCGGTTCAAGGGCTTTGGCGTCTCGGCTTGCGCCACCTGCGACGGTTTTTTCTATCGCGGCAAGGACGTCGTGGTGGTGGGCGGCGGCAATACCGCGGTGGAGGAGGCCCTCTTCCTCACCAAGTTCGCCGCCAAGGTCACCGTGGTCCATCGCCGGGATGAGTTCCGCGCCGAGCGAATCCTGCAGGAGCGTCTCTTCGCCCATCCCAAGATCGAGGTGACCTGGAACCATGCTATCGACGAGGTGCTGGGCGAGAGCAACCCGCCCGGCGTCACCGGCGTGCGCTTGCGGAATGTGGAGACCGGCGCCTTCAGCGAGATCGCCTGCCAAGGCGTCTTCATAGCCATCGGCCACGCGCCCGCCTCGGAGCTCTTTGCCGGTCAGCTTCCCGTGAAGACGGGCGGCTACCTGGACGTGGCCCCGGGCACGGTAAAGACCCTCATCCCCGGTGTTTTCGCCGCGGGCGACGTCACCGATGACATTTATCGCCAGGCCGTCACCGCAGCGGGCATGGGCTGCATGGCCGCCCTGGAGGTCGCCCGCCTCCTCGCCGAGGAAGACCACGCCCGCGTCCACCACCCCATCACCCACGCCGAGGCGGAGAAGATCGGGGTCTGGTAGGGTTCGGGTAGGCTTCCGCCCCCGGACCATGTCCCCCGCCAGGCGCTACCCTCTCACCAGATCGCGCCACGTCGCGCGATCACATTTCCATCACAAATCATCCGGCATCTTTCCACGCCCCTCCGGGGGGCCTATATGTGCAACGAGACTTATGCTCAGAGTTAGCATAAGCCGGAAGAGGAAGCGTCGGGGCAAGAGATCACCGGCGTTTTTAACAGGCCCTAGAAATGCTCACTTTGAGCATAATGAGGTGATGACATGGCCGATGGTTCCTTCCCGTTCACGACCGCCGTGGAGAGCGCCACGTCCGACGTCTGGGACAAGGTTAAGGCTCATGTGACGCCCCTGGAATGGCGACTGCAAGCCCCCCTGATCGCCGAGATCAACCGCCTCAAGCGCGCCAAGAACGCCGTCATCCTCGCCCATAACTATATGACTCCGGAGATCTTTCACGGCGTCGGCGACTTTGTGGGCGACAGCCTGGGTCTCGCCATCGAAGCGGCCCGCTGTGAGGCGGACATCATCGTCCAGGCCGGGGTTATGTTCATGGCCGAGACATCCAAGGTCCTCTCGTCAGACAAGAAAGTGTTGATCCCCGATCCCCGGGCGGGTTGCTCCCTCGCCGCCTCGATCACGGCCGAGGACGTGCGCCTGATCAAGCAGCGCTATCCCGGCCTGCCGGTGGTGACCTATGTGAACACCACCGCGGCGGTGAAGGCGGAGACGGACATTTGCTGCACCAGCGCCAATGCCGTGGCCGTGGTGGAAGCCGTGGCGCGGGAATGGGGCGTGGACCGAGTCATCCTGCTGCCCGACGAATTCCTAGCCCGCAACGTGGCGCGCCAGACGGACATCGGAATCATCTCCTGGACCGGCCGCTGCGAGGTACATGAGCGCTTTGACGCCGCCGACATCGCGGAGCTGCGCGCCGCGTGGCCGGACGCCGAGATCCTGGCTCATCCCGAATGCCCGCCCGAGGTCATCGCGGCGTCTGATTTTGCCGGGTCCACGGCGGCCATGACCCACTATGTGATGACCCGGAAGCCCAGGCGCGTCGTGCTGATCACCGAATGCTCCATGGCTGACAATCTTGCGGCGGAGGCCCCGGACACGGAGTTTGTGCGGCCCTGTAATCTCTGCCCGCACATGAAGCGGATCACCCTGGAGTCCATCCACGCCGCCCTCGCGGAGGAGCGTTATGTGGTGGAGGTCGACGCCGAGGTCGGTGTGCGCGCTCGCGCGGCGGTCCAAAGGATGATCGACCTGCCCCGCCCCGCCGTCGCCGCGCGCTATGACCTCGTCAGGGCGCGCCATCACGTTGATGTGGAGCTGATATAGCGGTCATGGCCTGGTCAGCGCCCACGATGGGCCAAGAGCGGATGGCCTTTGACGGCGTACTGGTGATTGGAGCGGGTCTGGCGGGCCTAACCGCCGCCCTGGCCGCCAGGCCGCGCCGTGTGCTGGTGATCAGCCCCGCGCTGCTGGGCCAGGGCTGTGCATCGGCCTGGGCGCAAGGGGGCATGGCCGCGGCCCTGGCGGCCGATGATAGCCCGGACCTCCACGCCGCCGACACCCTGGCCGCCGGCGCCGGACTTTGCGACTCCGAAGCGGTGCGGGTGTTGACCACCGAAGGTCCAGCCGCCATCGCACGTCTCGCCGCCCTCGGCGCGCCCTTCGACCGCCGCGCGGACGGCGGCTTCGTCCAGAGCCTGGAGGCGGCCCATTCCCGACCCCGGGTCGCCCGGGTGGGCGGCGACGGCGCGGGAGCGGCGATCATGGGCGCTGTCATCGCGGCGGTGCGGCGGGCGGACCATATCCGTGTGCTCGAGGATACGGCGGCCCTGAACCTGCTGCAGGACGGCGCCGGACGGGTGCGCGGGGCCCTGGTGCGGCGCGGCGACGCCCTGATGGAGATATCGGCGGCCGCGACGATCCTCGCCACCGGAGGGCTGGGCGGCCTCTATGCGGTGACGACCGACCCCTTGGCCGTGCGCGGCGAGGGCCTGGCCCTGGCGGCCCTGGCGGGGGCGGAGATCCTCGATCCGGAATTTGTCCAGTTTCACCCCACGGCGATGGACGTGGGCGCGGACCCCGCCCCCCTGGCCACCGAGGCCCTGCGCGGCGAGGGCGCGCGGTTGGTGAACGCCGATGGCCGCTCGTTCATGGCGGACTATGACGGCGCCGAAGAATTGGCGGCGCGGGATATCGTGGCCCGGGCCATCGAGTCGGAGCGTCAAGCCGGACGCGGCGCCTTTCTGGACGCCCGTCCGCCACTCATTGGGGATATGGCCCATGAGTTTCCCGCCGTCTTCGCGGCTTGCGAGAGCGCCGGGATCAATCCGCGCCTTCAGCCGATCCCGGTTCTGCCGGCGACGCACTATCACATGGGCGGCGTCGCCACGGATCTGGACGGCGCCACGAGCCTGGAGGGCCTCTTCGCGGCGGGAGAATGCGCGGCGACGGGCGTCCACGGCGCCAACCGATTAGCGTCAAATTCTCTCCTGGAGGCGGCGGTCTTCGGCGCGAGGACCGGCCGCGCCGCGCGGGACGCCCTAGGCGCGTCAGGTCGGATAATTCCCGCCGCCACCCCGGCGGCGAACCTACCACGGGTCGCCATGTCTGAATTGCGCCTGCAAATGACCGCTCGGGCTGGAGTCGTCCGTGACGCTCAGGGCCTTGGCGCCCTCCTGGCCTGGATCGCCGCGGCCGAGGCCGCACACGGGCCCGCCCTGCCGCTTGTCGCCGCCAGGCTGGTGGTCGGTGGCGCCCTGGACCGCCGGGAAAGCCGGGGCGCCCATTTCCGAGCCGACTACCCATCGGCCCATGCTCAGGCCGTCCACACGCGCTTTAAGCTTACAGGCGCCCAGGGCCAGACGCGGCGCGCGGCGTGAGCGGGTTTTCCGCCGAACTGACCGACATGCTTATCGCGCCGGTCATCTCCGCGAGTCTGGCCGAGGATCTCGGCCGATCCGGCGATATCACGTCCCTCGCCTGTATTGACGCCGAGGACCGGCTGACCTGCGCCTTTGTGGCCCGCAAGGCCGGTGTCATAGCGGGCTTGGCCTGCGCACGCCTGGCCATGACGGCCCTAGACCCTGACGCCAGGATAGAGATCTATGTGGCCGACGGGGACCTGGTCCGGGCAGGCGAGCGCTTGGCGGTGGTGGAGGCGGGGGCCCGCGCGGTGCTCAGCGCCGAGCGCACGGCGCTCAATCTGCTGGGGCGCCTGTCGGGCGTCGCAACCCTCACCCGCGCCTATGTGGACGCGGTTTCGGGAACGGCGGCGCGGATCATCGACACACGCAAGACGACGCCGGGTCTGCGCGCTCTGGAGAAATATGCCGTGCGCATGGGGGGGGGGGCCAATCATCGCTTCGGGCTGGATGACGCCATTTTGATCAAGGACAATCACGTTGCGGCCTGCGGCGGGGTGGCGCAAGCCCTGCGCCGGGCCCGCGCCCATGCCGGTCACATGGTCAAGATCGAGGCCGAGGTGGATAGCCTTGGCCAACTGCGCGAGGCCCTCGAGGAGAGCCCGGACATCATTATGCTGGATAACTTCACGCTGCCCGACCTGAGGGAGGCCGTGGCCATCGTCGGCGGCCGGGTGGTGCTGGAGGCGTCAGGCGGCGTCAACCTCTCGACGGTAGGGGATATCGCCAGGACCGGCGTCGATCTGATCAGCGTCGGCGCCCTCACCCACTCGGCGCCCGTATTAGATATCGGCCTGGACGCGCTCTGATTACTCGGTCGGGCCGGCGTGCGGCGTCTTTGCTGGCGTAATCTCGGCCAGGGCCGCGGTGAGGGCATGCACAGCTTCAGGCGCGTCCGGACCCCGGGCCACGAGGCCGGCCTCCTCCAGACGCGGCGGTTCCTCGCGGCGAGGCGGCGCGAGGACGGGCCGAGTAAGGGCCACGAAGAACACGTGGCGGCCAAGCTGGGCCACGGTGCCGGGCGCGGCGTGCCGCTCGGTCCCGCTCGGTGAGACGTGGAAATTCAGGGCGCGCCCTACGGAGGTCATGACATAGCCGCCCAAGGCCCGCGCGGCGATCTGGCGCGCCTGGCGCCAGGCCGTGGGCTCCACGGGGCGGGACATGGCCCCGTCGCAGACAAAGCTGAACTGGCAATCGCCGGCGAAGCCGCCCTGAAAGACGACGCCACAGACGCTCTTGGGATAGTTGGGATGGCGGGCGCGGTTAAGCACCACCTGGGCCACCGCCGCCTGGCCCGCGGCGCTCTCGCCCCTGGCTTCGTAATAGACCGCCTCGGCCAGGCAATCGAGATCACGTCCCCGCGCGCCCTGCAGGGCGACGCTCGCCGCCAGGGGCGTCGTGGCGACGCCGGCGCCGGCGTCATATCCCGAACGCGCGACCTGACCGAAAGCGGCCCCAGACGAGGCGCCGCCATCAAGATCACGATGGCCGGCGCCACAGATCATCGCCGTCAGGCCAAGACCAAGCGCCGCAACCACCAAAGGTGCGCCGACCTGCGCGCATGCTTTCGCATGCGACGATAAAGATAAACTCAAGATTTCGTGTCCTATGTGGCGAGGTCTTGCTGACCCCAGACAGTCCCGAAAATCTTAGTCCGCGATTTCTGTTGGCGGGCTACTCTGACTACGGGGTTCGGGCCGGTACACGCTGGCCGAACAAAATTGGATTTAGGGCAAATGCGGCCGTTACGCAAGTTTCATGTGACAAATGCGGAATCGCCAAGGCCACCGCAGCAGGCCTTCAGACGGCCGGCGGCGCGGCGGACTCCTTGACTTCAAAGCGTTTTTGCAAGGGTCAGCGCGCGGAGACGACCCGGCAAAAAAGTTAACGCGCCCTCGCTTTTCGGTGAGAATCAGGCGTCGAGAAGTTGGAATCTGAGGTCCATATTGACCCCCGTCATGACCTTTCGCGCCAGGTCGTAGAACTGCCCGGCCGCTTGGGTCAGCGGGCAACGACCGATTACTTCCACCCGGACGGGCCCGCCGGAATATTCCGGCCAGACACCCTTGATCTGGCCTGTCTCGACGAAAGTGATCTGGGCGTTAAGCTTATCGCGCAGGACGTCCAGGTGCCGCTGGTCTTCCGGCGGCCGCCAAGTGAGGGGATCGGAGACAACCAGGACCGGCGTACGCTCGTCGTCGTCCAGATAGATGTAATCGATGAGATCGGTCTCAAGAACACTCATGCTCTTCAACTCCTTATCTGATGGACCCTCAGAGCCTAGGAGCCGGGAAATTGTGGGAAAAGCTGGCAGACCGCCGCTCTGCTGCCAACGCGGCGATTGTCGGGGTCCGGCGAGCTGCCGCGCCCTTCGCGCCCAAATCGGAGGCGCCGCCGCCGCGCTAAGCATCAAACAGCGGGGTCGCGCAACGGCCCGCAGAGGCGAATCGCCACGCTGGAACGGCCGGAGGCGAGGCTTTAGAAGTGAGGACTGACATGACCGTGCACCGCTTTTCACGCCGCGATATGCTGGCTGGTCTGGCCCTCCTCTGGGCGGGACGCGCCGTGGCGGCGCCTGGGCCCCCGATCACCGTGTTCGCCGCGGCATCGCTGAAGAACGCCTTGGATGAGGTGAATCTCGCCTATGGCGGCGGAACGGCGCGGGCGTCCTATGCCTCGTCCTCCGTCATCGCCCGGCAGATCGAGGCGGGGGCTCCCGCGGACGTCTTCATCTCGGCGGATACAGACTGGATGGACGATCTGGCGAAGCGCGGCCTAATCGCGCCCGGCAGCCGGGTTGATCTGCTGTCCAACCGCCTTGTTCTCATCGCGCCCAAGGACTCCCAAATCCGCTTGAAAATCGTGCCCGGGATGAAGCTCGCCGTGGCCCTGGGGGCCGGACGTCTGGCCATTGGCGGCCCCGACGTCCCGGCCGGACGTTATGCGGAAGCGTCACTGCAGGCGCTCGGGGTGTGGCCTAGCGTCAAGGACCATCTGGCGCCTGGCGAAAATGTCCGGGCGACCCTGGCGTTTGTCGCCCGCGGAGAGGCGCCGTTGGGAATTGTCTATGAAACGGACGCCCTGATCGAACCGGCGGTGAGGGTGGTGGGTGTTTTTCCTCCATCGAGCCATGCGCCTATTGTCTATCCCGCAGCGCTGGTGGCGGCCTCGCGCAACGCGGCGGCGCCGGCCTATCTCGATTTCCTTAAGAGTCGGCGCGCGCGCGCGATCTTCCAGCGCTATGGGTTCGGAAGCGTTGGCGCCGACAAACGCCCATGACGACAAGGCTCTGAAGGGCGCCGGTGGCGCAGACCCTGGGACGTCACACCAACGACCGCATGGTGTCTTTCTATGCGCGGGCACCTTCGGGCGTCGAGGTTGAGGTGGGCTACGGCGCCGTCAATCTTGACGAGACAAGCTGGCGGGTTTCGCGCCATGACAAGACCAGCATCTGGGGCCACAAGTCCGTGGCCGGTCACTGATCACGTCACGAGGTCACGCATGGATTTAGGCATCTCCGGGCGGCGGGCCATTGTCTGCGGCGCCAGCGCCGGTCTCGGCCGCGCCACGGCCACGGCCCTGGCCCGGGAAGGCGTGTCCGTCGTGATCGCCGCGCGAACCCGGGAGAACATCGAGGCAGCGGCCAAGGAGATCGCCGGCGAGACCGGCGCGGAGGTGATTCCCATCGCCGTCGACGTGACGACGGAGGCGGGACGCGCGGAGCTGCTGGCCGCCTGCCCCGCACCCGATATCCTGATCAACAACGCTGGCGGTCCGCCGCCCGGGGATTTCCGCAATTGGTCACGCGAGGACTGGATCAAGGCGATCGACGCCAACATGCTCTCGGCGATCTTTCTGATCCGCGAAACCCTCGACGGCATGATCGCGCGGCGCTTCGGGC
>Ga0116230_10006806_pt1 | contig 11285 bp, 11 predicted proteins | sample S1TSphfallax_3_FD_88678 | JGI IMG/M metagenome (GOLD analysis project Ga0116230, IMG submission 88678) | Host-associated microbial communities from peat moss isolated from Minnesota, USA - S1T2_Fd - Sphagnum fallax MG | ecosystem: Host-associated > Plants > Peat moss > Unclassified | place...
ACATGAAGATAATTGATCTTAATCCAAAAGGTTTCTAGATTGCAAGAATCTGCTTTATGAAACTAGGCAACAATGGTATTTGTAACCTTGCATGGTTGACAAAAACATTTTAGCTTCATTTCCAAGCAAATTCCAAGTGGAAGGAAACAAGTTAAAACAATAGGGATATTAAAATTCTCTTTGAATATACCAAGGGTGTTTGTCCCCTAGTGGCGATAGGTCTTGCACAATGTACAGGGCCTCACATAACATCCTATAGTATTATAGGGTCTTGTGCAAAATAAAAACTACATCTTTCTATTGTTGAATTCTGCCATCAATTGTAGATGGATGGAATTGTAGTTTTATGTGCCTTTTGTTGGTGTATGAGGTTTTGTTGCCTACATTTTTATACACTAGCCTTAGTGTAATTTTGTGATGTAAGTCTTGTTGGCCAAGTTGTGAGGATGTGCGTAGGAGGTCAAGTGTCAGTAGAAGAGTGGACACTTCTCTTTTTCTTTGGCTGTTTACTAGAAAGGGGTGGTTTAGGTATACTTTGCTCTATGTAAACGACAGTGTATAAGTTGTTCCTCAGGCACTGAAGTTAAAACACCAGCAACCTGTACAGGTAATATGTGAGCACTTATGCAGCTCATTGTCAATGTTTTTCACTGTTTAGTCACTAAGAAAATTGTCATACTGAAATCTGAGACTGATTCATCGATCCCTACTGAGTATGGAAATGGGGTTATGGGTGGTGCTAGGCAATTTGAGCTCAAATCTAATAGATCTCTTTGCATAAAGGAGAGAAGGCTTCAGCAAGTTATCCACTTTTAACTTTCTCAGTGAGGTGCAACAAGTTGTCAACTCTATGGCACAAAGCTCCTGAGACCCCTTTTTGTTTCTGCACTGGCAAAGGCTGGATGGTTAACTGCCCCACAGGGGTAAGAACAACAGGAATTCCCTGGTGGACAACTAATAAGATATGTCCACTCAGAGTTCTGTTATACGGAGACTGATTATGATGCCTACTAGTGGTTACTCCTTTACAAGAATCATGTAAGACTGCATCTGACTGAGGCTAGAGTTTCATGAAAAAAGTTCATTGTCCTTAGTAATACCCACAGATCTGCAGGAAAGCATAGAGTACTCTAGAAACATTCTTGTGGGATGCTAACAACCACTTTGTCCTTCTGCTAAACAGATCTCTATTGCTGAACACTACTTAAGTATGCTCATCATCTCTGGAGACGGCCTGCAGCACCAGATGGCCCATAACGACATTTCAGCGAAGTGCACATCAAGTACTAGTAATGGCAATTATCGAACATATACTAGCATGATAGCCCAAATGAGATTATTGATAGATCATTTTTGTCAAATTACCGAGAAGGGCATAATCCTGGAAAATTAACTATTTAAAAGTGGATTTCCATGGTTGGTGCATAATGCTGTGGCATAGGGTCAGTTTCCACATGGACAAAACCAATAATTAATCCAATTGTATAAATTTGAAATTTTTTCACGATCTACTATGATATTGTCATATGAGGAGTGAAATTATTCAGATTGCAGTCTATGATAATTATGATGGTTTTCAACATGTCCTCAGCTTCATATTAAACAAAAATTCATTTCACTATTTTAAAGATTATTTAATGACGAAACTGACCCTGGGGTAAAGTAGTTGGTATTGGTTGGTAGATAAATTTTAAAGTGAATCCTGAACATGCTCAGAGATTGGAGTTTGGGATTTTTTTTCTCTCTCTTTTCTGTTGGTTTTTATGGTGTGGGGAGGGGGGGAGGAGAAGGTGTGTGGGTGCAGAACAGGGGGTTTTCTCACATGAGTAATAGCACATGGATGAATGTGGAAATGTCCAACAAAAGTGCTTTGTTGGCAATTACACTGGGGAGGAGCTTTGGTAGAGGCCAGATTTGGGCCAAGACCAGTGTCATGCAGTCATTACAAACTGCAGCAGACACCCTCCGGGTTCAAGGAGGTTATGATATATAACTACTATTCTCAATTCTTTTCCGGTTCTTTCATGAACCCTACGGTTCTTTGAATTTGATTCTTTCAGATACCCTGGAACTGGCGGTCCTTTGATTTGTTTTTTCAAATACCCAGAAACCAAACTCAAAGAGCCGCCCAGCACTGGACAAGACGGAGTTGCAGTGCAGTCCAGGATTTTAGAATTATAGGTATGACTCTTGGATTTTCTCAATTGCTAATCTGTTTTAACATCAGTGTTGAGGTGCGTGCGTGACTGCCCATGGGTGGCACGTAGGAGTAACTTATTGTGTTGCAGGCGGGGTGGGGGGTAAAGCAAGAGAGAAAAAATTAAAAATTGCGGGACGGTGGTGCACGTCAGCTGCTGGGGATGGACTTTGATGAGTGTCTCATGATTTGTTTGGGAAAAGATTTGGGGGCGGGGCAGGGCAGGGTGGTGGAGGGAAGGGAGAGAGGAGAGTTATTATTGTTCTATGGCGCTTTTAAATGAAGGGCCTGCAGCAGCACTGGTCCAGTGGGTCACGGATCACGACCCTGAATTAGCTACTTAGAAAAAAAGAAAAAAGAGATAACAGAGATCATGCTGGTCTGATTCATAAGATTTGCTGGAAGCCCCAAACCCTTCTTCTTTCTTTCTGTACACACTCATCAATCTTCTTTCACACCTCTGTTTCTGCTGAGCATGTCGGTAGCCAGCTTGCCTGCCCGCCCGCCCTGTCCATGCATCAACCTTCCCGAAATCGCAATGAAACAAGAGCTCCTGATTGATAGATACATACTTAGATTTCCAGAGTCACCGCCTCGCAGAGGCCAAGCCCTCACTCCTCCGTGCATGTAGGTCGTAGCAAAAGGCGCCGCAATACCGGCAACAGGAGTCGGCTTTGCAAAGCAGCTTGTAGCTTCTAAGTAGTGCTGTTTAGTCCGCAGCTCTAGAGTACCTATCAGAGCTATACTTCGTTCTTTGGGTTCTACCAAGAGATTAGAGCTCCGCACAAATCTCCTGTTTCAAGCCCCTCACTTTGAGGTGAAGAGCTGATGAGTTGGAGCGTGCAGGGATGAGAGAGAGAGAGAGAGAGAGGGCCCTGGGGAGCTAGAGAGAGAACCGTGAAGCTGCCTAGGTCATGGGATTTATTACTTTTTTGACAACGACGGCTACAAGTATTCCCAGCACGCATGCAAGGAGGGGATGTGGGGACAGTATTACAGGGAGGGACATGAGATCGTGAGAATGTATGATAACAAGTCAACGGATTTGCGTAGTGATGACGAGAGTTGTAAGTACTACTAAGGAGCCAACACTGCTGATGAGGCCTGCAACAGCTGCTTAATCCTGAATATAAGTTCCTTCGACTACCAGTAGGAATATCAGCACGGAGTTCTACGCATGGAGTTGGACCAGTGTCAATTGAAGCTGAATGAGAGCAACAAGGATATATTTGCTGTTCCAGAGCTTGACAGGATTCTGCAGGTAGAAGGCCCAGAGGTGTCGACTAGGTGGTGGTGGTTGTTCAGACGATAGCTGTGATTGATCAGGCGCTGCTGCCCCACCTGCAAGCTTCTGCTCACGTCTGACTCAGAAGCCTAATAACTTTGTCGAGAGTTCTCTCAATTGCAGACCCGACATGGGTCATCCATCATCATGTGGACGGCTAGTTTCGACTTGTAGCTGGCTTACGATTAGAAGTGTACTGGTGTTGCTGCTGCTAGCAAGTCATTGCGGATCAGAAACCCGTGGGGTGCAAGCTGCAGCGGACGGCGACAAGTTCATCGACGCACATTCAGCACCAGCTTGCGTACTTCAAGATGTGGCCTGCACGGCGTTGGGGCTTCTCAAGCTGAAGGGGTACCTCTCCTTCCACGACACGTCTGCTGCTGCGCGTGACTTTGGCCTCATTAAGCATTTGCCGCCAGCTGCAGTTCTCTACCCAAATTCTGTTGAAGATGTTGCTGCACTCATCCGAGCGGTAGCATCGTCTTCTACCAATCTCACTGTTGCTGCGAAAGGCCCCGGTCATTCCATCAATGGACAAGCTCAAGTACGTCGATCTCAGCTCCTTTCTGGATTACGCTCATCTTCATTCTGAGCTTAACAATGTTGACTCGCGATTGTTTTTCTGTGAATATACATGTCTTTCACTGAGGGGAAGAGCGGGACTAGCTAGTGCCAATAAGACGCGTGCATGAATTGAGAGGAGGGTGGTGCGAGACTCGTGAAATTTGAATGCTTGAAGGTTGCATGCGGTTGCAGGCCGACAAGGGGATCGTTATAGAGATGTCGTCAATGAGGGGCATCAAGGTGATGCCACACGGCGATGACGATTGCGCACTCCCCTTTGTGGAAGCAAGTGGCGGCGAGCTGTGGGTGGATGTGCTGGAAGCGACGCTGAAGGAAGCTCCAGGCTTGGCGCCCAATTCCTGGACCGACTACCTCTACCTCAGTGTTGGTGGCACTCTCTCCAACGCAGGCGTGAGTGGGCAGACTTTTCGCCATGGCCCTCAGATCAGCAACGTCCTTCAACTGGAAGTGGTCACAGGCAAGGGGGAGATCGTGATTTGTTCGCCCAGCAAGCAGTCTGAGCTGTTCTATGCAGTTCTGGGTGGTTTGGGTCAATTTGGCATCATCACAAAAGCCCGCATCATCATTGAGCCCGCTCCTGAGAAAGTGAGTTTAAGCTTAAATCCTTACGCATGATCAAGTTCATAAAAGCTACAAGCTAGCGGTTTGCTGATGATCTGCCGCGTCCTGTTTCAAGATTTCGTTTTGTGAGTGCCTGAACTTTGACAAAGAGATCAATCATGAGCTGTGGAGAGAAGATATGAAGGAACAACATAAGAAGCTGATCGACGTTCTTTGTGTTCATGTGTGTCGAGATTGTCAGGTTAGATGGATGCGGGCTATGTACTCGGATTTCGAGGTTTTCAAGAAAGACCAAGAGATGTTGATCTCCGCGATGCAGGACCCGCTTCTCACGTTCGATTTCATCGAGGGTTTCGTGGTGATGAATAACGAGGACCCTACCAATGGTTGGAAATCAGTGCCTTTCTCGCCTGATCAGATTACCGCCAGCATGCTACCTCCCGATGCAAGCTCCGTGCTATACTTCTTGGAGATTACCCTCGGTTACAACCTCGTCGATGTTGGTCCAGTTCTAGAGGAGGTATAAAAACTCAGACTTCCTTCAGGAGACTCACCTCAGTTCGCTGTCAAACATCTAAAGTTGTAGCTGCTGCTCGGATTGAAGAAGGATGATGCTGCAGGTCATTGTGCTAGCTAGAAGCTGCCTGCTCTGAATGTGTGTGTCTCAACCCCTCCGAGACAGCTAAAGCCTGCGTAGATGCACGAATAAGTGCCTCACTTTGTGACGTTTTTTTGGTGTTTGCAGTACCCATCTTGTTTCAATGTCTCTTAGCAAAACACAATATCATGTTCATTTTCCTGAGCTGACAGGTCATGTCTCAGCTTCTAACGCAGTGAAGAAGGAGCACGTGGCTGTGCATGCAGCAAGTGGTATTTGACGTTACAAGTTAGTCTGGCAAGCTGCTGGCTGATTGTAAGAGATTCCTTACCACATATTTGGCCGGAGGCAGCTGCTGATCTGATGAACTGGTGTGTGTACATGTCCTACAGAGAGTGGAGAAAATGCTGGCTCCCTTGAACTACATCCGATCGCTCATGTTCAGCACCGATGTGTCCTACTTCAAGTTTCTGAACCGGATCTACGATCTGGTGGAAGTGAGGTCGCGTGCCCTCAAGCTTTGGGACGCGCCGCACCCTTGGCTCAACCTCTTCGTCCCCGCCTCCTCCATAACTACATTCGACTCACTGATTTTCAAGGAACTGTTTCCAGTCGAGTTTGGCGGGCCCATTCTCGTCTACCCAGTTAACCGAGACAAGTAAATTAGTCTCTGCCGATCCCACTGATCATCATGTAGCAGCAGCTCTAGTAGTCGCCGTTTTCCTTGCTAACTCAGGGCTACAAGAGTCATGCAGGCTGAGATATGATGGATTTCTGGGTAGCTGGACCAGCTTGGTGAAGTTAGATCATGGTGAACGAACTCGTCATGGGATTCTGAATTCTAAGAGATGTCTTTTGTGTGTTGCAGATGGGATAGCAGGGCAGCCACAGTGGTGCCAGATGAAGAGGTGTTTTACTTGGTGGCATTTCTGAGAAATGCTCTACCCTCAGGCCCAGGCCTTGAAAGCATTCTCGAAGACAATGCCCGAATCCTTAGCATTTGTGAACAACTGAGGGGCAAACAATATTTGCCAAGGTACATTGAAGAGGCGCAGTGGAAGCAACATTTTGGAGCTGATCAGTGGCGGGCATTTGTCCAACATAAGCAGATGTTTGATCCTCAGGCCATTCTTGCTCCAGGCCAGAATATCTTTCCCAGAAATCCAGATTGGATGCAGCTAAGTGCCTCTATTTGATTTGATAATTACTTGCCTATGAAATTCACAGCTCAGCTTAGAATTATGACTTCAATATTAACCAGATGCAGCGTTCTTCCCCATCAAAGCACACACACCAGATCAAATTGGGTAATTTTTTGGGAGGAACTCAAAATCATGATCATTTCACATCCAAAACATGCAGCAGCCCACCTGCTGTTCTGTAGCTCTCAGGATGTAAGCCTGAAATTATATTATACTGAAAAGAAGCTGAAAATAAGCTTCTTCATTTACAATCTACTCTAAATTCACTGCACCCACGGCCTCTGAAAGATGACCTGGAAGCCTTATTTCTAGTGAGTTCAGAAGCACACAAGAAGAGCTGAGCATAGGTACTAATTGATTGATGATGGGTGTTTCTCCTATCCAGCTCTTGCCCTCCATTATAAGGAATGTCTGAAAACTGAACAGAAGCAACCATCAAAATATTCAAATAAGTTTGACCATATGTGGTTTCTACAGTAGATCTACCAATTCCCTTCTTCAATTCTGTAAGTTTGTGGGATATGTCAAGGAATTGCCAAAGCTTGATTTCTACAGGTCTGCTGGGTCAAATTGTTGCTCTGTTTAGATACACACACACACATTCTAAAATTTGGATCCAGCAAATTTCTGACATTCATCCAATAAAATAAAGTGCCTGGCATTTTGTTTTCGCAGTTGAAAGTATTGTTTTATAAGTCTAGTGTCATGTATATTGACATGAGTCAAGGGCCACTGCTCAGTGCTCATCTTGAAGCATATGGCCAGGCCACTGCCCATGATCACAGCTCTTACATAAAGCTTCCAGCATATTTATCCTCCCCATTATGACCCCCCACTCCCTTCACTTCCGACCTCCCTCCCCTCTGTGTTTAATTTCCCTGAAACATAGAGGTGTTGCTCACTATGCTTGCAACCTTCCATCATGTTCCACCTTTTCCCAGGAAAGTGTGCACAAGGAAGCAACAAACTTGGGTCTTCAATGCTAGGGTTCTTTGGTGGGGGTTGCATCCAAATTTACATTTGCATGCTTGTGATGCTTGGTTTTCTTGCTACCATGGGTGCAACCAACCCTCCACTCCATTCATCTCGTTCGGAGGGACATGTCATAGCTATCATTGGTGCCATTGCCAAGTAATATGTTATAATAGACTTGCATTCCAATGTGCAAGTTTTAAAACACAACTGCAATCCCATTGCTCTGCCCTGGCATCATGACTTAAACGTGATACCATGCATTTTGACTTCCACATGCATGATAATCAATAATAGTTGGGAGAACTTTTAAGTTAGTTAAAAGGAAAAGACTGATGAATTTAAGAACATCCGCACCTTGGCATTGAAGGCCAAATAAGTGCACGGACATTTTTTTATATTGAAGATAGGTGCTTGTTTGTTTTTTTTGTTTGGATGCGAGCATGCCATAACCCTCCCAAATGTGGCCCCCCTTTTCTTCTCGTACCCCCAAAAGCCATCAATGAGACAATGGACACACTTGTCATTTCACAATTTTTTGGAGCAATGAAACAAAATTTATTGAATTTAGAGTGATAAATTTCTTCTTATGACTTTTTCAGAATTGGGTTCAATAAGAACTCTGAAATTAAGCCCACTTCAACTAGAATGAATTTAAGATGGATGAGCTTCACTAATAGATATACTTGGGCCAACAGCACAGGGGCTCACTAATCTACATACATTAAGAAATGTGTTGATTTGTTTTTTTGGTTTTGTTTGGATGTGATCATGCCTTAACACTCCCAAAGTATGGGCATAACCTTCCATTTTGGTACCATAAAAAACCCTCATCAAAACAGTGTGCAAATTTGTTGATTCATAAATTTTCTACCAATGAACCAAAAGTTATTGAAATTTAAATTATTTTTTTCTTTAGAAATTAATTTGAAAATACCTTATCAGGTTTAGCACTCAAGTGCTGAATAATAATTATAATTTTCAAAAATCAAGTTCAACAATAAAAATGGTAATTTATGAAATTTTCAACCTAATGATGTTATGTGGAAGTAAAAATATTTGGCAATGATGATTGATTGACACTTCACTCAACATCCATGAAAATATCTCATTAAAAGAAAAGTACCAGATGATTTCCTCTCCTCATTATTATTCTTGGTTGCAACTACTAGAGACTCCACTTCATCCAACAACTTAAGTGAGTCATACTAAATATTAAAGTTGAATTGCTAAGCATAGCCAGGTAAATGATTAGTAAATCAAACACCTCTTAGATCTTGAGTAGCAAAAACAAATAAAACAACATATTGTAAATATAACCTACACAACTATCCTAAGCCCTAAAATTTTTGGCGTTGGCAAGCAAGTAACTTCCTTAACTTTTGGAGTTTCAGGCAAATAATTTTAAGAAAATCCAACAATTTAAAATATATGGAATGATTGCCTCAATTGAAAAGGTGTTAATTGATTCGCTAATTGTGGTTTTCAATAAATTTTAGATAAGTGGAAATTTAAACGTGTGCTTTGGATTCATTGGACTGAATTTGAAATTGGTAAACAATTTTAAGAGTTTTAAGAAGAGATTGCAAGATTTTGGGTTTACAATGAAAATTCAAAATCAAACTAGTATTGGTTATTATTGCGTGATCAAAAATGTGATCACCCCACTTCCCAATTATGATCACAACATAATATGGATTTTGTAGGCATTACACAAGGGTTAGAGCTAGGGCAAAGTTGATATTTCTAAAGCTTTATGCCAATAGGAAGATAAGTTATACTAAATGGAGAAGTATACCATTTCCATGGTTCCAAAAGTTCAATTTTGGGGTGGGGCTTCACACAAGTGGGCCACACACAAGTGGGCCACAGTTGCATTGTGACTCGTGAGCAATACATATTCACTAGAATATATATTTTGCCCCTTTAATAATAAATTTTTAAACATATCCTATGAATATGAGTAGTTGTGTGGTACAAATCAAGGTTTCAAGAATTGGATCAAAAATAACAACCCTAGAACTCAAAGTTTGTTTGACTTATACATAGGGTTAATCATCAAAGTAGTTGATTAGTTTGAAAGCATATTGTGAATTCAATAGTCCTTGTTGCTTGTCCATTTGATTCCAAAAGTCATTATTAGAAATCAATATTGGTCATCATGCAAGATTTGTATTCAGCAAAACAACTCCATATAGTCATCATTGATAATTAATCCTTTGGTATAATATTTTTTGACAATGGTGAAGCAGTAATTTGATTCCCATTAGACTGGGATATTCTGGGATAATACTAGAGTTGGCCAGTTATGGTTTTAGAGTGGAACCTTTCTTTTTGGTTTATGGATTTTTTTAATGAAATGGAGAAACGCTGGCTATGATGTTTTGAATTTTTTTGAAAACTATTGGTTTTGGTTTTTCTTTTTTTCTATGGTTCTTTGTCGACAATTTGCACTTTTTATAACCAATAAGCACCTTCGTTTTCCAGACTAATATGGGGATTTTAATCTTTGGCGTGGTAAACATAAGCCAATTCTTGGATCCATTTCATTAATGGTTCCAGGGCAGGTTGCGGGATATATATCATTAGTTACAAATGGTCCATACAAAGAGATATTAATTTTACATTGCTGAAACATCCAGACTATTTTTAATTTAAAATTCTCACAATTTGGGTCCTAGGGTGGTTATTTCAAACTTCATTATATCCTTTGAGTAGGGTATCTAAGATCCAGACCAAGAACCAGAACCAGCCAAAATGCAAGAACTGGCCAACACTGGATAATACTACTTCTGATAGATTGGGTAGCCCATCATCAGGTTATAAACTTGTGCATGGTCAATTATAAATCCATTTGAGTTCTCCAATGTAAACTCTAACTATATAATGACCAAGATGTTACTATTGACATAAAATAAACCTAAGATTAGAGATAACAAATTTGACCAATATGAACTTGTAAAGTTTGAAAAGCCTCCCACAAATGGTAGTGGCCTTGATCAAGTTGTTTGAAACCATGTCACTTGACAATATTATGCACATTGCTGAAAAATACATTACATACATCAAAAGAATGTGATGGATAATGAATATTGTTTCATTTGCTTCCAATTTAATGCAAACTTTCTATGTTGCTTTGTTCAGTTTTTCAGATGTCATGTTGGTCTATAATTATTTTGGAGGTGTCTTGAAGTTCTCCAAGATGATCTGTATTTGTTTATGAACATCCATTTAAAAACTCCATGTGATCTCCAAGTCCTCCATGTCTGTCTTGAAGTGTCTTCAAGTTTGGAAGTGATGAATTTGAATGCTCCATGTCGATGTGTAGTGGTTATTTATGCTTCATGTGGGCTACAAGGGTTTTGGGATGTTCCATGTCATTGGGTAAGTGGAATCTTCACTCTTTCCAGTTTAAAAGGACTTTAGAGCTCCATGGTGGTTTTCTTTTAATCTTTCTTTATGCTTAGTACGATCCCCATCTTCTTCAAGGTCCTTTTGTGAGCACTCTCTAATTAATCCATGGTGGTTTGTAGGTGTCTTCATCTTACTTTGCAAAGTTGTTATAACATAACATCAGTCTAAAGGGTTGAGTGTTCCCTATGATACTTGAGTCATGAGTGTGTGTATGGTGGGGGTGCTAATTCATTGTGGACTTGCTAGTTCCCACCTTTGCCACAATATGCTGCTATAGTATAATTTCACCAGCTCTGAGCGTCCCAATAAAGTGTGGGCGTGGATAAGTCTTTTACCTCAATATACATGTGCATACATACAAAATAAAAAATATACCTTAGCTGGCTGTTAATAATTTTTTGAAACCCTTTTATTCAACATACAAAACTGGTAAATATTTCAGACTTGCCCTACGTAACCCTACGCAGCTAA
>Ga0116230_10006807_pt1 | contig 11285 bp, 9 predicted proteins | sample S1TSphfallax_3_FD_88678 | JGI IMG/M metagenome (GOLD analysis project Ga0116230, IMG submission 88678) | Host-associated microbial communities from peat moss isolated from Minnesota, USA - S1T2_Fd - Sphagnum fallax MG | ecosystem: Host-associated > Plants > Peat moss > Unclassified | place: USA...
ATCCATCTGATGATTTAATCTTTTTTCTGAGAAAAATCTAGAAGAATGCGGATCTGAGGATTTATGAGAAGGGGTTTTGGAATTTGTCCTCGAGCATGTTTGCGTGTGTTGTCGCTGTTGTGACGGGATCTTGATTCGCGATCTTTTTCCTCATTGTTTTCCTTTTTTCAGCTGGTTTACAGTTGTCTTGGAATAGGGCGGAATGGATTGGTGATTTGTTACTGCATGTCGATTAGAACTAAAGACGCTCACAACGTCCGATGGAAGCCCGACACATTGCAATGCAGGCTAGTGAAGAAGAAGGCGGCAGCAGCAGCAACAACAACAATGGAGGAGGAACTGAGAAGAATAACTACGAGCAGCTGCTTCATCAAGAAACAGGGGCGGTTGAAGAAGCAGATGAAGAAGAAGGTACTGCCAGCAGCATTGTGAAGGGTTCTCCCGATTTCGTCACAGAGCGAGAACAAGACAAGGAAGAAGGTTTCCAGGAAGCCGATCTTGAGGAAAAACACGCAGGGAGACTGTACACCCAGCTTGGACCTACTAGAAATGAACTGGAAGAAGAAGAAGAAGAAGAAGAAGCAACTATGTCCAACATCGATCTTGTACAAGATGGAGAAGGGAGCACAGTCTCTGGCAAACAAGGCAGTGAACAACATCACAGCATCGTGGGTGATGGTTCAGATCTTGAGACACAATTCTCTCCAGAGCAAAATCTTGACGTCAATATGAAAGCTCAGAGGGACCACCACCCTCCTGAAGCAGCAGTTAATGCCAGAGTTGCCACCACCAAGATGTCAAGCCAGAGACAAGAAACAGAAAAAGAGTTGGGTGGTGGATTAGGAAGCTATGAAAAACCTGATGAAGAATCTGCTGCCACTTCTGTCTCTTTGGTTAGTGGCAATTTTACTATGTCAGCTCAGTTCCCGAACAGCAGCATTGATGATGAAGTTTATGCTGGTCAATCACATGGTCACAGCAGCAGCAGTGCATGGCAACCATCATCATCATCAGCAGCAATTGGGATAGAAGAAGAAGAAGAAGAAGACAATGAAGACACTGGTCACTTTGAAGAGGTTCCATTGAAAGAGCCTGGTGAGTATTTCCAGACTCGAAGCAATCTGAAGTCTTTCTCTTCTGCTGATGCACTAGCAATGATGATGAGCGAACAGGCGGCATCATCATCATCATCATCATTGCACGATGTTGCTGCACATGCAGAGACAACAATGTACACTTCTTCTGTCTCACAAGAGGATCATCACCTCAGCAGAATAGTAGCTGGTACAAATGGGTTTGGAGATGGTGGGAAGCAGCTGCATGATCATCATCAGCAGGTGAGTGCAGCAGGCTTAATTTCTTTTAGGTCATTGAACTTCAGCCCTCCTCCTGGCAAGGAAGTATTGCCACCCCGCCTCATATCAGCACATTCATATGATGGCTCAGGTGTATTTCCTGAGCCAAGGGGCTCCCCCTTATTGCAGAAAGGGAAGGAAGTGCTGCCAGCTGTTTTTTCTCCGAAGCTCGTGGAGCTTATCGATGCTGCAATTCAGGGGGGAACTGATGATCGGGTGCATTTACAAAGACTGAGAAGAGTTGTATGTGGAGAGGAGGGGGAGGAGGATCTTGTATTAGGTGAAGAGGAGAATCATGACGGTGGTGGTGGTGTTGGCCGCCGGAGCATTGTAAGCTGTGTAGTAGATATTTTGATTGCAAAGATGGGGGGAGTGGATGGCTTGGATGATGCTGAGGAAGAGTCTGCTCCCAGGATGATGCTTAGTGCAGGTGCTGCTGTTGTGGCCGGTGAGCTTCTTACAAGTTTACCCTGTAGAGGTGATGATGGAATCAGTATGTCCCCAAGGACAAGGATGACAAAAGCTTTAGCCCTTGTTCTGCAAGCTTGCACAAGGAATCGTGTCATGTGTGCGGCAGCAGGCCTTCTTCGTGTGCTCCTGTTTGCAGCTCCCAGCCTTTTGAATGGGAAACCCAAACGGGAAGGGGAACTGGAAGTAGAAGAACTCTGGGATAGTGGCCCTTTCTTGGATGCGATTGAAGCTCTTGGGTCCCATCGTGTAACTGTGCTAGATCTTCGAGAATGGCTAGCTGCAGCTGCAAAGACATCTGCAACTGGGAAATCAATGGATCTTATTCTCACTCTGGAAAGGGCAATGTCTGGAGAAGAGACTCGTGGCCCTTCTCATACTTTTGAATTCGACGGAGAGAGCTCAGGGTTACTTGGTCCTGGTGAAAGTAAGTGGCCATTTGTGACTGGGTATGCTTTTGCAACATGGCTATATATTGAGTCCTTTGCAGATACGGTGAATACAGCTGCTGCGGCTGCTGCAATTGCTGCTGCAGCAGCTGCCAAGTCCGGGAAATCTTCAGCCATGTCAGCTGCTGCAGCTGCCAGCGCACTTGCTGGAGAAGGCACTGCCCACATGCCCAGGCTCTTCAGTTTTCTCTCAGTTGATAACCTTGGAGTCGAGGCTTACTTCCATGGTCAGTTCCTAGTTGTTGAGAGTGTGAATGGGAAGGGGAGAAAAGCTTCATTGCATTTCACACATCCCTTCCAGCCACGACGCTGGTACTTCATTGGCCTGGAACACACACACAGGCAAAGCATTCTTGGGAAGCTTGAGAGTGAGATGAAGCTGTACATTGATGGACGATTGTATGAGTCTCGTCCGTTAGTGTTTCCTCGCCTCTCAAGACCCCTTAGCTTTTGCTGCATTGGCACAAACCCTCCTCCTGCAATTGCTGGCTTGCAGAGGAGACGACGGCAATGTCCATTGTTTGCGGAAATGGGTCCAATCTATATCTTCAAAGAGCCACTTGGACCAGAAAGGATGGCACATTTGGCTGCAAGGGGTGGAGATGCTCTTCCGGCTTTTGGAGCAGGGGCTGGAACCCCATGGTTTGCAAACAATGAGCAGGCAATGTCAGCAGCTGAGGACAGTGCAGCTTTGGATTTAGAGCTTGGTCCTCGGCTCCACCTTCTCTACCATCCAAAGCTTCTCAATGGACATTCATGCCCAGATGCATCTCCAGCAGGGGCAGCAGGTATGGGATTTGCAAGCTCCCCTTATTGTGCTCCTCTTTAGGGTTTCATGTTCTCGGAGGATCCAGATTGATGCCTCTTGTTTCGTTAGGTTGGTAATCTTTCTGTGACGGCTCCACACTTGTTTTTTCTTCAGGCATGCATAGAAAACCAGCAGAGGTGCTGGGAGATGTTCAAGTTGCTGCCAGGATCCGTCCCACAGAGGCGATCTGGGCATTGGCAGAAGGGGGTCCTATGGTGCTGTTGCCTTTGACAGTTGGAGCCGTGGATAAAGACACACTTCAACCTCTCATCGGCAAGGCAGATGTCTCATCATCAACCATGTTGCTTTGTGCCCCAATCTTCCGTATGCTATCTGTGACTCTTCAGCATGCTGGAAATGCTGAAGAAATTGCAAGGAGCTATGCACCTCGGTTGCTTGCACACTTGCTGGGCTACCTTGTGAGTGCTCCCTCCCCTGGAGACCCTGAAAGGAAAGCTTATGAGCAAGCAAGGACAGAAGAAAGGGACGAAGAACTTGTGGCAGCTGTTGTGTCTCTTGCTCGTGCTCCTCAAAACCACACTGCATTGAAAGTACAGCTGTTTAGCAGTCTGCTTCTTGATCTTAAGCTATGGATCTCTTGCTCATATGGGCTACAGAAGAAACTCCTCTCCCAGCTGGCAGACATGGTCTTCACTGAAGCTCCAACCATGAGAGGTGCAAATGCTGTTCAAATGTTACTGGATGGCTGCCGCCGCTGTTACTGGTTGATTCCAGAACCCAATTCTATACATACATTTGCTGGTGGCAAATCCTCCCGACCGGCTGGAGAGCTGAATGCACTAGTGGATGAGCTTCTGGTTGTGGTTGAGCTGCTCTTGGGATCAGCTCATGCATCAACTTTAGGTCCCGATGTTGCCTCTGTCGTGCAGTTTGTACTTGATTGCCCACAGCATAATCAGGTCTGTATGATCATTCTCTCAGAATTGACTTTGAGTACTCAATTTGAGTACTCAAACAGGGGAGATCTGGGGCTGTATACTGAGTAGTGTGCATGGGTGGTTTGAACATTGTGGGTATGTGCAGGTTGCTCGTGTCTTGCATCTGATTTACAGATTGGTAGTTCAACCTAACACGGCCAGGGCAGCTGTATTTGCGGAAACTCTCCTTGCAAATGGGGGTGTTGAAATGCTGTTAACTCTACTACGAAGAGAGGCAGAGTCACCGGACATGCCTGCTAATCTGTCATCCAGTGATCCTGACTTGAAAGCAAACCCAGAATTCAGGAAAATCCAAAATGGTAGCAATGAACAAGCAAATGCTGAGCAAGAATCTTCCAATGGTCATGTTAATATTGATGACGAGAGTGTCAACAATGGCAGCACAGCAGGTGTCACAGGAGATCTTCTAACTGCTCAACCTCCAGCTGACTCCCCTGTTGTTAAGATTGGAGGGGGTGATCACTGGCAGTTACCTCTTCCAGTTCTGGAAGTTGTGTCTGTTGCACGCACACGTTCATCTGCCTCCAAATTACGCTCAGCTGGAAATCTGGGGGGAATAGGTTTGTCCATCAGTGCTGACAGAGTGAGGAACAAGTTTCGGAACGTGGACATGTTTGATGGAATCATGGTTGGCATTGTAAGCCTTCTTGGAGCACTCGTTGCTCGGGGCCACCTGAAGGTCATGAGTTTTGGTATGGCAGCAAAGCAACCTGTATTGCATTCTTCGGGTTCTGGGACAACTCTGTCAGGAGGAGAAGGCAGCTCACCTGGTCTTGTAGCAGGTTCTGTAGTCTGGCTTCTCTATGCTTTAGAGAAGGCATTTCAGTCTGCACCAAGAAAATGCTTGACAGACAATGTGTATGCTGCGCTTTTGCCTGCTGTAATAAGGTCGGAGGTGAGAGCCTCTGCTTCATTCACCCAATGCTGCTGTGACAATGCCAATTCTGAGTAGTAATCTCCATGGATGTCAATTGGTTGAAGCAGATGTAACAAAGTGAGAGTTTTTCTGAGAAATGTTCTTTTCTGCTGATGTTTTCAATATTACTGACATGCCTGCAAAGCTTGATCAAGTCATATCCCTGTCTTCTGTGGAGTTTTGATTTCCCTCATCTTGTATCACATGAGGTGTTGCCACCCAGAAACCTGTAATTGTCTGTTCTGGCCTGTGCTGTGTCCAGGTTCCAGTCGTTTAATTACCAGAGATTGTAATAGGAAGATGGGTTTGTACTGGGTTCATACTACAGCTGAGAATTTATGAGTTTCATGAATTCTCTGGAGTCTTGATCCTCTGCTCTTTTCAATGGGCAATGAGGTTGTTTTGCAGTTAGTTCTAGGGCAGGGATATCCTGGTTGACTCATCAGATTTGCATAAGACATGTGGACTCCAGTGTGATGGTTATCACGGGTTTCTCTGCTGTGCCTGACCCATGATCTTCTTGGTGGATGTGGGGACCTTCTACAGGCTGCATCACTGTCAGAAAATCGGCTTGCCCTTTATGATGCTGGACATCGTTTTGAGCACATTCCTCTATTGCTTGTTCTATTGCGCTCACTTCCTTTTGCTACGAAACAATTACAGCTACGTGCACTTCAGGTAAGCAAAATGACCTCTACCTAATGTGATATTTATACTCTCTCCACTTCTGCAGACTGTTGTGTTCAATGCTGCCTAATCAAGAGATCCTATGCTCGGTATCTTTGTTGATGTGGTTGTCCACGTCTATTTTTCTACTTGTTGACATGGTAAGAGATGTCTTGGGTGACTCTATGTAATCCCATCTTTGTGGGTTCTGATGCAGGATATGCTTTTGTTGGCTTGTACACATCCCGAGAACAGAAATATACTCACAACAATGCCAGAATGGCCGGAGTGGCTTCTAGAAATCCTGATTGCAAATTATGAGGTGAGATGCTTGTAACTAAAGATCTACTTCTGTGGAACCTATGCAAGGTGGGGGGATGGGTTGTTGGGCTGGCAGAAAGTTAGTGTAAGAAGTAAGTGGATCATATTTGGGTTGAAGCCTGACCTCATGCATAACCTCCCATGGCAGCAAAATCCCGTGAGCAGCAATGATTTCAAGCATTTCCTATCAATCTATCAACTGCTGTACATGAGGTCTCCAGAAGAGGGGGAAATGTGGGTTGTGGCCAGTTTCATTGCAGGGTTGCTTGGTAATATAGGGCCAGAAGAAGATGTTGCTGAAAGTTGTTCAGATGAATTGTAGGCTGGCATTAGTGGAGTCCAAGAAGAAGAAGAAGAAGAAGATGGAAGTTCTCAAGAGATTGAAGACCTGGTCTATAGCTTTCTCACAATCATGCTGGAGCATTCTATGCGTCTAAAAGATGGTTGGAAGGTGGGTGCCTCTTATGCTCACTCATGGAGTTGCATGGAACTGTTGTATTCTCTGCTTATGTTCTCCACATGTCCCCTCCATTTACAGCTGCAGGCATGTTTGAGATGAAGCTTGGAAAATTATCTCTGGGTTGAATCTGATTGGTCTCCTTGCTGGGCTAGTCACTTGCTCTACAACCTGTGCACTCTTCTGTGTCCTTTCTTTGGTTGCTGTGCTGTGCACAGTTTTGTTACTGGGTAGATCTTTTCTGTTGCTTGATACCACAAAATTTGTCAAATTGTATCTACCAGATTAGGTAACTGTTGCCTTCACTGATTTTCTAAGGTTTTGAATGGTGTTCTGACGTTGATTTCACAATGCTTGACCAGGATGTAGAGGCAGCTATTCATTGTGCGGAGTGGCTGACTTTGATTGGTGGATCAAGCAATGCAGAACGACGGGTGCAGTATGATCCTATGCTTTTCCCTTTCACAATTGCCCCTTGCTGTATTAGATCTGTTTCTTTCTTTGTGATCAGTACAAGACAGGATGGTAGGTAGCAGCAGTATGCTCAGATGTGAAGATAAGGAGTTCATGCATTCCAAAGTATGTAATCACTGGCTTTACAGCTTTCTTTGCCACCACCACCACCACCAGGACATAGTGGGATTATGTTCAAATTGGAAGTAGTTTTGCAACCCTTGTTGGTAAGACCAGAGAGAAAACCTAGAACCCTAATAGTTCTGCAGCCGTCATATTCTATTCCCACTGGATACTCTTGCTACATTCTAGCTGTCTTTGATTGGGTTTGCTTTCTGTGTTGTTAACTGAATGGTCATGTTTGAGATACATGATTTTTTCCAACCAGCAATCCATATGTGGTTTGCTCTCTGCAGGCGGGAAGAGTCATTGCCAGTCATAAAAAGGAAGCTTCTGGGAAGTCTGCTTGACTTTGCAGCTAGTGAGCTGCAGTTGCAGGTGAACATTGTGCCAATTCCTAGTGTCACAGGATTGTGCTCTGTTATCTTAGGCATTTTGGCTAGATGTGCAAACTTTGCAGCTGACTATATGAATTTGGTACTTGAAAGAACAGACTCAGGTTGTAGCAGCTGCAGCTGCGGGGGTAGCAGCTGAGGGGTTATCTCCACGAACAGCCAAGTCAGAAGCTGAGGCTGTTGCCTCTCTCTCCATGTCACTGGCAGAGAATGCCCTTGTTCTCTTGATGCTGGTTGAAGATCACTTGCGGTTGGAAATGCAAGCGTTCACTGTGGCTCTCACTGCAACCAAATCAGCTGCACCTGCAGTTTCCAGCAGTCTGAACACTTCTCAGGCTGCCTTACGAAGAAGTTTTGAAGGAGCGGACAGCTTTGGATCTCGACGATTCAACATCAGTGGGTTTGACATTGTCCAGGGGGGTACACTTGAGAATTCTCCATCAAGAAAACCTCTGACTGCTTCTGACACTGGCAGCTTGTCGCTTGAGGCAAATCTCAAGCCCTTTTCCAGTCCATGGATATTGTTCAACAAAGGCAGTCTAGTAGTTCTTGTTCTGTTTTTACTAGGGCAAAGAAGGGTGGGAAAGAAGGCTTGCATTAGTTTACATGACTGGCAGTATTTCCTTGAGATTGTGATTAGCCTACTGAGATGTGCTGTAGTAACATATCAAGGTAACCGCTTGCAGGTTCTTGCATCCATGGCAGATGAAAATGGGCAGGTATCAGCAGCAGCTATGGAGCGACTAACAGCCTCAGCAGCAGCCGAACCTTATGAATCTGTACGCTGTGCTTTTGCATGCTATGGAAGCTGTGGGCTTGAGCTAGCAGAGGGTTGGAAACGTCGCAGTAGGTTGTGGTATGGTGTTGGGCTTCCTCAAGAAGGCTCGTTGCTTGGGGGAGGAGGATCCAGTTTTGAAGCCTGGGCCTCTGTAGTGGAGAGAGATGCAGATGGGCAGTGGGTTGACCTTCCACTGGTTAGGAAATCGATTGCTATGTTGCAAGCTCTGCTACTTGATGAATATGGTCCTGGGGCCGGGGGTGGAGGGATAGTTGGTTTTGGTGGTGGGGCTGGTGCAGGATCTGGAGGAGCCCAGTTGCAACAATTGCTTGATAGTGACCAGCCCTTCTTTGCAATGCTGCGTATTGTGCTCCTTGCTTTGCGAGAAGAAGACAAAGGAGAGCCTCCTATGGGAGCAACTACATTGAACAAAGGCAGCTCTATTGTGAGTTCCTCTGCTTTACTAGGAAGACCAAGATCCCCAAGTGGTCAGTGGATGTTGGGTTCTGATATTGCACATGACATGGCTACAAGGCGTGCCAAATCTTCACTTCTATGGTGGTAATATTCTCTTTCCTTTTTGTTGACAAATTTTATGCATCCAGTTTGCTAGCCAACCGTGTGCCAAGTGTGAACCTTTCTAAGTGAACACATGCTTTTGAGTTCTACATTTAGCTTTTGTTCATATCCTCATGTTGGATGATATGTACACTCTTGGGTTTCTGCAGTGTACTTGCGCCTCTGCTCACAATGCAACTGTTTGAATCTAGGAGACAACGTGTGCTGGTAACTGTCTGTATTTTGTACTCAGAGGTGAGAACCTGTTCTTGAGTGATTGATTTCAATTCAGAATGGACTTCAAATGCCTTTTGACTTCACTATTGTCTCTCTTATATGTCAAGAGGGACCTAGACAAAGCAGCAAGCTTTGCATGAAAGGGGTGGGGGGGGGGACGTGGGTACTGTCTTGCTAGTGTTGTCTGGCACCATAGTCACTAGATAGAGTGGCTTCACTTTCAGCATTTTTCCTCCCATGGTCAGGTATAAACTGGCTGGGCTTTTCTGGTGGTTCATATCAGTATTTGCAATGGGCAGCTTGCAGTGGATGTTTACATGTTGGGATCTAACTACCTGCCTGACCAATTTTTCTTGATATGTGAAATAGGTGTGGCATGCAGTGAGTGATGATAGAAAGGTACTCCGCAAGCAATATGTGGAGACTATTCTGCCACCCTTTGCTGCTCTTTTGAGACGATGGAGGCCACTGCTCTCTGGCATCCATGAGCTTACAGATTCACAGGGTCAAAGTCCGCTTGCAGTTGAAGACCGTCCCCTTGCAACTGATGCTCCTCCATTGGAGGTAATAAGTTACTGTTGGCTTGTTGAGGTGTGTTCGAAGTTCACCTAACAGTTTGAGCTTTTTTAAATTTTCACTTTGCAGAAATAGGTACTGACTGGTGTTGCCAACAGGCTGCTTTGGGCATGATCTCCCCAGCTTGGGCAGCTGCTTTTGCATCCCCTCCTGCAGCCATGGCGCTTGCCATGGCAGCAGCTGGGGTTGGTGGTGGGGAAACCTTTCACCGAAGGCATGATCACAAGTTGTCAGATTGGAGAAATTCCCGTCTCTTGAGCTTGTCGACGTTTTCAAAAGCACCAGACTTGACTGTTAACACCCTTTCACTTAGTGTGAAAGATAAAGCAGCTGTAAAAGCTTCGGCCCTTGCAGCTGCAAGGGACCAAGAACGAGCTGCAAGAGTTGGATCAGTTAGAGGTTTAGGTGCAGTGGCTATGGCGACCTCTGTGCAACGGAGAACGTTGACTGATAAGGAAAGAGCAAGGCGATGGAACATATCTGATGCAATGGCCATGACATGGCTTCAGCATGACCCTGAGGGTGGTGAGTACGCTACAAAAGACGCTGGTGGACTTGCGCACTGGATGTTTGGAATGCTTCCAATCATGATAGAAACTGCAAAAAAAATGCGTACTGCAGAGGTAATTGTCCTTCCTCTAATTCTAGTGTCTGTTTCTGCGTTCTCCTTTCAACCAGATTCTGCATTTCCTTTCCCCTGGGTTTTGTAATTGCCACATATTGACAAACAGAGGATTGTATCAGTGATATTTTTTGTACTACAAGAAAAAGTCTCTCATGGGTTCCTTCCATGTGGCTTCTTTTGAATTTCATATGACAGATCAATAGGCGTGCAATGGTTGCTGCCACAGATGAATTTAGCTCAACAGTGGGTGGGCGAGTCTGGCGCTCTCTTGTCCGTCGCTTGCAGGAGACAGACTCTTTGTTTGGCATCATTGCAAGCCAGATCAGGACATCTCAACGTGTAAGATTCTCTGTACCAAAACCTTGAACTGATCCAACCCTGCCTTCATCTTTATGAATAAGTTCCAGCAGGAAGCCATCGTCATAGGTAGTAGTACCCAAGCTTTCACTCCTGCATGGTGAAAAAGACCTGCTTCCTAGAGTAGCACAGTACTTTTTTACTTGGTAAGTTGTAGGGCAGGATTAGACATGCACCCATTTGTGCAGCTTGATTGTTTTCATATTCCTTTGCCTGGTTGCAGGTGTTCTGGAAGCTGGATCCAATGGAGAACTCACTACGCATGCGGAAACGACTGAAACGGAATTACAAAGGTACAGACCATCATGGAGCAGCAGCAGACTACCAAGAATCTGAACAAGCTTCAACCTCCAGTTCACTAGGAGAGACTCCTTTACCAGCAGGTGCACCCAAGCTTGCACCTGAAGAGGATGCATTTGAGGAAACTGGAGATGATGAGTTGAGAGATCAGGGAGAGAGGGAGGAGGAAAGAGGAGAAATGAGCAGAATGGAATCTAGTAAGAATAGTACAGATGGTTTTGGGTCGAGTGTACCAGTCTCCCCACAAGCTCCTAGTGCAGCAGCAGCAGCAGCAGTGGCAGCTGCCTTGGCCACAGAATCAAAGGACAAGCTTCTCTTGGAAATCCCAGCTGCTATGGTGCAACCTCTGAGGGTTCTTAGAGGAAGATTTCAGGTACTACATCTGTCTCATTTGGAGAGCTTTTACATGAAATATTTGGGTTCTGCATCCCTTGGATCAGTGCGTTTTCACATTGGATTGGCACAGTCACCCTTTGTACTCCAGAAT
>Ga0116230_10006809_pt1 | contig 11283 bp, 10 predicted proteins | sample S1TSphfallax_3_FD_88678 | JGI IMG/M metagenome (GOLD analysis project Ga0116230, IMG submission 88678) | Host-associated microbial communities from peat moss isolated from Minnesota, USA - S1T2_Fd - Sphagnum fallax MG | ecosystem: Host-associated > Plants > Peat moss > Unclassified | place...
TCACATATACTTGAGATTTATAACTGAAACGCCACCCTTTTTTCAACAAGCCTCTATTGTATGATAGCAACATTAGAAAAGGCATTTCAAGTATAATTTGCAGATATTCTGATAATTTGATATTATTAAATTCAAATATGAATTAAGAAGGATAAAGGTATGAAAATAGAGACTGTTACAGTTGGAAAAAGAGGCATGATTGTCATTCCTGCTTCCTTACGAAAGCGTTTTGGATTATATGAAGGAGATCTCTTAATAATAGAAAACCATGGGGATGGGATTTTAATCATCCCAGCCGTAGCTATTCCTGTTGAAGCTTATTCTGCGGAAAGGAAAGCAGAATTTATTCTGTCCAATGCAATAGATGAAGATGACTACAAAAGAGCGCGTGAAGAAGTTATCAAATTAGGATTAAATCCAGATTCTATTAAACACCACAAAACCCACCACTAATTAAAAACTCGGCAAAATGAAAAAAGATATTCTATTTTTAGACGCTAACGTTTTATTTTCTGCAGCTTATCGTGAACATTCAGGAATTTTAAGGCTATGGCACATGAAGTCTGTTAATCTTATTTCATCTACCTATGCTGTAGAGGAAGCAAGACGCAACCTTGACATGCCGTTACAAAAAGAACGCTTGGAAAAACTTCTTTCAGATCTTGAAGAGATTTTTCCTCATCATATGGATATAGAGCTACCTACAAATGTGACAATAAGAGAAAAAGATAAACCTATTTTGCTATCGGCAATGTCTGCTAAAGCAGATTTCCTCATTACAGGAGATGTAAGAGATTTTGGAAAGTTCTATGGAAAAAAGATTGGGGGAGTAACAATTATTCCCCCTGCAGAATATCTTAAAAGATTTAGAAAAAATCTATAAAAATCCTGCAAGTGAACAGGAATTAACAAAATATGATTTAAAAAATCTGTTTACCAAAGTCAGGAAAAATTATGAGTGACCGGGTTGTACAGACGCGTACATGAGGATCACTCATCAATTTTTGGAGAGCGTCATGAATCAAAAGGCGACAGTTGCGCAAGAAGTCTATTAAAGTGTTCTGGTTACCATTTCTACCAACCGTTGACGAATGGTGGGTAATCCTTGTTGTCCCGCTAAGTGCTGATTTAAGAAATGGCTTGTAACCATTAAAGCAGTGCGTATATCACGTACCGCTGTTTCATCAATCCAATAGTGAGGCAAAGGAAGAAGTTGGGTCTTATAAGGCTTGCCAGCTTCTCGGCTAACAGCACGGCCTGTTTTGGGGGAAATATATGCTAAATCTTCCTTCTGTCCGGTTGCAGCACAAACAGATAAGTCTAGACCAAAGCCTAAATGCTTTAAAAGGGCGAGTTCATAATTGACATATGAAACAAGCCAATCAGGTGTGTGGGCAAAACTTTCAATAAGTTCTTTCAGTAAATGGTAGAGCTTAGGGTAAGGATGCCGTTCGGGTAGGCATTGGTCTGTTAGGTTACATGCGCTGCTAAGGGCAGTCAGAGGTAAGGGCAAAGAAAGCAGTTTTGACCCTATGGCAGAAACTATTTCAAGATTCCACTGCCCCAAATGTTCTGGAAGTCTGGCATACCATGTGGCTTCAACCAAAGTGCCGGGTTCTATATTTAAACGGGATCGAGCTTTAGGGACTTTAATAAGTCCTGCGTGGCGACCATAGTTTGAGGTAAATAAAGTTAAAATACGGCTGTTTTCACCCAATGGGCGCGTCAATAAAATAATGCCATGATCTGACCATTTCATCCGTTCACACGACTTAAGAGATAAGAAGAGTCAAGGCTATCCATGCCATCCATTTGGCAGGGCAGGCGCTCATGAGGTTTAACAGCTTGGATGACTTCAGAGATGAGTTGATTTTGTCCTAGCCACTTATGGAGTGTAAATGAAGGATGGACAAGATCAATAGCTGCTACTTTTTCGTCATCTTCCTGTGCAAAAAAGAAAGAAGGAGCGGTGCTGGGTGCAGTAAATGACAAGGTTTTGCCAAAGATTGCTGAATAGGGCCTATGATAATGGCCAGAAAGGATACCGATGATATTTGGAAAAGATTGAAGCATATCTTCAAATCCTTCAGGAGTGAGACATCGGATTTTATCAAGCAATTTATTGCCTGTTTGAATAAGAGGATGATGCATAAAAATTAATGTCGGTTTCTGAGAATCTTGGTATAAAGCATTTTGCAACCAATGAAGTCTCTCTTGGCATAAGGTTCCATAGTCCTCATGTTCTGTTGTTGTATCAAGGCCGATCAGCCGAACAGGGTAATCATTAATCACATAGTGAATAAGACCGCTGGGCGGCATGTAAGATTGATGGCAGAAGACCTTACGCAGTGCTTCACGGTTGTCATGGTTACCAGGGACGATATACGTGGGCATTTTTAGGGGACTTAAGATTTCTTTAAGGTGGGTATAAGCCTCTATCTCCCCTCGGTCGGTGGCGTCACCTGTTAAAAGCGCAACTGTAGGGCTGGGATCAAGGCTGTTTAAATGATTGACGACAAGCTCTAACCGTTCAGATACCTCAGTCTCTGGCTTATTCTTCCATATTTTTCCCTTGGGCATGATATGCGTATCAGTCATTTGAGCGATGATCATGAGAAAACCTCCTTAGCTTCGCTGACCTTCGGTTCGAAAGAAGTCTACTGAAAAGACATTATGCCATTATATTAGAACTGTGTGCAACTTCTTAAATAACAACAAATGGCAGTTTTCCTTGGATGTAAAAAAACTTTCAAGTGGTAAGTCATTAAACAAAAATCGTTGTAAACACCCATAGAACCGTCTAATATGGAATAGAGTGCAATTTTAGACGGAGTTATGAATGGAATATAAACAACGGACATTGGCTAAAACCATCCACCAGGTTTCTTCTACTTTCCCTGTTCTTTTGTTAACAGGGCCTCGTCAAGTTGGGAAAACAACTTTACTTGAGGATTGCGCAACCCAGGAACGGCATTATGTAACGCTGGACGACCTTGAGCAAAGAGCGCTTGCGCAGGCAGATCCAGCACTCTTTCTACAAATACATAATCCCCCTGTTATTATTGATGAAGTGCAGTACGCACCTCAACTTTTTGGCGCTATAAAAATTGCAGTTGATACACGTAAGCAGCCAGGTTTGTTTTGGTTGACAGGCTCTCAAAAGTTTCACCTTATGCAGGGAATTGTGGAAACACTAGCGGGTCGTGCTGCAATCCTTGATTTACTTGGTCTATCCCAGGTGGAAATAGGGGGTAAATCTGAAACTTCTCGACCGTTTTTACCAACGATAGAGTGGATAGAACATGCCAGATCGCAGACAAAAGATATGGAAATTATGGATGTCTATCAATCCATCTGGCGTGGCTCATTCCCAAAAGTAGCACTGGACAATAATACGGATAGGGATATTTTTTATAACTCTTACATTCAGACGTATATTCAGCGTGACGTGCGCGATTTAACTCGCGTTGGTGACGAGATGGCTTTTGTCAGGTTTTTAAGGGCGGCAGCTGCTAGAACTGGTCAATTAATCAATTATGCTGATATGGCGCGTGATGTCGATGTAGATATGAAAACAGTTAAAAGTTGGTTGTCAATCCTTGAAACATCTGGGTTGGTATATATGTTGCAGCCCTATCATAGTAACGTGACAAATCGGTTGGTTAAGACACCTAAACTTTATTTTCTTGATACGGGACTCTGTGCTTACCTAACACAGTGGTCAACACCGGAATCGCTTGAGTCTGGCGCTATGTCTGGTGCCATTCTAGAGACCTACATGCTTTCAGAAATCCTCAAGAGCTATTGGCACAATGGTAAGACTCCCCATTTTTATTTCTATCGTGATCGAGATCAGAAGGAAATTGATCTTCTGATTGAAAAAGATGGTTGTTTATACCCAATCGAGTTCAAGAAAAGTGCAAGCCCAAGTGCCCATGCAGCCAACAACTTTTTATCTCTGGAAAAGCTTAAACGTATGGTTGGATTTGGTGCAATTATTTGCTTGAAACAGAAAGATACCCTTCTATCAAGGACGGTGGCAGCAATACCTGTTGGATACCTTTGAAAATCAATGATAAGCAGGTTTGAGCCTTTCTTCCTTATGAATGAGAATAAGGCTTGGACAAACTAAGGCTCAATTGTGAGGGGCGAATGCGACGTGGCAATCCAAAAAATACATGGATTGTTTGGCCTCCTGTGGAGGTTTGAAATGACTTAACCTATTGAGTTTTTTTGTAAAAATCTGATTTCTTTATATCGAACTTGAGGTTAATTACGAAGGACATGGACTTTCTACGCGTTAAAGTTCAACCCCATTAGCCGATACATTGCTGGTTTGTTTGTCCAATCTTCAACTACTTTTACATAAAGAAAAAGATGCACTGTGCGATTGAGGAAAATAGACATTTCTTCACGTGCAGCACGACTAACGGCTTTTATTTGGTGACCTCCCTTTCCAACAACAATGGCTTTTTGACTTTCTCTGGCAACGTAAATAGCTTGGTTGATTTTGACGGTTCCATTGTTAAATTCTTCCCAGGATTCGGTTTCAACCATTGTGTTATAGGGGAGTTCGTGGTGAAGTTGACGAAAGAGCTGTTCACGGGTGATTTCAGCTGCCCATATCTTTTGGGGCATATCTGTGAGCTGATCCTCTGGATAAAGCCAGGGGCCTTCTGGGACTGCTATGCTTAAGAATTGCGCCAAATCTCCCATACCATCTCCATTAAGAGCAGAAATCATAAAGGTACGCGTAATATTCGAAAACGGTTGAAATTGTGCAGCCATTGCTAAAAGTGTATGTCGTTTGATTTGGTCGATTTTGTTTAAAACTAAAATAAGGGACTGTGAATCAAGTTTTTTTAAAATAGCAAGGCTTTCTTCAAATGATTTTCGTGTGACGTCAATAATAAGGATAATCAAGTCAGCTTCAAGGCGGGCTTCCCAAGCAGCACGAACCATTGCTCGCTCTAAGCGCTTTTTAGGGACAAATATGCCAGGTGTATCAATAAGGACAAGCTGGCTGTCCCCTTGAATTGTTATGCCAAGAATGCGCTGACGCGTGGTTTGAACTTTTGGTGAAACAATTGTGACTTTATGACCAATCAATTGATTGACTAAAGTTGATTTTCCAGAATTCGTAATACCTAAAATGGCAACAAAGCCACAACGAGTTTTTGTCATTTTAAGTAACCTAAATTAAGGAGAGTGCTATAAAGGATGTAAAGCTTGTGCATATATTTTAACCTCATCTTATTTTTCTACTGTTCGAGACTCATAACTTTGCCCAACCTCAGCCAATAACTTTTTGGCAGCTATTTGTTCTGCTTGGCGTTTGGAAGGCCCTATACCAGTAGCCGTACCTAGCCCTTCTACGGTGACACATACGGTAAAAACAGGTGTGTGGGCAGGACCAGAACGTTCAAGGACCTCATACATAGGGGGCGAGGCGCCTAAATTTTTTGCTTGGGCGAGTTCTTGCAAAGCTGTCTTAGCATCTGTCGGTGGATAAATATCCTTTTCCAAAAGAGCTGGCCAGTAAGCGTTGATGAACTTACTGGCTGCCTTTAAGCCTCCATCAAGGTAAAGAGCGCCAATGATAGCTTCAATGGCATCAGCTAAAATGACTGATTGGGAGGAAATAGGGTCTAAAGACGCTTTTAAATGATCCCTAAGCTGTATTTGGTGGGCGATTTCTAAACAGGCTTCTCGACACACAAGAGCAACAAAACGTCTGGATAAATCCCCTTCTTTTTCAAAAGGATACCGTTCATAAACCATGTGCGCGATCAGTACGCCTAGCACACGGTCTCCTAAAAATTCTAAGCGCTCAAAATCACTCACTTTTTGCGAACGTGTTGTACTGGGGTGTGTTAATGCTTTTGTGAGTAAGCGTTGATCCTTAAAGGTATGAGGAATTTGAGCTAACAGCTGGGAAGAGATCATTGGTGTTTCCTGAGGTTCTTCTTTTGTTTTGATATCTTAGATCGTTTCTTGTTTTCGTAAGGTTTGACTTTCTTTTGCTGGTAGGGGTCATCAGCAGCAACTTCGAAAATAAGGCTATTGGCAGTAATATCTGCTGATTGCAAGCGCACCTCAAGGTGGTTCCCTAATTGATAAGTTATTTTTGAGCGACGGCCAATAAGGCGGTGGGCATCTTCCTCATGATAAAATGTATCGCCCTTTAAGCTGCTTCTAGGAATAAATCCTTGAGCTCCTGTATCCGTAATGGCCACAAATAAACCAATTTTCGTAATACCAACAATGGTAGCAAGGAAAGTCTCGCCCACATGAGGGGCATGGTAAGCTGTTATAAAGCGTTCCAAAGCATCCCGTTCGGCAAGGGCTGCTTGGCGTTCTGTTGTTGAAATATGTTCTGCTACAGTTGTTAAATGGATCGACTTATCTGGTAGGCCACCTGGCCCAAGGTCAAGGGCAGATATAAGGGATCGATGGACAATCAGATCAGCATAGCGTCGAATAGGAGACGTAAAATGTGCATACTGGGATAAGCTTAAACCAAAATGGCCGATATTGAGTGGGTTATAACGTGCTTGTGCTTGTGAACGGAGCACCAGTTCTGAAATCATTGGTCCTGAAGGGGTTCTTCGTGTTTTTTCTAAGAGTTCGTTGAAATGCGAGGGATGAGGTTTTGTGGTTTTGGTAAAAGGAATTTTCATTTTTCGCAAAGTTTGGCGAAGGTTTGCTAGACGTAAAGCATCAGGGGTATCATGAATACGATAAAGGCAAGGCCATCCTTTCGCACTCAAGGTACGAGCAGCAGCAACATTTGCTGCAATCATGAATTCTTCAATCAATCGGTGGCTCTCATAATGGGGACGTGGAATAATCTGTTGAATATGACCGTCTTTGCTAAAAATAACTTGGCGCTCGATCTGTTCAATATTAAGGGTTCCACGTTGATTACGTGCCTTTAACAACGATTGATAAGCACCGTACAAAGGCTTGATAACCTTTTCCATTAAGGGCTGGGTTATGTCATCGGGATAGCCATCCATAGCTGCTTGCACTTGCGCATAAGTAAGGCGGGCTTGCGAGCACATCAATCCTCGTTTGATGTGGTGTGATTTTACTTTTCCTTCATGGGATATAATCATTTCAATAGCTAAACAAGCTCGGTCTACATGCGGTTTAAGTGAGCAAAGATCGGTCGATAGTGCTTCAGGCAGCATAGGAATAACTTGGTCGGGAAAGTAAACCGAATTTCCTCGTTCCTTAGCAGCGTGGTCTAGGGCATCACCTGGTCGAACATAGTAAGCAACATCAGCGATAGCTACTAATAGCCGCCAGCCATCTGGGTTGCGAGAGTCTGTGTCAGGGGCAGCCCAAACAGCATCATCAAAATCACGGGCATCATCGCCATCAATTGTAACAAGGGGAATAGAGCGGAAATCAGTTCGCCCGCCAAGGTCAGGGATTGTTCCTTGTTGGCTTAAAGTGATTGCTTCTGGTGAAAATATATGTGGCAACCGATGGGCATAAATGGCCATGGGACTAAATGTGTGTGGATGATGAATTGGGCCAAGCTTTTTTAAAATCTTTGGGCCGTGAGCAGCAGAGACTGAATAGACAACAACATCCCCTTCTTGAAGATCTTTTGCTTCAAAAGGGGTAAGCCGTGCACCTGGAAAAGTATCCTTACGATGACAAGAAGATAGGCGTCCTCCTCCATCTCGGCTTGGTGTAAAGAGACCGACATGAACATGGGGTGTTTTTTCAAGTTTCTTTAGAATTTCTCCTCGCCACTGATCTTTTATAGGGGTGTGAAGGCGAACCAGTACGTGTGTTCCAATACTTAAAATACTATGGTGAGGATGGGTTCGGCGAGAGGGGAGTACCTCAATCTGTGGGGGAGGCGCCTCAGCTGTCCACTCTAAAGGAGTTGCTAATAACTCTCCATCTTCTCCAACACTTGTAATTTCTGCCATTAACACGTGTCCAGAAGCTAAAGGGCGGTCAATTATCGTGATGCGCCGCCGTGCGCCACGATCAAGCTTTCCTTCTGCTTCTAAATCAGCCAGAAGTTGCTTTAAGACGATGCGTTCATCACCACGGACACTGATTTGCCGTGCTATTTGATTTTTTGTTAAGGGTCGATCACTGCTGGCCAAGAGTTTTAAAATAGTTTGTCGTAAATCAGTTGGAGAAGGGGAGATATGCTTACTTTTTTTCATAACATCATAATTATAGTTACTTTTTATGGAATTTGGAATCAATTTGTTGTTTGATTTGTAAGTTGGGATCTAGCAAACCTACCTTATCCTATCCTTTATACCATTTCTTAAAGAAATCTTTGCTGTTTTGCCACCACTCGCGTAAAGGTTGCCCATGTTCCTGTAAACTTGAGCGAATGCGGGGCCATTCTTGCTTTGAATAAGTTCGAAACCCTTGTTGAGTGGGAGTTTGATTGATGATTTGACCATTAGTCGGGCGGGCTAAATACCAATTAAGAGCGCGGGTATTTTGTTGAGTTTGCTTCCATTCTTGATGACCGTAAGCTGTGAGATGCTTTACCTTGTGTTTTTTTAATATGTCATACCAATCAGGTCCCAAGGGATTATATAAATTTAAATAAAAAGTTGTATCAAAAGGATAGTGGTCAGAAAGATTTTTGATAATTTGACTCAGTTCACTTAAGGCTCTGCGGGTTGGATCTGCTGCATCTAACCGATTATAAAGGCTTTTTAAAATTTGCTGATCGTTGCTTAAGCAACTGGTATATTCTGTGCAACTTCTATGGCTATGTTCAATTTCTTCCAATAATACGGTCAAAACATCATCCTGGTCATAATAGGCGGGAGCAGTAATCCAATTGTTTCCCTTACGCACTCTAACCATTTGAGGTTTAAGTGGTAGAATGCGCAAGCCATTTCTGAACTCTTGTTGTCGTTGCGGAGAAAGATTTTTAAAAATGACCCATTGGGTTGTAAAAATTTGGTGGCGCGCATCTTGATGGATAATGGTGTAGATATTTCTGAATATAGGATTGACAGGATGATTGGGGTGATAGCGGATATAGTTGAGTAGAGCTGTCAGATCAAGGTTCAGACATGCCCCACGTGTTTCACATTGATTGTGGTTGATTTGAAAGCTATTTTGAATAAATTTGAAAGCTTCTTGGACGGATAACCGCTGCTTAAAGTCCATGTGTGAAGTTGGATTGGTCGTGTTGTACGTTTGGGCAGGGTAAGGCATAGGGAATGGTCCAGCATAGTTCATAGCATTTCCAACGCTGGTGGCGAAGAAGACGACACTTAAACATAAAATGGTGCGTTTGGTCATGGTCTGCCCGTTAAAATTTTATTATACCCCCTAATCTTCATGATAGGGATTATTCCCTTAAAAGGGAGTTAACAGGGCTATTCAAACCTTGATGGCTTCTGATAGGATTGTATGCATGACCCAAGAATTAGCTCTTGTCCGTAACGATAATCTGACATCTTTGAGTTCTTCGTCTACTCCAAACGAGGAAACGCCACCCTATAATTTAGAGGCTGAGCAATCGCTTTTGGGTGCTTTGCTCTTGAACAATAGCTCTTTGGAATCTATTGGGGACTATTTGCGGCATTTCCATTTTGCTGATGCGATTCATGGCCAGATCTTTGAAGCCATTGTTCGGTTTATTGATCGAGGACAGGTAGCTGACCCCATTACGCTCAAAGATTATTTTAATAAGAATGAGTCCTTACAACCTGTTGGGGGCGCGCGATATTTGGTAGATCTGGCCCAAAGCGTGGTATCAGTTGTGAGTGTAGGTGATTATGGTCGTCTTATCTATGACCTTTTTTTACGTCGCCAGTTAATGGGCATTGGACAGGACATGGTCTTGAATGCCCGTACGCACGATCTTGACTTAAGTGCGCGACAACAAATTGAAGAAGCTGAAAAGAAGTTGTTTGACCTAGCAACAACAGGGGTTGTTTCAGGTGGATTTCAAAGTTTTCGGCAAGCCCTTACAACTTCCATTGAAATGGCTGAGGTTGCTTACCGACGGGATAGCCACGTCGTTGGCGTGACATCTGGTTTAATAGAACTTGATAAGTATTTAGGGGGGTTACATCCATCTGATCTATTGATTATTGCTGGGCGCCCTTCTATGGGGAAAACTGCTTTGGCTACAAACATTGCCTTTAATGCAGCTAGTGCCTATTTGCATGATAATAAGGGCGGGGCACCCGTTGGTTTTTTCTCTTTAGAAATGTCCGCAGAACAACTGGCCACTCGTATTTTGGCTTCAGAAACAGGTGTTTCTTCAGATAAAATTCGCCGAGGGGAAATCCGTTCTGAAGATTTTACAACCTTTGTAGAGGTTAGTCGCGCGTTGAGTACCATCCCCTTATTTATTGATGATACGCCTGCTTTAAGCGTATCGACTTTACGCACGCGGGCAAGACGTTTAAAGCGGCAGGAAGGGTTGGGTCTTATTGTGATTGACTACCTCCAATTATTGGAAGGGGGCAGTAAACAACGGCGCAATGATAATCGTGTTCAAGAAATTTCAGATATTACGCGTGCACTCAAAGCCTTAGCTAAGGAATTGAATGTACCCGTTATTGCGCTTTCCCAATTATCACGGTCAGTAGAACAAAGGGAAGATAAACGCCCACAGCTTGCAGATCTGCGTGAATCAGGCTCTATTGAACAAGACGCTGATGTGGTCATGTTTGTGTTTCGTGAGGAATATTATGAAATTCGTAAAGAGCCATCACCAGATTCTGAAAAACGTCTTGAATGGGAAGGGCGAATACAACAAATCCGTAATCAAGCCGAAATTATTATTGCCAAGCAACGCCATGGTCCTGTTGGCAATATACGCCTTTTCTTTGATGGCCACCTGACCCGTTTTGGTGATTTAGCGCAAGTGAGGTAGTTAAGAGTTAGGAATCAGGCTTTATTCTGATCAAAATATTTGATTCAGGTCAGAGAATATGCGGGTTGGAGCTTTCCAGAATATTTTTTAATCACCCTTACCTTCACCCTCTCTCTCTCCTTCTTCTTTCCTCACAAGAGTTGAGATAACCTCGATCGTATCATTATTAAAGTCTGTTTCAATAAGATTCCTTGCTTTTGCAATACGTTCTTGTAGTTGTGTTTTTTTTGTATGATGTTGCAAGCGATCTGCTATACGACCAAAACATCTGCCGAACATTGTTTTGCCGAACATCATTATGCCATTAACAGCTGTTGCTCGCGTAGCTACAGCAGTGTGTTGAATTAAACTTGTAAGAACTGAAAAATCGAGTAAGCCTGTACTGATTAAAA
>Ga0116230_10006810_pt1 | contig 11283 bp, 8 predicted proteins | sample S1TSphfallax_3_FD_88678 | JGI IMG/M metagenome (GOLD analysis project Ga0116230, IMG submission 88678) | Host-associated microbial communities from peat moss isolated from Minnesota, USA - S1T2_Fd - Sphagnum fallax MG | ecosystem: Host-associated > Plants > Peat moss > Unclassified | place: USA...
AACATGCTGGTGAAGTCGTCGCGCGCCATGTTCAAGCCCATCAGCAGCAACATCAGGCCGCCGGCGATGCGAAAGGCGGGCATGGAGATGCCGAAGAACTTCAGGAGCCCCGTTCCGGTGAGGAAAAAGAAGATCATGAACGCCGCAGCGAACACCGCGACATAAAGCGCGATCCGTCTCTGAGCCGGCGGCGGCGACCCCAGGGTCGCGGCCGCGAACAGGGGAACCATGCCGACCGGATCTAGCAGGGCGAACAGGGCGATAAAAACGTTGATCCCGAATTCGGTCGGACTCATGGGGCGGCGTGGGGCATCGGCGGTCTTTTCCGGCAGCGAGGGCCATCACACCGGTCTATCGCCAGACCTTGCCAGATCGAAGCGGAAACTCCCGGCGAAGCGCTCAGAGCTTAATCAGCCGGCGCGGCTCATCTGCCGATCGAAATCGCGCTCGAACGCAAAAAGCCGATCCGTCCCGGACCAGACTTCAACCGCGAGACGTTCTGGCTCACGGCCCAAAAGTTCTCCCGCCCGTTCAATAGCTTCGGCGTCGTCCTCGCACTCGAGGATATCAAATGACTGAACGGGACTTAAACGATCTGCGAAATAGAACGTATACGTTCGCATCGCTTTCTCCCCGTCACCGCTAGGCGACCTTTAAGATAACCCTCATAACCCTACACGGCGATCAGACCGTTGTCTGTCGAATATCCAATCTATCATCTACCGCAAGCCTCTGGCTTAATGTCGCATCGTGACATGACACCGCTATACCTTTCGTAGCGATGTATTTACCCTCAAAATTCACCGCCGGTCCGCTGCCGTTAAGAAACAAATCCGATTTAAAGATACCGTTTAAATATAGGTTTTTATTTGGCTTTTTGTCGTCCGGCACACGACCATAAAGATGGCCTCGGAGTCGAGCCCGCCGATTTCCGCCGGACGGGCGCGTTGACCCGCGGAGCCGCCGCCCCATCGCGCGGCCTCAGCCTTGCTGTGAGTGAGGCCTGCACCGCTCGGATGTCCCGATGCGGGACGGGTCGAGGTCCTAGGCATGGCGCGTGGAAAACTGGGCGACGGGCGCGGCGAACAGGACCGTCGCGTCAGCGTACTGGCCGAGCCTGCCCGCCTCGAGTTGATCGACCTGCCGCTGCTTGAGACGCTTGTCTCCGACATTCCGCCCCCCAGCGCGCAACGCCCTGCGCGACTGCTGGAACAATGTGTCATGTTGCGCGAGATCGCCCGGCGCAACGGCCTGCGTCCACGACTGATCCAGGCCGCCGCCGCCGCCGAACGCGCCGCCCAGGCGGTGCAAAGGGACACAAGTCGCGACGCCGTCCGAATTTTCGCGGCGGCGCGTTTGCAGCAGGCGCTGTGTGCTTTGGAGCGTTCGCGCCTGTTCGCCGAAGACGACGGCCTTGATCACGCCCGCGCCCACCTGACCGCCGCAGAGCGGGCCTTGGGCGAGTCTTGTGGCGGGTCGGGCGGCGGGACGGGCGGCGCCAATGGTGGCCAGTTCAGCGGCCCTAATCTGATGCATGCGCGACTGCGGGCGGCGACGGCGTTGGTCACGGGCGATCAAGCCTCCATCGCAACGACTGTGGAGCTGTTCGATAAGGCGATTTTTGCGATGGAGAGCCGCGTGCGCGCCTCCGGCTTGGGTCAGCACGACTTGGCGCTGGCGCGCTGCGAGCGAGCGGAGCTGCTCATCAGCATGGGACAGCGTCTCAAGGACGCAGGTCATCTCGAACAGGCGGCGAAGGCCATGGAGGCGCTCTGCAGCGAGCTCGATCCAGACTACCTGCCACAAAGCTTCGCGCGCGCGCAGATTTTGCGGGGCGCCGCGCTGCGGGCGCTTGGCGAATGCACCGGCGAAGCGCACCTGATGAAGGCGGCGGCGGGCGCATGTCGGGCGGCTCTGGATGCAATTCCGCCGCGCCACAACCCCATGGATCGCGCCCGCGCTGCTCATGGGCTGGGGCTCGCCTTTCAAGGCTTGGCGGAGGCGGCGAGCGACGTGCGTCTGTATCGGCCGGCCCTGTTCGCCATGGACCGGGCCCTGACCGAATTACCGGGTCAGGGCTTGCCGCTGCGGGCCGTCGTGGCGCACGATCGAGCCGTATGCCTAGCCCGCCGCGCCGAGCGAAGCGGCGACCTCGGCGCCCTCGCCGAGGCGGAAAGCGCTTTCAAGGCTGAACTGATCGAGGGAAGCGGCGGCGGCGATCCCGTGGCTTGGGCGGTGACCCAGGTCGCCCTGGCGCGCATTTACGAAGTCAGAGCCGACCTCTCCAACGCCCCAGGCGAGCGGTCGAAGGCGGCCTACGCCCTCACCGAAGCCCTGGACGTTTTCGCCGACCGCGGCCTGAAATCCCTGTCAGACGTCGCTCAAGCCGCCCTCGAACGCGTCCGCAGTCGTCCAATTCCGAGCTGAGCGCCCCCGCGCCTCAAGCCGCCATGTCGCTTTCCGTTTCGCGGCGCACCCGCCAAAACCGCAAGGTGCGGGTGGCGGTGTCCAGGGTCAGTTCGCTGTAGAGATGACCATATTCCGTGGCCCGGCCCATCGCCTCATTGGGACCGAGCAACAGGATGGCGAAGGTCAGGAATAAGGCGCGGTCGAAGCCGGCGGCCTTGCAGAGGATGGCGAGCGCGTCCAGATTCTGGCGCTCGATGACCCGGCGGGCGGTATTGAAATCGATGTCCGCGCTCTGCGAGAGCGCGAAGATAAACCGCGTTCGCTCGCCACCGCGTAATAGTTTCACCAGGATGGTGGGGGTCAGCGCGTTGCGCGCCAGCAAGTCGCGGACGAACGCTTCCGCCTCATCAAAGTCGGGCGGCACAGCGCCGGTTTGGGTGGCCAAGCGCTTGCGGCTCGTCGCCAGCGCCTGCTCCAGCGCCTTTGGATCCATGTCCTCGTTGCGCGCCAGAATCGTCGTCCGCAGCCGCGCTTCGACCACGAAGTACATTTCGTTGAGGAGGTCGGCCGGTAGGCTTGCTCGCTGCACGACCGCCTCCTGCAAGGCCGGATTCTGAGCCGCGCGATCCACCAGAACCTCGTGCGATGCGCGCGATAGCACAGCGCTGTCGTTGCGGGCCAAGACCCCAAGCGTATCGTCGTCGGCGGTCTCGACAATAGCGTCGGTCACCCGCTCGGACAGGTCGCCGCGGCCGCTCATCGCGCGCAGGTGCTCCTGGCCCCGCGTTCTGGCCACATCCACCAGGTCCTGCTCGGACAAAACCTTGGACTGCTCGAGAACCGGGCGGGCTACAGCGGGCGCATCCAGGGCCAGCATGCGCATCAGCCCCTGCGGCGCGGAGCTGCTGGTGGCGAAGCGTTCCGCCAGCTCGACCCTGACGGCCTCCTCCATCTGGGTGGACAGCTTCTGAAGGATGGCGTCGAAATCCGCCGTCTGGCCTGGGCTGTCTAACTTCTCCACAAAGAAGACGTCCGTCACTTCGCGCAGCAAATCGCGGCGGCGATGGCTGGAGGGCTCCTTCGCCAGCGCGATCAATTCCACAAGCTTATTACGCTCCGGCATGACGCTAACCCATCGGCTCGGCGGTCATGGCTGACCCAGAGTCGATGTCGAATCGTCGGACTGGACCGTGTGGACGGCGGTCGTGGAGCCGCCCGAGCTCGTGGCCGCCTTATAAACGGCGCTTGGGCCGGGGGGATCGCTCAGATCCGCCGTCTGGGTAAAGAACTGCGGTGGGATCGGATCGGGATCTGGCGTCAGCCCATATTGGCGATGGAGCGAGTAGAAGCGCGCGGTCTCACCGTCGTTCGCGGCGGTCGGCGCCGCGGTCGCGGCTGGGGACGGAGATCCGGTCGCAGCGCCGCCCTGACCGGCGGGCGGATCGTAGATGGATTGGGGCGCGCCGGCTTGAGGCGCAGACGGCGGAGCCGGCGCGGGTGGCGGCGCCGACGAGGTCTCAGCAGCCCCGTAACGTTGATACCACGGCATAACCGGCGGCGCGCCGTAAGCGCGCGTTTGCGGCGCCGACGCCCGCGCAACTTGAGCCGGATAGGGCGGCGTTTGATAGGCGGGGGCCTGATAGGTCGGGGCCTGATATGTTGGCTGGGGCGCGACTTGCTGCGTAACCGGCGTCTGGTACGCGATCGGCGACGCGGGACGATATGATTGAGCGGCGTAGGCAGGTGCACGCATTTGCTCACCAAATCCAGACGACGGGGATGGGATCGCGGGCTCAGGCGCAGGGGCAGACGCCACGGTCTTGCCGGGCCAGGACAAGGTGGGTCCGCTCGTTCCCGCCGTCTGCCGATACGCAGGCTGGACATAGACATCGCCGGAATACCGGTCGCCGACGGCTGTTGTCTGGGCCTGCGCGGGGGTTGCGCACACCGCGATCAAAAGAGGCGCCACGGCTAGGACGGCGCGCAGCGAACCATGACGGAGTTTAGGCGCCGCTGCGGTCTGAACAGACCTCGCCAAGCCGCAGGAGGATTCCAGCCGGTGCGGCGAAAGGACGGAGGGACCTCTTAAGGGCGGCATGACGGTATTCCGTTGCACTGAATAGACGGAACCATAGAGATAACGAATTAACGTCCGCCTAAGTCCTCCCCCGCCAGCGGCGAAGGATCGCCCGTTCGCCGGCCTCGATGATGGCGTGCAGCCCAGCGCCGAGCGCCGCCAAGGCCACGAGCGCTGCGAACATCTCCGCGGTGCGAAGCCGGTGTTCGGCCTCAAGAATGCGCCAGGCCAGACCTTGCGCCCCGCCAGAGCCGGCGACGAATTCCGCCACCACCGCCCCGATGATCGAAAGACCTGCAGCCACCTTCAGCCCTTCGAGCAGGTAGGGCGTCGCCGCGGGAACGCGCAGGCGCAGCAGCCTTTGCAGCGGACCGGCCTCGTAGAGGTCGAACAGCCGCTCCAGATCGGGATCGGCCGACTTCAGCCCGGTCACCGCGCCCGAGAACAGAGGAAAAAAGGCCACCACCGCCGCCAGCGCCGTGATCGCGCGCCCCGGATGGTCGAGCCCGGCCCAGATGATCACCAGGGGTGCGATCGCCACCACGGGCGTCACCTGAAGCGTGACCGCCAAAGGCCGCACGGCCCGTTCCAGCGTCGGGCTCAACGCCACCAGCAAGGCCAGAGGAAGAGACGCCGCCGCGGCGAACGCCAAGGCCAGAAGCGCCATCGCGAGTGTGTTCCAGGCCGATCCCAAGAGATTGGGCGCGTTCGCCGCCAGGGCGAGGGCCACATCGGACGGCGCCGGCAGCAGATAGCTCGGCACCTCCAAAAGCCGGCACGCCGCCTGCCATCCGCCGAGAAGCGCGGCGATTAGGAGAGCCGGCGCCAGGACCGAAGCCAAACGCTTGGCCACGCCTCGATCAGCCATGGGGGGCCGCGCCGAAGCGAGAATAGAGGTCGGCGATCACGGCGACGGCGGCTTCGGACTCAGGTCGATCCGGCGTTTCGTTATCGACGCCATAGCCCTTCATGTCGCCCCCGTCCAAGGCCTGCACGACAATGCCGTCGCGGCGCGGCACGATGCTGACGTCCCGGTAGAAGAGACCATAGGTCAACTCCGGCTGGGGAATCAGCCAGCCGATCTGGCCGCGGACCGGAACGATCGACTCATCCTTCCAGAGCGCCCGCGCGCCGTAGCCAGGACAGTTGATCACCACCTTTTGCTTCAGCCGGGCGAGATCGGACGGAGCATGAAACTCCGCCCGCTCTATCTTGCCGCCGGCGGCCAGAAAGTCGCTTATGAGCGTATGGCCGTAGTCGGCGATGTTGAACATCATGGTCGACGACCGCTCCACGATCGGGGTCGGGAAGGGCGTAGCGCCGGGCGGCTCTACCTCGGGCCGGGGCGTAAGATCCCGGATGAGAGAGCCGTAATCGGCGAAATCGAGTTGGCCGGGGCGTTTGCGATGCTCCCCTCCCCCAGGTTCAGACGCGCTGTCTCTTAGGAGATAGTAGTCGATCCACTGGACCGGGTCGCCGGGCAGGCCAAGGTAACTGCGATAGGTCTTGAACGAGGTTCGCGCCATCTGCTCCCACAGGGTGGCGAAGGCCGGCCCGGCGACGCTGGTCAAGGCGATGCGGGAATCAGGCGTCCACGACCCGGTGGCGCGAGACGACCGCGTTTGAGGCAAAAGCTCGCGCGCATAGATGGTGGTCTGGGCGCCGGCCCGCTGGGCCAGGAGGGCCGACGTGAGCCCCAAGGCGCCGCAGCCGATGACGGCCACCTCGCTGGGGCTGGCGGCGAAGGCCTTTTGAACCGCAAGGGTGCTTGATCCCCACGATAGGGACCACCCGCTGCCGCCATGGCCGTAGTTATGAACCACCAGCTTATCGCCGACCTGCTCGGTCTCGAGCCTTGGCCCCGCGGCGCGAAAGGGGCGCAGACAGACGGTGATGTCGAACAGCCGATCAGCCCGAGCCCGCACGGGCGCGAGGTTGCGCCTGGGGTCATAAAAGGGCGACTTCGTGGAATCAGGCGATGTTGCGCACCCGCCAAGGCCCAGAGCGTTCAAGCCCCCCAGCATGGCGGACCCCTTGATCAGGCGGCGGCGATTGAAACGCGTCGTCATGACGGGGCGCATCCTTAAGCCGAACTTGGGCGACCTTAGCCTTGCCCCGACCGCGAAGGCTAGAGCGGGAAAAGGAAAAGTGCGACGCGGACTAGAGGGAGGCGCCGCGATCAAAAGGGCGCTCGGCGTTAACGTTGCGTTAACCATGTTGCGGCCTTCTGTCTCTTTGGACGATTCTCCACAGGCTCGAGCCCCTCCGCCCCACATCTAGGGTTAATGGCGCGTTTACACACCACAAATGGGTGTCTAGCGTCTCATATAGACTGTGTCGGACTGATTCTTGTCGTCGCCGGGGAGTGCTTTTTCATGACAGCGGCAGGACCCTGGAGCGTAAAGGGTATCGATCCGAAGGCGCGTGAAGTGGCCAAGGATTTGGCCAGGCGTTCTGGCATGACCCTCGGCGAATGGCTGAACCAGATGATCATAGAGGGGACGGACGGCGATCTGGCGCCGCCGCCGCCCTTCGACGATCCCGCGCCATCCTATGGTCAGCGCCAAGCCGCCCTGCGTGGCGGCGCCTTTCGCGCCGATGCCCGGGATCCGGGTCGGCATCGCGTCCTGGACGAGATGTACCGCGAAGCGACCTACGCCAAGGAGGCCGAAGCAGAGCTGCGCCAAGACGCCTTAGGCCGTCGGGTCCCCGAGCGAGGCTACCGCGACCCCGGCCCGTTTCGGCCGACCGACCCCCGTCAAGCCGAATCGCTGCCGTCTGGGCGTGAGGTGGCCGAGCTCGCCCGCATCACGCAGGCGCTTGAGACCTTGTCCGCCCGCCTCGAAACGGCGGAACACCGCTCCACCTTGGCGATTAGCGGCATAGACCAATCCGTCATGGGCGTGCTGTCGCGGCTGGACGGCATGGATGACAGCCAGGTCCAAACCGCTGCGCGCCTCGAAGGCGCCATCGATCAGGTCCGCGACACCCAGGCCCGAGTCGCCGAGCGGGTGCGGCGGATGGAGCAGGAAGACGGCTCCCGCGTCGATGCGCTGCGGACGCTGGAGGGTGCGCTGTCGCGTCTCGCAGGGCAGATCAACGAGAGTACGGCGCGGGCGGACGCGGCCGCCGCCCAGGTGCACGAGGACGTTGCGTCGCTCGGTCGCCGCGTGAACAAAATCGAGTCCGGCGCCGACGCGGCTGCGGCCCTGCTCGCCGGCGCCGGCAGGACCCGCGAGGATCTGGATGCCGTCAATGATAGGCTGGCGGCGGTCGAAACCGTCGTCGCCCGGGCGCCCGACGCCTTCGCCGACGCTGAAAAGGTCGAAACCGTCCTGGCCCGCCTCGCCGACCGGCTTGAACGGGCCGAAGCGCGCACTACAGCCGCCGTCAGATCGCTCGAAGGCTCCTTCGCAGATCTGGATGCGCGGCTTCGCACCAACGAGGCCCGGACGCGCGACACCGACGTGGGCGGCGAGATCGACCGGCGGTTTCAGAGCCTGGCGGCGGACCTGTCGCAAAAGGTCGATGCGTCGCGGGCTGAATTCGCCGAACGTCTGCGCAGCGTCGCCGACGCCGCCAAGCCCGATATGGATAAACTCGGGGCGCTCGAGACGGCGCTACGCAACCTCACTGGTCAGGTGAGCCAGGCCGAGCGGCGATCCGCCCAGGCGATTGATCGCATCGGACGGGAGGTTGTCACCATCGCCCAGTCCCTCGGCGAACGCGTGGCTGGCGTCGAAGCGCGCAGCACCGCCGCCGTCCAACATATGGGGGGTGAAATGGCGCGCATCAGCGATGCGATCGACAGCCGGTTAAAGCGCGCCGACACGACCCAGGCGGAAGCGCTGGAGAAGCTGGGCGGCGAAATCGCCCGCATCGCCGAGCGGCTGACGGAACGGATCGCCGCGTCCGACAAGCGCGCCGCGGAGTCGCTGGATGCGGCGGCCGCCAAGTTCGCACGCTTGACCGACACCCTGAGCGATCGCCACGACCAGACCGCGACAGAGCTCACCAACCGTATCCGCCAGAGCGAAGAGCGGACCGCCAAGCTGTTGGACGACGCCCGCGAAAAGCTCGAGCAACAGGCGCAGGATCTGCAGAATAAGACCGCGCGGGAGGCCGCCCTGCGCGCCGCGGCTTCGGCGGCGGTCTCCGCCTACCCTATCGAAGCGCCGCCCGCGCCGACGTTCCAACCCGCCGGCTTCCCAGCGTCCCATGACGCGGCGGATTGGGCGGACGACGGGATGGTCGGTCCTGCTGCAGATCCCTTTGCACCTCAGGGGAGCGGAAGGGCCGCCACGCGGTCGGCCGCTTATGACGATCCGTTCGCAGCCCCGCGCACCGAGTTCCCGCCAGTCCCCGAAGCGCGCCGCCCTATCGAAGCGCCGATGCTGGACGACGCCTTCATAGGGTCCAAGCGGACGAGTGAATCGGTCTCGAGGTTGGACACCAATCCGTTCGATCCAGACGATGACTTCCAGGCGCCGCCGTCCGGTTCAACCCTGTTCGGACCGCCGCCGATGAGCTTCGAGTCTGCGGCGCACGCGCCGCCTGGCGCCGAGGCGACGCCGCTTCCCCCAGACTCGTTCGATGAGTTTTCTGTACGGGACTTCGTGCCGACGGAGCCGCCGGAGCCGGAGCGTCCAACGTCGACCCGCGAGATGCTGGACCAGGCGCGGGCCGCCGCCAAACGAGCCGCGGGGGGACGGGACAGCTTCAAGCCGAGCGCGATTCCGGCGCCCGCGTTCGAGGGCGGCGAGCGCAAACCGTTCGGCGTCTCCTTCAACAGCAAGACCAAGAAGGCTGGCGGCGGCTCGACTCTTCGCACGGTGGGCCTCGCGTCGGTCTGGGCTTGTGCGATTACCAGCGCGGCCGTGGGCGCCTATTCTCTGGCGGTCAAGGATGGCGGCGGCCAGAGCCACGGCCCCGTGGCCGAAGCCCCGACGGCGGCGAGCCCTCCCGCAGAAGACGCAGAAGCGGATACGGCAAAGCCCCAATTGGCGGTCGCCCTCGCCTCCCCGCCGGCCTCGTCGCCGGCGGCGTCCCCGACGCCAGCGGGCGTAACGACATCGGCAGGCCCGGTGTCAAAGACCGCCGCAGCCCTGGCGGCCGGCAATAAACCGGCGACGGCGATGGCGAGCCTGGGCGCCAAGACGCCTATGCCGCCCAAAACCCCGGGGTCCAAGTCGAGCGACGCCACCGCGACCGCCGTCGGCGACAAGGCCGCGACCGCAGTGGAGACAGCGCGCAGCCTGTACGATGACTCCGTGCATAAGATCGAAGCCGGCGATACAAGCGCCGTGAACGATCTGAAGCGCGCCGCTAACCTCGGGTTCGCCCCAGCCCAATTCTATCTCGGCCGGCTCTACGAAGCCGGAGCCGCGGGCCTTGGCAAGGATATGAGCCAGGCGCGCCTCTGGACTCAGCGGGCGGCTCAAGGCGGCGATCCGGCCGCCATGTACAACCTCGCTTCCTACCTCTACGCCGGAGATGGCGGACCCAAGGATGCGGCGGGCGCCGTAGAATGGTTCCGCAAGGCGGCGGACCTCGGAGTCGTGAATAGCCAATATAACCTCGCCCAACTTTACGAGACCGGGCACGGTGTGCCGAAGAATTTGGCCGAGGCTTACAAGTGGTATCTGGTGGCGGCTGCGGCCGGGGATTCTGAATCCAAGGCCAATGTCCAGACCTTGAAGTCCCAATTGCCGGCCGACGCGCGCGCCACGGCCGAGCGCGCCGCCGCGGCCCTTCATAGTCAGTTGGACGGGGCGTCTCATGTGGCGGCGGCGCCTAGCGCAGCCCCCCCGCGCTAGAGTATGGCTAATCCCTGGGTCGGGCGCACATCACGGTCATCGCCGCGGCGCTCACGGGAAGGTGAGGCCCGCCGACGGCAAAAGCGATTAAACGCCACGAGATGCGGGGTTTTATAAGATCGATTTCGGCGGTTCTGGTCGCCGCCGCGCTCAGCCAGACGGCCGCCGCGCGCGAGCGCGCGCCCGTGGTTATCGAGCTGTTCACCGCGCAAGGCTGTAGCGCCTGCCCGAAAGCGAATATGTTGCTCGACAGCTATGCCGATCGCAGCCACGTTATTGCTCTGACGTTTCCTGTCGATTACTGGGACTATCTGGGTTGGCGGGACACCTTCGCCCAGCCGGCCTTTACCGAGCGTCAGCGCGCTTACACCGATCGGCTCAAACTGCGCAGCCTGACCACGCCGGAATTCGTGATTGACGGCGCCCGCGAGGCGTCGGGTTCAGACGGCGCAAAAATCGACCAGATGATCGAGAGCTCAAGCGGCGGTTCTGAGCCAGCGCCCCGTATCCATCTCCTTCGCCATGGTGGGAGAGTGCGGATCAGCGCCGGCGCGAAACCGGTGCACGGCGCCGATGTTTGGCTCATCCGCTATGATCCCAGTCTTCAGGAGGTGAAGGTCAAGACCGGCGACAACAAGGGGAAAGTCGTCTCGGCGCGCAACATCGTCGAAGAGCTCGATCGGCTCGGCCCCTGGTCGGGGCACGCTCGGACCTATGTCTTGCCTAAAGCGTCCGCGCCGGGTCTGAAATCCGCGATCCTGGTCCAGGGGGCGAAAGGCGGCCGCATTCTCGCCGCCGCGCCAGGCTGAGGTCAGCCGCTGTTACGCCCCTGTCGTCTCATCCCCTGCGAAGCGGGAGAGGAAAGAAGGCGCCCCGAACAAAAAAAGACCCCCGCAGCGGGGGGGGGGAGCTGCGTGGGTCCTTTTCAAGGCGCCGACTGACCGAGCCCACAAATCCGGGGGGCTGGGGGGGCTGTTCAGG